>Ga0126377_10000191_pt1 | contig 35049 bp, 46 predicted proteins | sample PanSoiMetPlot_22_FD_92647 | JGI IMG/M metagenome (GOLD analysis project Ga0126377, IMG submission 92647) | Tropical forest soil microbial communities from Panama - MetaG Plot_22 | ecosystem: Environmental > Terrestrial > Soil > Tropical forest > Bulk soil | place: Panama | collected 2016-02-17 | reverse complement strand
TGTCGTGCTCGCCTACCTTGAGGCCGCTGTGGGTATTGCGATTTTATGGGTGGCACTGCAATGAGCGCGAGCGGCTCGACCCTCGTCGACGACCTGCAGGCCGGGCGCTGCCCCGATTGCGGCGGGACGGATTGGCGCCCCGGCCCGCGCGGTGGCAATTCCGAGAACGTGGAGTGCCGCGGCTGCGGCAACCGCTTCAACGTCGGCCGGTTGCACGACCAGGTGGTCATGGCCGAGCGGATCGGCCGCGACGCGGTCTGGCCACCGGCGATTTTTGCGCGGGGCGAGCGGGTGCGCGTGACCATGAACGACGAGACCGCCGCCGGGCAGGTCGTCCAGGCGTCGGCCAATGGGATCAGCCTCGTGATCGAGGTCGAGGCATGGCCGGGAGTCCTCGTGAGCACCCTGTCCGTCATGTTTGCCGGCGACGACTACGCCAATATTATCACGGGCGACCGGGTCAAAATTGAAAGGGTGACGCAATGACAAATCAAATCGCGCGCCGGATAGCCGTCCGGATGCTGGTCGCAATCCTCGCCGTTGCCGCCACCTATGCAATAATCCAGGCCTGGACCGTCACCGCGCCCGACCGGGCGCGGCCCGACTCCAACTTCGTCCTATACCCGCGCTGAAAATTACCGCACAAACCGACCGCGAATAACCACGCCGTTGACCGTCGGCGGGCCGGCGTCGCGCGCCCGCGGCTGCGTGACCGCGCCGCAGATGGCGTTGGCGATGCCGAGGACGTCGGCGAACGGTCCCGACTGGTTCAGCAGCTCGAGGATTGTTTCGACCGTCGGGACGAACGAGCAGGCGGCCCGGGTCGCGTCGATGATCTGCTGCACGGTAGCGTTGGTCCCGCCGGCGCAGCCGACGAGCGCGAGCGCGAGCGCCGCGGCCCGCGTGAGATTGGCGAATGATCGGGACATGGAGAACCCTCCTATTTAGACGACGACCGGCCGCGCAATGTCGGCGAACGCCATCACATGCCCGGCATAGATTTGCGCGGCTGTCCCGGCGCCGTTGTAGCGACGGACCGCGTCGCGGGGATCGCCCCCCGCCGCCCGGAAGGTGCGATCTAGCTCGCGCGTCGCCCGCTCAAGACACGGCGCCATGCGATGCCACATGCGCCGCTCGAAAAACTCCCGGTCGGTTTGGACGTGTTGCAGGTCGTACTGAAAAATTCCGAACCCCTTGTAGAGGATGCGCGCCGGCGATAGCCCGCGCAGCGCGCGCGCCTTGTTTGTCTCGGCGATGAGCATGTCGGCGAAGGCGTCGCCATAGGCGGCGCGGAAGGCCGCGGTGTTGCGCGGGAACGCCCGGCGTCCATGTCCGGGGACGTCGCCGCTGGCGTCGCCGATCAGCAGCGGCAGCAGCGCGTCCGCCGCCATCTTGTCGCTGCGCGCGATCCAGATGAACCCGGTCTCCTTGCACGCGATAGCGCACAGGATCTCGGCGCCGTAGGGCTTGCCGGCGACCGCCCGCGCGATGTCGTCGCCGAAATTCCCCATCAGCCAACGCGTGCCCTTCAGCACCTGGGTCCGCGATAGCGGGAGCTTGGACATCTTCAACACCTATCGCAAATCGGCGGCGGCGGCGGCGGATATGGCGGCAGCGGATCGACGCGCGACCTATCGAAAGCGCGGGACGCGGATCGCGTCCCCGCTCCCCGACAGCAGCGAGAGGATGCCGATCAGGCAGAGGATCAGCACCACCACCCACACCAGCTGCTCGATGCGCGGCGGGATCGGGGCGAATATCTTGATGCCGTAGAGCACCAGCCAGACGACGCCGAGCAGGACGAGGATGCCGATGGCCAGCCACAGGATCGAAATCGCAAGCTCAATCATTCGTCCCTCCCGCTAGCCCGCTAGGGTCCCATGAATTGGCCGCCGCTGGATTCCGTCCCCGGAATGTTGCCGGGCAATGTCCAGGGCGTCGACAGCACCGAGTTGGCGGTGACCTCATGTTGCTTGCCGGTGCACCCGCTGATGGTCGGCGTGATCGCGGCGAACGAGCATGTCCCGAGATAGTCGACCGCGACGCTGGCGCGCGCGGCGTTGATGTTGCTGAATCCCATGCTGCCGTTTTCGCCGGCCCCGGCGCCGTTGAATTGCGCGCCCTGCACCCAAATGATCGTCCGAAATGATCCGCCGCCGCCCTCGAATTCCACGCGGTTGCGGATGCGCATCACCGCATTGCCCGACACCGTGATGAAGCTGGCCTGCGAATTGCTGGTGAGCGCGAGAAACCGAATCTCGTCCAGCATCACGACCGCATTGCCGGTCACGGCCAGCGCCCAGAAAATCGTCGGCGCCGGATAATCGAGCAGCAGGGTCAGGCCCGTCAGCGTGCACGTCGTCCCGGATATCAGGACGGCGTGGCCGTACCCCCCTGCCCCCATGCCGGCGATCCGATAGAGGTTCGGATTGGCGCGGTCGCCGATAATGTTCACCTCGCCGCCGAATGTTGATAGCTGGCACGCGTCATACGTGCCGGGGATGCCGAGGCGGATGTTCATGGTGAAGCGCGGCGACTGCGAAAAGCGCGCGCCGAGCGCCTCGAATGCCCCGTTGATTGTGCGGAAGGCCCGGTCGGGCGTGTTGGCGGTCCCGTCGCCGGTCGCGTCGTTGCCGTCGGTGCGGACCCACCCGTCGACGGCGCCGGATATGATTTTCGGCACCTGCGACATGACGAGGTAGGGCACGAAAAACACCGGCGCGCGATAGATCAGGATGACCGGGACGCCGCCGCGCAGGTCGCCGTCGACCAGTTGCTCGCCGTCGTTCCGCAGCACCGGCACCGAGCCAAGGCCGTTTACATTGAGCGTGACCGCGCCCGCGTTGGCGACAATCGGCACCAGCCGCAGCGTCATGAAATCGTTGTAGCGGGTCGCCGGCGGGGTCAACGTGGTGGCGTAGGCATTCGGGCCGCCGACCATATCGGCGCCCGACATCAGGCCGCGCTGGACCAGATATTGAACGCCTAGCAGGAGATTGGTGAGCCGGGCCGGATCGTAATGGACCTCGGCGGCGTCAACGAGCGCCAGGTTTTCCGAGATGAGCGAATTGACGACCTCGGGGCGGAGCCGGACGTCGCAGCCGTTGCCATAGTAGAGTGCCGACGTGCCGACCGGATCAAACACCGGATCGAAGGCGGCGGCCGGATTATTGGGGCTGGATGGGTTCGGGGGCAGGCCGCCGTCGCTGCTGTTAGGGTGCCATCCAGACATCGCCTTGCCCTCTATTGGTGCCCGGTCCCGGTCGGATCGTCGCTTTGCAATCGGTACTGCGGATCAAGCCGCGCCCGGCATGTCTCGCAGGTCTTGCGCAATTCCTGGAACATTTCGGCGCGCCGCTCGCGCTCAATCCGGTTGGTGGTGGAGATCGCGTGAAAGACGTAAACCAGGAACGCCAGGAACAGCACGTTGACGACGATGACCGCCAGCGCCAGCGGTTGCGCCTTCATCGACTCGACGACCGACGTCGCGACCTTGCCGCCTTCCTCGATTGCGCCCATAGGCCGACCTCACTGCGCGCCGTCGCGCGCCGGGTAGCAACTCGCCAGCAGCTTCGCGACGTCGAGTCGGTTTTGGTACATCAGCTGCATTTCGACGTGGCGCTCCTTGGCCGCCTCGACCGCGGTGTAGTAGAGAAATCCGAGCAGGCCGAGATTCATCAGCACCAGCGCGAGCGATAGCGGCTGCCCCTTCAGCGCGTCGAAAAATCCGCGGACGCCCTCCGTGACCGGGCCGTCATTCATGACGACTCCTCGGTATTGACCACGACCCGGACGCCGGGCGGGGCTTCGATGGTGACGGTGACGACGGCCTCGGGCTCGGGACCGGGCTCCGGCGCCCCGCCCGACCATTCGGCGCGGAGGTCCGTCTCGTCGCCGTCATAGGCGTTGACGTCCACCGGCGGATTGATCCCGGGGACGCTGCCGGATTCGGAAAATTGCCAGAGCCAATAGTCGTCGAACCCCGGCGGCAGCGTCGGCGCCGACGAATACTGCGCCAGCCACAGGCGGTATCCGGAAATCTCGGCGTTGGGCTTGCCGCCCAGCGCCTCCTTGAGCACATGGCCGGAATAGAGCGCCGGCGGGCGCCCGGTCAGCGCCTCGACCCGGCGCATGAAGGTCAGCGCGTCGTCGAGCGAGACGCCGGCGTCCTCGTAGTCGAGGACGTAGAGCGTGTCGTCGTCGGCGACCTCCAGCGCGTCGGCCCGGCCGACGAAATACTCCGCCTGCTGCTCGATCTTGCCGGGGCGGATGAAATGATAGACGCCCCATAGCAGGCCGGCGTCGCGGGCGAGGAAATAGCGCGCGCCCACCTTGCTGTCGGTGAACCCGGTCCCCTCGGTGAGCTTGTGGATGACGCCCCAGACGCCGGCGTCGCGCGCCGGCTGGAGCGACGACGGGACGGTATTGTGGTGGGACAGATCAATCACCCGGGTGGTCGGCATCAGCGTTTTCTCCCCTTCTCCAGCGCGGCCAGGCGGTCGCGCAATTCGTCATTGGCGGCGGCCAGCTCGCGCACGGCGTTGATGAGGGCGAAGATGATCGGGCCGGTGTCGAGGACCCGCATGTCGTCAATCTGGAGCTCGCCTAGCGTGACCGCCTGCTGCGTCACGCATTCCGGCATGATCGGCTCGACGTCCTGCGCAACGAGCCCGATGTGCTCGCGCTCGGCGTCGCGCCCGGTCGCCGTCCCGAAATGATAGCGGACCGGCCGCAGCGCGCGGACCGCGTCGAGCCCGGCGGCATAGTCGACGACGCGGTCCTTGATGCGCGCGTCGGACACGTCGAGCCATGGGCCGCCGCCCGGCTTGTAGCCATTGAGTCCGATGACAAGATCGCGCCCGACCGCAACGTTGCGGTTGACGTCACACGAGAACCCGTTGCCGGCCGGCGTGATCCAATAGAGATTCCCGGTGTTGTAGCGAAAATAGTATTGCGAATTCGCCCGGATATAGACGTCGGCGCCGACCCCGCCCGGCTCAATGAACATGCCGCAGTTCAGCGGGTCCGGCGGATTCCCCAAAAAGATTCCGCTGCCCTGAAGCATCACACGATCGGTGCCGCCGATGCGAACATTCAGCGTAGCCGCTGCAACGTTGCTCCAAATATCTGCGGTGGTAGTACCGTTTGTATCCAGAAAGCGCAGGTGCGGATTGGGCGAGGCCCCGCCCCCGCGGACGTCGAACGGCGAGGTGAACAGCCCGGTACCGTCGCCCCGCGCCAGCGCCGCCCCGGCGTTGACGCTCCAGGCATTGGTTGCGGCGGCGACGTTGATGTTGAGCACGCCGGTCATGGTGTCGCCGACCCGGTTCACCTTGTCCGCCAGATTGGCGGTGACCTGCGCGTCCACGTAGCCGCGCGTCGCCGCGTGCAGCGCGGCGGTCGGCGCGCCCGACAGCGTGAGAAATCCGGTCATGGTATCGCCGGACCGGCTGACCTTGTCGCCGATGTTCGCCGCCACCTGCGCGTCGACATACTGCTTGGTGGCGGCGTGCAGCCCGCTGGTGGGATTGCCGGAGAGCGTCAGCAATCCCGTCATGGTGCTCCCGCCGAGGCGGACAATCCGCTCCCACGCAAGCGACCGCCGCCCGTAGGCGAAACCGTCGTCCGGGGCGTCGGGGAAATTGCCCGCGGCCCCCATGGCGGTCTGCAAATATTGGAGCGTCACGGCGTGCTGCGGCTGCGTCGGCGGACCGGCGAGCGACAGCATGCCGGTCATGGTGTCGCCGGCCCGGTTCACCTTGTTGTTGAACATCTGCTGCGTGGTGGCGTCGCCGGCGTCGACATAGGCGCGCGTGGCGGCATGGAGCGCGGCGGTGGGCGGTCCGACCAGCGTAAGAAAGCCGGTCATCGTGTCGCCGGTCCGGTTAACCTTGGCCGCTAGGTCGGCGGCGATATCGGCCTGCGCGTCGTCCACGTATTGCTTCGTCGCGGCGCCGAGCGGAACCGTCGGCGGACCGGCCAGGATCAGCGGGCCGGTCATGGTCCCGCCGCTGATGCTGAGCTTGCCGGTCGACAGGCTGCTGAACAGCGCGGCGAGCGAGTCGGCCAGATTGGTGATCCGGCCGGAATCGTAGACGAAGCCGAGGCGGTCGACGGCGGCGAGAATTTCGCTGGAGATGGCGTTCAATTGGCAGTCGGTCAGGACCGTCGTGCAATCGTGCGCGACGTAGAGCGGTCCCTCGCCCGCGACGCCGCGCTCGGGCGTATAGCCGTTGCAGACGTTCGGGCCGGGCGGCACGCCCCCCTTCGACGCGGGGGGAAAGATCGCGGCCATATCGGCCCCCTCCCCGGTTCGGGTGGGGGCGAGCATACCGGATGCGGTGGACGGGCGGTAGTCCGGACGTCAAACGATGCAGTTAGCCGGGTCCCGCTCATAGACGCAGGCGAGGATGCTTTGCGGCAGGATTTGCGGCAGCAGCCATTTGAAGGCCTGGTAGAGGTCCGGATCATGCGGTCGCGTCGCCGGATTAGGCGGCAGGTTGCAATTCGGCGGGAGGTTGATGTCGGCCGGCGACAGCACGAAGTTGAGCGACGGCGGCAGCGTCGGGCTGCACGCCACCATGCGGACAAACGGCACATTGTCCGGCGGGGCCGGCGGGCACAGCGCGGTCTCCGGACAGGCCGGACGCGTCCGCGCCATGGTCCACCATCCGAGCGGGCCGCAGTTCATGTCGCCGGCGTCGCGGACGACGAGGTCGGCGCCGAAGGCGGCGGCAAGCTCGTGGAGGAACGCGAGGTTGATAACCTCCCGGCGCAGTCGCACGAACAGGCACACCAGCACCGCGAGGACCGCGTCGGGGAACGGTGGCCCGCATGGGTCCGGTCGTCCGATCCCGAAGCGGTCGGCCCAATGGCGGATGGTCGCGTCGGCGGTGCACGGGTCCAGCTCGCGCAGCGCCCGGCATAGGGCGATCACCGCGCCGTGGCCGACGGCGGAAAATGCGTCGACTACCGCCAATTGCGGGGCGACCGGGACGTCCTCGCACGGGATGTTGTCGGCGCAGCAGCCGCCGAGAACAAGCTGCTCGCACCCGACGCGGGCGCACCCGACGGTAATGGCGCCCTCGTTTACCGCCGGCGTCGCGGCGGACGGGCGCGTGTTGTTCCACGGCTCGCCCTCGGGCAGCAACGACCTGACCTGACAAACGAACTCGTCCTCGTCGACCGCGCACGGCGACGCGCCGCAGCAGGCGTCGGGCGCATAGCAGAGGATCGCGGGGACGTCGGGGCCGGTCGTCATGCGAATGTGTCAACTAGTTCGACGCCGTCGACGACCAGGAAGTGCCCGCACGCGAGATAGGCGTAGGCGTCGTCCTGCCGCCATAGGGTCGGATCGAACGCAAGATAGATTGTCGAAAAGCAGATGTCGGGACCAACCGCGGCATAGGCGGCGGCGCGAACCTGCTCCTTGCAGATTTTCGATCCGACGCAGGTCGTCGCGCGGACCAGCGCCTGGACCGCCGTCAGGATGCGCGCCTCCGCCCCGGCCGGACAGCCGCGGAAGCAAAAGACCCGCAATACCATGTGCGTCGGCAGCGCCTGGGCGAATTGGCCGGTGATCCCAATCGGCGCGAGTCCCTCGCCGTGCGCCCGGGCATGGCCGAACATCCACTCGGACATCTCGCACAGAACCTCGCCGGGCGGGACGCCATAGGGCGCGTGGGTGGCGTCGCCATAAACGCCCTCCATGAACGGGTAAATGACGACGTGCTGCGGATCGCAGCAGCCCTCGCATTCGTCGAAGCAGGCGCGGGTCACGCCGGGATAGCGCCCCGCCTGCTGCAAATACCATTTGCCGTTGGTGGTGACGACGCCGGCGGCCTCGTCGGCGACGACCCGGGCGCGCAGCTGCTCGCACGTCTCGTTGTCGGTCCCGCCGATAATTCCATTGCCGACGACCGTCGCCGCGAGGTCGATCCCGGGGAACGTGGTCGAGACGACAAGGGCGGCGCCGGCGTCGAGGTTGAACGCCGTTCCGCCTAGCGTCGCGGCGACGCGCAGGACCGCCCCGCCGGCGGCGTCGAGCGCCGTCGGGTTGAAGGTGACCGCCGGATCGAGCTTGTACTCGCGCGACGACTCGCCAACGAAGCGGATGGTCGCCGGGATCGCCGCGCCGGGCGTGCCCGTGATCGCGACATAGCCCTTGGCGCGCGTCGAGGCGCGCAGGTCGATCCCGCGCCGCGCCCCATAGGTGATGAGGTTGTCGCAGCACATCGTCGCCGGGTCATTTTCCTTGAGCGCCTGCGTGACGAAGCCGTGCATCAGATTGGCCACGCCGGCCATGACGAAGGCGAGGACGTCCTCCGACGACATCGGGAGGACCGGCGCCCCGCCTAGCAGCCGGTCCGATAGCTCGGTGCGCACCTGCTCCTGAAGCACGCCGATGTCGGGCCGCGGCAGAACGCAATCAATCGAGGTGATTAGCGCCATGGCGTCCCCCGGTATTCCTGCCAGAGCCAGCCGGCGTTCGGCGTTACCTGTCCCTCGAACGCGAGCGATGCCGACACGCCCGGACCGGCGACCGTCACCTGCAAGCCTATAACATGTCGGCTGATGTAGCGCGCGTCGACCGTCAGCCGCGACGCAATCCCCCAGGTGAGGAGGTATTGGAGCGCCTCCAGGGCGAATTGCTTGGCGATGATGAGGGTGTCATTCGTCACCGGCGCCCACTTGAGCGACCACAGCTTGGACCCGGATTTGAAGCGGTCGCGGCGAAAGGCGTCCGCCCACCAGCCGCCGGCGCGCCGGCCGAGCGGATGCTCCTCGCACGACACCTCGCCGCGCGTGAACAGCTGGGTTGCGACCCAGCCCTCGACCCAGCGGGAGCGATCCAGCGTCCCGGCATTCGTCACGCGCCAATTCGGCGATCCGCAGCCGAGCAGGCCGCAATAGTCGGGACCGCAATCGGGGATCTGGCGCGCCGATATGCCCGGCCGGAATAGCGGCCCGATGGGCGACTTGCAGCGCGGCGGCGGCGGCGCGCAGGGATTCACCAGCGGATCAATGGTTGGCATGGCCTTTAGCCTCGCACGGACACCTGGAGGATCGCCGGGTTGTCGAGATCGAACGTCCCGACCTGCCCGGCCCCGCCGACGCGCGCCACCACCGTAGCGGAATGCCCGCCCTCCGCCAGCCGCCTCATGACGCTGGCCGACAGGCTCCCGTAGGCCCCAAAGGTCGTCTCGCCCTGAATCGTGGCCCGGGGGGTTTCCGAGGCCGCGCCGTCGAGGCTAACGCCGGCGACGATGCGCGCCCCGGCGACCGCGGACGGATAGGCGGCGCCGCCGAGCATGAGCATCACCACCTCGTCGGCCCACGTGGCGAACGGGATGCGGAAATCGGCGGACACCTCCGTCTCGGCCGTCGTCGTGACCGTGGCAACGGCGGTAATAGCCCGCCGCTGCAACTTGCCGCCCCGGTTGAACCACGACAGCGTGCCAATGTCGAAAAATTGTCCGGACGCGTCCGCGCGCACCAGGCCGACAAGGGTGAACACGTCGTTGTTGGCGATAATTTCGGTGCCGACGTTGCCGGCGGTTTGCGACGGCGCGTGCGCGACGCCCGACCAAAACGACAGGACGATATTGCCGCCGGAAAGCTGGGCGCCGACGAGATAGGTCACATTGCCCACGAGATTGCCGGTCGCCCCGTCGACGGTTACGCCGGTGTTGGCCGCCGTCACGCCGGCCGCCGGGATTGCAACCCATGCGCCGTTGATGCGCACCCGGTCGCCGTTGTACGGCCGGAAATTGATTTGCGTCGGGCCGACGAAGACCAGCCGCCCGCATGGGCCATAGGCCGGCTTCTGCGCGTCGCTGGTGTTGGTGACATTGCCCAGCCCCAGCGTCGTCCGCTGCGCCGCCGCGTCGACGTCGTCGAGCAGCGCCCGTCCCGCCGGCGTGCAGACGATTTCCTCGACCGTCCCGGCGCCGGCCGACGCGCGGCCGAGGATGCGGTCGGTGGCGGTGACGTTCTGAATTTTGGGGTACGTCACCGCCTGCGGGTCAATCGTCCAGACCGTGCCGCCGCCGCTGACGGTGATGTCGCCCTTGTCGCCGTCGGAAATGCCCGGCCCCGGCGGCCCCGTCGGTCCCTGGGCGCCGGTGTCGCCCTTCGGTCCCTGCGGGCCGGTCGCCCCCGGGGCGCCCTGTGGCCCCTGGGCGCCGGTCGCGCCGGTATCGCCCTTTGGTCCCTGGGCGCCGGTGTCGCCCTTCGGTCCCTGGGCGCCGGTCGCCCCCGGATTGCCCTGCGGTCCCGTCGGACCCGGATCGCCCTTGTCGCCCTTGGGCCCCTGTGCTCCCTGCGGCCCGGTCGCGCCGGGCGGCCCCGCCGGCCCCTGGGGTCCCGGCGGACCGGGCGGTCCGGGCTGGCCGCCGCCGCCGCCTTCCTCGAGCGCCGCGACCCGCGCCCCAATATCCAGCAGCGACGTCGTCCCCGGCTTTCCGCTCGCGCCCCACGTCTGCGAGCCGTCCGGGTGTTCGGCCGTGCCGGCGCGCGCCCCGGGCGGCGATACGGTCGCCCCGCCGCCGGCGACGTGATCGGTCGCGTGCTCGACGCCGTTGGTGTAGGTGTCGCCGTCGCGATAGGTGGTCCCCTTGCGGACGTGCTTCGCCGCCTCGAATTGGGTGTTCTGGCCCGCCTTGATGTCGAAATTCGCCTGGGTGCTGAAGCCCTGACCCTTGTCGGCGTTCGATTGATATGTGTCCTTGGTTTGCGACGAAATCGGCAGATCGTCGGCGTTGGTGTGAATGCCCTCCTTGCTTTCGCTCTGCTGGCCGTCGCCGCCGCCGTCGGCGCGGCCCCCGCCCCCGCCGCCGCCGCCCTGATCCTGCTGCGGCTTTTTGTACACCCTGACAAATTTCTTTTTGTCGCCGGGCGAATAGAGAATCGACTCGCCCTCCTCGATCTTCGGATGGTGCTCGCGGTCGCCGAGGACCCAGGCGATGACCCGGCGCGACGGGTCGGCGCCGACGTCCATGGTCAGGATCTCAACCTTGTCGCCGGGCTTGACGCGGCCGAGGAAGCCGACCGGGTGCAGCCAGTCGAGCCGATCGTTCTCGATCTCAACGCCGGTTTTGATCCGGCCCTGCATGATCTTCTTGTCGTAGTAGGTTTTCAGCAGGTAGCCGCGCCGCAGCACGTTGCGGACTTTGTGCTGCAAGAATAGCCAATGTTCCCAATTCCGCTGGCTCACCCGCCGCCCCCGCCGCTGATCCCGCCGCTTGAAAACGGGCCGCCCGCCCCGCCCGCCGCCGCGCCGGACCCGCCCCCGCCGCCGGCCTCGTCGCCGAACGATTCCTTCGGCACCAGCGTGACCGTCGCCCGCCGCTCGTCGTCGGTCAGGTTGAATTTAACCGACGAAATCTGGAGCGACTCGTTCACCTGGTCGACCGGGATCGACACATGGTGCATGCGCCCGACCTTCCAGAGCCGACCGCCGTCGTCCGACCACGTCGACATGGTGAGCGTGACGTTGAGCCCCTGCGCCTTGCGCCGCTTTGCCTCCGATACGGCGCGCTTTTTCAGCGTCTCCTTGTCATGGTCCGAGTCGATCAGGGTCCGGTGCAGCCGCTTGAATTTCACGTACTCGTCGATGGACTCGCCGGCTAGCTCCTCGGCGTCCTTGCCGTATTTTTCGTCGGTCGGGACCGCATTTCCCTTCGTTTTGATTTTGGACATGCGGGGGGCGATGTCCCGCTTCACCGACCAGTCGACGAAATTTCGCCCGAGGACGAGTGCGTGGCCCTGCCCCTCGTCGGAGCCCTTCTTTTGCAGGACGACGTCGCCCTCCTCGTTTTCGGTGAAGATCAGGCCGAATTCCCGGGTGGCGCGCCGCATGGCGCGCTCGACCGACTCGCCCTCGTCGAGGATGAACCGCTCTAGCTGCCGGCTAAATCCGGATTTGTCGATCAGCTTCGGCTCATATCCCTCCATCAGCTTTTTGCAGATGTCGGCCGGGGATTTCTTGTTCTCCTGGCCGCTCTCATGGTCGCTGTGCGAGTCGACGAGCGCCGCCGCCAATCCGCGGAACGATAGCTCAAGCCGGAATTGCGTCGGCGACCCGTGCGACGTCCGCGAGTCGACGCGAAAGGTCCCGGCTAGCTGGCCGTCGAGATAGACGGTCCCCCGGGCGCCGTCGACCAGCTCCTGGGCCGGCGGGCTCGACGCATTGAATTGCTCCGCCCCCGGCCATGATAGCGTCATTGACCCGCTGCACGTCGCGTCCTGCTTGTCGCGCGAGACCTCCAGCGCCACGAACTTGTCGTAGCGTTGCCCGCCGATTTCCACATACGCGCTGCCTAGCCACTCGTTTGCCATGGTCGATCATGCCGACGGCGCGACCACCGCGCGCCCGATAAAAAACGGCGGCATCTGCGGGTTGTAGGACTCGACGTCGCCGTATCGCTTGCCGTCGCCGTAGAGCTTGTGGGCGACGACGACCGACGGCCAGACGCCGTCGGCGGACGATTCCGTCACGCCGGGGAGGCGGACGTTCTGCGCCAGGATCGTGCTGGCCGCGTCCGCGCGCGCCGCCCGGATCGCCGTCACCAGCGCGTCGTCGCAGCGGTCGGCCGCCGCCCGCTCCTCGTCGTCATAAACCGCCATGACGAAGTCCAGATCGGCGACGGCGGCGGTCACGGTCTGGTAGGTCGATTGCGCCGCGGTCAGCGCATAATCCCGGATCATGGCGAGACGCGTGGAAAGCACCAGCGATTGCACGGACGGCGACCCCTCCTGACGGTCGACCACATAGGCGTTGAATTCCCGCAGCCGGCGGAGCGCGTCCGCATGGATGCGCCGGACCGTCGCGGTGCCGTCGTCTATCGGGTCGACGACGTCGGCGAAGGTCGGGTATGGCCGCGGCAGCATGACGGTCGACGGCGGCGCCGCCGCGCGGGGCGCGCCGATCCGCGCCACTGGGACGATCTCCTCGACGGAATGGAAGATCGTCAGCGGGTCGCCGCGCTCTAGCCGCGAAATCGCGTCGTAGGAGTCCTCGTCTACCGCCGGCGCGATCTGGCGCGCGAGCGCGTCGCTGATGTCGCGTGCGGCGGCGTCGGTCGTCGCCGTCGGGACCCATATCGCCTGCGGCTTCGACGCCGCCACGGCGCTGGAGCCGGACGCGAACAGCGCCGAGACGGCGGCGCCGATCATGTACGGCGCCATCGACGCCGTCCCCTCGACGAAGTCGAAGGACAGCTTGGTCAGCCGTTTCTTGGCGCGATATTCCGCCGACGTCGTCAGCTTCACGCAGGCGACCAGCTGCGGCCCATAGATCGGGTGCATCAGCATCCCGGGCTCGGGCGATTCGGCCGCCGTCGCCATGGCGACGGTCAGCGCCACCTGGTTGCCGCCGATCAGATAGCCCTCGACGTTGAAGCGCCGGGCCTTCCGACCGAGATCCTTGTATCCGGTCTGCTCCGATAGCGGATACTCGTAGAGGTCGCCGCGCCGGCCGAAATCGTCGGACGACGACTCGACATGGAAGGGAACGCCCTTCCAGCTAGCCTCCATGAACCCGGGGACGAGGCAATCGGTCGCCATGAGATCAATCTCCCGCCGGGACGTCGCGGCCGGTCGGCTTGCCGCCGCTGCTGACCGAGGCGCCGGCCACCGACCCGGTCACCTGCACCCTGATCCCGGCCGCCGCGCCGCTGATCGCCGCCGCGATAGTCGCGCCGGCGGCCGATGCCGCGGCATTCCAGTTGACCGCGCTAAGCGTGGCGACGGCGGCCTGGGCCGCGCCGGTGAAATTCACGCCGGAATTGATCGTTGAGGCGACGGTCGACGCCGCCGACGTGAAGTCGACGCCGGCGCTGATCTGCTCCCCGACGCCGACCGCCTTGGAGGCAATATCAATCCCGGCGGTGATCGCCTCGCCGACGCCGGCGGCCTTCGACGTGAGGTCGATCCCGGCGGCAATCGCCTCGCCGACGCCGGCGGCCTTCGACGTGAGGTCGATCCCGGCGGTGATCGCCTCCCCAATGCCGGCGGCCTTGGACGTCAGGTCGATCTGGCTGTTGATCGCCGCCGCGAGCGGACCGGCGGCCGGCGTGAGGTCGATCTGGCTGGCGAGCGCCCCCGCGAACGCCGCGGCGGCGGGCGTCAAATCAATTCCGGTCAGGTCGATGGGCGGCGCCTTCGCCTTGGCCTTGGCGACCTCGGCCTCGGCCGCGGCCGCCGCCGCCGGCTTCGCCGCCGGGGTTATTGGCTCGGCCGCCGCCTTCTTCGCCGCCTCGGCGCTGGCCTTTTCGCGGGCCTCGGCCTCCTCGCGCGCCTGCTTCTCGCGCGCCGATTCCATTTTGCCGAATATCTTGCTGGCCGTCTCCTCGCCGAGCATCGCCTTGGTCAGGCCGCGCAGGCCGAAATCGCGGGCGAATTCCTGCACGGCGCTTTGGAAATTGCTCAGGTATTGGCCGGCCTGATTGAGCGCGTTGATTGTCGTGACGAGGCCCTGCAGGACGGAGCCGAGCGTCTCGATGCCGCCGCGCAATTGCTCGACCACGTCCTTGATGGTGAACGCCATCGCGTTGGCGTCGATCCCGTCGACCGCCGCCTTCAGCTGGTTGAACCCCTCGCTGGCTAGCCGCGATAGCGCGTCGGACACGCCGGCGCCGGACTGCTGAATCTTTTGCGTGTACGAGTCGATGAACCCGGTAATGGACTCGGTCGCCCCCGCGCCGAAGCGGTCGCGGAGGCTGCTCATCGTGGTGTCCAATTCGCCGAAGGCGTTTTTCAGGGCGAGCGCATTGTCGACGGTCGTCTGCGTCGCCTCAAACAAGCCCTGTGCCCGTTCTTGGCGGGCGCGCGCGTCGGCTATGGCCTGCGTCGACGTCTCCTGCATGGCCGTTTCCATTGCCCGGCCGAATAGGTTGGCGACGTTCTGGCTGAACTTCGTCACCTGCTCGGTGGCCGCCGCGATAGCCTCCGGCTTGCCGGTCGTCTTGGCCGCCTCCAGCGCGGCCTGGTTGGCCTCCTTCATCGACGTCAGGAATTCGAGGACGCCGGTGGGCGTGAACCGGCCCGCCTGCTGCATCTGCTGGAGGACGTCCGGCGTGATGCCGACCTGCTCGAATAGGCCCGGCTTCTTCTCGATCCGGGCCTCGGTGACCCGCTTCTGAAGTTGCGACTGGACGAGGTCCAATTGCCGGCCGAAGAATTGCGCCCCGGTCGACGCCTCGACCTGCGACTTGCTCAGTTCTTCGCCGCTGCGCTGCGCCCGCCCCCAGTCCTTGGTGACGTTCGCCGCGCTCTGCTGCGCGGCGTCGACCGCGGCACTCATCACCTTGATCGTGCCCGCCAGCGAGATCAGGAGCCCGGTCGCCGCGGCGGCGGCAATCCCGAGCCCGCCTACCGACGCGGCGAGCGCCGCCGTCTCGGTCGTAGCCTTCGCCTCGGCCGCTGCCGCCTCCGAGCCCTTGCCGATATATTGCCCGCCCGGCTTCAGCCACTCCCATTGCCGATTCGGCATTTCGACGCCCGGCAGCTTGGCGCGCAAATCGTCGACGGCCTTGCTGGTCTTGGCGCCGACGTCCTCGATGGCCTTGGCGGCCTTCGGCATCGACTCCTGGATTGCCGCCGTCGCCTCGCCCGCCTGGGCCTTGATGTTGGCGATTTTGTCCGAGACGGCGTCGAACTTTTCCTCGCCCCTGGTTTCGAGCCCGAGCGTGACGGTGACGGCGTGGGAGTCCGCCATGGCGGCCCCGCCTATTCAATAAATGGCAGCCGGCGATCCCGCGCCAATTCCGACGCCGCGTTCACAAGGCGCAGGATGCGGGTGAGCGGCAGGTCGTCCCACGAGCCCGGCGGCCAGCGAAGCTGAATCGCAATCATGCTCACAGCCTTGTCCATTTCCGCCGCGGCCCCGTGAGCTTTCCCACGATTTTTCTCCGGATCGTGAGGTAGTCGACATAGTCGAGCGCGTTGATGATCGAGTCCGACATCGGCAGCTTGGTCCCGAGCAGCTGCCCAAATCCCCGCATGAATGCCAGGAAGTCCTGGCCCGCCGGCGCGTCGAGATAGTCGGTCACGTCGCGCATGCGCCGCGCCTGGAATTGAATCTGCGAAATCGTATCGCCGGCGTCGTTCAAGGTGATCGGCCGCTGAAGCGTGTAGGTGATCGGCTCATTGATCCCGTCGCCCGACCCGACCGGGACGCCGTCGCCGTCGGCCAGCATCTCGACGAGCAGCGCGTTCAATTCGCTGGCGTCGGCGGTGTCGATCTGGTCGGCGTCGAATTCGGCCGGCGCGTGACCATTGGCGCGGGCGCGCACCAGGCGCTCGACGAAGCGACCCGTCTGCGCCATGAGCCCCTTGGTGTCGAGAATCTCCATCATGTCGCGGGTCGTCGGCCGCATGACGACGATGTCGCGGGTTTCCTGCCCGGCCTTGGTGGTGATGCTCTGGCGCAATTCGAGGTGCGCGTATTCGCGCGACGGCATTGGACCCCCTAGTCGGCGGCGCCGATCATGCCGCCTGCGGCAGCAATTCGACGATCTCGTCCGTGATCAATTCCATGGGCTGGGTGTTGTTTTTAGCGTCGTAGGGATCCTGCGAAATGTTGGACATGCCCTCGGCCGAAAACGTCCGCCCGTCGCATAGCTCGAGGACCACCGGCACGTTGCAGAGTTCCTGGAAATAACGGACGTACAGGTCGATGGGGACGACGACCGTCGCGATGATCTTCGGATTGCGGTCCTCCATGGTGAATTCGCCGTCGTAGGTCTCCGTGCGATTCTGGTTCGACACCAGCACGGTGACGTCGCCGTCGGACTGGAGGCGGATCGTCCGGCCGCTCACGACAAAATTCAGAACGCCCTTGCACTTGATGCAGGTCGCCATGGGGTCCCCCTATTAGGCCGCGACGGCTATCGGCGGAATGCAGGCGAATTCCGGCGACACGTCGATGCTGGTTGCGATGCGCGCTAGCTGGTTGACCAGATCCAGGTCGATCAGCACGTTGACCCGGTTCGGGTCGCAATTGTTCGGCGTGTTCGTCCGCTCGACCCGGACCATGCGCTCAAGCTGGCCGGGGTCCTCGGCGGTCCAGCCGATTTGCGTCCCGCGCAACCAGGCCAGGATCGACGCTTGCAGAATACGCGGCGATACCGCGCGCTTGCCCTGCGGGATGCGCGTTCCGTCGCTGACCAGGCTGACGGACGCATAGTTACGGCGATACCAGTTGCCCAGGTCGCGGACGAATTTCGCCGTCGTGTAGCGACTTTCGACCCGCTGCCAGGCGCCGTCGGGCGCGCCGGTCATGGGGTCATATTTGTACGTCGTCAGCGGCTCCTCGATCCATAGCGCGGTCTGGCGCACGCCGCGCGAGTAGGCGACGTCCCAGTTGGCGATGCCGGCGTCGTAAAATGCGCGCTTTTCCTCCGTCGTCCAAATGCTGGCACAGACCCGCGAATCGTACAGCAGGCAGAGGACGCCGTTGTCGTATTGGACCGGGCGGGACGGGTCGACGCATGCCGTACAGCAGACGCGCGAGGCGAACGCTGCCGCCATGATATAGCCCGGATACTTGTAGCCGGTCCGGACGGGAACGACGCACTCCTCCGGATTGTTGCGGTCGCGCCCATAGGCGGCGATCTGCCCGGCGCTGTCGGTCCGGCTATGGAACAGATGCCCGTCCTTGAAATTCCCTTGGACGCCGCAGCGCCAGTTCTGCCGGACCAATAGGACGAAGGTGTTGACCGCGATCTCGTCCTCGGTGCCGAGGGCGATGCAATCCCAGGGACACGCCATTGCCGGGATCGCGGCGTCGACGTCGAGCACGCCGGTGCCCGGCGTCGTCTGCGCGGACACGACGGTGACGCCGGCCGGGAAGGCGTCGCCGAAATTCGGGTTCCAAATCGGCGAGAACCAGGAGCCCGCCGGCCCCTTGTTCTTCGCCGTCAGCGTAATAACGCCGGCCGCAACCGTGACGGTGAACGGCAAATCGGCGTTCTTCTGCAATTCGGCCGCGAGCGCCGCGGCCATGTTGTCGGCGGTCGCGCCGGCGATCACGCCCACGGCGAACATTTCGTCCAGGATCGAAACCGACAGCGCCCCGTTGTCCGTCGCCGGCCCGGTGATCGTGATGGTGTTGACCGCGGCGGTGGCGCCCGTCGTCGGGTCGGCGACCGGCGCGGCATAGAGCGGCAATTCCGGACAGCAGTCGAAGTGCTGCTTGGCCATCCAGGCCAGAATCGAACCCATGCCAAACTTGGCGCGCGCCTCGTTGGCCGAATAGAGAATGTAGTATTCGCCCGGGACGCCCTCGGCGCCGTCAAGTTGCTGTCCGATGAACAGCGGGCGGCATAGTTCCTGAAGCGGCAAATAGCCGGAGATGCACCACGTCAGGAAGTTGCCGCGCGCGGCGGCTAGGGAAATTCCGTTTTGCGCCATGGCGGCCCTCCCCCGACGCCGTGCGGGGGGCGTCGGCGGGGGCAACTCTACCGCTTCAGGTACGCCGCGTCCATACGATCCGGTTTCACGTGAAACGCGACCAGCGCGGACGGGTCCGGGCGCGGCGCCCCGGCCAGTGGCGGGCGACCTCGAAGCGCCGCCGGCGCGGCATTATTCGGCTTCGGCGTGGCGGCGCCGGTGGCGGTGCTGCGCGGCGGCGTGTTCGCCGGCTGGCTCGCCTTGCTCCAGGTCGCCATACTTGATCGCCTGCACAATGCCGGCAGATAGCGGGACCCGGACCCAGTCGTCGCCCGGGATCGGGACGTCGTCGGCGCTGTAGACGAGCGCGCCATTGCGGGCGCGGACGGTTATGTAGCGAATCGGCAGGACCGGCGGGCCGCCCAGGCGCGGACCGCGCTTCAAGTCGACTTCCTGGTCAAACGTCGTCGCTTTCATTGGCTCCTCCACCACGCGCGGCCTCTAACGGCGAAATGCACGGCTCGGGCCGGCAGCACGGATCGTCGACCGCGCAGCCGCCACCTGTAACATAAATGCTCGGCGTCGGGACACACTCGGGTTCCGGCGGCGGACATGCGCAGCACGGATCGACGACGTGGACCGTGATGTCGCCGAGCACCGCGACGTCGTCGGCGCCGATCTCCTCGTCCGGCATGACCAGCTCCTCGTAGAATATGAAAACGAACGACACCTTGACGTCCGGCGCGCGCGACGCAATCAGCCGCATCCCGCCGTAGGTGGTCGGCCGGTAATGCCGCTCCGGTCGCCAATTGACCAGCGCGCCGATCAATTGCTTCTCGGCTAGCTCGACGTCGTTGGCCGCGAGGTGCTCGGCCTCCGATCCCCGCCCGTCTAGCTGCGCAATGAACGTGATCGACCGCGGGTTGATGATCGAATCATAGTCCGCGTCCTGGGGCCGCAGATGCTGCGGGCGCGTGACCGTCGGGACGACGAGGCAGTAGGGCAGTTGCAGCAGCGACCAGTGCTCCTGGTCGAGTTGCCGCATCACCAGCTTGACATTGTCGCCGAATAGCGTCCGGGCGCCGCGGACCCGCCGCGTGACCCGGTTGTAGAGGCTGTCGACGACCGGCGGACCGCCCGGGACCGTCGCGCCCGGCGCCCGCGGCGGCGCGCCGTTGGCGGTCCCGTTGGCCGCCCCATTGCGGCGCGTCGTCATGCGCCGCCCCCGTCGAATTTCACCGCCGCGGCGAGCGCCTCGAAATCCGGCCGCGCGTCGAGCGCCTCGGTCAGCGCCTCGTAAACCATCTTGCGCGGCGCCATCCGCGACGTCCCGCCGGCGAGATAGCGGGCGTATTCCACGTCGCTGAATAGCTCGCCCTCGCGGTCGCTGTTCATCTGCGTGTCGACCGAGCCCACCAGCCGCCCCGAATCGGTCGCCGGATATTCGCCCGGCGCCGACGCCGTGTGCCGGCCATAGGTCCGCCCCCCGCCCCCGCCCCGGCTGGCGTTGGTAATGAAGGTGTTGCGCCCGTCGTTCAGGCGCGCGTCGATCCATTCGGCAATGACCGAGTCGTCGATCCGCGGGCGGATATCGCCGGTGACTGTGACGGTGACGATGAGCGCGGTCATATGCGGTCCGGGATCGGCTCCCCGTCGTCCGGCCGCTCCCACACCGGCGGCGGCGGCTGCGTCGCCGGGTCGGACCGCCGGTCGTTGATCGTCTCGACGGTGCACATCAGCACGAGGAAGCGATGCACGCCGCCCATATCCTCGACGGTGCGGACCTTGTACCAGGTCTCGGAAAAGCGGTCGCGGCAGAAGACCCAGTGGTTGATGTCGATCTTCACGTCCGGCGGGTCGCGCAGGACGATTTCATGCGACGGGGTCGGCGCCGCCGTGGCCGAGGTGAACACGCCATAGACGGCCTTCCAATTCAAAATCTCGACGCCGCGCAGCGGGCGGACCGAGGCGTGAACCTGGATCACGCCCGGCCGGTCGACGATGGTCGAGACGTCGCCGTCCGGCCGCTCCACCGTGGTGCAGACGGTGACCCGGCTGCGCAGCGCCCCGACCTGCGGCGCGCGGCGCCGGTCGGCGCGGCGAAGGGCGTCGATCCTCGGCATGGTCGGTTTCCCGGATCGGCTAGACCCGACCCTACCACAAAATAGGGCCGCGCTGCGCCAGCGCGGCCCGTGTGTGCGATTTCCCGACCGGCCCGGCCCGGGGGGGCGGGCGCCGGCGCGCCTATGGGCGGCCCGCCTTTTCGGCGATGATCGCCAGCGCGCTCGGGCTTAGCTCGAATTTATATCGGTCGCGAATCTCGAAGGGGCGCGGGACGGGATGGATGAAAAAATCCGGCCCCTCGAAAGCCTGATATAGCGGGCCGATCAGTTTGCGGCATTCGTTGCGAGCCGCGCGGATGGCCGCCGAGCGAGTGGAAAATGTGCGATTCATCGGGCGTCCTCGGTCATTCGGTCGGGAGGCCGCGCGTCCAGATGTCGTAGGCGCGCGCCCATTCGTCGAGCCGGACGTGCTCCTTGTGGACCTTGACGAGCGCGTCCCAGCGGGCGCCATGCCGACGCGCGTAGGGGATGCGCGCCATTTCGCGCTCGATCTCGCCGCGGGTCATTTCGCGGGCGGGCTTGCGGACGGTCATTGTTCTCTCCGTGTTATCGGGGGGCGAATTCCCCCCGCCGTCTCGCCCTGTGACATATGCCATTATGGCATGGCGGCAAAGTCCTGCAAAAATAAAGAACCCTCCCCCTTGCAACAGAAAAGGCCGGGGGCAGAGCCCCCCGGCCCTCCGGTGGCTTTAGCGGGCGCGGATCAAGCAGACGCTGTCGGCGCCCTCGACGTCGGGATTCGGTGCCTCCGTCTCGTCCTCCAGGTAGAGCGGGACGACGGCTGGCATCCGGTGATATTCGCTGCGCTTGACCCATCCCGGCTCGACGCTGGCGACCTTCGGTGCGACCGTGGTGCGCCAATAGTCGCCGGCGGGGTAGGCGAAGTGGACTTCCTGCTCCGGGTCGAATTCCTGAAGCTCGGCTATCAGATCGGCGACTTTCATCGTCGTCTCCCGTGTTGTGCGCGGGGGCGAATTCCCCCGCCGCTCTCGTTCCGGGATATATGCCAAAATGGCGGGGCGCAAAGCCTGCGACATGCCCTGCGGCAAAAATAAAGAGGTGCCCCCTGGGCTTGCAACCGGAGCGTGCGTGGGCCAGTTGAGGGGGGCGCCGCCATAATGGCATGGCGGGGAGACCAACATGAAGGCCAAACTCACCCAATTGCGCGAGGCCTGGGCGGCGGGCGACCAAATCGGCGCCCTGCGCATCGCCTCGCGCTTTTCGGACCGATCCCCGGAGACGAAGGCATTCCAGCGCGGCTGGGACGCCCACTCGAATCCGGATTTCTATCGGCAGCTACGGCGCGACCCCGAGGCAATCGTCGCCGACGCCCTCGCCGCCATGGCGAGGAAATTCCGCCTCAATAGCAGCGACCACCGCCAACCAACGGAGACTGACATGACGAAGAAGACCACGCGACTGCCCGGCCCGCCCGCCCGCGCCCGCAAGGGCCGCGGCCGGAAGAACACCGACGTCCGGACCGAGGCCCCGACCACCGACGCCGAGGCGATCATGGCCGGCCTGGAGGCCGACGCCGTCGACGTCTTGTCGAAAATCGCCGCAAGCGCCGGCCACGAGACGAGCGAGACGAACATGCCTTATGCCGGCAGCGCCGAGACGATCACGTCCGACACCGCCGCCGATTGGCAGCACGGCCGCGAGGCCTTCGCCGAGCCGGCGCCGGTCGACGCGACCGCCGAGCCGACGCCCGAGCCCGCGCCCGCCGAGGCGGCGCCGAAGCCGAAGCGCGCCAAGAAGGCGCCCGCGAAGAAGAAGGCCGCCGCCAAGGCGCCCGTCGCAACCGCGAAGAACGCCACGCCCGAGCAGGTCGCGGAGGCGCGGGACGTCTTCACCGGATCGCAGCGCGTCACGCCCAAGCAGCTTGCGGCGCTTGAGGCGGCGAAAACCGGCACGCTCCCGGAGCCCCCGGACTTCAGCGCGCCGTCCTACACGCCGCCCTACACCAAGCCGCGGCAGGCGCTGATCGACCTCGCGACCGCGGGGGACGTCGACGGCCTGCGGGCCTTCGCCCTGAAGACCTACGACTCGGGCTTCGTCGCGCTCGACCGCTACCGGAAGCTTTGCATCGTCGCCCTGACGGCGCAGGCCGCCGCCTAATTCGCCGGGGAATCCGCCTAGGGTCCCACCCGGCCACCTTGCCCCGGGCGCCCGTCGCCCGGGGCTTTTTCGTTGGCGATCAGCGCCGCTTGCCCTTGCCGCGCATTGCCCGCGCGCGCTGCCCCGACGTCGGATAGGTCCGGCCCTGCGCCCGCGCCTTCGCTAGCGCGCGCTTCGCCGCGCGGGGCGGCATTGCCGCCAGGGCGCGCTGCGAGGCCCGCACCCGGTCGCCTCGTTTTCTTGCCATTGTCTTTCTCCCTACGTTGCCGTCTGCCGAATGCCGACGCACCAAAGCAGATCGCCGGCGACTAGGAACGGCAGACACTTCGCCTCGTATATCGGATCGAGGACCACGTCGCCGAGCCGGTCGACCGGCGCCGCGGCGTGATAGTCGAGCCGCGACCGGACCAGCGAGCACCGCGAGCGCCAGCCCGGAGCGAATCGGTCCAGCCGCTTCGTCGGATCGGCGCCGACCGCGACGCCAAGCACCGGCATGTCGCGACCGGCCCGGGCGAGCCCGGCGAGCACGCCGGCGAGCGACATCCCCGACCCGACCGGAACGACGACGCGCCGGACGCCGTCCGGCCAATCGCCCACCTGCGCCGCCGTCTGCCGGACCGCCTCCTCGCATTCCATGCCGAAGGGAATCTCGCGCCAGCCGCGGGCCGCCGCGTCCTCCCGCGCCCGGGCAATGATCACCGTGTTGTAGCCGGGCGAATGCCGGACGATTTCGGCGCCGCATTCCGCGGCCGCCGCGACCTCCGGGGCGAGCGCGCCGGTCGGGACATGGACGCGACAGGGCACGCCGAGGGCACGCGCGACGTGGGCGACGATATTCACCTGCGGGCTCGCCCGCGACCCGGCGGTGACGAGCCCGGGCGCGCCGGCGGCGAGCGCCCGACATGTCCGCACCTTGCCGCCGCGGACGCCGGCGAATTCGTACAGGTCGTCGCGCTTAAGCCAGAATTCCCCATGCGCCTCGATTGGGGTCGGCGCGTCGGTCGTAGGCGTTGGCGACGGCGTGGGCGGTGGCGATGGCGCGGGCGTCGGCGGTGGCGAAAAGGCGCTGCGCGGCTCGGGCGGCGCGTTGGTCGCGGCCCAGGCATGCTCCCGGACGAGCGCGGCGACGACCGCCGGCGGCGGGTCGAAGAAGGAGTCCCGGCCGGCGAGGACGTCGGTGCGCACCCGCTCGTATTGGTCGCGGCCGAATAGGTGAACGAGATTATCGGCGAGCGCGACGATGATCGGCGGCCCCTCGCCGTGATTGCCCTTGCACACGCCGTTCTGGAACGTCGTCCGGTGGTGTAGGATCAGGGTCCCGTTCTCATTGAGCATCAGCGGATAGAGGTGGCACGTCACCGGCTTGTCGTCGGCGGCGAACGTGCAGCCGCCCGCCCCGAGGCGCCCGCATGGAACCGGGTCCGCGTCCGGCCGCTGGAACGCCGACGGCGGCCAGAACGACGCCGTCCGGCAGCAGCCGCCATGACACCGGCGCAGGATTCCGGCCAGCGAGCACTCATGCGCCCGGCGGCCCCAGGCGGCCGACACCTTCCACCGCGAGGGGGCCACGCCAGGCAGGGGGGCCGTTGGCGAAGGCGATGGCGAAGGCGACGGCGTTGGCGTGAACGTGGGCGGTGGCGTTGACGCCGGCGTTCGCTCGTCGGCTAGCGCGTCGGCCAGCGCGTCGTCAAATAACTCGCCGAATTCGACCGGACCAACCGCCGTCGTCGCGGCGCGCGGATCGCCCTTGCAAAACAACAAGCAGTTCTGGTGAGTCTTGCCAAGCTTGCGCGACGTCTCGAATTGTTTCGCCGCCCGGATCGGGAGCGACCCCGCCGCGGTGATCAGCACCGCCTCGTTGTAAAGCTCGAGCCCGGCGCGGCGGAATGCCTCGACGGTGCGCCATGGCAGGCCGCAATAGAAGCCGCGCGCGTCACGGACGTCGCCGACGACGAAGCAGGCGAACCGATCCGGCCGCAGCAGCGCCGCCGCCGCGGCGACGATCCCACAGTAGTCCGCAAAGAATTCGTCGAAGTCGTCGAGTGTCGACAGGTCCCGGTCGTCGTCGCTGTAGCGTTCCAGGTTCCAATAGGGCGGGCACGAGAACACGAAGTCGGCCTCGACGCCGGCGGCGATTTCGCGCAGGTCGCGGGCGTCGCCGGCCCGCCATTCCGGCGCCGGCGCCGGCGGTCGACAGATCCGGCGCGCCTGCTCCTCGTTGGCCGCGATCTGCCGCGCCGACAGGTCGATCCCGAGGTAGCGCCGGCCGAGGCGCGACGCGACGATCCCGCGCACCGACCCGCCGGCGAACGGGTCGAGCACGAGCCCGCCCGGCGGGCAGAACCACCGATAGGCTAGCTCGCAAAGGACCGGATCGAAGATCGACGTCCCGGTCAGGCCGGTGTTGGATTCGACCTCCATCCGGCCATAGACGAGGCCGGCCGGGATCACCGTGCGCTGCGGCGCGGGACTAGGCGCCATTCGCCGCCCCGCGCGGTCGGTGGGAATAGTGATGGAGCCGGAATTCGGTGGTGTCGATTGTCCGCCCGTTGGCGCGCTCCCACGCCCGCTTCTCCTCGTAAAAGGCGGGATCGTGGCGCGCCACGCCGCCGGTCCACCCGACGCCGCGGGCGACCGCGAGCGCGTCATGGCCGGCCGGGGCGCCGGCGACGCGCTGCGCCTCGGCCTCGATGGCGGCGTCGTCGAGCCCGCGCGCCCGGTGCTCCTCGATGAAGCGAACGACGTCGCGGTAATGAACGCCGAGGATCATCGACAGGCGATCATGCAGCGACCGGCCGATCAGGTTTTCGCCGCGGCCTAGCTCGGATTGAATGCCGAGCGCGATCCAGGCCCGCTTGCGGTCCTGCCACCAGCCCTCCCGCGCATTGAACACCGAGAACGGGACCGCCCCGAAGCGGTCGGCCAATTTGACCTCGGCCGCGGCGGCCGCGGCGCCGGCGTCCCCGTCGCCGGCGGTCGGCGCCTTGAGCAGCGCCGCGATTTCGTCGTCCCCGAAGCCGAGCAGCGCCGGGTCGAGCGCGTCCTCCTTCACGATGCGCGCTAGCTCGCCGGACAGGATTGCAAGGTCCCAGTCCGAATTGAGCGCGATCCGATTGTCCGCGAGACGGAACGCGCGCAGCTGCGCCTCCGTCAGGTGGGATAGGCGGATGACCGGGACGTCGACGAGGCCGAGGCGCTTCGCCGCCAGGACGCGGCCGTGGCCGGCGGCAAGCTCGCCGGCGTCGTTGACGAGGCACGGCACGTTGAACCCGAATTCGCGAATTGACGCCGCGATCTGCGACACCTGCGCCTCCGGATGCGTGCGGGCGTTGGCGGCATAGGGCAGCAGCCGATCCGTCGGCCAATATTCGATCTGGAGCGACGGCGCCGCCATGGTCACAACGCGTATGAAAGGTGCGGGCCGAGGAAGGCCTTCGCGCCGGATTTTGCCAGGACGCGCTCGTCCATCTCGGTGTCGCCCCGGTTCTCGGCGATATAGGTGAATAGGCGGGCGACCGCCTGGACGAACCACGGCGGGACCTCGTCGCATTCGATCCCAAGCCCGCCGTCGGTGATGTAAATCGCCCTCACATTGCAATAGCAGCACAGGTCCGGGCAGCGCAGACCGACGCCCGACTCGTCGTCGAATAGCGAGCCGGGCCGGGGCCCGAAGCATGGCGAATTCGGCGGCAGCACCGCGACGAGATTCGGCCCGCTGAAGAAGCGCACGTCGCCGGCCGGGGGCGACGACAGCAGGATGGCGCCGTCGGGGGCGACGGTCACAATCTCGTCGACCGGCAGCGGCGGGAACACCAGCCCGACCATGGCGGCGCACAAATCCCATGCCGCCTCGAACCAGTGGCGCATCAGCCGCTCGTCAAAGGCGCCGTCAACCGCCGCGTGCAGCTTGGCGATCTCGTAGGCGGCGACGACGGGGTCCGCGGCGTCCAGGGAATCGGCCATCAGATCAGCGACGTGGTGATGAAGACGCAATCGTGGGCGACGATCTTCCGCCCGTTGCAATCGCGCGCCGCCACCGCAATGTCGAGGCGATAGGCGCGGCCGACCGGGACGTCCGCCCCGGCCTTGACGATGTTCTCGGTGGCGGTGCCGACGATGTTGGTGAAGCCCGGCTGCGACGCCGGCGGGTCAATGTCCATCCCCGACACGAGCGCCATCTCGTCCGGATCGGCCGGCGCCGGCGGGTTGACGTTCAGGTCGGTTAGCGCGGCCGACTCGATGGCGTTGAGCGAATAGCCGGGGACCGACGCCAGCCACCCGCCCCAGTCAATGAACAGCGGCTGCGTGTCGCCCGGCGCGATTGTCCATGGATGGCACGGGCAGGGATTGATCGGCGCGCACGGAATTCCCACGACAGCACCTCACCATGGACACGCGACGATCCGGCCGACCCGCTTGTGGGCGACGATCCGCGCCACCCGCGGGCCGGCGACGATCCCGCCGGCGCGCGGGCGCGCGACGACCCCGGCGGCGCGAGGCGAGGCATTCAGCAGCCCGCCCTGGCACCGCGGCACGGCCGCGCCCAACGAGGGCCGCTGTTGCGGCATCGCTCGCGGCGGTCCCGCCGGGGTCATGCTCCTACTCCTCAATGCCGCGACCGCGGCGCGACCGGCCCGCCGTGGTTGCCTGCGCCTGCAGCGCCGCCGGCTCCGTGACTTGCGTCGACGTCGTGCACATGCACGGCGAGGCGAACCAGCCAAGCTCGCATGTCGGGCCCGGGGCGCAAATCGAGATGCACTGCTGCTTCATAGACATCGCCATCATGACGAGCCTCCTCTGAGTTTGATCTTCGGCGGCGGTCCGGCGTCGTCGTCCGCCGCCGCCGGGGAATCGCCCGGGCGCGGCGCGTCGACGTCGAAGCGGGCGGGCACCGCCCACCCGCGCGCAATCATGCCGGCGGCGACGTGGTCAGGGACCTCGTAGAATTCGCCGCTCGCATATTCGGTGAGCGTGATGCCGTTGTCGGTCGAATAGCGCGCGTCCTGGCGCATATGCACCACCATGCTCACGTCGTCGTCCCCGTCACCGTTACCGAGTACGCGGCGCATCGCTCCGTCTCCTCCGCGTCGTCCGGGTCATGCGGGACGACCCGCAGCCAGCCGGCATTATGCCGGCGGTAGAAAACGTCCGTGTTGCCGTCGACGACGTCGACCAGCACGCCGTCGAGGATGCGGCCGTGACCGAGGCCCTCCGCCGTCGGCGCCGCCGCCGCGCCGTTGCTCACCCGCGACACCTCGCACCATGACAGGCTGTCGGGCTCGCCGTTGCGGTCGCGGGCGTGCTCAAGACGGAAGCGCGCCGGACCGGCGCCGCGGAAGGCGATGCGGGCGTCGCCCGTTATGCGCTGCGCCTCGCCGAGCCGCATGGCGCCCCCGTCACCAGGAGACACGCCGCAGCCGCGTCACCACGATAAAGACCCCGACGCCGGCGCCGCCGGTCCCGGCGACGACGCGCAGGAATTGCGCAACGCAGGGCACCGCATATTGGCATTGCGAGTGCGCCTTGAGCGGCGCCTCGGTGCTGAGCGTGATCGTCGCCGGACCGGCAACCGTCTGCGGATGCTCGTCGCATTGCGGCTGGACCTCGACGTCCGCCCACTTGGTGGCGTCGGGCGCGCAGCGGTCGTCGGGATCGGCCGGCGCGCTCTGGATCGTGAACGTGCCGCTGGTAATGTCGGCGTTCGTTTGGTTGGCGAGCACCACCGCGTAGGCATAGCCGGGACTGATGTCGGCCCAGTTCGGCGACTTGCCGTCGAAAACCAGAAGCTGGCCGGCCGCTGAAAAAGTCATGTGTTGGTTCTCCTCTCCCGCGGGCCTAGCGGATGCGCATCAGCCGCGCCGCGTTGGCGCAAATGATCCCGCCGCCGACGCGCGCCTCGAACTTGTAGAGCACGCAGAAGCCGGCGCTGTATGGGTCCTGTTGCATGGTGACGGCTCGGCGGTTCACCACCATGTAGGCGATGTTCCAGTTGCCGAAGGCGACCGGGGTCGATCCCGGCGCGACGTCCGGCATCTGCGTGACGATCTGCACCGGCGAGCCGGCGATGGTGAATACCCCGGCCTCGGTCGGCGTCGCGATCATGATCGGCCGGCCCATGGCGTCGGACATCGTCAACACCAGGCCGAAGGTGTTCTGGTTCATGAGATAGCGGCCCCCGCCGGCGCCGCCGCCGCCATGGAATTGCATCGGCACCTGCCACTTGAGCAGCACCAAATCCTGCCACGTGAATTGACCGGCGGGCGTCGACGCCGAGACGTCGCAGATGGGGATGCCCGACGCCGGGTTGAGAATGCCGATGGGCTTCCCGATCCCGTCGCCGGAAATGATCGCCGTGCTGATCGTGTTGCGGAATGCCCAGTTCACCTTGCCGAGCATCCAGGTTTCCATGTCGACCGAGGCGTCCTCCAAAATGTCGCGCGACGTGCACACGATGAAGCGGAGCGTCTCCGGCCTAAGCTCTAGCTCGCCGAGCCCGCGGGTCAGATCGCCGGCCGGGTTGTTGGCGAAGCAATCGGTCTGGCACGCCCATGCCGCCTCCATGAGCCGCGCGTCGTCCACCATGAATTTGATCGACGGGCCGCTAATGGTGATGTTCTGCATGAGCCCGGCGACGTCGGTGATGTCCTCCAGGCAGGAGAGCACGCGCGACGACATTTCCGGCGGCAAAATGAAGCCGGACGAGCCGAGATTGAACGACGTCAGCGCCTTGCGGCAATCCTCGGGGAGGTTGCCGATGTCGGTCGTCTTGAGCAGACCGCGCACGCCCTTGATGGCGGTCGCCGCCTCGGCGATCTGCTCCTCGGTCGGCTTGAACGGGTGCTCGGCGTCCCGCTTCGGGACCCGCGCGAGATGCCGCAATTCGAGCAGGCCGAGCGCGGCCTTGCGATTGACCTCGTCGGAAAATTCCGGACCGCCCGGCCGGCCGACCTTCTTCGACAGCGTCTCGATTGCCGCCTCTAGCGTCTGCGCCCGGGTCGCCTGCGCCGCCATATCGGCGCTGATCCGGTCGATTTTGGCCGTGACCTCGCCGACCGATTTCGACCCCTTCTCGACGTCGGCGCGAAGCTCGGCGAGGGCAGCCATCCGCGCGTCGTCGCCCTTGGCCAGATCGGTCCGGGCGGTTTGAATCTCCTTGAGCAGTTCGGCGATGCGGTCCTCAACTGTGGACATTGGGCTGCCTCACGTCGTTAACGAGGCCGCGGACGGCCTCTGCCAAAGCGGAACACTGGTCGTCGGTCGGCAATCGGCCGAACCCGTCGACCCCATGGATGCGGAGGGCGCCGCGCTCGTCGCGCCGCAGCGCGTCAAATCCCCGGCTGATCACGACGTCGATCTCGCGGTCGTCAAACCCGGCGTCCGCCAGCCATTCGTGCAATTCGGCCGGCGACCCGAGCAGCGATTTGACCGAGCGGACGCGCGCCCCGCGATTGGCCGGGACCGCGACGATGGAGCACTCGACCAGCGTCGCCTTCTTGATCCGGCGGACGCCGCTGGCCTCGTCGAAGGCCATCCCGCCCTTGCGGATGCGGTAGCCGACGCTGATCCCGGATAGAAATCCCTGCTTCATCAGCGTGTAGGTTTCGCGGCCGAGCGGGATCGCGAGCGAAATGTCGCCCTCGACGCGCAGGTGCTTGCCGTCCTGCTCGAATCCGGTCCAGCCGCCGATGCATTGGGTGCCGACATGATCGCGCAGCAGCGCGACGTCCTTGGGGACGATCTTGCCGAACGCGCCGGGCTCGATGATGTCGTCGACTAGGTCGATGTCGGACGTCGACGCGACGCCGGCAAAGTGCGCGACCTCGTCACCGTCGGCGACGGCCTTGGTCTCCAACCGGCCCAGCGTCATGTCGGAAAACAGCATCGCGCCCATCCCCGACGGAGATGGGTGCAGACGATAGTCCTATTCCCGGAAGCGGTAAAGTGGCCCCGCCGATCCGGGAAGGGGGGGCCGCCCGGGGGCGGCCCCCGCCGCCTAGTCGCCTAGCGTCGCCCGCCAGCGGCGGACGACCCGGTCGGCGGCCTGAATGCAGGCCTCGGCATGGACGCCGCGGCGGTAGCGCGGCTCCGGTTTCTTGTAGTCGGGCTCGCCGCCCTCGACCCGCGTGTATTTGATCAGGCCGGCGACGACGACCGGCGTCCGCTTCTCGTTTTTCATCGGGAATTGGACGGTCATTGTCTCCTCCTCCGACGTCGGCTCGTATTCGACGCCGAAGGATTCGACGATCCGCTTCGCCCGCAGGAATTCCCGCTGCCAGCATTGCCGGTCGTCCGCTAGGCTCCGCCCGCCGGGCGTGTCCCAGGTGCGCTTGGTGATGTAGTCCCCTAGCGCGCCATAGAACGCGGCCTTGCGGGCTTCCTCGCGGAGGATGGGCTCCGCGTCTTCCGCGCGGAGCGTGATCGTGATAGGATTGGGCATCGTTCGTCACTTCCTTTCTGTTGGTTGGTGGGCCGCCGGGGCCGATCCCCCCGGCGGCTTTTTTTCAGCGGCGGCCGCGCTTGGATTTGTCCTCGACCAGCGTCGGGGCATGGCCGCGCGGGAAGACGAATGAGGCAAGCTCATCCATCTCCGTCTCGGGATGCACGCGGTAGAGCATGTATCCGTGCGTCCGGACGGTCGGCCCCCAGTCGGCCCGGAGGGCCGCGAGCGCCTTTTCCGCTGTCGTTGACCGCGCCCACCCGCCCGGCCAACTTGCCGTCAGCGCGAGGAAGTGAGTGCAGTCGGCGCACTCGTGCGCGCCGCCGTTTTGCGTCGTCGTCATCTTCGTTTCTCCACAATGTCAAATAGCCCGCCCGGCGGGGGAACGCCCCCCGACCGAACGTGCAGCTATTATAGCAAATGCGCCTCAGCGACTTTGCGAGAAGTGCCCGTTTTATCGGGGTTTCTTGCTCGTTTTGCTTTGCGGATCAAAGCCCGAAAATAATTTCCGGAATCGCTTGACCCGATGAACAGCGGACATCTTGCGCGCGGATCGGACCGCGGCCGGGCCCCCGCCCCCGGTCCGTCAATGACTTACCCCTGCGACAATCTATGCCGTATTGAACAGCACGGCGCAGCGGCAGTTGATGATCTCCTCCGGGCCGGCGCCCATGCTGGAGTCGCCCGGGCGCATCATGGCGGCGCCGCCGACCGTAAACGCCTGATCATGGGCCACGGTCTGGCCATGCGCCTCCTGATGGCTCGGCCGGACGCGGCGATCCTGTGCGCTCCACCAGGTCTTGGTGCGGACGGTGATCCGCTTGTATTGCAGCGTCGCGTCGACCGCGGCGACTGCGCTGTTGTGGGTCTCTGTGCGGGCGATGGCGGCGGCGCGCGGCCGCGCGATCTCGGGCGCCATGCGGGCGATTTCGCGGGCGATGACGTCGTTGGATTTCCCCGCCCGGACCCGCGCCATCACAAGGTCGGCGACGTCCCGGCGCAGCGATTCCGCGATCCGCCGGATTTGCGCCCCGGCGGTCCGGGCGAGCCAGCGCAGCTGCTCGGCCATGAACCCGGTGAGCGTCTCGGCCTTTTCCTCGGCCAGCGCCGCGCCGACCGCGCGGAATTGATCGCGATAGATGCGCCGGTAGTAGCGCAGCAGGATCGGGGCGCCGCGCGCCTCGACGTAGTCCTGGGCGCGGACGCCGGTGCGGGCGACCTGGAGCCGGACGCCGGCGACGAGCACCGGCACCATGTCGGCATAGAGCCGCCGCTCGACCCGGTCGCAATAGGCCTGAAATTCGCGGTCCGATTCGACGTCGACCAGCATCTAGGTGGGCTCGTCGTCGAGCGGGATCGCCGCGCCGCCGCCCGCCAGCTCGACCTGGAGGCGCAGGCGCCGCATCTGCTCCAGCAGCACCGGGACGTCGGCCATCTCGTCGTCGTCATAGGGCGGGTAGCCGAGCAGCCCGCGCTGCTCGTTGACGGACAGCATCGTCGCCTTGCTGGCGGTGTCGACCAGTTGCAGGCGGGACGCGGCCATCGACGGGATCGCCGCGACATTGGGGACGATCCGGGCGGCGCCTAGCTCGCCCTGCATCAGCGCATGATTTAGCGCCGACACATAGAGGTTGATGTAGCCGGGCAGCACCGTGTCGGTGAGCAGGCCGACGCGGGCGAGCGCGAGGTTGTTGTAGGTGTCGGTCCCCGGAATGCCGACCAGTTGCGTCGGCACGCCGAAGGTCATGCAAACGTCGCGGGCGAGCGAGTCCTTGATCGACACCGACAGCGCCTGCGACGGGTCCTCCGACAGCCGCGTCAGATCCCACTTGGCGTTGGCGGTGACGAGCACGCCGCCCGAATCGCCGCCGCCGGTCCGATATTTCAGCAGCGTGTCCTTGATTTCCCGGACCGCGGTCTTGCCGATCTCGGTCTCGGTCGACAGCATGCCGGTGATGTTCGACGCGTTGCTGACGATGTCGTAGCAGCGCTGGAGGATGCGGGTGAACACCTCCGCCGGCGCCAGCGCGACGACCGCCGGCGATCTGTCGGTTGCCTCGTTGAGCGCCGGCCGGCGGACGCAGATCAGATCGCTGTCGCCGGTCTCGTCAATCGGATATTCCTCCTTGCCGGACGCGGTCACGCGCTCCCAGGCCTCGATCACCTGCGAGTTCGGGTAGAAGCGGGGTTGAACCTCGTTTGCCGGGATCGGCCAGAGCTCCAGCGTGGCGCCGTCGACCGCCGACCGGACGCGCTTCAAAAACGCCCGATTGGCAACGCCGAGCGACGCGGCGATGAAGTATTGCAATTGCGCCGCCGTCCATTGCGGGTTCGGGTGCTTCACCAGATCGTCGATCTGGCGCTCGTCGTCGGTGAGCGGGCGGTTTTCCTTCGCCATGACGTCGAGGACGATGGACGACGACATCTGCGCGATCATGTCGACGCAGCGCCAGAGGTAGATGCTGCGGGTGTATTCGCGCAGCATCACCTCGTTGGTGCGGTTGAAGCCGATCAATGGCCCCCCGGCCGACTCGACGGGCGGCCCGGACGGCGGCGGGGACGGCGACGTTATTGGCGACGTCGGCGTCTGCTTGCGAAAGACGGCGGCGGGGAACCAGCGCATGGGCTAAACCGTGCGGTCGGGCGGGCGGCGATACGGCGTCGCCCGGACGACCGGGCGCCCGCCATACTTGGCGTCAACCTCCGCCTGCGACAGACCGCGGACCTTGTCGTAGTTGATGGCGGCCGCGGTCCCGACGGCGCGCGCGGCGCCGCGCAGATCGAACGTGCGCGCGGCGCGGACGAACGCCTGCCGCTGCTGCTGGCATGGGTAGCAGGCCATCTATCTCCCCCTTGTCGTCGCCGCGCGCGGCGAAAGCGGCTCCGGGGCGGTCGGCACCGGCGCCGGCGGCCATGGCGTCGGCAATTGGCACGGCACGTCCGGCGGGCAGGTGTAGGTGCAGGTTGCGTGCAGCATCGGTTCCCTCCTATCGCCGGCGCCGACTGCGTCCGTGGACGCCGCGCCGATAGCCCTTGTTGAGCGCCGCATTCGAGATCGCCGCCGCGCGGGCCTTCGACATCGTCCGCCGCAGCGCCTCGTAGGTCGCCGGGTTCTTGATCGACGGGCCGTGCCGTCCGCCAAATTTGCCGCCGCGTGGCATGTCCGCCCCCTATGCCATCGGAATTTCCATGACGACGCGCGACAGCCGGGTCACGCCCCACACCATGGCGTCGAGCCGGTTGGGCGAGCCGTCGACGGCGCGATCCCATTCGCGCGAGAACGCCAGCATTTCAGCCTCTAGCTGGTCGAGGCCGCGACGGTGGCGGACGCGGCCCTTCTCGTAGAGCAGCGAGACCGGCTCGGCGCGCATCGCCTTGCCGCGCGACGCCACCACCGGCTTGATGCGGATCAGATTGTCGGGCCGGCGCCCGGCCTGCACCGCGCGCTCCGCCGCCTGCTGCACGACGTCGGTCGCCATATCGCCGCCGAAGTTCTTCTCAACCACGACGTCGTCGGCGTCGAAATCGTCGTGCGCGCGGACGACCGCGTCGCCCCATTTCGCCGGCGAGCCGGCGATGGTGCGGTCCGCGAGCACCGCAAAGCCGCCGTCGCGCAGCAGCGCCGACACCACGATGCCGATTTCGTCCGATCCGCCGGACGGGTCGACGCCGACGGTCGCCTGCTCGATCTCGTCCTCGGCGACGTCGTCGTGCTGGAGCCATTCGTCCTTGAACAGCGCGTTGGGCGGGTCGAGGATCATGGCCCCGTGCAATTCCTGGCGCCCGAGCCGCGTCCCCTCGTAAAGCTCGCGGATGCGCTGGATGAACGCCGGCGACAGGTTGGCCGCGTTGTCGTAGGTCGACCCGGTGGTGATCCGCAGGTCCGACATTGCGACCAGCTTCTTCATGAACGGCGTCGGCCGCGGCGTCGTCGCCACCAGGACGCGGGGCAGATCGCCGAGCCGAAGCCCGAGCATC
>Ga0126377_10000190_pt1 | contig 35088 bp, 46 predicted proteins | sample PanSoiMetPlot_22_FD_92647 | JGI IMG/M metagenome (GOLD analysis project Ga0126377, IMG submission 92647) | Tropical forest soil microbial communities from Panama - MetaG Plot_22 | ecosystem: Environmental > Terrestrial > Soil > Tropical forest > Bulk soil | place: Panama | collected 2016-02-17 | reverse complement strand
GTCACGATGGGGGAGTCGAAACGGTTGATCGGGATAGGCACTCATGGCCCAGGACAGAGTTTCAACCGTCACCGGCCCGATGGATTCAACGGCGAACACCCCGTAGTCAACCCCATGCAGATTCCACCCCTGCATACAGTTAGCGCAGTAGACGTTCCGCGAGGCGCCCCCGCGAGGCCCGGCTACCAAGTGAGAGGCGCCGCACCCTGGACATCGAGACGCTTGCGCGTTGACGAGCCAATCGTTCATTCGACCCTTTCGCCGCAGGCCCACCATTCCAATTCGAGCCACGGCCGAGCGAGAACAAGCTTGTCGCCGTTGATATGCCGGACAGTGTAGCCGGGCGCCCGCCCGAGCATGAACCGAGCGGGACGCTTGACGCTTGCCGACGCGACCTCGACGACTTGCGAGGGAGCATGGCGCGTCCCCTCGAAAGCTTCCGGCCCGCGCGTCCGGTTGTACGAGGGGAGGGCGAGGTAGGGACAGACCCGGATGGCGTAGCGCGCGCAGGCTTCACACATCGCCGGATCAAAGAACAGCCGGTTGTCGGCGCAGATCGGCCCGCCGATAAAGTAGACGCCCTCAGTTATGAGGCACCCGTCAATGGTGGAGATCGCCCCGCGGAACTCACGCGCGCAGAGGGCGCAGCGCCGTTGAGTGACGCACACCCGCCACGCATCGAGATCGACGACCGGGAACCGCGGCGCCTCGCCCCGCGGTTGCTGCACGACATAGGGAATAGGGTAGCCCCGCGCGTCGCGAGGGCGCCGCGCGAGGTAGGTTGGAATCTTGATTGAGGGAATCATTCGCGCGCCGGCGGCGGCTTGGCAGCTTCCGCCCGTATCCGTTCGAGTGACGCGGCGTCAAGCAGCGACAATTCCCGGTTGGCGATTCGATAGGGATGGGCGCCCGTTGAGGGGCGCCACGTCCCGAAAGCGTTGCGATGGTAGAGGGCTTTGACCCAGGTTCCCCCGACCTCGCCCCGCGTTGCGACCTCGACGACAGCGGCGCGCCCGTAGGTTCCGCGCCGCTGGCGATAGAGGATCATGCCCGCCTGAATCTCCGAGGCTTTCATTCGCCGGCCTCATGCGCGCGCACCTTGGCGAAGATCGACGAGACGATGGCGCCCGTCCCGACTTGGTAGTGATCCAAGATCGCCGTCACTTGGCGCAGCGAGTGACCCGTCACCATCTTGATTTGATCGCCGGGAACGCCGGCCTCGCCCATGCGCAACACCGCGGTATGGCGCATATGTTGAAACCAAAGGTCGCCGGCGTAGACCGTGAAAGCGTTCTCATCATCGGCGGACTTGGTTCCATAGTCAGTTTCAAACGAGGCATCGGCCATCGCTTGAGAGACCATGAAATCCTCAACCGACTCGTTGCGCGCGCGCCGGCGATGCTCAGACGCATAGACCTCATGCCACCAGCGTTGATCGCAGGCCGGCAAGGTCACGCCCTCAGCGTCCCGCTTGCGGCATTGGCGCCAACCTTTCGCCAGCAGCAGCTTGGCGATTACCCGGTTGCGAACGGCGCGATACTTGCGCCGCAGATTCCATTCCGAGTAAGGCAAGCCATCCTCAGTGAGAATCAGGTAGCGGCCGACAAAGCCGCGCGTCCGCTGGCGCTCTAACTCAGCGTCAAGCCGCGCCTGGACTTCCGGCGCGTTGTGGAGCGGGAGCCGCATGGCCTTGCCGGTTTTCCGCTGATCGAAAATCAGAGTCCCATTCCGGTAATGGTCGCGCCGGAACGAGATCACATCGCCCGGCCGCTGGCCGATAAGCGAGTCGAGGACGATGGCCGTCCCGACCGTGCCGTGGCCCGACTCGTCGGCGACCTCGACGAACATGGCGAGCGCCGCCTTTGGGAACGGCCGGCCGGTTTTCTCGCCCTCAGTCAAGCCGGGATCATCGGCGATATTGACCGTGACCCACGGCGGCGTCAGCCGCTTGCCGAAATTGAGCAGCGTTCGCAGCATGACGGCTAGATGGTTCGCCGCGCCCGGCTTGCCGGCGTCGCGCAGAGCTTTCATGAGGGCATCGAAATGTTCGCGCGTGATCGCCGTCACCGCGCGCGCGCCGGCCCATTCCTCTAACTGGCGCATTTCGTTTTCATAGCCCTTGCGAGTCGAGGGCGCGAGGTTGAGGAAATCGGGATGCTTGCGATACGTGGTAATCAGCGCCGACAGAGACCGCGGCGGCGCGTTGTCGCGCGTCGCCTTGAAGGCCGGACAGCCGCCGGCGACCATGCCCGTCGCGCGCCACTCATCGACCTTGGCGTTGATTTCCTTGGCGGCGACGATGGCTTGCGCCTCTAATTCGGCCGGCGTGGAGCAGCGCGCGGCGACCTCATCGGAGGGAACCGGCACCATGCGCCACGAGGCCGCGAGCTTAGGACTCGCGCGCCAATAGTAGCGCAGCGAACCGTCAGCATTGGTTCGAGTAACGAGGTTAGGAACGCGAATCATCAGAGACTCCTTTGCTTGATTTGTTTGTTGGCGGCGGCCCGCTGTAGTCTGTTATGCCGAGCGCGATTGCCGCACAGGCAAGCCGAATCTTGAGCGGGATTTCATGGTTCCCCCACTCGTAATTGCAAAACATGCTCTTAGCTATCCCGAGCATTTCGGCGGCTTGAGCTTGCGTCAATTCGCAGGACTCGCGCCATCTTAACAGATCACTGGCGTTCATTCGCAATTAGATAATGCACCCGGCGGGAAATAGCAACCATTGTTATTCGCTTTTTTTTGCCCCCGAGGCAATCGCCTTGCCGGCCCGGCTAGGCCGCGCGCGAGCGCCGGCGCCGGACGCCCGAGGCGAGCCGTTCCGCGTTCGCCCGCAATTCCTCAGTCATGGCCGCGGCATCGACCGCGGCGCCGTCGCCGTCGCCGAGGGCGGCCCGCAACGGCGCCGGCATCTGTGACCGCCGCCACGCGGAAACGGCGTCGGGATCATAACTATTCCATACCACCGGCCGCGGGAACCCGCGCCGTTCGAGCTTGCGCCGGTTGCGATAGAACCAATCGACCGAGCGGCGGAACATCGCCGCGACCTCAGCGGTTGTCAGGAAATCTTGCATGGGCGCCCCTCCCGAGGGGATTTTTTTAGAGCGCCTATTTTGCCGATTAGGCAAAACGGGAGTCAAGCCCGTCCGGCAAACCATAGTCCTCGAATCGCTAGGGGACCATTGGACCTAAGACCAATGGCCCCCCGCGACTTTTTGGCGCTATACTCGCCCCCGTCGGCTTGTATTGGCGGGAGCCTTTGACGCTTCGCCCATGACACGAGCGAAGCCGACAAGCCTTTGTTGATCGACAGGGGAGAGCAACCGGAACGTTTCCAGTAGCTCATGTTCCTTGCTAATCGCGCCGGCGTGGGCCGGGCGATTCAAGAGATCGCCCGGCCCTACTAGATAGTAGGTTGCAAGCTTTTCGAGAGTTTCGACCGTCAACGGACGGTCGCCGGTTTCGTATCGCTGGAGCGAGGTTAGGCCGATGCTCAGATCGGCCGCGACCGATTCCAGCGAGTGACCACGCGCGAGCCGCCATTCGCGCAAACGGTTAGGCGGCTTACCTTTAGACACGCCAAGACTCCTTTCATTCGCAGTTAGGGAATAAAGACTATCACGAATTGTTGAACGTTTGCCATTGAGGCAAAGCAACACCGAGCAACAATCCCGACACCAACCCGACACCAGAACGCAACGCAAACCACTTGCATCGGTTTTGCCGCAAGGGCAAAATGCCCGCCGCCCCGGCAAACGTCCGGGGAACAAAGCGATTACAGAAACGTTGTCGGGAGAACGCCGTGACTCTGGAACAGTGGCGCCGCGCCAAGGGTTACACGTTCGAGCAGCTAGGGCGCCGCTACGGCGTCAAGCCGTCGGTTGCGTTCGCCCACTGTCAGCCGATTGACGCCGAGCGGTTCAAAATGCCGCGACCCGCCGCCATGTTGCGCATCTACTACGCCAGCCGCGGCGCCGTGACGCCGAACGACTTTTTCCCGATTCGCGTCCGGCGCGCAGCATGAGCGAGGCCCCGCACAAGCCCGGCACCGGCCGGGATTGGACCGACGCCGAGATCGACACCCTACGGCGATGGGGCGAGGCCGCGCGCACCGTCCCCTACGAACTACTCGCCATCGGACTCGGGCGGACGCCCCAAGCCTTGCGCGTCAAGCTTTCCCGCATCCGCGCCGCCGACCGCCGCAAGGCGGCGAGGGCCGCCAAGTGAGCGCGCCCGCGCGCCTTGTGACCGTCGGCGAGATCGCCGCCATGCTGGCGGCCCATGTTGATAGCCTAGTCCCCGAGCTTTTGCCGCGCGCCGTGATCGACGGCGACGAGTGGCGAGTCGGCAGCGTCGCCGGCGAGGCCGGCCGCAGCATGGCAGTCAACCGCGGGAACCGCGCCGGCATCTGGAAAGACTTTGGCGCCGGCGACACCATGCGCGGCGACGCCCTCGACCTAGTGGCGCAAGTCCTATTCCGCGGCGACAAGGGCAAGGCCGTCGCATGGTCGCGTTCATGGCTAGGCATCGACGACCTCGACCCGGCGCGCATTGCGCAGCAGCGCCGCGAGGCCGAGGAACGCAAGCGCAGCGTTCTCAAAGACGCCGAAATGAAACACGCCCAGGCCATGCGAATTTTCATCGCCGCCCGGCCCGGCATCCGCGACACCCCGGTTGACGCCTACCTCAGAGGCCGCGGCATCGACTTGAGCGGACTCGGCCGACAGCCGGCCGCCATCCGCTTTGAGCCGCGACTCTACAACAGCGAAACCGACAGCTATTACCCCGGCATGGTCGCCGCTATCACCGGCGGCGGCCATTCGATTCAGGCCGTTCATCGCACATGGCTTGAGGTTTTGCCCGACGGCCGAGTCGTGAAGGCCCGCGACCTCACCGAGCCGAAAAAGACTCTCGCCAGCTACCGCGGCGGCGCCATCCGCCTATGGCGCGGCGAGACGGCGAAGCCGTGGCAATCGGTTCAGCCCGGCGAATGGCTAGTGATCGCCGAGGGCATCGAGGACGCCCTTAGCGCCGTGATCGTTCGCCCGAATTACCGGACATGGGCCGCCGTGAGTATCAGCAACATGGCGAACATCATGCTACCGCCCGAGATCGCCGGCGTTATCCTCATGGCGCAGAACGACACCGAGCCGCTTGCCATCGCCGCGTTCGAGCGCGCCGTTGAACACTTCCGACGACAAGGGAAATTCGTGAAGGTCGCGCGCCCGCCGGCGAACGTGAAGGACGCCAACGACCTATTGCAAGACGCGACGGGGGACTCAACAGACCATGCCGCAGGAGCGTAACGAGAAGTGGCGCAAGCTTGAGCAGATCATCGACACAAGCAGCCCGCTAGACCCCTTACCGCCGCAGCCCGAGGCCAACGCGGCGCCGGCGTCGGCGCCAACTGGCGCAGCGGCCCCGGCGCCGGCGCCGACAGCCAGGCCAAAGAAGGACAAGCCAGGAACGCCGCCGCCCGACCGCGGCGAGCCACCCGCCTACGCCACCCACGGCTTGCCCGACGGTTGCCCGGTAATCCCGTTGGGGAACGACGGGAAAACTTGCTACTACCTCGACGCGACTCAGCACCTATGGGAACTCAGCGGCGAGAAGCACAACCGACTCAACCTCATGCGAATGTTCGGCCATCGCACCGATTTCCTTTGGGAGAATTGGCCGCGCATGACCCAGGACAAGAGCGGCGCATGGCACACGACCGGATGGCGCCCCGAGGCCGTCGCCGAGAGCTTGTCCGCCGCCTGTAGCCGGCGCGGCGATTGGGATGCTACCAAGCGAGTCCGCGGCCCCGGCGCATGGCGCGCCGACGACGGCACATTGACCCTACATTGCGGCGACATCATCCTCGCCGGCGACAAGAGCCACAAGCCCGGCCTCATCGACGGCTACGTTTACCCGGCCCGCCAAGCCTTGCCGCGACCGTGGCATGAGGCCGTCGCCGGCGACGACGACGGCCCCGGCGCCTATCTCACATCGCTTTTCAAAACATGGAATTGGAAACGCGCCATCGACGTTGACTTACTCATCGGCGCCATCGGTTGCGGCATGATCGGCGGCGCCCTCGACTGGCGCCCGTTGACATGGACGAGCGGCGGGAGCGGAACCGGCAAGTCAACGTTGAGCCACATCATCGACGGGATTTACGCCGGCCGCCTGATCGCCGCCGAGGAACCGAGCGCCGCCGGCATCTGGCAGAAACTAGGCCACGCGACGCTACCCGTCGCCATCGACGAACACGAGCCGGAGGAGGACAACCGCGCGCGCAATCAGATCGTAAAGCTTGCGCGCCTTGCCGCTTCCGGCGCCGTCATGCTCAGGGGAGGCGCCGACCATCAGGGAGTCGAATTCACGATTCGCTCATGCTTTATGTTCTTTTCGATCCTGATTCCCCCCCTCTTGACCCAGGACGCGAACAGAATCGCCATCCTAGAGCTTGGCCCCTTGCGCGGCGAGGCCGCGCCCAGGCCGGCGCCCGAGACCTTGCGCCACGCCGGACAGAAAATCTTACGGCGCCTCGCCGACCACTGGAACGAATGGGCCGACGTTCACGCCGCCTTTCATCAAGCTTTCCTCGACGAGAAAGTGAGCGCGCGAACGGCCGACGTTTACGCCGCCCTCTTGACCGCCGCCGAGATCATCAAACACGACGACCGCGGCGGACTCGGCGACTACGCCAAGACCGTCGCCCTGGACCTCGCCCAAGCCGGCATGAACGACAGCGGCCAAGACGCGCCCGACGAGGCGCGTTGCCTGCAATACCTCTTGAACACGAAACTACCCATCGAGACCGGCCCGACGAAACACAGCGTCGCCGAGCTTGTACGCCGCGCCACCATCGACCGCCCGCTAGTCGGCGAGGAATCGACCGCGGCTTACGACCGCATCCGCCACGCGAAATATGTCCTCAACGCCCACGGCCTAAAGGTAGTCCTCGCCGGCCCGCTCAACGGACGCTACCAAGCCCTCGCCGTCGCGTTCAGCAACAAAGACCTCGCCCGCGCGTTCGAGGGGACGCATTGGGCCGCGCGCAGCGGGACCAACGGCGTATGGCGACAAGCCCTTGAGCGATTGCCCGGCACCGGCCACAGCAACGCGCCCTTGTACTTCGCCAGCGGGAACGCGCGCGCCGTCCTAGTGCCGTTCGGCGTGATATTCCCGCCCGACGGCGACCCCGAGGCCGCGCAAAAATTGATCGACTCGGAAACCCTTACCGCCGACGCATGAGATTCAAGCGGCCTCAACGCCTCAGCTACAGCCGCAGCCGCTTGCCGCTTGACTGCTATTGGTTCGAGCTATTCGACAACCTCGCCGAATTCGACGAGTGGCCTTGCGCGATCGACACCCACGAGTCCGACCCCGTTTTGCCCGTCGGCGAGGAACGCCGCGACCTCGCCCGGCAAATCGACTCGATGGCCGCTATCAACGCCCGCGAGGACGAGCGCCAGGAACAGCGCGCCCGCTTGACGCGCGCGCGCGCCCAGGCCGGCGCCTTGAAGAAGCAACGCGCGCGCCCGGCGAAGCGTCGCCCGCCCAAGCCGACGCGCGCGCCGGCGCCGCCGCCGCCGCCCCGCTTGTTCCTATTCGAGCGGCCGGGATTCGTCGCGTTCATGCGCGCCGCCGCGGCGACCGCGCGAGTCGAGATCGCCGCCAACGCCGAGCGGGAACGCTGGCGCAGGGGAGGCTTTGCCTTGTTCGACCGCCACGCCCGCAGCCTTGAACAAGTCCGCCGGTTCCGCGAGGCCGCGACCGGCGCATAAAAAAAGAGCGGCGGCCCGAGGGCCGCCGCGCACTTCGCTATTTGACTCGGAGGCTAGGCCGATTTGCCTATGCGCCCCTCACCGATTCGGCGCCCATCCGAGGGCATGCGCCACGCCGGCGCCCGTCATAGTGACCTCGACCGGCCGAATGTAGACGGTTTGAGACCCGCCCGCGTTCTCATAGTCCCATTCCATCAGCCGGCCATCCGTGCGCGTCGCCGCGCCTTTGACCCCGTACAGACTCCGCATATCCGCTAGAGCCTCGCCCTTGGTAGCGAAGAACGAGTCGGACTCCGCAGGATCAGACGAGTCCCACCGTTGCCAAACCGTGACCTTGCGACTCACGACCGCACCCCCGACGCCGCAAACTTGTCTAGCCGCTCATTCCAAGCCTCGACGAGCATTGCGACCGCGCGCGCCGCACTAGACGCCCCGCCGATTGCTTTAGAAGGCCCGGCATCGCTGGCGACGAGATCGACGCTGTAGAGATCGCCCATATCGCCCGGCATGCTGGCGCGCCGCATATGGCCGATAACAAGCCCGTCGCGAGTCTGGACTTCCGCCCGTTGCCCGCCACTCACCGAAGTATGCCCGACCTCGCCGACCTCGACCTTGCGCGCGCCGGCGAGAGACCCGCCGAACGTCAACGCCGAGGACTTCGCCGCGGCATCGAGGAACCCAGGCAACGCCGAGCAGAGGCGCCGCGCCTCATCGAGCGAGAACACGACGCAGAATTTCTTATCGCCGTGGCGCTCATCCCGCGGCAATTCAAGCCACACGCCGGGAAACTCATTCACGCCATCAGCAACACGGACGAGGCCGAGAACGGCCCCGCCCGTAAACAGCGAGGCTTTGCCGCCCCGCTTTCCGATTGAGACGATTTGCATAAGAGACTCCTTGTTGAGATCGCCGGCGAGCCATCATCAGCCACGCCATAGCCGGCATCGACGCAGGAGGCAACGAGCGCCGCGCGCCCGTTGCCTTTCGGCGAACTACAGCAGCCCGCAGGCCCGCGCGCAATCATCCTCATAGCGGGAGTCGAGGCCGTCGCCGGCATAGTCGTTAGCGCCGTGATCGACGCCGGCGACCGTCGCCGACACGTTGCCAAACTTCGCACCGTGACACGCGACATGCGAGACCGCGCGCGCCACCATGTTCCAGACCACGGACTCGCCGCGGTAAACGCGCCGGCCGCAGCAAGCGCACTTGCCGGCGAACTTCGCCCGAATGAGCTTGAATTCAGTAGACATCGACCGCGCCCCCCCCTCAGTGACCGCAGGCCGACAGGAACCGCGCCCGATCAAAGGCGCGATTCGTTGTCGCCAGATGGTTAGCCATAGTCTCGCAGATCGACAGAGACGCCGAGGCCGCCTTGAGCGCCGCAGCAATTACGATGAAATCCTTACGCGACATGATTGGAGTCCTTTGCTTGGTTTGTTGGTTTCGCCGGCGAGCCATCATCAGCCACGCCATAGCCGGCATCGACGCGGGAGGCGCCCGAGGCGCCTTTCGGCCTAGTCCGCGGCCACGCCCTCACGAGCGAGCATCGCCAACCACGCCGAGTCGCGCGCGGCGACCGACGGCCGAAGCGACTCCGGCAGCGACGCGCGCGCCATCGCCTTAGCAATCATCGCGCGCGCGGCGATGGCCGGTTCCCGCTTGGCAAGCGTCGCATAGATCGACGAGGGATAAGCGTACTCAGCGACGCCGGCGACCGTATCGCCGCAAGTGAAGCCGCCGGCCGCATCGAGGAAAAAAAGGATCATAGGTTAGGACTCCGTTCTTAGGGTTAGTAGCCGAGCCACGCGAGAATCGCGTCGGCGTGATAGAGGCGAGTCTTGTCCTCGCAATCGGACTCCCACTCGCCCCAGGTAACGCCGTGAGACTGGACGCAGCGCACCGCCGCGGCCGGTTCAAACTCAATCGGTTCGCCGCAATCCGCGGCCTCGAAAGCCTCATCAGCAGTAAAGCGCGACATTGGATTTTCCCTTTCAGGCAAAAAGTGCCGTGCCGCTTATGTAACAACCATTGGTATTCTGTCAAGAGGGCAAAGCCGAGTTATCCACAGAAAAATGACAACCATTGGCATTATTCACGGTTAACGGCCGGCCGGCCGGCCGCGGCGCCCTCGCCGGCCGGCTTGTTCGCCCTCTTGCAATATTCGCCAGAACGGCAAATAGTCGCGCGAAACGGGGAGTAGGGATGGCCGCAGCCGCGCGCCAGGATCACAGCGACCGAGTCGCTACCTCACGCGACCTCACAGCCCCTCACCCCCGCCCCATCCCTAAGCCGTTGATTCCGGCCCGACCTCACAATCTCACGACCTCACGCGACTTTTACACATATGCGCGCGCGCCCGCGCGCCGCGCCCGCGCGCGCATTAGCCCCATCCCTTGTGAGATTGTGAGATTGTGAGGTTAGCTATGAAAGGCTTGGCGCGCCAATGGCTTACACGCTATGGCGCATATCACAGATTAAGTGAGGTTCCGTGAGGCATTGAATAATAGGGATAAACTCGCATGAGTACCGAACGCGGCCTGAAAACCGCCGTTGAAACCGTCCTCGACCGCCTCGACGCGCCGCCCGGCGCCGAGCAGGCCGAGCAGATCGACCTTGAGGACTTGCTAGGCATGCCGCCCAGGCCGGCGCCGACCTCGCCGGCGCCCGGCGCCGACCCCGCCGGCGCCCGGCGCCCCGGCCGCCCGCCCGGCAGCAGGAACCGCCGAACCGAGGCATGGTGCGACTACATCCTCGCCCGCTATGCGTCGCCGCTTGAGGTTCTAGCGCAGATCGCCGTTGCGCGAGTCGACGACCTCACATCGCAACTGGCCTGCACAAAGCTTGAGGCGATGCAGGAAAAGCGCCACGCGGCCATTGCCCTCGCCCCATTCCTACACCAACGCCAACCCCTCGCCGTCAACCTCACCGAGCGCAAGGTGGTTTACCTCACCATCGAGGCGACCGAGGCCGCCCCCGCCACCCCCGGCGACTCGATTGTGATACCCGTTGAGGTTATCCCGCCAAATCAAAGGCTTAGCGCACCGGCGCCCGACAAGGTGGAACGCGCCAAGGTGGAACGTGATGGCTAAGCCATTGACACATAGGCACAATCCGCGCGCCAAGCGAGGACTTAGAGTCCCCTACATGGCCGGCCGCGCGCGCCACCCGCGGCCTAAGCATGCTTTCCCCCGCGCGACCCCGGCCCCCGGTTTTCCGGCCCACTCCCGCAAGGCTGCGCCTCGCCGTGACCGGATAAGCACCTACGGGAGATTTCGAGGCACCGCCGAACGATTGACTCGACCGATGGGGGAGGGCGCGGGATGAGCCGAGCGAAAAGTGGGGCGGGGATGGTCCGCCACCTACCGCCGCAGACACCGGAATCGACGCGCGCCCTCGCCGGCGACCTCGCCGAGCTTGTGAGCCTCGCCGCCGAGCTTGTCGCGGATCACGAGCGCCATTGCCGGGCGAGCTTCGCCATCGCCGGCCTCAACGAGAAGAAGGCGGCGCGCGCGCGCCACGGCGACGAGCGCGGTTGGCTATGGTTCGCCAACCCGACGATGATGCAGATGGCCGCCCTCTTGCGTCGCTTGCAGGACACGCCGGCCGTGAGGGGCGACGGTTGACCTCGCCGTTCGCCCGCGGCATCGCCACAGATCGGCGCGCGCGCGAGCGCGACGACTTCACACCGACGCCGCCCGAGGGAACCTTGCGCCTACTGGCGTGGCTGGAGGCCCACGGCGAGAAATTCGAGGGTGACATATGGGAGCCGGCTTGCGGCGCCGGCGACATCGCCAAGGTTCTCACCGAGGCCGGCTACGCCGTGACCGCAACCGATTTGATCGCCCGAGGGTACGGGACGCCCGGCGTTGATTTCCTACTCGACTACCAGACGACCGCCGAGAACATAGTCACCAACCCGCCCTACAAATTCGCCGACGAATTCGTTTGGCATGCGCTCAACCGCGCGTCGCGCAAGGTAGCCATGCTCTTGCGCCTAGGCTGGATTGCCGGCGCCAAGCGAAAGCAATTCATCGAGCGGACGCCGCTGGCGCGCGTCCTAGTGTTCAGCGGCCGATTGCAGATGCAGCGCGGCCGACTCCCCGAGCCGGGCGACGGTAAGACCATGATCGACTCGGCATGGTTCATTTGGGACAAGGCCCACAAAGGCCCCTGGCAAGGCGGCCTCTTATGACCGAGGCCCTACATCGGTTTTGGAAATCGCCCGGCCCGGTCGCGTCGGCGTTCATGAACTCAGCGGCGCGCACCGCCGCCATCATGGGACCGATAGGCAGCGGCAAGACGAGGACAGTATTCACAAAGCTTATCCGCCTCGCCGCCGCTCAACGGCCATCGCCCCTCGACGGCATCCGCTATTTCAAATGCTGCGTTGTGCGCGACACCTACCGCAAGCTTTGGGATACCACCATCCCCTCATGGTTCAAGCTTATGCCGAAGGACACCGGCGATTGGAGCGGCGGCTTTGGCGACCCCGCCCAGGCGACCATGTATTTCAATTTGCCGGACGGGACGCGCGCCGTTCTCATCCTCGACTTTATCGCCATCGGCGACCAACGCGCCGAGGAGGCCATGAGAGGCTACGAGCCGACCGCGTTCTACTTGAACGAGGCCGACTTAATGGAGGAGGACGTTTACACCCACGCGCGGAGCCGCGCCGGCCGCTTCCCCGACATGGCGCATGGCGGCCCGTCATGGTGGGGCATCCTCATGGATTTCAACGCGCCCGACGTTGAGAATTGGGTTTACCACCGAATCGTTGAGGCCCGCGACCGCGACGGCAACCCGGTTTCGCCCGACGACGTTTCCTTTTTCCGCCAGCCGTCGGCGCGAGATTCGCGCGCCGAGAACATCGCCAACTTGCCCGAGGACTACTACGCCGAGCAGGAACGGAATCAACCCGCATGGTGGGTGCGCCGGTTCATCCTCAACGAGTTTGGTTTCGCGCGCGACGGCAAGCCCATCTATCCCGAATTCAGCGACGCGATTCATGTAGCGCCGCAGCGCCTTTTGCCCGTCCCTGGCATGCCGCTCATCTTTGGTTTCGACGCCGGCCTATCGCCGGCCGCCGTTGTGACGCAGCACCTACCGAGCGGCCAATGGCGAGTCTACGAGGAGATCGTCGGCGAGCAGGGGACCGGCGCCACGCGATTCGGCGAACGCATCGGCCAGATCATGCGCGAGCGTTACCACGAGTGGCGCTTTGTCACGGCATGGGCCGACCCGAGCGCGAGCTACGGCGCCGACAAAGACGCCGGCGAGCAGACATGGATTGAGATTGTCAGCGCCCGCAGCGGCCTCAACATTTGGCCGGCGCCGACGAACGCGCCGATTGCCCGATGGGAGGCCGTTCGCCGGCCGCTCATGCGCTTTGTGGACAGCGGGACGCCCGGCTTTTTGCTCAGTCCGAATTGCACGTTGCTACGCAAGGGATTCAACAGCACCTACCGATTCCGCCAGCTACGAATCCCAGGCCGGCCGCGGTTCGACGAGTCGGCCGAAAAGAACGAATACAGCCACCCGCACGACGCCCTACAGTACGCCCTCAGCGGCGGCGGCGAGGACGCCGACCTAGGCGACCGCAAGCGATGGGCCGACGAGGCCCTCGCCATGCCGCGCGAGGCGCCCTACTACGACCCCTTTTCAAAGCTATTCTCATGAGGGGATGGCGCTGGCACTCGCCGCGCGAGCGGCTTGAGATCGGGCGCGACGTTCTCGACGCGCGCGCCGCGGGCATCCCCTGGAAAGTTTTGGAGCGCCGCCACAGCCTCACGCGCCAACAATTGCGCAAATACGAGAACGAGGCAGGGGCGAAAGTTTCCAAAGTTAACATCCGCGCCGTTGCAACGAATCCGTCACCGAGCGCACCGTGGCCGCTTGTTGCTAAGGGGAGCGGGGACACCTAGCAAATGGCGCGGACTCGGCTATTCGCGAAACGCGAGTCGGACACCCCCCCGGTCGCCATGCCGCCGACCATCGAGGAGGTTGTCAAGAAAGCCGAGGACGCGGACGCCGCCGACGCCGCCGCCATGCGTCCCCTCGACGGCCCCGCCGGACAAACCGTCATTTTTCATTCGACCGCGCCGGCTTGCGGGAATTGTCGGTTTTGGCTTCCGCCTTTGCGCGCCTCGCATGGCGCATGCCGCGAGTCGCCGGCCACAATCTTGAAGCTTGCCGCGGAATGGTGCGGCCGACACCAGCCCAAGGAGGAATGATGCAATGCCGACCTTTGGCACCCGAGTCCCGCAGAACTTCCGCCGCACCGTCGGTTGTACGCGCCTCATCGAGCGCGCGACCAACGCCGACCGCGGCATGCGCAAGCGGTTCCCGCAGCAGGCCGGCCGCTTGACGGCGACGTTTAACGCCGCGGCCGGTTCCGCCGTCCTGGCGAGCGCGGCGCCGTTCCCCGGTTTCGCCCCCGGCGACACGCTCATTACCACCGGCAGCAATCTCAACAACGGCCCGCGGATAGTCGATTCCGTCAATGCCGGCGCGTTCACAATCTTTTTCGAGAAGTGGCAAGGCGGCGTCAAAGACGAGGTTGTTGGTTCCAACGTAGTCGAAATCAGGACACCCTAGCCATGCCCTACACCGCGCAGAAGGGCGGCGCCCTTTCCAAGATCGCCGAGGTTTTTTTCAACGTGACGCCGATTGTCCCGGCGAACAACACGCCGATAGGACCGTTTTCCGCGTTCATGGTAGGCGCCGGCGGGACCATCGCCATTTGCCCGTTGCGCGCCGCCGCCGTTGTCAGCCTCACCGTGGTAGCCGGCCAAGTGTACCGCATCCCGATTCAGGGAGTGGACGCCGCCGGCACGACCGCGACCGGCATTGTCGGACTCGGCTAGTGGCGAACGCGCCCGACCCGAACTACGACTACCTCGCCCTTGTGACCGGGGGAATCGTCCTTACGCGCGAGATACAGGATTGCCTCGCCGCGACCTATGCCGCGAACGGCTACACGCCGTTGACGCAAGCGCAGATCGACGCATGCACCGGCCCGCAGCCGCCGTTCCCCGACAGCTTGCCGCGGTTCCCCGACAGCAACCCGCCGCCGAAACTAGGGTGACTCCATGACGGCCATGTTCTCGAAACCCGACCCGCCGCCGGTTCCTTCGATCACCGACCCGAACGTTCAGGCCGCGGCCCAGGCGCAGCGAGTGGCCGCCGCCAACGCCGCCGGTCGCGCGTCAACGATTCTCACGAGCGGACTCGGCGACACGACCGAGGTAACGACAGCGAAAAAGGAATTGCTTGGTTCATGAGCGCCGCCGGCGTCGCACCGAAGCCGCCCCCGGAATGGGCGCGCGACTACTTCGCCAACCTACAAGGCGAGGACCGGCGCGGCATTGCCCCGGCACCCGAGCGCGCCGGCCCCATGTTTGGCAAGCAACCGACGGGACAGCCGCTAGGCCGCACCGGCTACGCCGGCCCGGCGGCCTCAACCATCCTCACGCGCAAGACGGCACTCGGAGCTTGAGCGATGGCCGACCTCGCCAAAGAGATCATTCGCCGTTGGGATAGATTGAAGGGCGACCGCGGGACGTTCGAGACCCATTGGCAACAGGTCGCCGATTTCATGTTGCCCGAGCGCAGCGACTACGTTGTTCAGCGTTCCGCCGGCGCCAAGCGCATGCAGAAGATTTTTGACGCGACGCCCATCCTCGCCCTTGAGCAATTCGCCGCCGGCCTGCACTCACTCTTGACCTCGCCGAGCTTGCGATGGTTTTCCCTGCGAAGCGACAACGAATATCTCAACATGATCGACCGAGTCCGGTTGTGGCTAGAGGACACGACCGAACGCATGTATGCGATATTCAACGGCCCGCGCCACAACTTCGCATCGCAGAGCAACGAGCTTTACCTAGACATCGGATCAATCGGCACCGCCGTTATGGCCGTGCTAGAGAGCCGTAGGAGCGGGATCTTATTTTCAACCCGGCACTTGAAAGAGTGCGTTGTCGCCGAGAATGAGGAAGATCGAATCGACACCCTCATTCGCCGTTGGACGTTCACCGCAAAGCAGGCCGCCGAGGCGTGGCCGAAAGGCCCGCTCAATCCCTACGGCCCCGGCACCAAGGTAGGCAAGGCCCTGGAGAAAACGCCCGACCGGCTTTTCGAGTTTATCCATTGTGTCCGCCCTCGCCTCAACTACAACCCCGACCGTCGGCGCGAGGCGCGCCACATGCCATTCGAGTCGGTCTACCTTTCGGTTGAGGACATCGAGGAAATCAGCGTCGGCGGCTTTCCCGAGTTTCCCTACATGGTCCCGCGGTTCAGCAAGATCACCGGCGAAATCTATGGCCGCGGCCCCGGCATGATGGCGTTGCCCGACGTGAAGATGCTCAACGCCATGATGCAAACCGTTTTGAAGGCGGCGCAGAAGATTGTTGACCCGCCGCTACAGGTTCCCGACAACGGTTTCATCCTGCCGATTAAGACCGAGCCGGGATCATGGAACGTTTACCGGCGCGGCCTGCCGCAGACCGACCGAATCTTTCCCATCGAGACCAAGGGCAACATCCCGGTTGGCGAGGAATTGATTCAGCAGCTACGGCAGCAGATCATCAGAACGTTCTATGTCGAATTCATGATGATGCCGAGCGACCCGGCCGATCCGGCGAGCGCCGGCAAGGGAGTCACGGCGACCTACGTTCTACAGCAGCGCGACGAGAAAATGCGCTTGTTGTCGCCGATGCTTGCTCGCCTACAGTCCGAGTTTTTGTCGCCGTTGATCGACCGCGTTTTCGCCATCATGTATCGGCAATCGGCGGCGATGGGATTCCGGCCGGGCGCGCCGCTACTGCCGCCGCCGCCCGAGCTTAGCGGCGTCAACCTACACGTTGAGTATGTGTCGCCCATCGCCATCGCTCAGAAATCGAGCGAAATGGAAAACATCATGCGACTCCTGCAATTGACGCAGGGAGTCCTACCCATCAACCCGCAGGCCGGCGCCGTTATCAACACCGAGGCCGTTGTTCGCGTCGGCGCCAAGCTACTCAACACCCCGCCGTCAATCGTCAAGTCGCCCGAGCAGGTTCAGGCCGAGCAGCAGCAGGCCGCCCAGGCGCAACAGGCCATGTTGGAGCATGCGAGCGCCGAGAGCATGGCCGGCAGCGCGAAGGACGCGAGCGGCGCCGTCAAGAACATCGCCCAGGCGCAGCAGATTGCGGAGGCCGCCTAGATGCTTTTGCGCGAGCAGTACGCCGTCAACAATCTCATCCTAGGGATGAAATGCGACGGCTACGGCGCCGACAACATTTTCCGTTGCGGCATTGCGCCGACATGGGCGCCGCGCATTGTGATACCGCCGACCGACCCGACGGCCGGCGAACCCATCAGGATCATGACCACGCTTCACTACTGCGACACCCACCGCGAGTCGTTCGCCGTCGGCGAATATCTCAGCGGCTACGAAAAGGCGCGCATCGAGCGCATGGCGCGCCATGCCCGCGACGACGAATTCAAACCGGACTTCGACCACGCTTTCACGGAGCCGGTTCGCATCCGAACACCCGAGTATCGGGAATTCTTGCGCGCGTTCTTGAAAGCCGTCTAACCCCGAGGGAGGCCCGACGATGGACATTGCGAAGGCGACACAGCGAGCGTTCGACACCGAGCAGCTTATGGCCGGCCTGGAGGCGTCGGTTCGCGCGTTCCGCGGCGAATGGGCGCGGCAGAACAGCTTGCTTGTTGTGGACAACCAAGACCCCGAGAAGGTCAAGCCGATTGTCGAATCGGCCGTGGCCGGGATCAAGAATCAGGCCGACGCCCTTGGCGCGAAGATCGCCAAAGACCTCGACGACATCGCCAAGGAACAGAAGGGCGAGGACACGACGCCGGGCGGCGGCGAGGACACGGCAGCGGGCGGCGGCGAGGACACCGCGGCCGGCGGCGGCGAGGACACGACCGCCGGCGCCGCGGCGGCGTAGGTTCGAGGGGCGCGCCCCATGCGAGACAAGCCCACCATGACCCTGACATGGGAACAACTCGCATGGGGCGCCGCAATTTGGGCGAGCATCATCGGACTCGCGATACTGCTATGGCCGTGACCGACCTCATCCGAAAGTTTCTGCCGCGGTTGGCAATCAACGCCAGCTACCGCGCCGTTTTCGATTCGCCCGAGGGCGAGCGAGTCCTACACGACCTCATGCAGAGGGCCGGCATACTCGAAACGTCGGTTATCGAGGGCGACGCCGGCATGACCCATTTCAAAGAGGGCCGCCGTTCCGTTGTCCTCGACATTCTCGCCGAGCTTCAATGGAGCGAGTCCGACATCGCGCGCGCGGCGCGGGAGCGTTCCGAGGTATTGCACATCGGCCAAGACGAGAACGAGGAGGCCGCCTAATGCCCCTCACCACGAAAGGGAAAACCATCCTAACGGCCATGCGCGAGCAGTACGGCCCGCGCGCCGAGGAGGTTTTCTATGCGTCCCGCAACAAGGGAACGATCACCGGAGTCGATAGGCCGCGCAAGCCGGCCAAGGCCAAGGGGAAGTAAATGGCAGAGCCAGCAGCAGCACCCGCCGCAGCACCGGCCGCAGCACCGGCCGCCGCGCCCGCGGCAGCACCCGCAGCGGCACCGGCCGCGGCGCCCGCGCCGGCGGCGGCGCCGGCGAAGTTTGCCGACAGCTTGCCCGAGGACATCAGGGGCGACGCGGTTTTCTATGACATCAAAGACCTCGCCGGCCTCGCCAAGAGCTACCACCACGCGGCGAAGATGGTAGGGCGCGACCCGCGCAGCTTGTTCAGCGTCCCCGCGGCCGACGACAAAGCCGGTTGGGAGAAGCTTCACACCGCCCTTGGCCGCCCGGCCGCGGCCGACAAGTACGAGCTAGGCGAGGCCAAGCTACCCGAGGGGATGGCGGTTGACGCCGAGCTACAGAAGGGATTCACCGCGAAGGCCCACGAGATCGGCCTAAGCAACAAGCAGGCCGCCGACCTATACGCATGGTGGAACGAGCTTAGCGGTCAACGATTCCAGGCCAACGGGATCACGAGCGCCAAGGCCGTCACCGACGGCGAGGCCGCGCTAAAAACGGAATGGGGCGCGGCCTACAACGAGCGAGTCGATTTGGCGCACCGCGGACTCGGCCACTACTGCAAAGAGGCACTAGGCGAGAAACGCGGCGCCGAGCTTGTGAAGCATCTGGAGGACACCGGACTCGGCAACCATCCGTCAATGGTGGTTCTCTTTTCCCATTTGGGAAAGGCATTGGTAGAGGACGGCGTTATCGGCAAGGCCGGCCCAGGCGGACTCAGCAAGTCGCCGACCGAGGCTTTGCAGGAGATCGCCGCGAGGCAGCGCGACCCGGTATTCATGAAGCAATACATGCACCGGCAAGAGCCGGGACACGCCGAGGCGCGCCAGATCATGACAGGACTCTACGAAATCGCCCATCCGAAGAAGGCGAGCTAGGACGACATTCCCGAGGGCCGGGGAGCTAGATCACTTGCAAATCGCAAGTGATTGGTCCGGCCAAAGGAACCGCCGAGCGGGCGGCGTAAGCGCGAGGAACCGTCCGGCGTAATCCGCGAGGATAGGGCCGGGTAGCGAAATTCCGACAAAACCGGGCGCAAGCCCATGCAACACCGCCGGTTGGAACCCGGCGGCTTTGTCGGGAGATTGATATGTCATTCACGATTGAGACCGCCTTTGTGGAGCAGTTTGGCGGCAATGTGCGGTTCATCGCACAGCAGCAGGAAACGCGACTCCGCAAGACAGTGGACGAGCAGGGGATCACCGGCGAGAGCGCCTTTCTCGACCAACTGGCCCCGACCGCGGCGAAGAAGCGAACGCAGCGCCACGGCGACTCGCCGATTGTCAACTCGCAGCACCTACGCCGGCGCGTCGCCCCCTACGACTACGAATGGGGCGACCTCATCGACCAAGAGGACAAGGTTCGCACCCTCATCGACCCCGAGAGCAACTACGCCCGCAACGCCGGCTATGCGATGGCCCGCGGCTATGACGACGAGATCATCGCCGCCTACTTTGCTACCGCCTACACCGGCAAGACCGGGAGCATCGCCGTCAACTGGCCGTTGGGCGACACCGAGAGCAACCCGCCGCAGCGCGGCGGGACCGTGATCGCCGTCAACGACTGGAGCTACGGCAACGGCAGCGGCAACGTTGGCATGACGATTTCCAAGGTGATTAGCGCCAAGATCGCCCTGGACGCCGCCGAAGGCGACGAGAACGAGGAACGCTACATGGTGTGTTCCTCAAAGCAGATCGGCAACATGCTGGCGACGACCGAGGCCACGAGCGCCGACTACAACAGCGTTAAGGCCCTCGTAGAAGGGCAAATCAATACATTCCTAGGGTTCACCTGGATTCGCACCGAGCGACTCGACCTCGACTCGAACGGCTATCGGCGCGTGGCCGCCTATCGCCGTTCGGCGATGGGCTTAGGCGTCGCAAAGGACATTTGGACGCGGATCACCGAGCGCGCCGACAAGAGCTTTTCCATCTACGTCTACGCCGCCATGAGCATCGGCGCGGCGCGACTCGAAGAAGTGAAAATGTGCGAGATCAAATGCACCGAGCCGTAGCCGTGATCGTCGCACCAACGCCAGCACACGAAAGGAGATAGCTATGGCAGGCGGAGCTACCACATCAAACGGCACGGTTATGGCGATGCTGAAAAGCAACGCGAGCGGCAACATTCAAAGCTTGCCGTCCGTGACGCTCAACGGCGGCCGAGTCCGCGCACAGATCGAAACCGTTCCCCTCGCCGCCCAGGCGTCCGGCGCCAAGATCGGCGTCGCGCGCCTACCCGTCGGCGCGGCGTTGCTAGGCATCGAGGCCCTTGCCGACGTGACACTTGGCGCGGCCACCTTGAAGTTTGGCGACTACAACGACGACGCCAAATTCGGCGCCGCCGCCGCGCCGGCCGCGGCCCTCACCAAATTCGCCGCCGCGGCGACCTACGGCGTCCCCATTGTCACCGGCTACGACAGCGACAACGGGAGAACCGACAAGGGTTACGAGGACATCATCATGACCACCGGCGCCGCCGCCTTGCCGGGCGCCGGCAACTTGCGAGTCGTGACCTACTACACCATCGACTAAAAGGGGGAGGCGGCCGGCCCTTGCCGCGGCCGGCCGCCTTTTTTCGACATGGCCGCTGGCGATAGTCCGGTTTCAATCTGCAACATCGCCCTCACCGCTTTGGGCGAGACGACAATCACCGCCCTCACCGACCCGGTTAAGCGCGCCATCCTTTGCCGCGCGCGCTACGACGACGTGAGGCGCGCCGTCCTACGGTCGCATCCCTGGAATTGCGCGCGCAAGTCCGCGAGCTTTGCGCCGGCGACCGGCCCGACCGATGGCCGCTACAACTACGCCTATCTCTTGCCCGCCGATTTCTTGCGCATGGTGGACTCGCCCGGCGACGAACTCGCCCGTTGGGATATTGTCGGCGACACCTTGCAGACCAACGACGGCCCGGCGTTTTTCGCCGCCTACATTTGGGATTTGCAGGACACCACCAAATTCGACCCGTTGCTTGTTCACGCCATCGCCTATTCGCTGGCGACCGAGCTATGCGAGCCGTTGACGCAGAGCAGCACGAAATTGCAGCTAATGCAGCGCAAGCTACAGGACAAGATGGGCGACGCGCGCACCATCGCCGGACAGGAAAACAGTCCGAAGCCGTGGGACGTAGACATATGGCTTAGAGCGCGGTTCTAGCAATGCGCGCCGATATTCAGGTCAGCAGCTTCGCCGCCGGCGAGCTTTCGCCCCGCATGAAGGGGCGGACGGACCACGAGAAATATTTCATCGGCAACGAGCGCATGCAGAACGCGATTGTTCTGCCGCAAGGCGGATGGACGCGCCGGCCGGGGACGCAATACAGCGCCGACACCTACGACCAAGCCAACCCGCCGCGCCTCATCCCTTTCGTGTTCTCGACGGTTCAAGCCTACATGCTGGAATTCGGGAACGCGACGATTCGCGTTTTCATGAACGGCGCGCCCGTCCTAGGCGGCAGCGGCCCCGGCGGACAAGTCCTCATCGCCACGCCCTACGCCACGGCCGACTTGCCGATGCTCAAATATGTGCAATCGGCCGACACGCTTTACTTGTTTCATGGGAAGTATCCGACGGCGAAGCTAACGCGCGCCTCACACACGGTATGGGCTTACACGCCCATCAACTTCAAAGACGGCCCCTACATGCCCGTAGACATCAGCCCGACGACGCTACAGCCGTCGGCGAACACCGGGAATGTGACCGTCACCGCGAGCGGCATCGCCGGCATCAACAACGGCGTCGGATTCATGGCGAGCGACGTTGGCCGCCTCATCCGCTATTCCTCGAAAATCAAGCCGGGCGGGACCGCGGGAACGACCGTCGGCGCCAGCTACGGCTACATGAAGATCACCAACTACGTTGACGCCACCCATGTTAAGGCCGACGTTATGCCCCAGTCCGGCAAGCCGGACGACACTACCGGCATCAGGCCCGGCACCCTCGACGGCACGACCGCAAGCAACAACTGGCGCCTAGGACGGTTTTCCGCGACGACCGGCTATCCCTATTGCGGGACGTTCTTTCAGGAGCGGCTTGTTCTCGGAGGGACCGACCAAGTACCCAACGGCATATGGGGAAGCGTTGTCGGCGATTTCGAGAGCTTCCCGCCGACCGAGTGGGATGGCGCCGTTGTCGCCACCGACGGCTACGAATTCATCATCAGCGACGACCAAGTGAATCCGATCTATTGGCTTAACGCCGCCGGCAGCGCGCAGCAGGCGCAGCTTGGCATCGGCACCGGCGGCGGCGAGGACGTTCTACAATCGGCGTCCGGCAATACCTCAGTCACGCCCACGAGCATCGAGGTTTACCGCGAGACGCAGCTAACGAGCGCCAAGACCTCGCAGCCGGTTCGAGTCGGCAAATCCCTGCTATTCGTGAACGGCCCCGGCTTGAAGCTACACGAGTGGACATTCGAGTGGACCGTCAACGGCTACAGCGGCCCCGACCTCGCCGTTATCAGCGAACACCTACCCAAGCCGGGAATCGTTGAGACCGCCTACCAGCGCAGCCCCTACGGGATTCTTTGGGCGCGCCGCACCGACGGCTACCTTGTCGCGTTCACCTATCTAGCCGAGGAAAAGGTTGTCGCGTGGCACCGCCACGAGCTAGGCGGGAGCTTGTACGGCGGGACGCCGTTCATCGAAAGCTTGGCCTGCATACCGTCGCCCGACGGCAGCTACGACCAGCTTTGGCTTGCGGTTTTGCGAGTCGTCAACGGCGCCCTCAAACGCACCATTGAAATCCTCACCCGCTACTTCGACCCCATGCTCATGCAGCAAGAGCAGGCATGGTTTGTTGATTGCGGCCTCGCCACGCCCGTTCAATCGCCGGCGTTCATTCTGTCATGCCCGAACCGCAGCGGCCTCAATCAGACGTTCACCGCATCGGGCGCGTTCTTTTCCGCCGGCAGCGTCGGCGCCATCATCCTTTACAACGGCGGCGTTGTGAAAGTGACCGGCTACACCAGCCCCACCGTTGTCACCGGCGACTATGTGAAGAACGCGCGGCAGGCCGGCCCCGCCTTGTCCGGCGCCTGGAACTACGCCCCGCCGGTTACGACCGTCACCGGACTCGGCCACTTGCTCAACGAGACCGTTGCGGTATGCGGCGACGGCGCCAACTACGGAAGGCAAACCGTTGTCGCGCCCGGCACCGTCACGCTTGACCCGGCCGCCGCCTTTGTGACCGTCGGACTCCCCTACTTGTCGCGCGTTGTGAGCATGCCGTTCGAGCCGTTGCGGTCGCCGATTGTGTCGGCGGCCGGCCGCATCAAACGCATCGACACGCTTTTCATCCGATTCAACAACACCGTCGCATGCGACTACGGCGCGCGCGTCACCGACGACATGACCGACGGCATCGAGGAAATCCTAGAGCCATTGGAGTCGCGCAGCGCCGGCGTTCCTATCGGATGGCCGCCGCCGCTTTTCAGCGGCATCCGCCGAGTCAACTTCCCCGGCGGCTACGACCGCGAGGGACAAGTCATTATGCAGACCGACCACCCGACACCGTTGACGGTTCTCGCCATCGGCATATCGGCCGACATCGGGGAGGTTCCCGCGCAATGACCCGCCCGGCTTTGCGCCTCATCATCGGCCGCAGCGCGCGCGCGCGCCCGGAGGCGCGGCTTGTCCCGTTGACGCGCCCCATCCTCGACATCGCCGTGGAGCTTGAGCGCGACCCCCTCACGAGCGAAATGGCGACCGGCGAGCCGTTCGCCGACCGCGCCCTACATGGCGGCCCGTCATGGGCTTGCCTTTGCGACGGCGACCTCATCGGCGCCGGCGGCCTCATCTGTCACTGGCCCGGCCGCGCCGAGGCATGGCTACTTGTCAGCCGCAACGCCCGGCCGCGCGAGATCGCCGCCGGCCTGGCACTCGCCCGCGACACCATCGACAAGCGGCAGCGCGACCCGACCTTTCGCCGCATCGAGGCGTTTGTTCGCGACGACGCCCTTTGGCGCGTCGCGTTCATGGAGGCCCTTGGATTCCACCACGAGGCCGGCCCCCTGATCGCATGGGGACCGGACGCGACGGACTTTCACCTATACGTCCGATTCAGGGAGGAGTGATGGCCGTCCTACCCGTCGCCATGATCGCCGCCACCGCGGTTATCAGCGCCGCCGGCACCCTCGCCGCGGGACAGGCCCAGGCCAACGCCGCGGCCTACAACGCCAAGCTTGCTCGCATGCAGGCCGCCGCGAGCGGCGCCCAGGTGGAGCAGGATTGGCGCCGCAAGATCGCCGAGACCAAAGCCGCCTACGCCGCGAGCGGCGTTGACGTTGGCACCGGATCACCGCTTGAGGTTGTCGCCGACGAGGCGACGCAAGGCGCCCTCGCCAAGCGACTCGTTTTGTGGAAGGGCGCGACCGAGAGCCAACAAGAGAAGTACGCCGGCGAGCAGGCCAAGGCGAGCAGCTATATCGGCGCAGGCACTAGCCTACTCACCGGAGCCGGCAAGACCTACACCGCCGGCCAAGGCGCAGGACTCTGGTAATGCCGACCATTCCGCAATTCACCAACGACATCATGCCGAGCGCGCCGCGGTTGAATCCCGGCGTCGCCGCGGCACCGTGGGAAACCCTAGCGCGCGGCGCCGAGCAAGTGAGCGGCGCGTTCGAGGAATACAATCAGCAGTACGCGCGCGCGCGCAGGCAGGCCGAGGCCACCAACTACATCGCCGGCGCCACCAAGGCCCTCAGCGACCTCGAATTCAAATGGAGCAAGACGCCCGACCGTGACGCCGCATGGAAGGGATTCAACGAGGAGGCCACGACCCTACGCAAGACCACCCTCGACGGGATCACCGACCCGGTTATCAGGGAGGCCGTTCAGGGGCAATTCGATGAAATGGCCCTCAACCGCGGACTGGCGACGCAGCAACAAGCCTTTCAGCTTGAGGCATCGAAACGAGTCGGCGACCTCAACGACAACCTCGCCACGTTCGCCAATTCGGCCGCGACCTCGACGACCACCGTTGCCCGCTTGCAGGCCGTTGACAACGGCCTCGCCGCCATCAAAGGCGCCGTTGACGGCGGCTTTATCACGCCCGAGGAAGGCCAGAAGGCGAGCGCGAAATTCCGCAACGACGTGTCAGAGGTAGCGGCCCGGCAAGACATTGTGAAAGACCCGGCCGGCGCCAAGCAGCGACTCGCGAGCGGCGACTATGACGGCCTCACGCCGGCCAACCGGCAAGGCTTAATCGAAATGGCGGACAGCGAGGTAGCCCGCAAGCTATCCGAGGCCGAGCGCGCGCAGAAGGAACAGCAGGCGCAGACCGCCGTTCAGCAGCAAGACCTTTACAAGAGCGAAATGTCGGCGGCGGCGAACGAGGGCAAGCGACTCAACCTTGTGAACCGGCAAAGCCTCACCGCCGGTTTCGGCCCCGTTCAGGCCGACAAGATGCTCAGAGACCTCGACGACGCGATTCGACTGCACAATGCCTCAACCAGCATGGCCTTGCAGAGCGATACGCAGCGCGACCAGACGGTTGAGAGTTTCAAGCCGACGACCGAGGCGCCGGCGCCGGCGAAGAACGCGGCGCCACCGGAATACGAGGACACGATTCAAGCCGCGGCCAAAGCCTACAATCTTCCGGTTGACGGTTTCCGCGCGCAGCTACGCCACGAGAGCGACAACTTTTCCCCCGACGTTGTGAGCGGCAAGCGCAAGAGCAAGGCCGGCGCCACCGGCATCGCGCAATTCATGGCCGACACCGCGGCACAGTACGGCATCGACCCGACCGACCCGACCGCGAGCATTTGGGCCGCGGCGAAGATGATGAGCGAGCTACGGGACAAGTACGGCGGCGATTGGGAAAAGGCCCTCGCCGGCTACAATTGGGGACAAGGTAACGTTGACCGCAACGGCATGGCGAACATGCCGGACGAAACCAGCAAGTACGTTGCCCGGTTGGCGCCGAGCTACGCCGGCGGGACGCCGGCCGGCCCCGAGGCCAAGTCCCCGGCCTATGTGAGCGGCAGCAAGCCCGCCGGCATGACCGACCAGGGGAACATCGACCTCAACAATCGGCCCGTTGTGAAGAACGCCGACGGCACGGTTAGCACCGTGCGCAGCATTTCAATCGAGGAGAACGGCAAAGAGGTTTTGATTCCGACCGTGAGCGACGACGGCCGGATCATGAGCAACAAGGAGGCAATCGAGCAGTACCACCAGACCGGCAAGCACCTAGGGAAATTCGACAGCGTAGAGGCCGCCGACAAGTACGCCGAGAGCTTGCACGAGTCACAGGCGACGCAGTACGCCGACCGGCCGAGCGGCCCGGCCGACTACGCCCGGCAACAACAAATGTACGACGCCATGAAAGAGGCCGACCGGCAGCTAAAGGAACAGCGCGACAAAGACCCGGCCGCCTACGCCGCCACCTATTCGCCGAACGTGAAACAGGCATACGACTCGGCCGCGGCCGACCCGCAGAACTACCAGAAGCTACAGAACGCCATCAGCCTGTCACTACAGACCCAGGCCAACGCCGGCGTCGCCGAGGAGGACCAACGCGCCCTACCGCTCAACGTCGCCGACAAGCTTGTTCAGCAGATCACCAGCAAGAAGGGCGAGGACTTGGCCGACACCATGCAAGACCTCGCCGGACAGTACGGCGATTATTGGCCGCAGGTTTACGGCGAGCTTGTGAAGGCGAAGCTCCCCCCGGCCTATTCCGTCCTCGCCACCACCGACAACGCCCAGGCGCGCCAGATACTAGCGCAGCAGCTTGCGGCGCCCGAGGACGCGCGCAAGGCCGTAGGCACCGCCGCGCAGCAGATCGACGAGGCCGTTGACGCCGCCCTAGTCAACTTCACATCGACCCTCAGCTATTCCCCCGACGGCCCGCGCGTCATGGCGCAGTACCGCGACGCCGCCCGCTTGATCGCCTACCGCTATGGCATGAAGGGATCACCGCAGGACGCGGCCAACCTCGCCGTTGCGCAACTACTCGACGACAAATACGACTATGTGATTCAAGACACGATCTACAACGCGCGCGCGCCTAAGACGCAAGGCGACCTCGCCAAGCAGGCCGCCGCCGACTCGATGGTTTTCCTCACACCCGACATGCTGGCCGACGTTGGCGGCGGCCCCGTCGGTTCGACGCCCGAGGACCGCAAGCAGGCTTACCTAGAGAACACCCTGAAACACGGAACATGGGTCACGAATTCGACCGATGATGGCTGGATCATGCTGGACGGAATCGGCCAACCCGTTCAGCTTGCGCCGGCGCCGCTAGGACGCACCGGCCCGCGGTTCCTTGGTTTCAAATTCCAAGACATGAAGCCGTTGCGGGAGATTCCCACCGGCATCAACCCCAACGTCAAATACTACTTGCCCGGCGTCGGCTATGTGCGCGGCGACGACCCGCGCTACCTCGCCCATCGGAAGAAGTACGAGGGCAGCCCGCTACCAGAGGTTATTCAAGATTTCCTCAAAGCGCCGCCGCCCGAGGGCGCGAGCGGCGAGGCGCCGCTACCGGCGCCCGGCACATGACCGGAATCCTAACCGAGCCGATTGTCACGAACCGGCGCCTCGCCGCGCAGGGACTCGACGCCTACCCGACGACGACCGGCGAGGCCCTTAGCCTCACGTTCGACCAAGACATGATTAGCGGCCCGGCGAACTACCTAACGCGCATCTTGCGCACCGACCCCGAGTCCGCTTTCGACCCGACCTCGCCCAACTACAATTGGTTCGGCCCTTGGCGCGAGCGCATGCGCGAAACCGGACAGATGATTTCAAAGGACGAGGCCAACCGTCGGTTCGGCATCCCCGGCCAACTGGAATTCAAAACGCCCGAGATCACCGTTCAGACGGCGATGCTACGCAACCGTTGGAAGCGCGAGGAGATTCTGCGGGAGTACAACATCAGCAAGGCCGAGAACACCGCCGGCCTCGCATGGGGACGACTCGGCATCGGACTCGCCACCACGTTCCTTGATCCTGTCAACGTCGCGTCGGCGTTCATTCCGGTTGTCGGCGAGGCCCGCCTTGCCATCCTGGCCGGCAAGCTAGGGCGCGTCGGGAAACTACTGGCGACCAGCACCGGCGAATTGACCGCCGCCGGCCGCTTTGCCCGCGGCGCCATCGAGGGCGCCGCCGGCGCCGCCGCGACCGAGCCGATTGTTTACGCCGGCAAGCAGCTTACCAATTCCGACTATGGCCTCATGGACTCGCTACTTAACGTAGCGTTCGGCACCGCCCTAGGCGGCGGCCTGCACATGACCCTTGGCGCCCTTGTCCGCCGCGAGGGCGGCCGGCTTGCCAAGGAAGGCAATCCCATTTCGCGCGCCGTGGAGAACGCCGGCCCCCAGGTTCAAGAGGCCGCCTTGCGCGCCAAGGTCGCCGAGATCATCGAGGGATCACCGCGCGACGTTGCTACCGCGTTGCCCGAGCTTGACCCCGCGAGCAAGGCCGCGGGCGACGAATTCGACCGGCTTTTCGGCGGCATGACCGAGGGCAAGCCGCCGGCGGCCGACGACTATTTCGGCGACGTTGGCACCGGCGCCGCGCCCGAGCCGAAGCGCGCGCCGGCCGCGCCCAGGTTCAACCTTGGCGAAGCGACCGGCAAAGGCGAGAAGGCCCTTTACAAGAACTATACGCCGGTTGAGCCGGGCGACCGGCGATGGCTTGAGAACGTCGCCGGCGAGGTTCAGCAGGCGACGCCCGGCGCCAAGGTAATTGATTGGGAGGGACGTTGGCAGGCGAGCGCCGCGGACTTCGCCCGCTATGGCGAGCAGACGGGAGTCACGTTCAACCCCTCGACGTTTCCGAAATGGTTCACGGAAATGAACGAGGCCGGGATCAAAGTCACCAGGGAGAGCGTTGCGCGCGTTGCCCGCAAGCTACTCGCCGGCGAGCCGCTTGGCGTTCACGAGGCCCGCATCGCCGACGACATGATGAGCGTCGCGCGCGCCGACCGCGAGGAGAACGTTCGCCAGATGATGCAATACCGGGCGAACCGGGAACAGCAGCGATGGGAGTATGGCGGCGCCCGCGAGATTCAACCCGACGACCGAGTGGCCGCCCAGGAAATCGAAATGACGACCGCGCCGACGCGCGACCTCCCGACCGAGAAGGCAACCGACGCCGACGTTGCGGCGATGGAGGCCGACATTGAGCGCGAGACGCAGATGGCGAGGGCCGCGGGAGTCGAGGCGCCGCCGGCCGAGGCCGAGGCCGTCGCCGACGAGATCGCCGAGGCCGAGCAGATCGGGCGCGCCTACGAGGCCGCCGCCGTTTGTCTCATGGGGGCAATGTGAGCAACTTCAAACAATGCGCTACCGCCATCCGCGCCGCCGCCGGCAAGCAAGACCTCAGCGACGTTCAAATCGCCGACATCATGGGAGCCGTGGAGCGCCGCGCCAAGGCGCGCCGCGCCCGCACCGCGCTACGTTCGACGACCGACCAGCTTGCGAAGGCCGCCGAGGAATTGGCGGTTGAGGCGCGCGTACAGGCGATATTCGACAAGCGCAATCGCATGTTCGCCGTTCGCACCAAGCAGCAGCGATTCAGCGAGTACGACGCCGCGGCCGGCGGCCGGACGGACAAGGTTCTAAACGGCGGCAACGTCGGACAGGAAGGCCCGGCGTTCGGCGCCGCCGTATCGGTTGACTCCGACGGCAAGGCCCTACGCAGCGAACTCATGGGAGTCGTCGGCGAGCTACGCAAGGCCGGCCTGCTAGAGATCGTTCGCCGTGGCGACGACAAGTTTAACGAGGACTTGTCAATGGAGCTTTGGCGGATCACCGACAAGACCGCCGAGGCCAGCGGCAACGACCTCGCCGAGCAGGCCGCGCAGATCATCGGCAAGTACACCGAGGCCGGCCGCATCATGCAGAACAAGGCCGGCGCGTGGATTCCCAAACTCGCCGGCTGGATCATGAAACAATCACACGACAGCTACAAAATCGCCCACGCCGCCGCCGACACCGCGTTACAGCGGATGGGCGGCCGCGGCGGGAGCAAGGCCGATTTCGAGGCGTGGCGCGATTTCATCCTGCCGCTACTCGACGAGCGCACATTCGACGACGCCGGCGATACCCTCGACGACCGGAACCGATTCCTCAAAAACGTATGGAGCAACATTGTCAGCGGCGACCACACGACCGCGCATGGCGCCGGCGATTGGCTAGGCGGATTCACCGGCCCCGGCAACCTCGCCAAGCGCATCAGTCAGAGCCGCGAGCTACATTTCAAAAACGCCCGCGCATGGTTCAAATACAACCAGCGGTTCGGCCGCGGCAATCTATGGGAGGGCATCAACGCCGGCCTCAACAGCGCGGCCCGCAACGCCGCCCTCATGCGCCGATGGGGACCAAACCCCGAGGCCGCTTTCAACGCCGACAAGGCGCAGCTTATCCGGCGCGCGCGCGACGCCGGCGATTTCAAGACCGTCAAGCGGCTACAGGGATGGCGAGTCCAGGCCGGTTTCGACGCCGTGACCGGAACCCTCAGCCGCCCGGCCGACCCGACCATATCGGCATGGGCGCAGGGGATTCGGAACATGCAGCAGCTTGCCAAGCTTGGCGGCGTTGTCCTGTCCTCACTCACCGACCTCGCCGTTCGCGCGAGCGCCTTTCGCCATCATGGCATCGGCTATTTCGAGGGACTCATGAACGGCCTCGAAAGCATCATGCGAGGCCGCGACGACGGATGGCGACGCGAGTTTGCCGACAACCTCGCCATCGGAATCGACGGCATGCTAGGCGCCATGCACGGCAATTTCAGCGCCACCGATTCCCCGTCCGGCGTCATGACCAAACTCATCGACCGATTCTATCGGGCGAACTTGCTCATGTACTGGACCGACAGCCTTTCGACCGGCGGCGGGCAACTACTCGCCCGCAACCTTGGCCGCAATGCCGACCGCTACCTCGCCGACCTCAGCCCCGAGCTACAGCGTTCGCTTGGCCGATTCGGCATCGGCGAGGACGAATGGAACATCATCCGCACCCGCGGACTCAAGACCGGCGAGGACGGGACGAAATTCATAACCGCCGAGGGACTCGGCAACGCCGAGACCGAGCGCGCCTTGCGCGCCTACTACATCGACACCGTACACGAGAGCATGACCATCGGCGGCGCGCGCGAGAAAGCCTTGACGACGCTTGGCACCCAGGCCGGGACGCCGGGCGGCGAAGCGTTGCGCATGATTATGCAATTCAAGACGTTCCCGATTACGTTCTACCAGCGCAGCATCAAACGCGAATTCATGCGCAAGGGGAGCATCGACGGCGCCGGCGTCGCCCACCTAATCATCGGCACGACCGCCCTTGGCTACCTCGCCATGACCGCCAAGGAACTCGCCAAGGGCCGCAACCCGCGCGACCCGTTGGCGCCCTCGACATGGATGGCCGCCATGCAGCAAGGCGGCGGACTCGGCATCTACGGCGATTTTCTTTTCGGGCAATACAACCGTTTCGGCGGCGGATTTTGGGAGACATCGCTAGGCCCGACCGCCGGCACCATCAGCCAAATGGCGAGCATCCTAGGCGCCCTCAACTCGCAGGATCAGGACACGTTCGGCAAGCGACTCCGCGAGGCCGGCGTCAACACCGTGAGGTTCGGCGTCAACCACGCGCCATTCCTCAACTTGTTCTACACGCGCCTCGCCCTCGACTACTTGGTTTTGTGGCACTTGAACGAGGCAATGTCGCCCGGCTGGAGCGAGCGGTTCGAGCGCAACGCGCGCGACCAGAACGCACAGACGTTTTGGCTACACCCGACGGCGGCGACCGGCAGCAAGAAGGCCGGACAGTATAGCGCCAGCTTTGGACAATTCGGCGCGGCGCGGAACGTCCCCGTCAAGCGAGGCGCGACGAGGGCCGCAGGAGCGCCTACAATCGAGGGCCGTTCGCTGTGACCGTTCACAGCACCCGAGGGCGCAACGCGCGCCACGGCCCGCCCTACGCAGAGGGCGAGGCCATCCGCGGAGATCGCCGCCCAAACGAGGCCCGCCCGGCAAACGACTGCGCTGGCCGGGCGCCGGATCATCCGGTTGTGGCCTCACCCTTGGCGACGATAGGGGCGGCCGGTTGCCCCCGCTTCCGGCCGCGCCGCCGAGTCCTCCCCGGAGCGGCGGCCCGTTCTCATCCCGAGCGGCCCCGGCCGGCGACTGTCCCCACGGTCGCCGGCCACCGGCGGCGCAACTATCTTGCGCGTGACATTTTTTCGCTTGCCCAGGTTTTTGCCACACCGGCAAATTCTTGCGGCGATTTCCTCATGCGTCACGCGAGAAATGTTTCCCGTGAAACATCGCTAGAGGCTTTCCAAGGAGGCCGCCTATGACGGTCTACACCAGCGACATCGCCATTCAGATCATCGGCGATAGCGTCACCCGCGACTTTCCCTTTGCCATCCCGTTCATGGCCGCCGCCGACGTGATCGTTCTTTTGCAGGACGCGAGCGGCGTCAACGTCGCGCCGCCGCCCGTCCTCAACGGCCTCAACCCGCAAGACTATCAATTGATCGTTCCGAATCCCGGCGCCGTTCCGCCCTACCCGGCGGGCGCCACCATCCGATTCAACGTTGCCCCGGCCACCGGCTACACCGGCAGCGCCAAGAGATCGACCGCGGTTGTTCAGCCGGTAACGCTTGTGGACGACGCGAAAATGCCGGCCACAACGATCAATCAAGAACTCGACCGGCTTACCATGATCGACCAGGAGACGAGCGCGAACGTCGCCTACATTCTTGGCCTCTTGCCGTTCATCGACATCGACCTTGTTGGCCTCATCATGAAGTGGCGAGGCGACTGGAAAACCAACACCGACTACAACCTAGGCGACACCGTGATTGGCCCGCAGGAGGGAATCTATGTCGCCGTTGTGATCCACAATTCGGGCGCCGCGTTCGACGCGAGCAAATGGGATTTGGCGGTTGATTTCACGACGCTCAACCAAGCCGTCGCCGACGCCCAGGCCGCGGCCATTCTCGCCCAGGCCGCCGCGCAGACCATCCCGGTTCCCGGCGGCGCCGGCAACGCCGGCATGGTCCCGACCGTCAACGTCGCCGGCAATGCCTACACCTTACGCGCCGCGCTACTCGCCAGCGTCGCCGACCCGACGAACAAGTGGGATGCTCAGAACAAGCTACTCACCAACGTTCGCACCGGCGTAAGCGCCAATGACGCCGTGAACCTCGCCCAAATGAACGCGGCCATCGTCGCCGCCGGCGGCGTCCCCGCGCCGGCGCCGGGCGACGTTGGCAAATTCTTGAAGGCGACCGCGGCCGGCGTTTTCGCGTGGAACTTGATTGTCACCGCCGACCTCAGCGACGCGACCGCCTACATGAAGGGACTCCTAACCAGCGTCGCCAACGCCGGCGCGTTCATCGCCGCCATCGGCGCCGTTCCGGCAACGCGGCAGATCATCGCCGGCACCAATTTGACCGGCGGCGGCGACCTCAGCGCCGACCGCACTATCACCCACGCCAACAGCGCCGTGGCGCCGGGGAGCTACGTCAACGCCAACATCACCGTGGACGCCCGAGGCCATGTGACCGCCGCCGCCAACGGCAGCGTCGCCGCGCCGATATTCATAACCACGGCCATCGACACCGGACTCGACGGCAGCTACCGCGACGGAACGCTTGAGTGTACGGCCAACCTCACCGTCACACTCCCGAACCTCACCGACCCCGACAAAGGCTTTCGCGTCACGATCCTGAACAACAGCGCGACCGAGAGCCACGACGTTACGATCAATCCGGCCGTCGGCGGCCAACTCATCGACGGCGTGGCGCAGCGCAAGATTTGGCCCGGCACCAAGCTACGGCTTTTGTGGAAGGGCGGCGGCGCATGGGTCACAGTCAACGAGGGATGGGCGCCGGCCACCCGCGCCATCGCCACGCTAGGCACCGAGCCGACCCTAGACGTGAGCATGATGCTCATTCCCGCCAACGCGCGCGAGGTTTTCATTCAATGGAAGGAATGTCAGCCCGTCGGCGGGACCGGCACCGACTTGCTTGGCCGCATATCCGTGGACGGCATGGCGACGTTCGACGCCGGCGCCACGAACTACTCCCAGGTGGCCGGCATTGTGAACACGGCCGGCGGATCATCCGGCATTATCAGCGCGGGCGCCGCCAACTGGACGTTCAGCTTTAACGCGGTAACGAACGTCGCCCTCACCGGCGCGCCGAAGTGCGACGGCAAACTACTCATCAACGGCGCGCGCCAAGGCGGGACGCGGCCGACGGCGTTTAGCGACTTCGCCTATCCGAGCGGCGCCGCCGCATGGGAGGCGAGCTACTACGGCAATCACATGCACAAGACGGCCCACAGCATCGACGGCTTTAGACTCCTTTGGTCTACAGCCGGCCGGACTTTCAGCGTCGGTTCGAGCCTGGAGGTTTATTGGAGGTAGCAATGTTGACGTTCGACCAATGCGTTCAGATGGCGCAGCTATGGAACAACGTGGCGAACTTGCCGAACGTTCGCATGGCCGCGCCCGTCACACTCAGCGACGAGGTTTTCACCGCCGCAGTCAACGAGGCATGGCAAGCCATGCAAGCCGTCGCCGGCGAGGAACCGCCGGCATGATCGCCGGCGGATGGCCCGACCGATGGCTAACGCTATGGCTTACTCTGCTAGTCGGCGCCCTATTCGGCCTCGCCCTTGGCTATGTGCTTTGCCTTGCGGCGAATACATGAGGGAGGACTACCGATGATGAAACTCAACCTTGCCGTGATCCTGCTATTCGCAGCCGCGGCCCTCTTGCCCGGTTGCGCACCGCACCCCGAGCATC
>Ga0126377_10000189_pt1 | contig 35116 bp, 37 predicted proteins | sample PanSoiMetPlot_22_FD_92647 | JGI IMG/M metagenome (GOLD analysis project Ga0126377, IMG submission 92647) | Tropical forest soil microbial communities from Panama - MetaG Plot_22 | ecosystem: Environmental > Terrestrial > Soil > Tropical forest > Bulk soil | place: Panama | collected 2016-02-17 | reverse complement strand
GAGCCGGAGCCCGCCGAGCCGTTGCCGCCGGCCTCGTGCGCCCCGGCGCATCCGGTCGCCTGACCGAGCGCCGCGAGCGCCGCGAGCGCCGCGAGCGCGACGACCGAGCGCCTGGCCGAGGCGAGGATGCTGCTGTCCCTGTCCCTGTCCCTGTCCATGTGCGTGCCTTCTCCTTCCAGGGTCCCGCGGGGACGGAAGATAGGACGAAGCGCGAACCGCGGCCAGCCGGGCGCCCGACAATGGAGCGGCCGGGAGGCGTCACCCGCTGAAGGTCCCCGACCAGTCCACCGCGCCCGGAGATGGCCGGGCACGACACGATGCGCCCGCCGGCGACGCCCGACAACTGGACCCGCGCACGCGCGCATGAACTCTCGCATCGCTCCCGGCGCGATCGCAGTAGGATGGGCGCCATGTACCTCGAGATCGTCTCGGAGATGAAGAAGCAGCTCATGCAGCTCGACAAGTGGCTCGACGCCGCGGTCGAGTTCGCCGGCACGCGGTCGTTCGACGCCGGCAACTTTCTCGGAATGCGGCTGGCGCCCGACCAGTTCGCCTTCGTCCGCCAGGTGCAGACCGCCTGCGACTCGGCCAAGTTCGCGGCGAGCCGGGCCAGCGGCGTCGAGGCGCCCAGCCAGGCGGACAACGAGCAGTCGATCGACGATCTGCACGCCCGCGTGCGCGCCACCGTGAAGTACCTCGACGGCTTCTCCGCCGAGAGCTTCGCCGGCGCCGACACGCGCGTGGTCGCGCTGCCGCGATGGGAGGGGAAGAGCCTCACCGCCGCCGCCTACTTCGTCGAGCACGCGGTGCCGAACTTCTACTTCCACCTCACCCACGCGTACGCGATCCTTCGCCACGGCGGCGTCCCGCTCGGCAAGCGCGATTACCTCGGCACGCTCTCCTTCCGCCCGCCGCAGTAACCGCGAGGGGCGTGAAGCGCGCGCGAGGGCGCGTCGCCCTCACCGCTCACTTCTCGTTCAGCGAGCGCGGCAGCAGTGCGTCGCGGCGCCCGGCGATCGAGAGGATTAGCCTGCATGTGGAGCCCCACATGCATCTGCGAATCCTCACCCTCAACGTGTGGAACCGGTCGGGCGATCCGCGCCGCACCCGCGTCATCAACCGCGAGCTGCGCCGGCTCGCCCCCGACCTCATGTCCTTCCAGGAGGTGGTCGCCGACCGCGAGCCCGGCCACCTCGACCAGCTGGTCGACGGCCTCGATGTCCAGCGCACGCATCAGGTGGAGGTCATGCCGACCGTGCCGCCCGACGTGGAGCGCTACGGCGGGATGGGGCTGGCCACGCGCTGGCCGCACCGCATCGTCGAGGTCCTCGACCTCCGCCAGGCCGACGCGCTGGACGTGCCGTGGTGCACGCTCGCCGCCGTGGTCTCGCTTCCGGGCGAGGCGAGCTGCTCTTCATCGCCGCGGCGATGGAGTGGCGCCTCGACGCCGAGGCCGGCCGACGGCGTGTGGGCCAGCGACCACGCGGGCCTGGTGGTCGATCTCGACATCGGCCGCGACGACTGATCGCGCGCGACGGCTTCGACCGTGACCGGCTCGCCCGGCCTGCACAGGCCAGAGGACCCGCTCGCCCGTCATGCGCCGGTGCGGGGGCGCGCCGAGCGCCGGCGCGCTTTCTGCGCAACCGATCGCGCCTCGGTCCGATAACCACTGGTCGCGCCGACAGCCGCCGGTCGCAGCGATCGCCCTCGACTCTGGACGGCGGCGGTGGCGCGCAGCTCCGACAGAAAGGATCGATGACGATGAAGAGGAACGACATCAGGGACAGGCTGGTCTGGCTGGTGCTGGCGGTGGCGTTCGCCGTCTGGGTCGGCGCCTGCGCGGTGGACAGCGCGGCGGCGATCGACGACGAGGCGATCAGCGAGCAGCAAGAGGAGATCGGCGGCGGCGGCGGGATCTGCGGCGGCCTCGCCGGCTGCTACTGCTTCTGCCGCCTCAATCACCGCTGCGACCAGACTCCGTCGCAGTGCGGCCCGCTGTCGCAGTGTCTCGACGGCTGCGACGACAGCCATCCGGGTTGCCCGTATCCGGGCGGCGACTACCCCGACAGTCCGGCCGACTGCCTGTGACCCGATCGGGCCGGAGCGCGGACCGAGCGCGATCGACGCCCGGCCGCTCCGGCCCCGCTGCGCACCACCTCCGCCCTACTTCCAGCGGGCGAAGATGCGCTTGTACTCCTTCTCGGCGGCCGCGGCCGCGTTCTCCGGGGTCTCGACGCCGCGGGCGACCTTGGCGAACATGGTCGGGATGACCCAGGTGCGGAAGGCCTCGTCGATGCCGGCGGATGCGTAGCCCGGGTAGCCGACGTTGGTCGTCCAGTCGAGCACGTCGCCCAGCACCTTGTACTTGTCCTTGGGGTCGCTCTGCGCGTCGGTGGCGATGGCCTGCTTGAGGTTGGGCACCGTCGACGGGAAGCAGGGGAAGTTGTAGAACTTGCCCGCGTTGAACGCGTCGCGGAACGAATCGATGTAGTCGATGAGGAACTGCTGCGCGCCGTCCTTGTTCTGCGCGAAGTTCCACACCACGTAGCAGTCCATGACGTGCTCGGCGGCGATGCGCCGCACCGGGCCCTTGAGCGCGCGGCAGATGCCGATCTTGCCCGAGATGGCCTGGTGCTCGCGCTCGGCCTGGCGCGTGATGGAGATGGCGTTCTGCACGTACGAGTTCTTGCCGGCGAGCATCGCGCGGTTGTTGGCCGACGGGTCCCAGGTGAAGACCTCGAGGGTCATCGACTCCTGGAAGAGCGCCTTCATGTACTTCAGCGCCTCGACGGTCTGCTTCGAGTTGATGGTGACCGCGCCGGCCTCGTTCTGCTCGGTGGCGCCGAACGACCACATGAGCGCGCGCAGCGCCATGCTGGTGTCGAGCTCCTGCGCCAGGCCGATGCCGCACGGATTGCCCGCCGTGGCGCGGATCTTCTTGGCCCCGGCGCGCAGGTCATCCCACGTGTCGGGCCCGTTCGGGAAGCCGGCCGCCGCCCACAGGTCCTTGCGGTAGTTGCCCGGGTCGGGCACGTACGAGTCGGAGAAGGCGAAGTACTTCTTGGTCTTCGGGTTGAAGGTTGACTTGTGGGCCAGGTCGAGCTTCTTGCCGTGCTTGCGCTCGACCTCCTGGTAGACGTGCGTCATGTCCAGCACCTGGGGCTCGAACGCGGCCGGCGGCGACAGGAACTGGAAGAGATCGTGGCCCCGCTTGGCGGCGACCTCGGCCGCAGCGCGCGCCGGGATCTCGTTCGCGTTGATGTGGTCGACGATCACCTCGGTGTGGTGCTTCGCGCCCCAGGCCTTGGTGTACTCGTTGTCGAACCACTTGTCGTACTCGGGGACGAAGTGACTCCACTGGGCGATGCGCAGCGTCTTGCCCTGGGCACGGGCCCGCCGCGGGATGCCGCTCGCGACCCCGGCCGCCAGCGCCCCCGCGCCGACGGTCTTGACGAAATCCCTCCGCGTCCAACCACGCGTGTTCTTCCTGGCCATCGAGTACCTCCCCTCGAGCTCGGACGATGCGGCCGATGATACGCCCGCGCTGGCCAGATTCACAGACGCTCACCCGCCCGGGACGTCGCCGCGCCCGCCGGGGCCGGCCAGGATCTCCTGCAGGCGCGCGTGCAGGAGCGGCGGCGCGGCGCACACGCTGAAGCGATCGCGGGCGCGGGTGAGCGGCCGCTGGTAGACGAGCGGGCCCCCGTCGAGACGCGTGCAGGTGCCGCCGGCCTCCTCGATCAGGAGATGGGCCGCGACGCTGTCCCAGATGCGAAAGGCCGGCACCAGCCAGGCGCCGTAGCGGCCCTCCGCCACCATGACCGCGTCGACCACGCTGTTCGTGCAGCGCAGCCCGCGCGCCGCCATCGCGAGCTCCGCGAGCTCGACGAACGCGCGCCGGGTCCGCGGCGGGTCGTCGGCGTCGCCGATGATGCCGACCGCGACCAGGGCCGCCGACAGATCGAGCTCGTCCATGCGCAGCCGGCGCTCGCGGCACCAGGCTCCGCCGCCTCGCTCGGCGCGGTAGAGGGCGCCGGCGGCGGGCAGCGCGATCCCGGCCGCGAGCGGGCGGTCGTCCTCGAGGAGGCCGATCATGACGCCGTAGGTCTCCACGCCGACCGCGAAGTTGCTCGTCCCGTCGATCGGATCGACGACCCAGGTGTACCGCGAGCCTCGGTCGACGGCGCCCAGCTCCTCGTCGAGGCGGTTGTGATCGGGGAAGCGGGCGTCGATGGCGCCGGCGAGGAGCGCCGCGATCTCCAGATCGGCCTGGGTGACGACCTGGCTGCGGTCGTGCGGCTTGACGCTGCCGGCGGCGCGGCCGAAGTGGCGGCGCGCGACCTCGCTCGCCTGCCCCAGCATGTCGACGATCAGATCCTGCACGCCCTCCATGCCGGGATGGTAGCGCGCGCGGCTCAGCAGAGCTGGGCGACCAGCTCGATGAGGCGCCGGATGTTGACCGGCTTCTTCATGATCGGCACGCCGCTGGGCGACTGCGACGGGTCGGAGGTCGAGATGATGACCGGGATGCCGGCGAGCTCGGGATCGGCCTGCATCGCGTCGTAGACCTCGTTGCCGCTCATCACCGGCATGATGAGGTCGAGGATCACCACGCTGGGCCGCACCGTGGACAGGTGCTCGAGCGCCTCGCGCCCGTCCGCCGCGACCAGGACGGTGTAGCCCTCGTCCTCCATGACCTCGCGCAGCGAGTCGCGGAGCTCGGTCTCATCCTCCACGATGAGCACCGACCTCGCCACCTCGATCGTCATCATCGTACGCTCACTTCTGGGCGCTCACTTCTCTGCGCTCCTCCGGCTGGTCGGCGCGGTCCGCCGCGGGGCACGCCGGCGCGGCAGCCGGACGTGGAAGCGAGTCCCGGTCTCCAGCGACGAGAGAACCTCGATCTCGCCGTCATGGGCCCGCGCGATCTCGCGGGAGATGAAGAGCCCGAGCCCCAGCCCGCTCGAGCCGTTCTGCTTGCTGCCGGCCGTCCGCAGCGGCTCGAACAGCACCGGAATGAGGTCCTCGGGCACCACGCCCTCGTTCCATACCTCGACCACGACGTCCGCTCCATCGGTTCCATCCACCCGGATGTCGATTGGGAGCTGTCCGACCCGGTGCTGAAGGGCATTGCCGACCAGATTCGAGACCAGCTGGCTCAGTCGATCGCCGTCCCATCGCCCGTCGGCCTGCCCGCGCACCGTGAGGCGGGTCGCGGCCGGCCGCCGCTCGTCGCTCAGCTCGTCCAGAACGGCGCGGCAGAGCTCGCCCAGATCCAGGTCGCTGCGGCGGAGCGGCAGACCGCGGCCGAGGCGGATGCTGGTGAAGTCCAGGATCTGATCGATCATGCGCCTCATGCGCTCGGCGCTCTTGAAGATGCGCCCGACCGGCCGGGTGAGCCCCTCGCCCACCGCGCGCCGCTCGAGCAGGCTCGCCGCGGTGACGATGCTGCCGAGCGGGTTGCGCAGGTCGTGGCCGAGGATGCCGACGAACATCTCGCTGAAGTGCACGGCGCGCTCCAGCTCCAGGACCAGGCGGTCGCGCGCCTCGACCGCGTCCTGCGCATCGCGGTAGAGCCGGGCGTTGTCGAGCTGGGTGGCGATCCCCTCGGCCAGCTGGGCGCCGAAGCCACCGTCCTCGCCGCCCGGCGGCCGGCTCCCGCGCGCCGACACCAGGCTCAGGACGCCGAGCACGCGCCCGCGCGTGCGCAGCGGGAACACCGCGATCGAGCGGGCGCCGACGGCGCCCAGGATGCGCGCGCGCTCCGGGTCATCGGCGCCGGCAGAGGGCCCGCCGGCCGGGCCGTGGTCCGATCGCGCGCGCCGCCGCGGCGGTGGGCTCCCGACCTTCCAGGCCGGATCGCGGCGGCGCATCTCGTCGGCCGTCCCGCGATCTGCCCGCTCGCCGTGGGCGACCGCGACGCAGCGCCAGACCCCGCTGTCGTCGACGACATCGATGATGCACCAGTCGCAGTAGGCCGGGGCCACCAGCTCGGCGATCGCCTGGAACGGGACGTCGTCGCCGAACTCCTGGGCGAGCACGGCGCTCACGTCTGACAGCAGCTTCTCCTTGTGGTGCTCGCGCTCGGCGGCCGCCCGCGCCGCCTGCTCCTCGTGCAGGCGCCGGATGTCGGTCACGTTGAAGGCGACGCCCTGGAGGAAGAGCGGCCGCCCGCCGGCGTCGCGGATGATGCGCGCCTCGCCGTGCACCCACACCACCGCGCCGTCGCGGGCGATGAAGCGGCACTCCGCGCGGAACGGACCGCCGGACATGCACCCGCGCGCGAACTCGCCGTCGAGCTTCACGCGGTCGTCGGGGTGGAGCCGCTCGTACCAGAGGACCGGGTTCGAGATCCACTCGTCCTGCGAGTAGCCGAGCAGCGTCTCGATCTGCGGGCTGACGTAGATCTCGCCCAGGCCGCCGCCCTGGAGCGCCCCGGTGAACGTGACGGCCGGGATCTGCTCGACCAGGTGACGGAAGCGCAGCTCGGCCTCGCGGTGCTCGGCCGCGATGCGGATGAAGGTCTCCTTGTCGCGCACGACCAGCACGCACACCGGATGGCCCTCGATCTCGAACTGGCTGAGCGCGATCTCGGCCGGGAACGTGCTGCCGTCGCGCCTCCGGCACACCGCGTCGACCGGCCCCGCCTGCTGGTCGGGCAGGTTGCCGACCACCAGGATGCCGACCCGCGTGCCGACCATCTCCGCCGCCTTGCAGCGAAAGACGTGCTCGGCGCCGCTGTCGAGGTGGAGGATGCGCCGGTCCCTGTCGACCAGCAGGGTGCCGGACGGCGCCTCGGGCAGGGCCGCGATGCCGCGGTCGGCGTCGTCGCCCGGCCGCCCGTCCGCGGCGCGCGCGCCGGCCGCGCGCCGCGCGCCGTCGGAGCTCGCGGCGAGCTGCTGCAGCATGGCGAAGGCCTGCTCCAGCGTCGGCTCCGGAACCGGCCTAGGCGGCGCCATGGTCCTTCTCCATGCCATCCGCGCCGCTCACCTCGGCGCGCCCCTGCTCGCCGGTCGCCTCCGCCACCAGGCGGACGACCAGCGCCACCGCGTGGTCGACGGCGGCCTGCACGGGGGCGGTGAGGCCGACCACGATCTCCGGGTCGGTCGGGATGAAGGCCGGCTCGCAGCCGACGATGCGGATGGCCGGCGCCTCGTGGCCGGCGGTGAGTGACCGCACCAGGGCGATGACCTGCTCGGGGACCAGCGAGTGGCCGGCGGCGAGGGCCGCGCTCTCGCCGCCGGGGACCTCCGGCTCCGCCGGATCCGGCTCTAGGAGGTAGACCGTGCCCGGCGGGCCGCCGCGCCCGACGGCGTCGACCAGGATGACGAGCTCGTGGCCGCCGTCGATCGCGTAGGCCAGATCGATCGCGCGGATGCCGAAGTCGACCACCACGACCGAGTCAGGAAGCGGCTGCGATGCGAGGCGGCGCACCACCTCGGGGCCGAACCCATCGTCGCCCAGGAAGATGTTGCCGACCCCGGCGACCAGGACGCGGGCGCGCGCGCCACCGGCCGTCACAGGAGCTCGACCTCGTCGGGGCGGAAGAAGTAGCGGTGCCCGAAGGCGCCCAGATCGCGCCCCGGGTCGTCGTCCACGGTCACGACCACGTACGATCGACCCTCCAGGTCGCGCTCGATCGAGTCGACCGTGGCGCGCCGGCCGGCGAGGGCCAGGTCGAGGAGGTCGCCGCGGCCGCTCGGCCGCAGCCTGACCGCGACACCGGGGCGCAGCGCGCCGCGCCGCTCGAGGCGCCCGTGCAGGCGGCGAAGCGACTCCTCGGGCAGGGCGAGGGTGCGCTCGAGCAGCTTGCGCGCGCGCGGATCGCCGGCGATGAGCTCGGCCTTCTCCTGGTCGGTGAGCGTGAGGATGCGGAGCGTCAGGATCTCGTCGATCTCGGTGCCGTCGAACAGATCGCCGGGGCTCTCCGGCGCGATCCGCGGGTGGTCGGGGAGGATGATCGGGGCCGCCAGCAAGGAGCGCGCGGTCCCGGGCCCGGCGCCCTGCTCCCCGACCAGCACCGGCCACAGCCCCCTCCCGCGGCAGGTGGCGGCCACCGCGGCCAGCGGGGCCGGCGGATCGATGAGCGACACGAACTCGCCGCCCTTCGCGGTCAGCATGACGTGGCAGGAGGCCATGGCGAGGCGGAGGGAGTCGCCGCGCGCGGGAGGCCCTTCCTCCACCGGCATGGGCGAGGTGTTGGTGACCGCCACGCTCAGGCGGAGGACGCCGGTCGCGACCTCCGTCCAGGCGCTGTCGATCGCGCCGCGCAGCGGATCGAGATCGAACTGGACGGCGATGTGGGCGTGGGTGCGCGCCTCCTCGGCGGTGAGCGAGAGCTCGACCGCGCGCACCCGGGGCCCGTCGGCGGTGAGCTGGAAGAACCGCAGCTGGCCTTCGAGCTCGAGGTCCTCACCGCCCCGCACCAGGCACTGGAGCTCGAGCACCGAGGACTCGCCTGCGCCGCGCGCGCGGCAGAACGCGTCCGGGTAGATCGTGCCGAACGGCCACCAGCTCTGGTCGCGGGGCGACGACCGCCGGTACGGATAGAGGAGGTAGCCCTCGAACAGGACCGCGTCGGCGAGCCGCTCCAGCTCTGCGCTCATCGCGGTTTCCCGGCCGGCGGCTGCACGCCGAACATGAGCGAGTGGTGGGCCACGACCTCGCGGCCGCCGCCCAGGACCATGTGCACGCCGCACGGCAGGCAGGGGTCGAAGCTGCGCACGGTGCGCATGATGTCGATGCCCTTGAACGAGCCCTCGTCCGACTCCTCGAAGATGGGCGAGCCCTCGACCGCGTCCTCGTAGGGGCCGGCGGTGCCGAGCGAGTCGCGCGGGCTCGCGTTCCAGCAGGTCGGCGGGTAGGGGTGGTAGTTGGCGATCTTCCCGCCGCGGATGACCGCGTGGTGCGAGAGCGCGCCGCGCACCGCCTCGTGGAAGCCGCACGAGATCGCCTCGTCGGGGACCTTGTACTCGGACCAGCTGCGCGTCCGGCCGGCGTGCACCTCGGCGAGGCCCTGCTCGGCGAAGCTCAGCGCGGCGGCGGCGGCGTAGGCCTGGAAGTAGGTGCGCGCGCGATCGCGCTCGATCGTGTTGCTCCAGCGCGGGACTCTCCACTCGAGCTCCACCTCGCCCGACCCGGCCGTGCGCGGCAGCCGGATGAGCACGCTCTTGCCGGTCGCCTCGACGGTGCCGAGGTGCACGAGGCCGGCCAGCGCGGTGGTCCACAGGCGGGCCAGCGCGCCGCCTCCGGTGTCGAGCGCGAGGTGCTGGCCGCTCTTCGCGTCGAACCAGCGCGGCGACATGACCCAGGTGTACTTGCCGCCGAAGTCGCGCTTCTGCGGGCGCGGGTTGGTGGTCTGGTTCCACGGGTGGCGCGGGTCGATCGGGTTTCCCAGCGGGTCGGCGGTGACCATGGGCGCCGCGTCGGTCCAGTCGTCGTAGAACGAGCTGCCCAGGAGGATGCGCATGCCCAGGTTGATCTCGACGAGGTCGGTGGTGACCAGCTCGCCGTCGATCACGATGCCGGGGGTCACGTACATCTCGCGCCCCCACGCGCTCATCGTCTCGTAGCGGAAGTCGCACGCGTCCGGGTTCTGGAAGGCGCCCCAGCAGGCCAGCAGCACGCGCCGCCGCCCGACCTCCTCGTAGCCGGGCAGCGCCTGGACCATGAAGTCGAACAGGTCGTCGTGGAGCGGCACCGCGCGCTTGAGGAAGTCGATGTAGCGCATGAGCCGGGTCACGTACTCGGTGAAGAGCTGCACGCTCGGGACCGTGCCGACCCCGCCCGGATAGAGGGTCGACGGGTGGACGTGGCGCCCGCCCATGAGGCTGTACATCTCGCGGCACAGGCGGCTCATCGCCAGCGCCTCGCGGTAGAGCGACCCGGAGAACGGGTTGAGCGCGCGCATGATGTCGGCGATGGTGGCCATGCCGTGCGCGGCGGCGTGCGGTGCCGGCGTGCGCCGGGCCAGCTCGAGCACGCCGGGGTTGGTCTCGCCCACCATCTGCTCGCAGAAGTCGACCCCGACCAGGTTGTCCTGGAAGAGGTTGTGGTCGAACATGTACTCGGCGGCCTCGGCCAGGTTGATGATCCACTCGCCCACGTGCGGCGGCTTGACCCCGAACGCCATGTTCTGGGCGTAGACCGCGCAGGTGGCGTGGTTGTCGCCGCAGATGCCGCAGATGCGGCTGGTGATGAAGTGGGCGTCGCGCGGGTCCTTGCCGCGCATGAACACGCTGTAGCCGCGGAAGATCGACGACGTGGCGCGGCACTCGACCACCTTGCGGGTGCCGAAGTCGATCTTGGTGTGGATGCCCAGGCTGCCGACGATCCGCGTGATCGGGTCCCACGACATCTCGACGATGCTGGAACCGGGCCCGGCGCTCTTGCTCATCGTCGACCGCCAGGGTCCGGGGCGTCCACGGCATCGGGCGCGTCGGTCGCGACGGTCGCCGCGGCCGCGTCCGTCTGCGGCGCGTAGCCGGTGGAGAGCTCGTCGCCCGGCGCGCGCCAGGCCGGCTCGCGATCCATCGAGCCGCGCGTGAACCGGCGAAGCGACCGCACCATCGTCGCGTAGGTCGCGACCGCCGCGGTCGACATCTTGGCGCCGGGCGGCTCGTCCAGGAACGACATGAACTTGTCGGGGAAGCCCGGCATCGCGCAGCCGATGCAGACGCCGCCGACGTTGGGGCAGCCGCCGACTCCGCCCATCCACCCGCGCCTGGGCACGTTGCACAGCACGACCGGCCCCCAGCAGCCCAGCTTCACCACGCACGACGGCTCGCCGTGATCGGCGGCGAACACGCCCTGCTCGTAGTAGCCGCCGCGGTCGCAGGTCTCGTGCACGGTCTGGGCGAACAGCCAGGCCGGGCGGCCCATGTCGTCGAGCGGGATCATCGGCGCGTTGCCGGCCGCCTGGCGCAGGAGGTAGGCCAGCGTCTCCATGAAGCTGTCGGGATGGATCGGGCAGCCGGGCATGTTGACGATCGGCAGGCCGCCCGCCGAGCGAAACTGGCGGCCGAGGTAGTCGGTCATCCCCATGCAGCCGGTCGGGTTGCCGGCCATGGCGTGAATCCCGCCGTAGGCGGCGCAGGTGCCGGCCGCCAGCACCGCCCACGCGCGCGGCGCGAGCCGGTCGATCCAGTCGCAGGTCGGGATGGGCTGGCCCGTCTGCGCGTCGGTGCCGAGGCCGGCCCACGCGCCATCTGCGTGAATCGCTTCGTTCGGAATCGAGCCCTCCACGACGAGGACGAAAGGATGGTCGGCCCGACCCTCCGCCGCAGCGTGAAAACGCCTCAAAAACGCGTCGCCGTTCCGGTAGGCGAGCAGCGGGTTGTGGAGGTGAACGCGCGGCAAACCCGGGATGATCCCGTCCACCAGGTCCTCGATCGACGGCGAGGTCGCGGCCGTCATGGCCACGCTGTCGCCGTCGCACCCGAGCCCTGCGGTGAGCCACAGGATGTCGATCTCGTCGATGCCCCCCATCGCGCCTTCGGGATTTCCCACGCTAGTCAGGCGGGATAACCCCGCCAGCGCCCGCAGTCACCCTGTTCCTCGGTGGCCGAGACAGGCACCGAGAATCATTCAGTGGCGTGGCCGGGCGCGCCGGCGCCAGGCATCAGGCGCGCGTGGGGCCGCACACGTCGATTGTGTTGCGGTGGACGAGGTCGCCGGGAAGACCGACCTGTCCCGGTGCGCCGACCATGGCGGTTCCCGTCACCGGGGCCGGATGGCGGCCGCGTCGACCTCGTAGATGTCGCGCAGGCCGTTCCCGGGCGCGTGCAGGCGCTTCTCGAGCTCGTCATAGGTGAGCCGCGCGGGGAGCGGTTCGCCGCCGAAGCCGCGGTTGCTCGCGAAGAAGAAGACCGCGCCGTCCGGGCTGACGCGCGGGCCGAAATCCCAGCCCTTCGAGTTGAGCGGAGCCCCGGGGTGGGAGGGCGGCTGCCACAGACCATCGACGCGGCGGGCGACGTAGAGGTCGTACGAGCCGAGGCTGTCGGTGCGGCCCTTCGCCGAGAAGACCATGAAGGTCTCGTCGCGGTCGACCCACGCCTCGATCTCGTCGCCGGCAGAGTTGATGGGCGCGCCGGCGTTCACCGGCGGGCCGAAGCCGCCTTCGCGTGGCGGCGCGCGCCAGATGTCGCTGCCGCCCGCGCCGCCTGGCCGGCCCGAGCCGAAGTAGATCGATCCGTCGGCGACCACGACCGGGAACCACTCGTCGGCGGGGCTGGACAGATCGGCCTCGTGGCGGGGCTCGCCCCAGGTCCCGTCGGCCGCGCGCGCGATGCTCCAGATCTCGGTGTCGGTGCGCGGCTGGCCGTCGACCGGTCGGCTCGACACGAAGAACGCCACGCGCCCGCCGGGCGCGAACGACAGGTCGCCGTCGGGCCACTGGCCCGAGAACGGCACCGTGCGCGGGCGGCTCCAGTGTCCTCCCTGCCGCTCGGTCTCGACGATGGTGTAGAGGTCGAATGACGGCGTGTCTCGCAGGAAGTAGAGGGTGCGCCCGTCGGGGCTGAGCGTCGGGTGGCACTCGTCGTCGCCGGTCGACACCTCGCCGGGCGCGACCAGGCGAGGCACGGGCCCGGGCGCGGCGAGAGCGGACGCCGCGTCGTCGCCGGCGGTGGTGCCCGCGCCGGGCTGGGCGACGACGCAGGCAGGGACGAGGGAGAGCGCCAGGGCGCAGGCGAAGGCGAAGACGCCGACGATGGCGCTGACACGGACGCTGGCGCTGACGATGACGATGACGCCGACGTGAGGGACGGCCGCGAGGCGTGCGCGCATGGTCCGAGCGTCGCGCGCGGTCCCGCCGGCCGCTTTCAAGATCTTTCGATCGCGCGGGCCTCCCGGCGGTACTGCGACGGCGTCTGGCCGATCGCCGCGCGAAACGCGGTCGAGAAGTGGCTGTGGCTGGAGAAGCCGAGGTCGAGGGCGAGCCGGGTGACGCAGGAGGCGTGCGGCAGCTCGACCAGCGCCTTCATGAGGCGCAGCTTCATCTGATAGCGGACCAGCGAGATCCCCTCGGCGCGCCGGAACGCGTCGGTGAGGTAGGCGGGCGACACGCCGAGATCGCGCGCCACGGCCGTGAGCGGCACGATGGCGCCCGCCGGAGACAGGCGCTCCTTGGCGCGCCGCGCCAGGCGGGCGGCGGCCGCGGGGACGGGCGGGCGTGCGGCGAGCGCGTCCGCCGTGGCGCGGCCGATGAGGTGGAGCGCGGCCTCCTCCCACTCGGCCGGCTCGCGCGCGGACCCGAGCGGCAGGCGGGCGAGGGCGGCCTGCAGCGCGCTGGACGCCAGGGCGGTGCGCAGGCGGAACGGATCCGCGGGGCCGGCCGGCCACAGCGCCTCCGCCGTGGCCGCGGAGGGCGTGACGAGGAGACAGGTGACCTCGCCGCAGCCGGCGTCGAGATCGCGCGAGACCTCGCGCCGCTCGACGAACATCGCGCGGTTGGCGTCGACGATCTGGCTCGCGCGCCCCACCTTCCAGCGGAAGCGTCCCGAGCGGGTGAGCAGCACCTGCCGGTCGGGTGAGTAGGTCTCGGGCGTGCCGCGCCGGCCGAGGCGACAGCGCACCCACTCGACCAGCAGCGCGGCGGTCGCGGCGACGGTCCGCCGATCGATCTCCGCCTCCTCCGCCGCTCTCTCGTCCGTCACCGGGTCACCGTCACAGGCAACCGGAGGATCCTCCGAAACGGCGCGCGCCGAAAGTCTCGCGCGGCGGCGATTCCGCTTGACCCTGTACCTGGGTCCAGGGTTCAGACTCTGTCGATGCGGATCGGAGAGGTGGCCAGCCGGGCCGGCGTGAACGTGGAGACGCTTCGCTACTACGAGCGGCGCGGGCTGCTCCGGGAGCCCGAGCGGCAGCCCTCCGGCTACCGCTCGTACGGGCAGGAGTCGGTCAGGCTGGTCCGCTTCATCAAGCGGGCCCAGGAGCTGGGCTTCACCCTCTCCGACATCGCGGACCTCCTGCGCCTGGCCGACGGCAACCGGGCCGAGTCGTGCCGCGAGGTGCGGGGGCTGGCGGCGGCCAAGGTCGACGACATCGATCGACGAATGGCGACCCTCGGCGCCATGCGCGCGTCCCTGGTCGCGCTGGTCGAGACGTGCGGCCGCGGCGGGCGGCGGCGGCGGGAATGCCCGCTCCTCGAGGCGATCGAGGACGAGGACCGCGCCGCGAGGCGCGAGCCGTGACGGTCGAGGTCCTCTATCTGGCCGGGTGTCCGCGCGCGGCGGCCGCGGTCGCGCTGGTCCGGCGATGTGCCGCCCGGCTGGGCCTCGACATCGCCGTCGTCGAGCACGAGGCCGACGGCCCGTCCCCGTCGGTGCGCGTGAACGGCCGCGACGTCATGGGCGAGCCGCCCGGCGCCGCGCCGACCTGCCGGCTCGACGTGCCGACCGAGGCGAAGGTGATGGGCGCCCTGGTGGCGGCAGCCGCGGAGGCGGCGCGATGAGGAGGTCGGACGGCGCCATCGTGGCCGGCTCGGCGACCGGCGCCATCGGCGCCGCGCTCGCGGCGGTCTTCGCCACGCTGTGCTGCGCCGGGCCCGCCTTCGTCGCCGGTGTGCTCGGCGCCGGCGGCGCCCTCGCGGCGGCACGGCTCGAGCCCTATCGCCCGTGGTTCCTCGCCGCGTCGGCGATCATGCTGGCGCTCGGGTTCTGGCGCGCCTACCGGCCCGGCCGCGTCTCCGCCAGCGGCGCGGCCTGCTCCGCGCGCGCCGGTCGGCTCGCCCGGTCGATCCTGTGGCTGTCCGCGCTCGTCACCCTGGCGAGCGCCATCGCGCCGAGGTTCTGGTCATGAAGAGCATCGCGAGGCGAAGCGTCTCTTTTCTCGGGCTGGTGGCCGTGGGCCTGGCCGCGGCGATCGCCCTGCCCGCCGGCACATCGTGCAAGATCCGCGGCGAGCGGCGCGCCTACGAGTCGATCGGCGCCGACGCCGCCTCGCTGCGCCAGGCGTTCAACGCAGCGGCCGGCAAGGTCCGCCTCGTGGTCCTCGTCGCCCCCACTTGAGGCGGATGTCTTCGGGGGTCCTCCGAAGTCAACGATGCGCTGAAGAAGATCGACGACCCGCGCGTGGCCGCGCTGGTGGTGTGGGTGCCGAAGCGAGGCGGGCAGGAGAAGGACGTGGCCGAGGCGACGGCGACGTTCCCCGATCCGCGGGCGCAGCACTTCTGGGACGGCCAGGGCTGGGCCCTCCAGCACTTCAAGCCGGTCCTCGGCATCCAGGTCGACGCCTGGGACCTCTACCTCCTCTACGGACCCGACGCGCGCTGGGACGGCGCCGCCCCGCCGCGCCCCGACTTCTGGATGCACCAGCTGAACGGAGTGGACAATGGCCCGCTGCTCGACCCGGACGTGTTCGGGCAGCACATCGCGCAGGCGCTCGGCGGCCCTTCGCTTCCCCGGAGATGAGGAGCGGTTGGAGCTCGCCCTCGGTGAGGTCGACGTTGACCTGGTCGTTGCCGTCGACGGCGCCGTGGACCTGAGCGCCACCATGGTCGTTGACTCGACGTGATGTCCGCGCGTCGAGCGGACCCGTCAACCTGTTCCGACAAGGGTGGCGCTCAAGTCCACGGCGCCGTCGACGTCAACGACGACGTCAACGTCGACAGATAGAAGCGCGGCCGCACGCGCGTGATGCCGGCGGCGTCGAGCTCCGCCTCGAACTCGCGCAGGATCGCCTCGAGCGGAGTGCCGGCCAGGGTGAGCCCGAGCCTGCGCATCGGCACGTCGCCGGGCCTGCCCTCGTGAAACGGCGGCCGCGGGTCGGTCGAGGACCGAGAGCGGGAGCGGGACGCCATGGCGGAAGGCTACCCGGGCCCGGACCCGCGCACCTGCGCGCGCAGGAGGTACTTCTGGATCTTGCCGGTGGGCGTCTTGGGCAGCGGGCCGAACGCGATCGTCTTGGGGACCTTGAAGCGGGCCAGGTGCGCGCGGCAGTGAGCGATGAGGTCCGCCTCGCTCGCCTCTGCCCCCGGACGCAGCTCGACGAAGGCCAGCGGCACCTCGCCCCACTTCTCGTCGGGCGCGGCCACCACGGCGACCGCCATCACCGCCGGGTGGCGATAGAGCGCGTCCTCGACCTCGATGGACGAGATGTTCTCGCCGCCGGAGATGATGATGTCCTTGGCGCGGTCGACGATCTTGACGTAGCCGTCGGGCTGGAGGACGGCCAGGTCGCCCGAGTGGAACCATCCGCCGGCGAAGGCCTGCCCGGTGGCCGCCTCGTCCTTGAAGTAGCCCTTCATCGTGGTGTTGCCGCGGATCATGACCTCGCCGACCGTCTGTCCGTCGGGCGGGACCTGCTGCATGGTGGTCGCGTCCATCACGGTGACCCCGGCCTGGACCGGGTGGCGGACGCCCTGGCGGCCCATGCGCTCGACGCGGCCGGCCAGGTCGAGCGCGCTCCACTCCGCATGCGGCGCGCAGATCGAAGCCGGGCCGTAGGTCTCGGTCAGGCCGTAGGCGTGGATGAGATCGAAGCCCATGCGCTCCATGCCCTCGACCATCGCGGCGGGCGGCGCCGCGCCTCCGACCATGGTGGAGACGCGATGGTGGATGCCGGCGCGCAGCTCGGCAGGCGCCTGGATGAGCATGTTCTGGACGATGGGCGCGCCGCAGTAGTGGGTGACGCGGTGCTCGGCGATGAGGGCGAAGATGGCCGCCGGATCGACCCTGCGCAGGCAGATGCTGGTCCCGGCCACGGCGGGGATGCTCCACGGGAAGCACCAGCCGTTGCAGTGGAACATCGGCAAGGTCCATAGATACACCGCGTGGCGCGGCATGCCCCAGTTGAGGACGTTGGCGACGGCGTTGAGGTAGGCGCCGCGGTGGTGATAGACGACGCCCTTGGGCGTGCCGGTCGTGCCCGAGGTGTAGTTGAGCGAGATGGCCTGCCACTCGTCGGCCGGGGGCCGCCAGGCGAAGTCGGGCGCGCCCTCGGCGAGCAGCGCCTCGTAGTCGAGCGCGCCCACCCGCTCGCCCTGACCATCCTGGCCGGGATCGTCGATGTCGACCACCAGCGGCGGCCGCGCCAGCCGGGTCAGCGCGGCGGACACGGTGGCCGAGAACTCGCGGTCGACCAGGAGGACCTTTGCCCCGCCGTGCTCGAGCATGTAGGCGACCGCGCCGGCGTCGAGGCGGGTGTTGATGGCGTTGAGGACCGCGCCCGCCATGGCCACGCCGAAGTGGGCCTCGAACATCTCGGGCGTGTTGGCGGCGAGGACCGACACCGTGTCGCCCACGCCGACGCCGCGCCCGACCAGCGCGGAGCCGAGGCGGCGGCAGCGCGCGTAGGTCTCGCGCCACGTGTAGCGGCGGGCGCCGTGGACGACCGAGAGGTGATCGGGGTAGACGGTGCCCGCCCACTCGAGCAGCGAGAGCGGGGTCAAGGACTCGTGGTTGGCCGGGTTGCGATCGAGGCCGACGTCGTACGCGCTCGCCATGGCGGCAGTATGACCCGATCCGCGCCGGTCGGATCCGGTCGGCGAGCGGTAGGATGCGGGCGTGAGCAGCGACGCGAAGGCGAGCGAGGCGGACCTGGCGCGGTGGCTCGAGAGCTGGCGCGAGGAGGTCGACAGCGCCGCCCTGTACCGGGCGATGGCGGCGACCGAGAAGCGCGAGGAGATCGCCGACATCTACCGCCGGCTCGGCGCCGTCGAGGAGAAACACGCGGGCTTCTGGGAGTCGCGGCTGCGCGCGGCGGGCCGCGACCCGGGCCCGCGGCGGCCCAGCTTCCGCGCGCGCATGCTGGCCTGGCTGGCGTGCCGCTTCGGCGCCGGCACCATCTTGCCGACCATCGCGGCCGGGGAGTTTGCCCAGCGCAACGACTACCTCGCCCACCCCGAGACGCGCGGGACGCGCATGACGCAGGAGGAGCGCATGCACGCCCGCGTGCTGGGCAGCGTGCTGTCGCGGTCGCGCGGGATCGAGGGGGGCGCGCTCGCGCGCATCGAGGGGCGCCACCGCAACATCGGCGGCAACGCCCTGCGTGCCGCGGTGCTCGGCGCCAACGACGGCCTGTGCTCGAACCTGAGCCTGGTCATGGGCGTGGCCGGGGCGACCGTCGATCACCGGATCGTGCTGCTGACCGGGCTGGCCGGGCTCCTGGCCGGCGCGCTGTCGATGGCGCTGGGCGAGTGGGTGAGCGTGACCAGCGCGCGCGAGCTGGCCGAGCGCGAGATCCGCATCGAGCGCAGCGAGATCGAGGAGAACCCGCGCGAGGAGCGCGAGGAGCTGCAGCTCATCTACGAGGCCAAGGGGCTCGGCCGCGAGGAGGCCGGCGAGCTGGCCGAGGCGCTCATGAAGGACGAGAAGTCCGCGCTGGATGCGCTCGCGCGCGAGGAGCTGGGCATCGATCCGGCCGACCTGGGCGGATCGGCGTGGACCGCGGGGCTCACATCGCTGTTCCTGTTCGCCGCCGGGGCGATCATCCCGGTGGTGCCGTTTCTGCTCATGACGGGCGAAGGCGCGCCGCTGGTCAGCATCGGCGCCGGCGGGGTCGGTCTGTTCGCGGTCGGGGCGGCGATCTCGCTCTTCACCGGGCGATCGATGTGGTGGTCGGGGGCGCGGCAGCTCCTGCTGGGGTTCGCGGCGGCCGGTGCGACCTATGCCATCGGCCGCGCGATCGGCGTGGCGGTGGGCGGCTGAGCGGCGGGCCGTGCGGGCGGCGGGCCGTGCGGGCGTGCGGGCGTGCGGGCGTGCGCGGATCAGATGATACAAGTATGGTCCGCTCGATGCAGCGCACGTTCGCGTTCGCCGATGAGCTCGGTGGTGTCGATGGTGTCGATGGTGTCGACGGTGTCGATGGTGTCGAGGGTGGGTCGCGGCCGGCCGCCCAGCCGGCGACCTCGCCGCCCATGATCGACCCGGCCGAGCCGGCGGCCCGCGCGGAGGAGCGCGAGACCCTGTCCGCGGCGCTCGAGGCCCAGCTGCTGCGCGAGCTGCGCTCGTGCTTCACGACCGAGAACTGGAGGCACTTCGGCGAGCGGCTCCGGTCGCCGGTCATCGCGCTGTCCGACGCGGCGACCCGGCTCGGGTGCTGGATCCGGGCGCGGCGGACGATCGAGCTGTCGCGCGCGCTGGTGTGCGAGCAGCCGTGGCCGGAGGTGATCGGCGTCCTCTTGCACGAGATGGCCCACCAGTACGTGGACGAGGTGCTCGGCATCCGCGACGAGACCGCGCACGGCGAGTCGTTCCGGCGCGTGTGCGCCGAGCGCGGCATCGACCTGCGCGCGGCCGGCGCGCCGGTGCCGGCCGCGGGTGAGGTCGAGATCGACCGCACGCTCGATCGCATCCGCAAGCTGCTCGCCCTGGCCGGCAGCCCCAACCTGCACGAGGCCGAGATCGCGATGCGCAGGGCGCACGAGCTCATGCTGCGCCACAACATCGACGCGGCCGGCGCGCTGGGCGAGCGCAGCTTCGAGGTGCGCCACCTGGGCGATCCGCAGCGGCGCATGACGCGCGTCCACGCCGACATCGTCATGCTCCTGTCGGACTACTTCTTCGTCAAGGTGATCCGCATCCCGGTCTATCTCCCGCTCGCCGGCAAGCGCGGTTTCGTCCACGAGATCTCGGGCACGCGCGCCAACGTCGAGATGGCCGGCCACGTGTACGCCTTCCTGCTCGCCACCGCCGAGCGGCTGTGGAGCGAGAACCGGGGCGACGCGCGGGTGCGCAGCGGGCGCGATCGGCTGGCCTACCAGTCCGGCGTGGTGCGCGGCTTCTGCGAGAAGCTGGGGGGAGAGCGCGCGGAGCTGCGCGGCACCGGGCTGGTGTGGGTCGGCGACGCCGGGCTCGACGAGTTCTTCCGCGCCCGGCACCCGCGGATCGTCTCGCGCAGCCGCAGCGTGCACATGGGGGGAGCGCACGCGGCAGGTCGCGAGGCCGGGCGCTCCATCGTGCTCCACCGACCCATCGAGCAGGGGCCGTCGGGGCGATCGCCGCGCCGTCTGGGCAGCTGAGCTCGGCGCCCAGCTCGCCGGCAGGAGCCGACACCGGCGCGCGGCGGTTGCGCGCGAGGCGGTCATTGGCCATGGTCAGGTTGTGCGCATCGCCGCGTTGACGCCCGATCTCGTGCCGGCGGTCCTGGCCATGCAGCGCGTGGCGGCGCCCGGACGGGCCTGGAGTCACTCCGACGCCCAGGCGATCTTCTTCGACCGCGCGCACGCCGGCGGCGCCCACGTGGTGGTGGCGCTCGATGGCGACGGGGCGGTGGCGGGAGTCGCCGGCTGGGTCGCGATCGGCGCGGCGCGCGGTGACTTCTACGGATCGCCGGTGGTCGCGCCCGGCAAGGAGGCAGCCGGCCTGCTGGTGACGCGGCTGCTCGCCGAGGCGGACCGGGCGGGCGCGGCCTGGGTCCGGATCTCGGCCCACGAGGTGGAGAGCGCCAAGCGCGATGCCCTCCTGGCCGCTGGGTTCCACCGCGTCTTCGACCTGGTCGACGTGAACCGACCGCTCGACGAGGAGGACCTGCGCTCGTCGCAGGGAACCGTGCCGGTTCCCGGCCTGAGGATCGCGACGGCGGACGGACCGGAGCGGGCGCCGGGCGAGCGGCCGTCGATCGATCTGGCGGCCCACGTGGCGCTGTACAACGACTGCTTCGCCGACATCCCCAACGCGCCGCCGATCGATGTCGGCCTGGCCGACGAGGAGTGGTCGCGCGAGTCGGTCCACCGCGGCGCGTCGCTCGCGCTCTACGACGACGGCGGTCGCGAGCGCGGGTTCGTGCTGGCCACGCGCGGCGGCGAGGTGGAGGCGATCGGCGTGGACGCCGCGCTGCGCGGGCGCTCGCTGGGGAGGTGGCTGCTCGGCCGCACCCTCCACGTCCTGGCCCGCTCCGGCGTGCCGACCGCGCGCGCCCGCATCGCGAGCACCAACCGGGCGTCCCTCGCGCTGTTCGCCGCGGCAGGCTTCACCGTCGCCGCGCGCCTCCCCATCTACCACCGCGACCTCGACCGGACCGGCGCGAGCGCCGGGCCTCACGCCGCACGCGAGTAGATCTCGATCGCGGCGCGTCGCCGGTCATCCCACGATCTCGCCGAAGCCGGCGCCCGCCGTGGCCGGCGCGAGCCGGAGGAGCCGCGAGTCGGCCACCGCGGCGGTGCGGTGCGCGACCAGCACGGCGTACTCGGGGTCGCGCACCATGGCGATGAAGGCCTCGGCGGACGGGTACTCGGCGATGAAGGCCAGGTCCCACGCCTCGGCGCGCGGGCCGGTGAGCATGACCTGTGGTTCGGCGGCCCAGATCAGGCGGCCGCCGAGGCGCGCGAAGATGGGCGCGGTGGTGCGGCCGTACTCGCGATAGGCCTCGAGGCCGGTCCGTCCCTTGTGGTGATCGGGGTGGCCGGCGGGATACGAGGCCAGCGGCCGCAGCCTGATGAGGTTCAGCATGTGGATCGGCCGATCTCGCGGCAGCGACTTGAAGAGCTCCCATGCCTCGCGCTCGGGATTCACGTGTCCTGGATCGGTCATCGGTGCCTCCGCGTCGGCGGGCATCATGTCACGGCGCGCGCGCTGGCCTGCACACAGCCGGTCTCACAAGATGATCGACAAACTGATCAACAACCTGATCAAGCTCCCGCTTGACCCACGGACGCACCTGTCCAATACACGATGGAGGCCCGCGCTGCCGCCGGTGGGGGCCTCCATTTGCGCTGCAGAGGAGGCGACCGTGGTGTCAGCTCTCGAATTGCGAATGCGGCCAGCTGCCGGCGGCCTTCCGGTCATCGCCCTTCCGGTCATCGCCCTTCCGGTCATCGCCCTTCCGGTCATCGCCCTTCTGGTCGTCACCGGCGGCTGCGCAGGCGGCGGCGACGGTGATGGGCAGGGGTCAGGAATCGGGACCACGACGGCCGCGGCCACCATCAGCGAGGTGACCGGCTTCGGCAGCAACCCCGGCAACCTGCGAATGTGGGAGTTCGTGCCACCCGGCCTCCCGTCCGGTGCACCGCTGGTGGTGGTGATGCACGGCTGCACCGAGAGCGCCGACGTGATCGCGACCGAGACCGAGTGGAACGAGCTCGCCACCCGGTTCGGCTTTGCTGTCACCTACCCGGAGCAGCAGAGCTCGAACAACTTCCAGCTCTGCTTCAACTGGTTCCAGACCGGCGACATCTCGCGCGGCCAGGGCGAGGCGCTGTCGATCGCGCAGATGGTCGACAGCATGAAGAGCCGGCACGGATCGGATCCGGCGCGGGTGTTCGTGACCGGCATGTCGGCCGGGGGCTTCATGACGACGGTCATGATGGCCGCCTACCCGGACGTGTTCGCCGGCGGCGCGGTCAACTCGGGCGGTGCCTACCGCTGCGCGAGCTCGCTGCTCGAGACCACGTCGTGCCAGCAGGGCAGCGTGAACCGCTCGCCCGCCCAGTGGGGCGATCTGGTGCGCGGCGCCTTCTCGGGCTACAGCGGCCCCTACCCGCGGCTGGTCGCGTTCCACGGCTCGTCGGACTTCACGGTCAACGCCGCCAACCTGGACCAGTCGGTCGCGCAGTGGACCAACGTGCTCGGCGTCGATCAGGCGCCCGAGGTCGACGAGACGTTCCGCACGGCGACCCACCGCGTCTACCGCGACGCCAGCGGCGCGGACGTGGTCGAGACCTACACCATCGGCGGCATGGGCCACGCGCTCACCGTCGATCCGGGCGCGGCCGTCGATCAGGGCGGCGCGACCGGCGCCTTCAGCGAGGACCACGACGTCTACTCGTCCTACTACGCCGCGCTCTTCTTTGGCCTGGTGAGCGACGACGGTGGCGACGGCGGCGACGATGCCGGCGACGGGGGAGACGGCAGCGACGGCGGCGACGACAGCGGCGGCGACGACAGCGGCACCGACGACGGCGGCGGCGACGGCGGCGGCGGCGCGCTGCTCGAGACCTTCTCGGCAGGCGGCGCGCCCGACAACGCGGGCTGGACCCTGGGCGGCTGGGCGGTGGACTCCTCGCGCGATGCCGATGGCGCGCCCGGCAGCGCGTCGCTCGGCGGCGCCGCGGCGCCGGCCTTCAACACCGTGACGCGGACGGCGTCCTGGTCCGGACTGACCCTGGGCGCGGGACAGGTCCTGACCTACGCGCGCCAGCTCTCGCTCAGCGACGTCAACGTCGCCGCGAGCGCGCGGTTCCAGGTCATCGTGAACGACGGCGCGGACCACGTGGTCGACTCCAAGGCCATCAGCGGGATCGCGTCCTACGCCGAGACCGCCTGGACGCCGCGCACCGCCGATCTGTCCGCCTACGCCGGCAAGACCGTCACGCTGAAGCTGGTCGTGTCCGCGACCGACCCGCTCTCGAGCATCAGCTCGGCGCGCGCGTGGGTCGATCAGATCAGCATCGAGTGAGCGCGGCGAGGGCGTCGAGCGCGATCGACGCCGCAGCCGCAGGCTCATCGGCGATGACGGCGCCCGCCTGGTCGAGCACATGATCCTTGCCTCGCGGCAGCCGGCTCACGGCATCGCGGCCACCTCGCTCGGGATCTTTCGAGGGCCCGCCGACATGGGGCATGATCCGGCCGTGGAGCCACTCCTCGACCGGGACAGCCTGGCCGCCCCCTGGTTCGAGGCCGTGCGCGACGTGGCGGCGCTGCTTCCGGTCTCGTCGCGGTGGCCGACCGTCGCCGAGCTCGACGCCGCGCTCTCGCCGTCGGCCGGCGTGCGCTTCGTCGCCGGCCACAAGGTCCGCCGTCGCCGCCGGCGGGATCGGGCCATCGACGGCGACGCCCTCTACGAGATACGCATCGCCTCGCGGCGCGAGGTGCCGACCAGGGCGCACAGCGCGCACGACCTCCTGAACGCGCTGGCCTGGGCCTCCTTTCCGGCCGGCAAGTGGGCGCTTGCCGAGCAGCTGGCCTCGGCGCAGCGCGCGCGCCTGGCCTCCCATCCGTGGCGCCTTCCCGGCGCCCGCACGCGGCGGCACGATCGCCTCGCGCTGCTCGACGAGGGCGGCGTCCTCCTCGCGGCGCGCGAGCCCTGCCCACCCGGCGATGAGCTCGCCGCGGCGCTCGCCGACGGGCGGGCGCGCGCGCTCGTCTTCGGCCACGCGCTGCTCGAGCACGCCCTCGCGGGGTGCCTCGACGTGTGGGGGGCGGCCCTGTGGCTGCCCGTCGCGCCGATCGCGGGCGAATCGACCGCCGCGCTGCGCGCGCGCCTGGACCTGGCGCTCGCCGAGGCGCTGGCTGGCGGCGCCGTTCTCGACGAGCCGGCGCCCTGGCCTCGCCTCCCTCTCGCCGCGCTCGCCGCCGCGACCTGAGCCGCGCTGGACCGCCGCGCGGCCGCGGACTACGCTCGGATCATGGGGGACCGGCACGACGTGCGGGAGCTGCTCGAGCTCTACCACCGGGGCGTGAACATCACCGAGCACCTGCGCTCGCGCGAGGGCGCGGCGCACAACTCGGAGACCGCGATCCTCTACGCCTACGACGTGCAGGCCGGGTCTTACGCCCGCGCCATGGCGGATCCGGTCTACGCCGGCCGCAAGCGCGCGGCCGCCGCGCGCATCGCCGAGGTGCTCGCCTCGCTTCGATTCACCAGCATGCTCGACGCCGGCACCGGCGAGGCGACGACGCTGGCCGAGCTCCTGCCGCTGCTTCCGCTCCCGCCGGAGCCGGTGCTCGCCTTCGACCTGTCGCTGTCGCGGCTCCTGTTCGCGCAGCGCCACCTGCGCGAGCGCGCGATCGCCGGCGTCGAGCTGTTCACGGCCGCGCTCGAGAACATCCCGCTGGCCGACGCGTCGGTCGACCTGGTCCTGACCGTGCACGTCGTCGAGCCCAACGGCGGGCGAGAGCGGGCGGTCCTGGCCGAGCTCCTGCGGGTGGCGCGGCGCTATCTGGTCCTGATCGAGCCGTCGCACGAGCTCGCCTCCGACGAGGCGAGGCGGCGCATGGAGCTCCACGGCTACGCCCGCGCGCTGCCCGATCACCTGCGCGAGCTGGGCGCGCGCATCGCGCTTCACGAGCCTTTCGGCGCCGACCTCAACCCGCTCAACCCGGCCGCGGTGCTGGTGGTCGACAGGGGCGAGCCCGGGGCGCCCGGCCGCCCGACCCTGGTCTCGCCGCTCACCGGCACACCGCTGGCGCGCGGCGACGGCTGCCTGTTCTCGCGCGACGGCTTCGCCTTCCCCGTCATCGAGGGAATCGCCTGCCTCTTGCCCGACAACGCGGTGCTGGCGGCCTACCTGCCCGAGCTCACGGGCGGCGCGTGACCCGGCGGCTCGCGCGCAGCTCCTTCTGGATCTCGAGCCAGCGCTCGTAGGTCATCTCCTGTCCGGCGGCGTGGCGAGCCATGGCGACGCCGCGCCAGAGATAGTCGATGCTGGCGGCCAGCCCGGCGATCGCCGCGAGCACGGCGAGCGCCGCGGTCGACGCCGGCCACGCCGCCAGGCTGGCGATGGCGGCGAACTGGGCCACCGTCGTGGCCTTGCCCATCACGCCGGCCCGGAAGTCGAAGCGCAGGTGCAGGCGCCGGCGCGGGGCCAGCCAGTAGCCGACCGCGAACGGCACCAGGATGATCTCGCGGGTCGCGACCAGGACGAGGAGCCGGGCCGGCGGCCGGTAGGCCCAGGCCACCGCCGCGATCACCGACAGCACGAACAGCTTGTCGCACAGCGGATCGAGCCACGCGCCGATCGCGCTGGCCTCGCCGACCCGGTGGGCGTCCTCGCCGCGGGCGAGCCGGCGTGCCCGGATCTCGCGCGCCACGCGCCCGTCGAGCACGTCGCTCATCGCCGCCGTGGCCAGGACGGCGAAGAACCAGGGCGTCGAGTCGGGCGCGATCCACACCAGGCCGGCCAGCGGGACGCGGACGAGCGTGAGCGCGTTCGGGAGCGTGAAGACGTGCTCGCGGGCCAGCCGCATGGAGGGCGGGAGAACTGTACCGCCGCGGCCAGGCCTCGCGAGACGCACTGTTTGCGCCCGCGCCGGCCACGCGGGCCACCGGGCGCCGTCCTCGCACGTGCCGTGGCGCGCACGCGCGCGCGACCGACTCTCGCTCCGGTGGCGACCGCGGTGAGCGCAGGTCTGCCCCGCCGGGCGACCGCGCCCGGGCGGGCCGGCGCGTCGCCGGGTGCGCCGCACGCCGCGTGCCTGCCTGCGGCGCCGTCCACGCTTCAGGTGGAGAGCGCGGCTCGCGGCGCGTCGGCGCGCCCGATGCACTTCCATCCATGAAGCAGAAGAGCGAAGGAGGTCTCGAGATGGAAGCCACCTTGAACCGGGCCAACCGGAACCGCGCCATCGGCGGCGGCATCCTGGCCGGCCTCATCGCCGGCGCGCTCATGACCGCGTACATGATGGCGATGAATGTCCACCAGGGACGCGACCTGTGGCTGGCGCTGAAGGGCGCCGGCACACCCATCCTCCACGATCGGGCGCGCGACCCCGGCTTCGACGCCTACGCCGTGCTGATCGGCGGCGGCGTGCACTTCGCCATCTCGGCGCTGTGGGGCCTGGTGTTCTCGATCCTGTTCTTCGGCGCCAGCAGGCTCGGCACGGTCGCGCTCGGCGCGGCCTGGGGCATCGTCTGCTGGCTGGTCATGTTCTACCTGGTGCTGCCGATCGCCGGCATGTCGGCCGTGCCCAAGATGGTGCCGATCGGCCAGGCGATCCTCGAGCACGTCGGCTTCGGCCTCGCCATCGCCATCGCCTTCCTGCCGTTCCAGCGGCCGCGCAGGCAGCGAGAGGCGAGCCTGGCCGATCTCCTCGGCGGCGAGCCCCGCTGATCCGCGGGGCCGCGCGAATCAGCGCGACTCGTGGCAGCGCCGGCAGGTCGTCGACTCCAGCAGGCGGTCCCGCCGGTGCTGCTGCTCGCGGTACGGATACATGTCCGCGTGACACTCGCTGCACGGGATGGACTCGGCGCGCACGCGGCGGTGGGCGGCGGCCAGGTGCTGCCAGCCGGTGCGCTCGAGCGAGAGCGCCTCGATCGGGTGACAGCGGGTGCACGTGGAGTCCGCGAAGTCGGCGGAGCGCGCCTCCACGTGCACGTTCGACACCGCGTGCGGCGGCCGCATCGGCGTGGCGCGGGCGGCGGCGGACCTGCCCGCGATGCGCCCCATCAGCACCGACGGGCCGAGGAGCGTGCCCTCGAGCGCGGCGCGGCCGTTGATGCCGGCGTAGCCGGTGACCTCGCCGGCGGCGTAGAGACCCGGGACCGGATCGCCGTCCTGGTTCACGACCTGGGCGTTCTCGTCGACCGCCACGCCCCCCAGGCTCGTGCGCGCCAGCGGGAACAGGCGGATGGCGTAGAACGGCGCGCGCTCGATGCGGAACGGGCCGCCGCTGGCGTTGAGCACCGCGACCGCGCGGCGCAGGCGCGCCGACGGGATGCCGGCCGCGCGCGCCAGGGCGCGCAGGTCGTTCCCGCGGGCCACCAGGAGCGAGTTCTGCAGCACCTCGCGGTCGATCCGCCCCGGATCACCCCAGTCGGGCGCGGCGATCGAGAGGGCGCGCGCGCCGTCGGCGTCGACGACGGCGAGGAAGTAGCCGCCCGGCTGGTGCAGCACGGCGGGATAGGTCACCCGGACGCCGGCGTTCTCGTCGACGAAGCGGCGGCCGAGCCGGTTGAGCCAGATCGAGCGCGGCACCACGGCCTCGAGCCCGCGCTCGCCGTCGGGGTTGCGCGGGTCGGGCAGCCCGGTGGCGATGTTCCACTGGTGATCCATGCGGTGAAGCGCGGCGCGGGCCTGCCGGGCCAGGTCGATGCCGTCGCCGCGCGAGTTGCGTCCCGAGCCGGTCAGCACGCGATCGGGAGGCGTGGTGCCGCGCGGCCAGTTCTGCCGCACGCGCTCGAGGTCGCTCTCGAAGCCGCCGGTGGCGAGGATGACCGCGGTCGCCCGGCGCATGCGGTCGCGTCCATCGCGGATGCCGCGCGTGCGAACCCCGACCACGCGGCCCTCGTCGATGATGAGGTCGTTGACGTCCTCGCTGGTGCGAAGCTCGACGCCGAGCGCGAGCGCGTTGCGGTACATGGCCGCGACCAGCCCGAGCCCGCCGTCGCGGGTGCGGTGGTAGCGCGCGACCCGGTTGCCCGGCAGCTGGATGACGCCGGTGAACTCGACCCCCATCGCGGTGAGCCAGTCGTACACGTCGGGCCGCGACCGCTCGGCATAGCGGCGCACCCAGTCCTCGTCGGCGTCCTGGCCCGAGGTCATGAGGTCCTCGGCGGCGAGCGCCGGCGTGTCGGTCAGGCGCACGGCCTGCTGGAGCGGCGTCCCCACCATCGCGACGCCGCCGTCGGAGTCGACGGCGTGCCCGCCGAACACCGTCGACCGATCGATCAGGACCACGCGCGCGCCGGCGCCGGCGGCCTCGACCGCGGCGGCCAGCCCGGCCGCGCCGGCGCCGACCACGATGATCGGATCCTGCATGACCGGAGGAGGCGGCGGCGGCTTCGCCGGGGCGGCGACCGTCGGTGCCGGAGTCGGCGGCGCGGCGGACGCGCCGCCACAGGCGGCCAGGAGCGCCGCGGCGAGCGAGAGGGGGAATCGCGACATCAGCAGGGCAAGCATGCATCTCTTGCCCGGCCACCGTCATCCCCGCGGACGCGCAGGAGACGGCGACGACGTCGCGCGCGCGGCTCCGTGAACCGGGGACGGGCCGCGAGCGACTAACCGTATCTGATCAGCGGACGAAGGAGGGGCGGAGCCCGGACCGCGGCCACCCCCCGACGGCCGCGATCCGGGCTCGGCCCCGACTAGGGCTTCTCGTAGTGCGCGTTGGCGTGGACGCACAGCTCCATCGCCGCCGCCCAGTCCATCTCGGGCTCCTCGCCCGCGGCGTTGACGATGAAGCGCACGTCGCCGGCGAGCAGATAGTCGGTGATGTCGACCGGATCGGGCGTCTCCGCGAAGAGCGTGCCGTCATCCTGCATGTCGGCGGCGTCCATGTCGATGATGGGCATCTCGGGGAGCGCGCTCGCCGGATCGGCCGCCGCTGCGTGCACGCTGAGCGCACTCACGAAGTCGAGGTCGGTCACCCCGACCAGGGGCGCGACCGCGAGCGACCGCACCTCGACGCGGAGGTCGAGCTGGTCGCTGTCGGGCACGCCGAGATCGTCGGCCGAGATGGTCTCGTCGGTGGCGGCGTCGAACGAGTTGGCCGGAAACGGGACGGCCAGGCCGCCGACGCACACGTCGGGCGCGTCGAGCTCCGCCGAGAAGCAGCCCGCGGCGAGCGCCAGGGCGGGGAGCAGGCCGAATGCAGTGACCAGCGTGCGCATGGGCTCGATTCCTAGAAGAAGAAGACGAAGCCGAGGCGGGCCGACGGCGTCACCAGGGTTGCGACCGGGTCCTCGCCCACCCGGAAGGTCAGGTTGTCGTTCGCGTCCTCGGCGACCACCTCGTCGAGGTTGTGCACGGTGCCGCGCAGGATGCTGAAGCCGGCGTGGAAGTAGAACGACATGCGCTCGCGGCCCACCTCGAGCCCGAGGTGCAGGTTGGCGTAGTCGTAGCCGACCTCGCGGAGCAGAGGGCTGTCGGAGTCGATGCCGAGGCGCCTCATCGCGACGTTGGCGTTGCCGGCGAAGTAGTGGCCGAGCTCGACGGCGACCGACGGGGCGATCGCGGTGGGCAGGACATAGAGCGTCGCGCCGGTGCGAACGCCGACGCCGATCAGGTTGGTGCCCAGCCCGGCGTGGACGTTGACGAGGCGCAGCGGTCGGTACACGAACGACGCGGTCAGACCGTCGGGCACGCCGGCGTCGAGCATGACCCCCATGTTGCCCGGGGCGGCGTGTGCGCTGCGGGCAGAGAGTCCGGCGAGTCCGAGCCCGACCCCGAGGGACAGCCCGAGCGACAGAGGAAGCGCGATGGCGATGCGGCGAGCCACGTCTCCTGCTTCGGACGCCGGACCAAACTCTTTAGCAAGAAACGATGCCGGCCATTACTTCCTTTTCGCTCGAGCCAGTTGCGTGTGCGCCGCGCGCCGGTGCGCGGCGCGCGGCACCTGGGTGCGCGGGTGGCGGCAAGCGCCGCATCACCCCGCGGCTGCGCGGGCGGGCGGGCGAGCGAGCGGTGCGTCGTCAGCGCGGCGGTGCGCGCCTGGCCCGCATCTCGGCACGGATCCCGGCGCGCTCGTCCGCGCCGAGCAGGCGGCGGACCGCCGGGAACACGATCTGCTCCTCGCGATCCAGGTGCGCGGCGAAGTCGTCGGCGAGCCGCGCGCTGACCTCGTCCAGCTCCGCTCGCACATCCGCCAGGGCCGCGGGGTTGCGCTCGAGCTCGGCACACACGGCCACCAGGCGGGCGATCGTCGCCTCGTGATCGGCGTGCTCGCCCTCCATGCGATCGAGCGCGGCGTCGACCGACGGATCGCGGCCGCGCAGGCGGGGCGAGAGGCTCGACTCCTCGTCCTCCACGTGGTGGGGGAGCGACTCGGTGAAGTAGCGCCGCACGCGGCCGGCGGCGTCGCGCACCTCGGCGTCGGGACGATCCTGCGCGGCGGCGATCGCGCGGGCCAGCCCGCTCATCTGGCGGATGCGCTGATGACAGTCGAGCAGCGCGTCCACCGCATCCGGCTCGCCAGGCCCACCGCCGCCCGCGCCTCGCCGCGGCCCGATCCCGATCCCGATCACCGCGAGGTCGTAGCACGCTCGCGGCACCGCTCACACCCTCGAGGGGCCGCGATGCATTTTTGCCCGCCACCGCCGGCGCCACAGCGTACGCTGGGCCCGTGGACAGCGGATCGGACGAACGCCCCTCGACGTCGACGGCCTTCTTGCTGTGGCTGGCCTGCGCGCTCGGGTTGTTCGGCATCCACCGCTTCTACCTGGGGCGCACGTGGACCGGGATCCTCTACCTCTGCACCTTCGGCCTCATGGGCGTCGGCCAGCTGGTCGATCTCGTCCGGCTGCGCCAGATGGTGCAGGACGAGAACCTCAAGCGCGACGCGTTCAACGCCCTGGCCGAGAAGCGCGCCATCACGGCGGGCAAGGTCCACCTGCTCAGGGCGGCCGCCGGCGGCGCGTCGGAGGGGGAGTCGACCGAGTCGCTGCGCATGAAGCTCCTCGAGGCCGCGGCGAAGCGCAACGGTCAGCTCAGCGTCACCGAGGGAGTCATGGTGACCGGCAAGCCCTTCGACGTCGTCGAGGCGGAGCTCGACGCCATGGCAAAGAGCGGCTACGTCGGCATCTCGAACGATCCCGACACCGGCATGGTCGTCTACACGTTCGGTCAGCTGGCCCGGTAGCCGCGCTCCGCCGGCGCGCGCGACCGCGCCGGGTCTCAGAAAATTCCCCCTTGGCCGGCCGCGCGGTCAGGTCCCATACTCGCGGCCCCATGCGCTCGCAGCTCGCGAACCTGGACCGCCTGCGGCGGATCGCGCAGACGCTGATCCGGCACGGCCTGCTCGGCCTGGTCGATCAGATCGGGCTCGGCGACGGCAGCCTCATCATGCGCCACCCGCCGGAGGAGCTGGCCGCCGCGCGCTACGGCCGACGGCTGTCGCGCGCCCTCAACGCCCTCGGCCCCACCTTCATCAAGCTCGGCCAGTTCCTGTCCACGCGCGAGGACCTGTTCTCGCCGCCGATGGCGCGCGAGCTGGCCCAGCTGCAGGACAACGCCAGCCCGCTCGCCGCCGACGTCATCACCCGGCGCATCGCCGAGGAGCTGGGCCGCCCCGTCGAGCAGGCGTTCGCCTGGTTCGACGAGCGCCCGCTCGCCGCCGGCTCCATCGCGCAGGTCCACCGCGCACGGACCCGCGAGGGCCGCGAGGTCGTGATCAAGGTGCGCCGCCCCGCCATCGAGCGCGACATCGACCGCGATCTGGCGCTGCTCACCTCGCTGGCCCGGCGCGCGGCCGCGCGCTCGCCCGACATCGCGCGCGTCGACCCGGTGGGCCTGGTCGAGGAGCTGGGGGCGACCCTGCGCCTGGAGCTCGACTTCGGCCACGAGGCGGAGTGCCTGCGCCGCATGCGCGAGGTCGTGGCCGGGACCGCGCACGTGCCGGAGGTGGTGGCCGAGCTGTCCACCGCCGCGGTCCTCACCATGGAGTGGGTGGACGCGGTCAAGGTCGGAACCGCGATGACCGCCGCCGACGCGCGGACGGCGGCGCGCGCGCTGGTGGCGTGCTTCGCCACCCAGTACCTGCGCGGCACCATGTTCCATGCCGACCCTCACGCCGGCAACCTCCTGTGGACCGCGGATGGCCGCCTGGTGCTGCTCGACCTCGGCGCGACCGGCGCGGTCGACCACGCCATGCGGCGCATGCTCTTCCGTCTCTCGGTGGCGGCGGCGCGCAGGGACGGCGAGCGTCTGGCCGAGGTCGCGCTGGCGATGGTGCACGCGCCGCCCGACCTCGACCGCGCGGCCTACCGCCGCGACCTCGGGCAGGTGCTGGACGGCGCCGTCTCCGGCGGGCTCGGCCAGATCCGCATCGCAGACCTCATCCGCGACGTGTTCGCGGTGGCCCAGCGCCACCACGTGCGCGTGCGCTCCGAGTACTTCTCGCTGTTCCGCTCGGCGATGCTGGTGGACGGCGTGCTGCGGCGCCTCGATCCGTCGCTCGATCCGGTGCGAGAGACGCGCCGCCACATGGTGCGCAACCTCTTCTCGCGGCGCTGGTTCGCGCCGGCCGCGTCGCTCACCGCGCAGACCGCCGCGGTGCGGGCCGTGCGCCTGGTGCGCGGGCGCGGCCTGCGCCGGGTCGCGGTCGTGGCGGCGGTCGGCGCGGCGCTGGCGCTGGCGCTGTTCGCCACCGCCGGGACGCGCGAGCCTCCGGCCGACACGGCGGGCCCGGCCCGGGCCGTGCTGGCCACCGACTGTCCCCTTCGCGACGGGCAGGGCGCCGGGGCCGAGCCGCGCGCCGTGCTGCGCGCCGGCACCACGGCCGAGCTCCACGAGGCGGCGGGCGACGACTGGAGGGTGAGCACGGCGGCGGGCGCGGAGGGCTACATCGCGAGGTCGTGCCTGGCGCCGCGCTCGGGCGCCCGCTGAGTCGCGCGATCGGGCGCCGCCCGCCGGCCCGGCTCCATGTGTCAGAGCGGGTCGCCGCTGTCGTGCAGCGGCGGGCGATCGGCCGCGGCCAGGTGGCGCGCCAGCCAGCTCGACGCCAGCTCGGCGACGCGCTCCAGCGCGCCCGGCTCCTCGAACAGGTGGCCGGCGCCGGCGACGATCTCGAGCCGGCACTCGCTCGCCGCGGTGAGCGCGCGCAGCGCGTCGCGGTTGCCCGCCAGCACCTCGCTGTCGGCGCCGCCGGCGATGAGCAGGGTGGGAGCGCGCACGCGGGCGAGGTCGATGCCGGCCAGATCCGGCCGCCCGCCGCGCGAGACGACCGCGCTCACCCGGTCGGGCTCGCGCGCGGCCGCGGTGATCGCAGCGGCCGCCCCGGTGCCGGCGCCGAGGACGCCGACCGGCAGTCCCCGCGTGCGCGGATGGACCAGCAGCCAGTGCACGGCGCCGACCAGGCGGTGAGACAGGAGGTCGATGTTGAAGCGCAGGTGCGCGGTGCTGCGGTCGAGCTCCTCCTCCTTCGCGGTCATGAGATCGAACAGCAGGGTCGCGAGCCCGGCGCCGCGCAGCGCGGCGGCCACCTGGCGGTTGCGCGCGCCCAGCCGGTTGCCGGCGCTGCCGTGCGCGAACGCCACCACGCCGGCTGCGCCCTCCGGGACCGCGAGCGAACCCGCGAGCGGGACGCCATGCGCCAGGACAAGGACCGCCTCTTCTCGCGCCGTACCCGTCACCCTTCGAGGCTACCAGTCCACGCGGCGGGCAGCGGAACCGCGCTCGCGTCGCGTCAGCGGGAGCGCGATCCGCTCCGGCCCAGCAGGGCCGCGATGCGCTCCCGGATCGCGGGCGAGGTCCACGCCGGGACCAGCTCGCGCGCGATGAGCGAGGCGTCCTCGCCGGCCCCGCGCAGCGCGTCGCCGCGCAGGGCGGCCTTGGCCGCGGCGTACGCGCGCGGATCGTAGCTCGCCCGCCGGGCCAGCTCGCGCTCGGCCGCGGCGCGCCCGTCCTCGGCGATCTCGTCGAGCAGCCCGAGCGCGAGCGCGGTCCGCGGATCGAACAGCTCGGCCCCGAGCACCACCCGCTCCACGTGCTGGCGCGGCACCCGGTGCCGGACGATCGCCATGACCCGCGGCGGATAGTGCATGCCGAGCGCGAGCTCGTTGAGGCCGATGAGGCTCCTCGGCTCCGGCGCCGCCACCCGGTGATCGCAGCACAGCGTCATGACGCAGCCGCCCGCGATCGCGTGCCCGTTGATGAAGCCCACCAGCGGAGCCGGGTAGGAGAACAGGGCCGACATCATGCGCTCGAGCAGCGCGAGGAACGCCTCCATCCCGCGCGCGTCGAGCGACGCCACCTCCACCAGGTTGAGCCCCGCGGAGAAGCTGTTGCCGGCGCCGGTCAGGAGGATGGGGCGGCCGGCCGCCTCCTCGAGCCGGTCGAGCAGGAACTGCATCATGTCGCTGCCGAGCGCGTTCTTCGCCGCTCCATCCATCGCGATCTCGAACATGGCGATCTTCTCCTCGTTCGCGGCGATCGCGGTCGGTCGGTCGGGCGCGGTCCGCGACCTCTCGCCGGGCCGTGGGGCTACAGCCCGGCCGCCCGGCGCGCGGCGCGGATGCTGTCGGGCGGGCCGAGCAGCGCGATCGTCTCGTTGGCAGAGGATAGATCGGCGGCCAGGACCGGCTCCAGATCATCGACGGTCAGCGCCATGATCTCCCGGGCCAGCCGCTGCTCGCCGCCCAGGCTCTCGCCCTGCTCCACCAGCGCCGCGATGCGCGCGCCCGCGCTGTCGGCCCCCGACTCCTCGGCGAGCAGCGTGTAGAGGACCTCGCGGCGCGCGCGCACGAACGCCTCGGCCAGGTCGGGCGCGGCGCCGGCGCGCAGCCGGGCCAGCTCGCCCAGCATGGTGACCAGCGCCTCGTCGGCCCTGCGCGCGTCGACCGCGGCGGAGACCAGGAACATGCTGGGCCCCAGGTTGTCCTCGTGCGATGCCGACACCCGGTAGGCCGCGCCCAGGACGTCGCGCACCCGCGCCATGCGCTCGCGCAGCATGCGCGCGACCACCATGCGCACCGCGCGCATGCGCGGCTCCTGCCGGGTCGGGTAGGCGATCTCGACCAGCATGGTGGGCTCGGCCGGCGCGGTGGCCAGCTGCAGCACCGTCCGCCCCGCGGGCGCGGCCGGCGGCGG
>Ga0126377_10000188_pt1 | contig 35157 bp, 29 predicted proteins | sample PanSoiMetPlot_22_FD_92647 | JGI IMG/M metagenome (GOLD analysis project Ga0126377, IMG submission 92647) | Tropical forest soil microbial communities from Panama - MetaG Plot_22 | ecosystem: Environmental > Terrestrial > Soil > Tropical forest > Bulk soil | place: Panama | collected 2016-02-17 | reverse complement strand
TGGACGCCGCGCCACCGGCCGACCAGCCTGACCGGATCGCCCCGCCGCCGGCGCCGTTTGATGTCGAGCTGCTCGAGTACGCCATCCGCACCGCCGCCGGCCGCGCCAAGCTCCTCGTTCCCGATCCCGACGACCCCACCCGGCCGCTGCTGCTGCGCTGGGGCGACCAGCTGGACACCCGCCCCATCACCACCAGCAGCACCACCACCGGGCCGCTGTCGGCGGAGCAGGTCGCCGGCTACATCGCCAAGTACGCCACCAAGAGCACCGAGGGCCTCGGCCTCACCCTGCAGCGGCGCCTCACCGACCGCGCCATCGCTCACCTCCCCCACCAAGGCTTGCGTCCCCACGTCGTCCGGCTGATCCAGAGCACCTGGTCCCTCGGCGGTCACCCCCGGCTCGCCTCGTTGAAGCTTCGTTCCTGGGCGCACCAGCTCGGCTTCGGCGGCCACTGGTCCACCCGCAGCCGCCGCTACTCCACCACCATGACCGCCCTGCGCCGCGCCCGCGCCGAGCACGCCCGCCGCGCGCGCTGGCCCAACCGTCTCCCCTTGGACGCCTGGGGCCGCCCCGAGACCGACCAGGCCGTCGAGGTGCTCGCCACCTGGAGCTACGCCGGATCGGGCTGGCGCACCCAGCTCGAACGCCAACTCGCCGTCGCCGCCGCCGTCCGCGCCCGCGACCACCGCCGCCACGCCCGCGCCAATCGGGCCACCGCCTGACAAGGAGCATCCGTGACCAGACTGCTTCGCGTCCTTGAAGCTGCTGACCTGCTTGGTGTCGGCCGAACCAAGCTCTACGAGCTGCTTGCTGCCGGAGAGATCGAATCCGTTCGCATCGGCGGGTGCCGGCGCGTTGTTGCTGCTTCGGTAGAGGCATACATCGCTCGTCTCCGTGCTGACATCGCGCGCCGGAGGGGAGCTTGAACGCCAAGCACCAGCGTGATCGTCGGCGCAGCGGCCGGCGCGGCAACGGGGAGGGCTCGGTCTACCAGCGTGGCAGTACCGGCCGGTGGGTCGCAGCCTTGACCTTGCCGAACGGCCGGCGCCGGACCAAGCTCGCCGACAGCCACGCTGATGCGCTGGTCAAGCTCCGTGAGCTGCTCGACGATCAGCGGCGCGGCGCTGTCGTATCGTCGGAGACCGTGGCCGACTGCCTGCGGCACTGGCTCAAGACCATCGACGGGACCGTGGCGCCTGCGACCTTCGAGCGCTACTGGAGTCAGGTCGAGGTCCACGCTATTCCGGCGCTCGGGCGCGTGAGGCTCGATCGGCTGACCCCGGAGCACTTCGAGGCGCTCTACCACGACAAGCTCGCCGCCAAGCTGGCTCCACGAACGGTCGGCCACCTGCATGCGGTCCTGCGCATTGCCTTCAACCATGCTGTTCGGCGTGGCCTGCTCCCGACCAATCCCGTAGCGCTTGTCCGTCCGCCTCGTCCACCTGCCCGCGAGATCCGTGCGCTCACGGCTGCACAGGTCCGCGCGCTGCTGACCGCCGCAGCCAGGCACCGTTTCGAGGCGCTGTTCGTCCTGGCTGTCACCACCGGCATGCGGCAAGGGGAGCTGATGGCCCTGCGATGGGCGGACATTGACCTGGCTGCCGGCACGGTCCAGGTGCGCGGCAGCGTGTACCGGGAGCGAGGACGGGGCCTGTCCATCGGGCCGACCAAGACCAAAGGGTCACGTCGCCGGATCCTCCTGCCCGCCTCAGCGGTGCGATCCTTGCGGCGGCACCGGACCCGGCAGGCCCGCGAGCGGCGACAGGCGACCGTGTGGACCGATCTCGGGCTGTTGTTCCCGAACACGGTCGGCAAGCTCATGAGCCCCGGGCAGATGGTCGAGCGGTACTTCCACCCGCTGCTGGTCGAGGCGAGCTCCCTCCGGTCAACTTCCACGTGCTACGGCACACTACGGCAACGCTGCTGCTGGAGGCGGGGGAGCATCCCAAGGTCGTCCAGGAGCTCCTCGGGCACGCCAGCATCGGCATGACTCTCGACCTCTACAGCCATGTCACCGACATGCTCAAGAGCCAGGCAGCGGCCACGGTCGACCGGCTGCTGTCCTCCGCGTAGCGCCGCGTAGCCGAATGGCGTCGTTGCTGTCTGCGTTGCTGTCTGGCGGGCGGCAGGAGCGATCACGCAGACGACGCGACCGACCGTGCGATCTCCCTGAGACCCGCGCTGACCTGCGCGGACGTTACGGCGAGTAGGGGTCCAGCCAGAGGTTGGCGTAGTCGGGGTTGGCGACCCAGGGGGAGTAGCGCCAGTTCTGGACCCGGTAGGACCAGAAGAACGTCTGCCGGTCCCAGACCAGCGGCACCCAGGCGGCGTCCTCCATCGCCAGCCGGTCGGCCTGGCCCCACAGCGCGGTGCGGCGCTCCAGGTCCGGCTCCAGGAGCGCCTGGTCGATGAGCTGGTCGACCTTGGGGTTGTCGTAGTCGCCGTAGTTGTTGTTCGCGGTCGGGTTGATGACCCGGCCGTCCAGCAGCGCCGCCAGCACCGAGCGGGCGCTGTCGCCCGGCCAGTCCGGGCACCAGCGCGCGAACCCGATGTGGTGCTCGTTCTTCTTGGCCGGCAGCCGCAGCGACCGGGTGTAGCGCTGGGGACCCGGGTAGGCCTTGACGCGCAGCTTGATGCCGACGCGCGCGAGCGACTGGCGCAGCGCGCTGGTGACCGCTGGTCCCTGGCCGGTCGACTCCCCGACGTAGTTGAGGGTGAGCCCGTGCGGGTAGCCGGCCTTGGCGAGCAGCGCCTTGGCGCGGTCGACGTCGCCCTTGTAGCCGGAGGTCTCGAACAGGTCGTACTGCACGTGACCGAGGACCGAGGGCGGCAGGATGGTGGAGGCGATCGTGCCCGCGAAGCGCCCCCCGATCGCGTCGAGCAGCGCCTGCTTGTCGACCGCGAGGTTGAGGGCCCGCCGGACGTCCAGCTTGGCGGTCGGGCCCGCGTCGGTCTGCAGCGACAGGTACCGGAAGCAGCCGGTGCTCTTGATCCCGAGCTGCGACTGCAGGCTCGGGTCGGTCGCCAGCCGCTGCAGGTCGTCGTTGGGCGGGGGGATCGCGTCGCCGTTGAGGTCGGCGTCGTGCTGCTCGATCGCCTTCTGGACCCCGGTCGGGTCCTCGCCGACGCGGACCTCGATCTTGTCCGGCCAGGCCCGGCGCAGCGGGTCGGTGGCCGGGTCCCAGTTCTTGTTGCGCACGAACGTGATCGTCTTGCCGGGCGCATACCCCTCCAGCGTGTAGGGGCCCGATCCGATCACGCGCTTGGAGTACCCGGCGCCGACACTGGACCTGGAGGCGAACTCGGCCGGGACGGGCGCGAAGAACGGCAGGGCGACGATCGACAGGAAGTCCGGCGCGGGCTTGACCAGCGTCACCCGCAGGACGCGCCCGCCGACGGCGACCATGCCGGAGATCCGCCTGGCCTTGCCCGCGGCGAACTCGCGCGCGCCCTTGATCATCCAGGCGTAGCGGTGGGCGGGCTGGCGCCCGCGCAGCTGGCGCGTGAGCGCGGCGACGAAGTCGGCGGCGACGACCTGCCGGTTGACCGGTGGGGCGTAGCGGACCCCGCGCCGCAGCCGGAAGGTGTAGGTGAGCCGGTCCGACGACAGCGTGGGCGGGCCGTCGGCGATGTCCGGCACGGGGGTGGCGATGTCGTCGCCCGGGAGCGTGGAGTCCCAGGAGTACAGGGTGCGCAGGTACAGCCGCCCGAGCGCCCAGGACGAGGCGGCGTACGCCGTCGCCGGGTCCAGCGAGTCCACGTCGGCGACGTTGACGATGCGCAGCGTCCCGCCCTTGACGCCCTTGCGGCTGGTGCCGCCGCTGTCGGCCGGTCGCCTGGCCGAGCAGCCGGCGAGCGCCAGCACGAGGCAGACACCGAGCGCGAGCGCCGCGACCGTCCTGCGTGCCCTGGGCATCGAACTCCCGCCATCCTGCCGCCACCTCCGCCGCCCGACGGGCCGGCACGCGCCGGCACCCGTCAGGGCGCGAACGGTGGCAGCCGCGTCACCGTCCCACCTCGGGACCCGGCTGTTGCCCACGAGGGCGCGCCGCCCGCCCCCCCTCGTGGACGCGCTCGAGGCACGTTCATCGTAGCTGCTCGCGCGCGGCTGCGTCGCCGAGGGAGGCAGGAGGGCGCACCGCCGGCGGCGGCCGCGGGGCGCCGGGTGCTCGCTCAGCCGATCTGCAGCAGGCTGCGCTCCTCGGCGAAGTGGCAGGCGGACGGGTGGCCCTGGCCCCGGTCGATCAGGGCGGGCTCCTCCTCGGCGCAGATCGGCTGGGCCTTCCAGCAGCGGGTCCGGAACCGGCAGCCGGACGGCGGGTTGGCCGGGCTCGGGACGTCGCCGGTGAGCACGATCCGCTTGCGCTTGCGCTCAAGCTTGGGGTCGGGGATCGGCACGGCCGACAGCAGCGCCTGGGTGTAGGGGTGCGAGGCGTGCTCGTAGATGTCCAGGCGCCTGCCGGTCTCGACGATCTTGCCGAGGTACATCACGGCCACGCGGTCGGAGATGTGCCGGACCACCGACAGGTCGTGGGCGATGAACAGGTAGGCGACCCGCAGCCGCTCCTGCAGCTCCTGCAGCAGGTTGACCACGCCGGCCTGGATGGAGACGTCCAGCGCGCTGACCGGCTCGTCGAGCACGATCAGCTTGGGCTCCAGCGCCAGCGCCCTGGCCACCCCGATGCGCTGGCGCTGACCGCCCGAGAACTCGTGCGGGTAGCGGTTGCCGTGCTCGGGGTGCAGGCCCACCAGCCGCAGCAGCTCGGCCACGCGCTCGCGCCGCTCCCTGCCGCGGGACAGTAGGCCGTGGATGGCGAACGGCTCGCCCACGATGTCGTTGACCGGCAGGCGCGGGTTGAGGGACGCGTAGGGGTCCTGGAAGACCACCTGGAGGTCCCGGCGGACGCGGCGCAGCTGCTGCCCGCTCAGGGTGGTCAGCTCCCTGCCCTCGAACCTGATCGACCCCGAGGTCGCCGGGTGGAGCTGGAGCACGGCGCGGCCGGTGGTCGACTTGCCGCAGCCCGACTCGCCGACCAGGCCGAGCGTCTCGGACTCGTCGATCGAGAACGACACGTCGGTGACCGCCTGGACCTCGCCGACCGTGCGCCGGATCACCCCGCCGGAGCGCACCGGGAAGTGCTTCACCAGGTGCTCGACCTCGAGCAGCCGGTGCCCGTTGCCCCTGGCGGCGCCGGTGTCCGCGGCGGCGGTCACCGTCCGTCCCCCGGCTGCTCGTCGGCGGCGTCACGCGGGCCGGCTGGCCCGTCGGGCGGCGGGTTTGGCGGTGCCGTGCGCTGGTCGGCCGCGTCGTCCGCGGCGGCGGTCGCGTCGTCGCCGCCGGCGACCACCGAGATGACGTCCAGCTCGGCGGCGGTCGCCTCGAAGATCTCCTCGGCGGCCACGTCGCCGGACAGCTCGCGCCAGTAGTGGCAGGAGGCGACGTGGTCCGGCCCGACCTCGTACAGCGCCGGCTCCTCCTCGTCGCAGCTCGGCCGCGACAGCGGGCAGCGCGGTGAGAAGGGGCAGCCGGGCGGCAGGTTGATGAGCGAGGGCGGCGCGCCCTGGATGGGCGTGAGCTTCTCGCCCTCTGCGTCCAGGCGCGGCATCGAGCCGAGCAGCCCGAGCGTGTAGGGCATGCGCGGGTGCTCGTAGATGTCGTCGACGGACCCCACCTCGACCGGCTTGCCCGCGTACATGACCAGCACCTTGTCGGCCTGGCCCGCGACCACGCCGAGGTCGTGGGTGATCAGGATCATCGCCGAGTGGGTCTCCTCCAGGGCCTTCTCGAGCGTCTCCAGCACCTGGGCCTGCACGGTCACGTCCAGGGCGGTGGTCGGCTCGTCGGCGATGATCACGTCCGGGTCGTTGGCCATGGCCATGGCGATGACCGCGCGCTGGCGCATGCCGCCCGAGAACTCGTGCGGGTAGTTGTCGGCCCGATCCTCGGCGTTGGGGATGCCGACCAGCTGGAGCAGGTCGACCGCCCTGCCCATGGCGTCCTTCTTGGACACGTCGTGGTGCGCCAGCACCGCCTCGGCGAGCTGGTAGCCGACCGTGTAGACCGGGTTCAGCGAGGTCATCGGGTCCTGGAAGATCATCGCGATCCCCTTGCCCCGGATGCTCACGAGCTGCTTCTCGGGCAGCTTGAGCAGGTCCTCGCCGCGGTAGCGGATGGAGCCGCGGATCTTGGCCGTGCGCGGCAGCAGTCCCATGATCGCCAGCGACGTGACCGACTTGCCCGAGCCGGACTCGCCGACGATGCCGAGCACCTCGCCCGGCGCGAGCGTGTAGCTGACCCCGCGCACGGCGCGGACGACGCCGTCGTCGGTGGGGAAGTCGACCGTGAGGTCGGAGACCTCGAGCACCGGCGTGGCCATCAGGCACGCACCCGCCTCTGGGTGGGGTCGAACGCGTCGCGCAGGCCGTCCCCGATGAAGTTGATGGTCAGCGCGATGATGATGATGATCAGCCCGGGGAAGTAGAACAGCCACGGCCGGGTGGTCGCCGCCTGCTGCCCGGCCGAGATCAGCGAGCCGAGCGAGACGTCCGGCGACTGCACCCCGACGCCCAGGTAGGACAGCGCCGTCTCCGACAGGATCGCCACCGCCACGATGATCGTCGCGTTCACGATGACCGCGCCGGTCGCGTTGGGCAGCAGGTGCCGGTAGATGATCCGCCAGTCGCTGGCGCCGAGCGCCCTGGCCGCCTCGACGTACTCCTTCTCGCGCAGCGACAGGAACACCCCCCGCACGACCCGCGCGATCGAGGTCCACAGCAGCGCGGCCAGGACGATGGCGATCACCCACCAGCTCCCGCCGGCCCGGTTCAGCGCGCTCGCGACCACGATCAGGATCGCGATCGCCGGGATGGTCAGCACCAGGTCGGTGAAGCGCATCAGGACCGAGTCGGTGACCCCGCGGTAGTAGCCGGCGTACGCGCCGAGCAGCGTGCCGAAGGTGGTCGACAGCAACGCGACCAGCAGCGTGATCTGGACCGACTTCTGCGCGCCGCGCAGCACCTGGGCGAAGCCGTCGTGGCCGAGCCCGTCGGTGCCCATCGGGTGCTTGAGCGACGGCGCGGTGGAGAACTCCGGCGTGATGTCCTCGTACTTGTAGTGCCACAGGCGGGCGCCCACCAGCGAGACGACCACGACCAGCAGGAACACGATCAGGCTGCCGATCGCCAGCCGGTGCTGCAGGAAGCGCCGGAGGATGAGCTGCCACTGGGTCTTGGCGGCGACGGTGAACTCGCGCTCGGGCCCGCGGGCGGCGGCCTGCTCGGCGGCGGCGCCGGCGCGCTCCTCGACGTCGGCCCCGGTCCTGGTGCCGGCTGCGGCCGGTTCGTTCTCAGCCATACCGGATCCTCGGGTCCAGGACCGCGTAGAGCAGGTCGGCGATGAGGTTGAACACCACGACGATGATGCTCGTCACGATCAGCCATGCCAACACCGTGTTCACGTCCGGCGTGGTGGCCGCGGTGAGCAGCAGGCTGCCCATGCCCTGCCAGGCGAACACCTGCTCGGTGACGACCGCGCCGCCGAACACCAGCGCCGTGTCGATCGCGACCACGGTGACCAGCGGGATCAGTGCGTTGCGCAGCGTGTGCCGGGTCATGACCCGGAACGGCGTCAGGCCCTTGGCCCTGGCCAGCCGGATGTAGTCGCTGGAGAGGACGTCGAGCATGGACGCGCGCTGGTAGCGGCTCCAGGCCGCGTACGTGATCAGCGACAGCGCGATCGTCGGCAGCACCAGGTGGCCGAGGATGTTCGGCAGCCGCGACAGGAAGGAGCCGCCGAGGTTGGGCGTCTCCGCGCCGACGGTGAAGATCACCTGTTTGCCGAAGAAGTTGTTCAGGTCGATGGCCAGGTACTCCTTGAGCAACGCGGCCAGCCAGAACACCGGCATCGACAGGAACAGGAAGCCGAGGAACGTGAACACGTAGTCCCAGCCCGAGTACTGTTTCACGGCGCTCACCACCCCGGCGACCACCGCCAGGATGATCGAGATGAGGATGGCGAGGATCACCATCCGCAGGGTGACCTGCATCCGCTGCCACAGCAGGGGCCGGATCTCGCGGCCGTCGACGGTCTTGCCGAAGTCGCCCTTGACGAAGTTGCCCGCCCAGATCAGGTAGCGCTGCGGCAGCGGCTTGTCCAGGTTGAGCTGGTGCTCGCGCAGCTTGATGACCTCGGGCGGCGTGCGCGGGTTGGCCTTGAGGTTCGCCAGCGGGTCCCCGGAGAAGGCCACCAGCAGGAACACCAGGATGGACGAGGCGATGATGATCGGGACCGCGATCAGCAGCCGCCGGATGGTGTAGGCGAGCATCGATCACCTCCGTCTGCGCCCGTCGTGCGCCGCGGGTGCGGGCCGAGCAGCAGCGCCGCCGCGGATCTGGCGGGCAGATCCGCGGCGGCGCTCATGCTTGCGGTGCTCCCTAGGTTCCTACTTGAGGCCCCAGGTCGCCGCGTTCCAGAAGATTCCCTCCTGGGTCGGGTTGTCGCCGATGTTGCCGTAGGTGTTCCGGTAGGCGATGAAGTTGTCCTTCTGGAACAGCGGCATGGTGACCATGTTGTCGGTCAGCAGCTGGTCGGCCTGGTTGTAGAGCGCGGCCGCCTTGGCCTCGTCCGTCTCGGCGCCGGCCTGGTCGAACAGCTTGTCCACCTCGGGGTTGCAGAACTTGCCGTAGTTCGAGTCGCTGTTGCACTTGTAGATCGGCGCGTTGCCCGACACGAACGGGCCGCCCACCCACGCGAAGTCGACGATGTCGAAGTCGCCGCCCGGCAGGCGCTTGCCGAACACGTCGGTCGACGGCGAGTTGTTGATCTTGATGTCGACGCCGATCGCCTTCATCTGGTTCTGGAAGAGCTGGCCCTGGCTCTCACGCAGGGCGTTGCCGGCAGTGGTGGTGAACCGGAACGACAGCTTCTTGCCGCCCTTGGCGTAGATGCCGTCCGGGCCCTTGGCGTAGCCGGCGCTCTCCAGCAGCTGCGTCGCCCCGGCCACGTCGCCCTTGCCGTACTTCTGGGTGAAGTGGTCCTGGTACTTGTCGGGCTGGGTCGGCAGCCAGATGCGGTTGCCGAGCGGCTTGGTGTTGGGGTCGAACTGGCCCTGGCTGCGCTGGACCATCTCGGTCTGGTTCAGCCCGGTGGCGATCGCCTGACGGACCTTGAGGTCGTCCAGCCCCGCCGTCTTGGAGTTGAAGTCCAGGTGCTCGAACTGCACGCCCGGGCTCGGGTTGGCGACCACGCCGGGGATCTTCTTGACGTTGGCCACCAGGTCCAGCTGGGGCTGCGGGTAGATCAGGTCGACCTCGTTGTTCTGCAGCGCGGCCGGCTGCGCGGCGGAGCTGGGCAGGAAGCGGTACACGATCTGGTCGAGCTTGGCCGGGGCGCCGAAGTACTTGTCGTTCTTCTTCAGCGTCAGGCTCTGGCCCTTGACGTAGTTCTCGATGATGTACGGGCCGCCGGAGATGGTCGGCGGCTTGTCCATGCCGGTGTTCCAGCCGCCCGGCTGGGCCTTCACGTAATGGGAGGGCAGGAACGAGCCGCCGCCGCAGGAGGAGTACAGGCTCTTCCAGTCGGCGAAGGGCTTGTCGTAGACGACCGTCACGGTCTTGCCGCCGTCGGAGCCCGTGACGCTCTTGATCTGGTCCCACCCGGTGGTCGAGGCGACGTCGTTGTCCTTGGGCGCGCCCTTGGCCACGCCCTTCTGGTTGTCGTACAGGTAGATGAAGTCGTCGGCGCTGATCGGCTTGCCGTCCGACCAGGACGCGTTCTGCTTGATCTTGTAGACGATCGTCTGGGGGTTGGTGCTGGTCTGCTCCACGCTGTCCATGAAGTCGGAGTTCAGCGTGACTTTCAGGTCAGGGGGGCACTTGAACACCGAGGGGTTGACGTTCTCCATCACGTTCTGGACGGAGGTCCCGTTGTCCTTGGAGGTGTTGTTGTTGAAGCCGGTCGGCTCCTGGTCCGCGCCGTAGGTGATCTTGCCGCCGGCCTTGACCTCGACCGGCCCCTGATTGGCGTTCCCGCCGCTCGTCTCGTTCCCGCCGCCACAGGCCGCGATGACCAGGGCGGCGACCAGCAGCAGGACGGCGGTCCCACCGTACCGTCGGAGATAGCGCACCGTGCCAGAACCTCCCTCCCGCGATACGCACCGTGCGTACCGCGCGTCACCGTCTTGGCGTCAGAGTGAGCCACGCCCCGTTGCGGGCCATGCCGTCCGCCCGAGAGCCGGGGGTCTCAGCGTCGAGCCGTCCGGACCAGGGCACCTCCTCCGCCACATACGGTGATGCCCGAGAACCTCCCACCCATCCTCGAGCGCACCGGCAGAGATGGCATGCATACTTCGCCGTTGGCGGGATCGTACCCCCTCCCTTCACCGCGTACCCTAAGAACTTGTTCAGGCGGGTCGGGCCGCTCATTGCGCGGAGGCCCGCAGCCCCCACAGGTTGGAGTTCCAGAACGGGCCGTCCTTGGTCGCGTTGTCGTGGATATTCGCGAACGCGCCGCGATAGGCGAGGAACGTCGGCTTCTGGTACAGCGGCAGCGTGGCCATGTCGGCCCACAGCTGCGCGTCGATCTGGTTGCCCAGCTCGGCGGCCGCGGCCTCGTCCGGCTCGGCGATCGCCCGGTCGAACAGCCGGGCGACCCGGGCGCCGTCGTAGCGGCCGTAGTTCGAGCGGCTGCCGGCGGCGTAGATCGCCTTGTTCGAGGAGACCGCGAACGGCGTGCCCACCCAGGCGAAGTCGGCGATGTCGAACTCGCCCCGCGGCAGCCACGCGCCGAAGAGCGTGGCCGCCGGCGCGTTCCTGATCCGCAGGTCGAAGCCGGCGGCCCTGGCCTGGCTCTGGATCAGGACCAGCTGCTGCTCGCGCAGGGCGTTGCCGGCGGTCGTGCTGATGCGCAGCGCCAGCCGCCGCCCGTCCCTGGCCATGACGCCGTCGCGGCCGGGCGTGTAGCCCGCCCGGCGCAGCAGCTCGCGCGCGCGGCCCGGGTCCCGCCGGGCGAACCCGCCGGACTGGTCCCGGTAGGCCGGCTGCCCGGTCAGCCAGATGCGGTTGCCGAGCACGGTCGCCTTGGGGTCGAACTGCGCGACGGTGCGCTCGACGACCTGCTCGCGGTCGACCGCGAGCGCGAACGCCCGGCGGACCGCGAGGTCCTTGAGGTGCTCGTTGCGGAAGTTGAAGTCCAGGTGCTCGAAGGACAGCCCGAAGCTCAGCTCGGTCCGGACGTCGGCCTGCTGGCGCACCTGCTGGACGAGGTCGAGCTGCGGCTGCGGGTAGATCAGGTCGACCTCGTGGTTGCGCAGCGCGGCCGGCTGCGCGGCCGACTCCGGCAGGAAGCGGAAGACGATCCGGTCGAGCCTGGCCGCCTGCCCCCAGTACCTGGCGTTGCGGACCAGGGTCAGGCTCCTGCCCGGGACGTACCGCTCCAGCGCGAAGGGGCCGCCGGAGACCGGCAGGCCCCGGTCGAAGCCGTCGTTCCAGCCGCCCGGCGCGCGCTCGGCGACGTGCGCGGGCAGCAGGTCGGTGAACAGCGACCGCCAGTCGGAGAACGTCCTGGCGAACCTGACCGTGACGGTCCTGCCGCCCTCGGAGCCGGTCACGCTGCGGATGTCCTCGTAGCCGGTGGTGCTGGCCACGTCGTTGGCGGGATGGTCGCGCCCGTTCTGCTGCCGCCAGGCGTAGGCGAAGTCCCTGGCCGAGATGGGCGTGCCGTCGCTCCAGGTCGCCGCCTGCTTGATCTTGTAGACGATCGTCTCGGGGTCCTCCCTGGTCAGCTCCGCGCTGTCCAGCAGGTCGCCGTTGATGACCGGCCGGAACTCCGGCGCGGCCTCGAACGCCGACGGGAGCACCTGGACGGTGACGCTCTTGACCGCGGTGGTGTTGTCCGCGGAGGTGTTCACGTTGAAGCCGCTCGGCTCCTGGTCGGCGCCGTAGGTCAGCGTCCCGCCCGCGCGGACCGGCACGACCGCCTGCGGGACCCGCCGGCCGGGGCCGTCGCCGCCGCCGCAGGCGCCGAGCGCCAGCGTGGCGGCGAGCAGGGCCGCGGCCCGCCGCCCGGCCCTGGAGCGTGCACGGGGAGGCGGCTCACGCATCGGGGACGGTGTGGTCCGCGTGCGGCGTGCGCCCGTACAGCAGGCAGGCGACCTCGACCGGCCCGTCGACCACGAGGCCCGGGTCGACGGCGGGCGCGAACCGGACGGTGACCGCGCCGTCCTCGACCGCCAGCTCGCCGACCCCCTGCCAGAACGGGTCGGCGCCCTCGCGCCGCAGCCGCTGGAGGAACCCGAGCAGGTCCGCGGTCGAGGCGTCCCTGCCGGGGACCAGGCGGGCGACCTCGCCGGGCTCGGCGAGCGCGCCCAGGTCGCCCACGAGCGCCCGCTCGGCCCGCCAGTCCTCCTCGGCCATCGTCGCCCAGCGCGACTCCAGCATCGTCGCCACGTCGCGCCGCTCCCACCCGCAGGGCTCGAACGCGCGCGCGCAGCGCGGGTGGAACGAGCAGCCGAGCGGCGGGCTGACGGCGTCGGGGATCTCGCCGCGGGGCAGGTCGCGGGCGACGCCCCGGCTGGGGTCGGGCTCGGGCACCGCGCGCAGCAGCGCCTGCGTGTAGGGGTGCCGCGGGCGCTGGTAGATGGCCTGCGCCGGCCCGATCTCGACGATCCGTCCCAGGTACATGATCGCGATCCGGTCGCAGAAGAACTTCGCGGTCGCCAGGTCGTGGGTGATGTACAGGTAGGTGAGCCCGAGCTCCGCCTTCAGCTCCAGCATCAGCTCGAGGATCTTGGCGCGCACGCTCATGTCCAGCATGGACACGGGCTCGTCGGCGACGAGCAGCTCCGGTCCGAGGATGATCGCGCGGGCCAGCACCGCCCGCTGCTTCTGGCCCCCGGACAGGTCGCCGGGGTACTTGGTCAGGAACCGCTCGACCGGGACCAGCCCGACCCGCTCCAGCGCCTGCGCGACCCGCTGCCGCAGCTCGCCCCGGTCCCTGGCGAGCCCGTGGATCACCAGCGGGTGCCCGATCGCGGAGAGCAGGTTCATGCCCGGGCTGAGCGAGGCGTGCGGGTCCTGGAAGACCATCTGCAGCCGCTGCCGCAGGGGCCGGAAGGCCCCCTCGGACAGCCCGACCAGCTCGCGTCCCTCCAGCCGGATCGAGCCGGCCGTCGGCTCCACCAGGCGCAGCAGCGCCCGGCCGAGCGTCGTCTTGCCGCTGCCCGACTCGCCCACCAGCCCCAGCACCTCGCCGCGCGCCACCTCGAACGAGACCCCGTCGACCGCGCGGACCTCCCCGGCCTCCCGCCCGAGCAGGCGGTGCAGGAACGTGCCCCGCAGCGGGTAGTGCACCTGGAGGTCGTGCACCTGGAGCAGCGGGGCCGCCGTCGGCGTCACGGCGGCGGCCGCGCCCTGCGCGGTGTCCGGCTCAGGCCTCCTCGGCAAGGGCGATCTCCTCTCGCTCCAGCGGCAGGGTGCCGCCTTCGGGGACGGCGCCGCCGGGCCCGTGCAGCCAGCAGGCGACCCGCTGGCCGGCGGGCAGGTCCAGCTCCACCGGGTCCTGCGCGGGGCAGACCCGCATGGCGTCGGGGCAGCGCGGGTGGAAGCGGCAGCCCGGTGGCGGGTCGGCGAGGTCCGGCGGCGCGCCGGGGATGTAGTGCAGCTCGGTGGTGGCCAGCGAGATCGTCGAGCGCAGCAGCTCGCGCGTGTAGGGGTGCGCGGGGTCGGCGAACACCGTCCGGGCGTCGCCCTGCTCGGCGATCCTGCCCGCGTACATCACCGCCACCCGGTCGCAGGCCTCCGCGACGATCCCGAGGTTGTGGGTGATGAGCAGCAGGGCGGTGTCGAAGTTGCGCCGCAGGTCCGCCAGGATCGCCAGGATCTGCGCCTCGACCAGGACGTCCAGCGCGGTCGTCGGCTCGTCGGCGACGAGCACCCGCGGCCGCAGCGTGAGCGCCAGCGCGATCATGATCCGCTGGCGCATCCCGCCGGAGAACTCGTGCGGGTACTGGTCGAAGCGGGTGGGCGGGATGCCCATCGCGCCGAGGGTCTCCAGCGAGCGGCGGCGCGCCTGCGCCTCGCCGATCCCCGGCTCGTGGGTGCGCAGCAGCTCCAGGAAGTGGTCGCGGACGCGCATGAGCGGGTTCAGGCGGGTCATCGGCTCCTGGAAGATGAGCCCGAGGTCCGGCCCGCGCAGCCCGCGCAGCTCCCGCGGGGGCAGCGCGACCAGGTTGCGGCCCTCGTACAGCACCTCCCCGTCGGTCGCCGCCCCGGCCGGCAGCAGCCCGAGGATCCCCCTGCCGAGGGTCGACTTGCCGCAGCCCGACTCGCCCACCAGCCCGAGCGTCTCGCCCGCGGTGAGGTCGAAGGAGACCCCGTCGACCGCCCGGACCGCGCCCCGCTCGGTCCCGTACCAGACCCGCAGGTCGCGCACGCGCATCACCGGCCGCCCGTTCAGGGTTCCCCCCTCCCGCCCGGGCCGGCGTCCGGGGGCGGCCCCGGCGAGGGCGCCGCCGCGTCCGCGGCGCCGGGGCGCGGCGGGAGCTGCACCTTCTCCAGCCGGCGGCGGCGCAGCAGCGGGTTCAGCACGTCGTTGAGGCTCTCGCCGACGAGGGTCAGGCCGAGCACCAGCAGCACGATCGCCAGGCCCGGGTACAGCCCGGTCCACCAGATGCCCGCGCCCGCGTCCGCCAGGGCCCGCTGCAGGTCGTAGCCCCACTCGGCGGCGACGGTCGGCTGGATCCCGTAGCCGAGGAAGCCCAGGGCCGCAAGCGTCAGGATCGCGTCGGCGGCGTTCAGGGTGGCGAGCACCGGCACGCTCTGGACCACGTTGTGGAACACGTAGCGGCTCATGACCGTGGCGGGCCGCGCGCCCAGCGCCCGCGCGGCCTCGACGTAGGGCTCCTCGCGCACGCTGATGACGCTGTTGCGCACCACGCGGAAGTACTGCGGCACGTACACCACCGTGATCGCCAGCGCGGCGGTGACCACCCCCGACCCGAGCCGGTCGGACAGCAGGAACGCGATCACGATCGCCAGCAGCAGGTAGGGGAAGGCAAACAGCGCGTCCATGATCAGCACCAGCAGGCGGTCGAGCTTGCCGCCGGAGTAGCCCGACAGCAGCCCGAGCGGCACCCCCAGCAGCAGCGAGAACACCACCGCGGACAGGACCACCTCCAGCGCCGTGCGCGAGCCGTAGACGACCCGGCTGAACACGTCGGTGGAGCGCACGTCGGTCCCGAACCAGTGCTCGGCGCCGGGGTGGCCCTGCTTGGGGAAGCGCACCCCGTGGCTGGAGAACTGGTCGAAGTCGTAGGGGGCGATCAGGGGTGCCAGCAGCGCCAGCAGGACGAACAGCACCACCAGGCCGGCGCCGGCGTAGAGCGTCCAGCGCGGCAGCCGCTGGGCGGTGCGGATCGGCGCGAGCCAGCGGCGGGCGAGCGTGAACCGGCCGGGCCGCGCCGGGGCGAGCGTCCCGCGCGTGGCGGCGTCGCCGGAGCCGGTGACGATCGTGCTCACGTGTACCGCACCCGCGGGTCGATCCAGGCGTTGACGAAGTCGATCAGGACGCTGATCGCGACCACCACCAGGGCGAAGAAGGTGATGATGCCCTGCACGGCGATGTAGTCGCGGTTGTTCAGGTAGTGGACGAGCTGCGCGCCGATCCCGGGCCAGTTGAACGTCTGCTCGGTCAGCAGGGCGCCGCCGAGCAGCAGCGCGACCTGCAGCCCCATGACGGTGATGACCGGCACCAGCGCGTTCTTGAAGGCGTGGCGGACCACCACCGAGCGCTCGCCGATGCCGCGCGCCCTGGCGGCCTCGACGTAGTCGCCGCGCAGCGTCTGCAGCAGGTTCACCCGGACCAGCCGCAGGAACACCCCGCCGGTCAGCAGCCCGAGCGTGACCGCCGGCAGGACCAGGTGGCGCAGCACGTCGCTGAGCGCGTACGTGTCGCCGGCGAGCAGGGAGTCCACCACCATCAGGCCCGTGCGGGTGGGCAGCGCGAACGTCACCCCGGGGCTGGCCCGCCCGGACGTCGGCAGCAGCCCGAGCATCGGCCCGAACAGCAGCTGCAGCAGCAGCCCGACGAAGAACACCGGCGCGGCGTAGGACAGGACGCCGGCCAGCCGCGCGGCCACGTCCACCGGCGTGTCCCGCAGCCGCCCGGCGACCAGCCCGAGCGTCACCCCGAAGACCAGCGCGACCAGCAGCGCCGCGAGCGTCAGCTCCAGCGTGGCCGCGCCGTTCTGGGTGATGATCGAGGTGACCGGCCGGTTGTCGGTGACCGAGTTGCCGAAGTCCAGGCGCACCGCGTCGCCAAGGTAGCTGAGGTACTGCACCACCAGCGGCCGGTCGTAGCCGGCCGCGTGGCGCCGCTCGGCCAGCTGCTCGGCCGACAGGTGCCCGCCGAGCGCCGCCGAGATGGGGTCGCCCGGGGCGACCCGCATCAGCACGAACACCATGGTCAGCAGGATCAGGACCATGGGCAGCACCAGGCCGAGCCGCGTCAGCGCGTAGCTGCGGAGCGAGGTGGTCTGCGCCTTGGCCATCGGCCGTCCCGGGTGGATGTGGCCGGCGGCCCGCCGTCCGGGGCGGGCCGCCGCGCGTGACCGAGGGCTACTGCCCCTTGCTGATGAGCCAGAAACGGAACGTGAACGACGGGTCGAACGTCTTCTCGACCCCGGTGACGCCCTCGCGGACCGCCGCGATCTGCTTGCCCTGCCAGACCGGGATGGTCGGGATCTCCTGCGCGGCGATCTGCTGGATCTGCGCGAAGATCTGGCTGCGGGCGGCGGGGTCCTGCTCGGCGCGCTCCTGGGCGATGAGCTGGTCGACCTTCGGGTTCTTGTAGCCGTTGTTGTAGAAGTTGTTCTCCGCGAAGAAGGGCGCCGCGTAGTTGTCCGCGTCCGGGTAGTCCGGGAACCAGCCGAGCTGGAACATCGCGTACTGGTTGTCGGCGTACGCCTTCTGGTACTGCTGCCACTCGGTCGACTTCAGATTGATCTTGAACAGCCCGGTCGACTCGAGCGAGCGCTTGATCTCGGTGTACTCGTCCGCGGAGCTGTCGCCGTAGTGGCTGGGCGTGTACCACACGTCGGTCGCGACCGGCGTCGCCACCCCGGCGTCCGACAGCGTCTTCTTCGCCGCCGCGGCGTCGGGCTTGTCGCCGTAGGCGTCCTTGAACGCGTCGGTGTGCCCCTCCAGGCCCTCGGCGACCATCGAGTACAGCGGCTTCACCGTGCCGTTGTAGACGTTGTCCGCGATCGCCTGGCGGTCGATCGCCTGGGCCATGGCCTTGCGCACCGCGAGGTTCTTGCTCGGGTCGAGCCGGACGTTGAACACCAGGTAGCGGATCTCGGCGCCCTCGCCCTCCACGACGTTCACGCCGCGGCCGGTCTCGCCGCGCAGCGCCTCGATGTCGGTCGGCGTGAGGCTGCGGTAGGCCACGTCGACCTCGCCCTGCTCGACGGCCAGCTTGAGCGCCGAGGACCGGTCGAAGAACTGCAGGATCGTGCGGCTGTTGGCCGGCTTGTTGGGCCCGGTGTAGTTCGGGTTCGGCTCGACGACCGCCTGCTCCTTGGGCTTGAAGCTGACCAGCTTGTACGGCCCGCTGCCGATGATCTTGTCGCTCGGCTGGAGCTTGTCGGCCGGGTACACGTCGCTCGGCACGATCGCCGCGCCGCCGGTGGTGAGCACGTACGGCCAGGTCGCGTCCGCCTCCTTGAGCGTGAACCTGACCGTGGCCGGGTCGACCGCCTCGACCTTGGTCATCGAGCCGAGCAGGCTCGACGGCCCGTTGGGGTCGGCGATCTTGTTGACCCGGTTGAACGAGAACACCACGTCCTCGCTGGTCAGGTCGGAGCCGTTGGAGAACTTGAGGCCCTGCTTCAGCTTGCAGGTGTAGGTCTTGGGGTCGGAGAACTCGCACGACTCGGCCGCGTCCGGCACCGGCTTGTTGCCGCCGGCCGGGATCTGCAGCAGGTTCTGGTAGGTGTTGTAGATGACCGTCCACGACGGCAGGTCGTAGGCGCCCGCCGGGTCGTAGGAGGTCGGGGTGTCGGTCGTGCCGACCACGATCGGCCCGCCTCGGGCACCCGCCTTGTCGCCACTGCCCGAGTCGTCGCCGCCACATGCCGAGGCGACCAGGGCGAGAACGAAGACGAGCGCGAGCGGACGCAGGAACGGACGAGCTCGCTGCAAGGTCCCACCTTCCTTGGCAGGGGGTCCGCCGTCGTTGCCGGACCACAAGCGTCCGGCATCGTACCAGGCAGGGCGGAGCCTGCGGTATCCCTCCCCTCGCTCGGCGTGGACCGGTCGTCTGCTCCCACCTGCCCCGTCCTGACTGTGACGCCTGGCCCCGGAGGGGGTCAACCGTCGCCGGCCCGCCGCGCCGGTCACACCAGCGGCCAGGGGTAGGGGCGGTCGCCCCCGGGCTCGGGGAAGACGGCCTCCTCGGCCAGCCGCTCGGTGCGGCCCGCCAGCGCCCGCACCTCGGCGGGGCGCAGCAGCTCCCCCAGGCGCGCCGCCAGGTCCCCGCCGCGCAGGCGCCCGCACAGGCGGGCGAGGTCGGCGACCAGCGGCTCGGGGACCGGCTCGGCCGCGAACTCCCAGATGACCGTGCGCAGCTTGGGCTCGTCGTGGAAGCAGACGCCGTGGTCGATGGCCCACACCCGCCCGGCGGCGTCGAGCAGGGTGTGCCCGGCCTTGCGGTCGGCGTTGTTGGCGATTACGTCGAACGCGGCGACCGCCCGCATCGCCGGGTGCCCGGATTCCAGCAGGTCGAACGCGGTGACCTGCTCCTGGAAGTCGACGAACAGCTGCAGCGAGCCCGGCCCGAGCGGCCCGTCGCGCTCCAGCGTGAGCGGCACCAGGCCCCACCCGAGCGCCTCGCTCAGCAGCCAGGCGGCCACCTCCCGCCGGTACAGGCCCGCGGGGAAGTCCCACAGCGGGCGCTCGCCCCGCTCGGGCTTGTAGATCGCCAGCCAGGCGAGATCGTCGAGGGTCACGCGCGCGAGCACGGTCGCGTTCGACGCCCACGGGATCCGGCCCAGCACCTCCACCTCGCCCTCGCCGAGGAGCGCGCGGGCGCGCGCCGGATCGATCCTGTCCGCCGGCCGGTCACGTCCCGCCTCGCTCACCCGCGGTCCCTCAGTCGGACGCCAGGTGCCCGTTCATCGCCGGGCAGACGTGTCCGGAGGCGTCCATCGGGTTGCCGCAGAACTGGCAGGTGGGCCGGCCGCGGCCGACGATCTCCGAGCCGTGCCGGGCGAGCATCCGCAGCTGCGGCCGGGTCGCGACCAGCCTGATCTCCTGCGGGTCCTGCGCCGCCCCGCCCTCGCTGTCGGCGACCAGCTCCGCCGCGGTCACCAGCACCCGGTCCCGCTCGGCGTCGTAGGCCAGGGTGAGCTGGCCCACCCGGAAGTCGGGCTCCAGCGGCTCGCGCAGCGCCATCGGGGTCGCCTCGGCGGCGGCCACCTCCTCGGGGTCCTCGGGTCGCTCCACGGCCAGCGACGGCAGCCAGCCCGTCAGCCGGTCGGCGAGCAGGCGCACCTGCTCCTTCTCCACCAGGAGCGTCACCTGCTGCGCGCCGCTGGCCGCCTGCAGGAAGAACGTCCGCTGCCCGGGCTCGCCCACCGCGTCGGCGACCAGGTGCGTGAGCGGGTCCAGCTCAGGGATCTCCACGGGCAACCTCCTGGCGCTCGGCCTGCGCGCCGGTCCGGGTCGTGCCGGCCGGCGGCGCGCCGGCCTGGCCGTCGGGCGGTGACGGTGGGATCAGGTCGGTCTCGTCGCCGGTCTCGTTCAGGCGCAGCAGGTGGGGGATCGGCTGGAAGGCGATCGCGGTCAGGCTCGCCGGGCCGACCACCAGGCGCTGGAACTGGTCCAGGTGCAGCCCGAGGTAGTGCGCGGTGACCGCCTTGATGACGTCGGCGTGGCTGGCGACGGCGACGGTCTGGCCCCGGTGGTCGGCGCGCAGCCGCTCGACCGCCGCGACCGCGCGGACCTGCATCTCGTACAGCGACTCCCCGCCCGGGAAGCGCGCCTGCGACGGGTGCAGCTGCACCACCCGCCACAGCTGCTCCTTGGCCAGCTCCTTCAGCTCCCGCCCGGTCCAGTCGCCGTAGCGGACCTCGCCGAGGTCGGCGAGCACGCGCACCTGCAGGCCGCGCGCGACGGCGACCTCCTCGGCGGTCTCCACGCAGCGCTCCAGCGGGCTGCTGTAGAGCGCGTCGATCCGGACCGGCTCCAGCCGGCGCGCGAGCGCGCGCGCCTGCGCCCGGCCCTCGTCGTTCAGGGAGATGCCGGGCGTCCAGCCGGACAGGCGCACGCCGGTCAGCTCGGTGGCGGCGTGGCGCAGCAACAGCAGTCGGTGCATGGGCGATTGGGATGGCCGGGGTTGCCGGAGCGGCCAGGACCCGTCGACGTCCGTTCATTCTATGGACGCGCCCCGGGCTGCCGCCGCGCGCCGGCCGCCCGGGCGGGCGGCGTGGTAGAAACGCCTCGTGGTGACGACGCGACAGACCCTCCGGCCGCCGGTCGCCGCCGCGGTCCTGGCCGGCGGTGCGGGCCGGCGGATGGGGCGCGACAAGGCCACGCTGGCCGCCGGCGGCACCCCGCTCGCGCTGCGCGCGGCCCGCGCGGCCGCCGCCGTCGCCGCACCCGTCGTGCTGGTCGCGCCGGCCGGCCACCCGGCCTGGTCGCTCGGCTGGCCGGCGGTCGCCGACCCGGGCGAGGGGCCCCTCGCCGCGCTCGCCGCCGCGCTCGCGGCGCTGCCCGCCGAGCACGTCCTGGTGCTCGGCGCCGACCACCCCGAGCTGCGGCCCGAGCTGCTGGCCCTGCTGGCCGCCGAGCGCCGGCTCGCGGCCGCCGTCGCCTGCCGCCGCGCGGGCCGCCTGGAGCCCCTGGTCGCCGTCGTCGAGCGCGCCCCGGCGCTCGCCGCCGCCCGGGAGCGGCTGGGCGCCGGGGACCGGTCGCTGCGCGGCCTGCTGCGGTCGTTGCGCGTGGCCGTGCTCGACGAGGCCCGCTGGCGCCCCGCCGACCCCGAGGGGCGGTCCTTCGCCGACCTCGACGAGCCCGCCGACCTCGCCGCCTGGGAGGCCGGCCACGCCAGCCACCACACGGAGGTGCCCTGATGGACATGGACGCGATGCTCGGCCGGGTCCGCTCGCTGCTGGGCCCGTCCGCGCCCGGCGTCGACGCCGACGAGGCCGAGGCGGTCCTGGAGCTGGCCAGGGTCGTCGCGCACGCCTCGGAGCGGCGCGCCGCGCCGGTCAGCGCCTACCTGGTCGGGCTCGCGGTCGCCGGCGCCGCGCCGGAGGCGCGCGCCGCGTTCATCGACGAGCTGGTGGTCAAGCTCGAAGCCGGACCGCCGGAGGGCTGAACCGGCCCGGCCGGCCCGCCCCGCCGGCGGCCCGCCCCGGGTCAGCCCTCCAGCAGGTAGAAGCGCCACAGGTCGTTGTCGACCGGCGCCACGGCCACGCTCGCGAAGCCGGCCTGCCCCGCCCAGTCGCGCACCGTCGCCGGCCGCAGGCAGGTCCCGGCGGCGGCCGAGGGCGCCTCCGCCCGGCTCGCCGGCAGGCAGTGCCACACGCTGAAGCCGTAGTTGAGCCGCTCCACCTCGTCACCCGGGGCGCCGAACGCCTCGGCCACCTTCTCGTCGGCGACGACCAGGCTGCCGCCCGGCGCCAGCGCCGCCCGCAGCGCCCGCAGCGCCTCGACCGGCCGGGCCATGTCGTGCAGCGCCTCGAACACGAACGCCGCGTCGTAGCCGCCCCCGCCCGCCAGCTCGGCGGCGTCCGCCACGCGAAAGCCGGCCCGACCGGCCAGCCCCGCGGCCGCCGCGTTCTCCCGCGCCTGCGCGATCGACGCCTCGTCGCTGTCCACGCCGTCGACCGTCACGCCCGGGAACGCGCGCGCCAGCGCGATGCTCGACCAGCCCTCGCCGCAGGCGACGTCCAGGACCCGGGCCGAGGGCGCCTCCAGCCGCGCCCGCACCCCCGGCATCGCCGCCAGCCACCCGGGCAGCTCGTTGGCGAACAGCGGGCGGTTGAACCTCGCGATCGCCTCGCGGCAGTCCTGCCCGTAGTCGGCGTAGGGGATGCCCTCGCCGCTGCGGTAGGCGGCCGGCACCCGCGGCAGGATCCGCGCCAGGCTCCCCAGCCACAGCGCCGCCGCCCCCGCGTACGACGGGTCGTCGGGGTCCAGCAGCACCTGCGCGTGCCCGCCCGGTAGCGCGTAGCGCCGCCGGTCCCCGTCGGCCTCGCCGTCGGCGTCCAGCAGCCCCGCGACGGCCTGCTGCTCCAGCCACTCGCGCGCGTACCGCCCGTCCACGCCGGCGCGTGCCGCCAGCTCCCCGGCGGTCGCCGGCTGCCCGCGCAGGGCCTCGTACAGGCCGAGCCGCAGACCGAGGTACGTGCCGGCCAGCTCCATCGACTCGATCAGCGCCTTGAACAGCCGGTCGGCCAGGGCGTCGCGGCGTTCGGCGTCGGTGTCGGCGGGGACGGTCGTGGACAGAACAGTGGACATGTCAGGAGACCTCCGTGGGCGGTTTCGGGGGCCGGCAGGGCGCCGGCCCGTCCCCGGCGGGGACCAGCCGACCCTGCCACGCGACCCTGCCGGCCGGCTGTCAGCCCGCTTTCACGACGGTTCCGCCGCGGCGCCGCGCGCGGTACGGTGCGGCTGCGCGGACGGGTGACAGCGGTTCCAGGTGCCCGATCCGACCCCCGTGCGCGCGGGTCGATGCGGTTTCGTGTGCTGGGCTCGCTGGACGTGCTGGGCGCCGACGCGCCGCTGCGCTCACCCCGGCTGCGCCGGCTGCTCGCGGCCCTGCTGGTGCAGGCCGGCGCGGTCGTGTCCGCCGACCGGCTCGCCGAGGTCGTGTGGGGCCCGGCCACCCCCGCCGACCCGACCGCCGCGCTGCACACCCTGGTGTCCCGGCTGCGGGCCGCGTTCCGCGACGCGCACCTGGACGCCGACGCCGAGCTGCTCACCCGCGCGCCCGGCTACCTGCTGCGCGTGCCGCGCGACCAGCTCGACGCCACCCGCTTCGAGGACCTCCTGGCATCCGCCCGCGCCCGCCTGCCCGACCGGCCCGCCCAGGCCGCAGGCCGGCTCGACGAGGCCCTGGCGCTGTGGCGCGGCCCGGCGTACGCCGAGTTCGCCGACGACGACTTCGCCCGCGCCGAGACCGCCAGGCTCCAGGAGCTGCGCCTGGCCGCCGAGGAGCAGCGCGTCGACGCCGCGCTCGCGCTCGGCCGCCACGGCGAGGCGGTCAGCCGGCTCGAGCCGCTCATCGCCGAGCACCCCCTGCGCGAGCAGCCGCACGCCCGGCTGATCCTCGCGCTCTCCCGCGCCGGCCGGGTGGCTGAGGCGCTGGGCGCCTACCAGGCCTTCCGCCGCCGGCTCGCCGACGAGCTCGGCCTGGAGCCCTCCGCCACCCTCCAGCGCCTCCAGCTCGACATCCTCCGCCGGCAGCCCGATCCCGACGGGACTCCCGCCGACCCCGGCACCCCCGCCCAGACCCCATCCGGGCCGCCGGCCGGGAACCTGCCCGTCCCGGCGACGCCCCTGGTCGGCCGGCAGGAGGAGCTGCGCGCCGTGCTCGCCGCGCTGCGGCAGGCGCGCGTGGTCACCCTCACCGGGCCCGGCGGGGTCGGCAAGACCCGGCTCGCGGTCGAGGCCGCCGCCCGCGCCGCCACCCACCACCCCGGCGGCGCGTGGCTGTGCGAGCTGGCCGCCGTCACCGACCCCGGCGCCGTCGACCAGCTCACGGCCACCCTCCTCGGCGTCCAGCAGCGGCGGGGCCGCACCGTCCTCGAGCGGCTCGTCGAGTTCCTCCGGCCCCAGCACCTGCTGCTGGTCGTGGACAACTGCGAGCACGTCCTGGACGCCGCCGCGACGCTCGTCCAGGCCCTCGTCCACGGCAGCCCGGGCGTCAGCGTGCTCGCCACCAGCCGCGAGCCGCTCGGGGTCGACGGCGAGCACGTCCGGCCGGTCCCCCCGTTGGCCGTGCCCGACGCCGCCGGGGGAGCCGACCCCGCACGCGCCGGCCAGGCCGCCGCCGTCGAGCTGTTCCGCCGGCGCGCCGAGGCCGCCCACCCGGGGTTCACGCTCACCGACGCCACCCTCGGCCCCGTCGCCGAGATCTGCCGGCGGCTGGACGGGGTGCCGCTGGCCCTCGAGCTGGCCGCCACCCGCGTCCCCTCCATGACCCCCCACGAGATCCTCGAGCGCCTCCAGGACCGGTTCCGCCTGCTGCGCAGCGGCCGCCGCATCGCCCAGGCGCGGCACCGCACCCTCCGCGGCCTCGTCGACTGGTCCTACGAGCTGCTGACCGAGGCCGAACGGCACGTGTTCGACCGCGTCAGCGTGTTCGCCGGCGACTTCCCCGTCGAGGCCGCCGAGGACGTCGCCGCCTGCGCGGGCGTCGACCCCGCCGAGGTCCTGGACCTGCTCGCCGCGCTCGTCGACAAGTCGATGGTCGCCACCGCCGCCGACCACCCCCCCGCCCCCGGCCCCGCACGCACCCGCTACGTGCTGCTGGACACCCTGCGCCACTACGGCCGCGACCGCCTCGCCGAGCGCGGCGAGGACCACGACGCCCGCCGCGCCCACGCCGACCACCACGTCCGCCTCGCCGAGACCGCCGGCCGCCGCCTGCGCGGACCCGACGAGGCCGGCGCCGCCACCACCCTCACCCGCGCCATGGACGAGCTGCGCGCCGCCCACAGCTGGGCGCTCGCCAACGACCCCCCGCTCGCGCTGCGGCTGTCCGCCGCGACCGTCTGGCAGGCCGAGAGCGGCATCGTCTCCGAGCTGTTCACCTGGGCGCAGCGTGCCGCCGACGCCGCCGCGGCCGCCGCGCCCCGCCACCCCCTGCTGCCGCTGGTGCACGCCTCCGCCGCCGCCGGCGCCCGCTTCCGCGGCGACCTCGACCGCGGCAACGCCCTCGGCGAGCGCGCCCTGGCCGCCACCACCGGCCCCGACGACCCCGCCCGCGCCTACCCCCTGCACGTCCTCCACGAGATCGCCCTGTTCGAAGGCCGCCTGGAGGACGCCAAGGCACTCGGAGCCGACGCCGAACGCCTCGCCCGCCACCACGGCGACCTCCACCTGGCCGCGCTCGCCGTCTGCGACACCGCCCTCGCCCACGCCTACGCCGGGGCGACCACCCGGGCGCTCGCCCTCGCCGACGACGGCCGGCGGCTCGCCGAGGAGACCGGCAACCCCAGCGCCCGCGGCTGGGTCACCTACGTCCTCGGCGAGACCCTCGCCAGGGACGACCCCGACCAGGCGATCGCGCTGCTCGAGGAGGCGATCGCGCTCGGCCGGACCCTCCACAACCACTACCTCGCCGGCGTCGCCCTGGTGTCCGCGGCGTCCCTGCGCGGCCGCCACGGCGACCCGCACACCGCGCTGCGGCTGTTCCGCGACGTCATCCGGCACTGGCACCGGGTCGGCAACTGGACCCAGCAGTGGACCACCGTCCGCAACCTGACCGAGCTGCTCGCCCGGCTCGGCGCCCACGAGGCCGCCGCCGTCCTCCACGGCGCCGTCACCACCAGCAGCACCGCGGCGCCGCTGTTCGGCGCGGACGCCGAGCGCCTGGCCGCCACCGCCCGCACCCTCCGCCGGCGGCTGGGCCAGGACGCCTTCCGTCACGCCGCCGCCAGGGGCGCCGAGCTCAGCGACGACGACGCCGTCGCCCACGCCTGCTCGGTCATCGAGCACGCCCTCGCCGGCACCGCCGCCCGCTGACCCGGGGCCCACGGCGACCACCGCCGCCACCGCGCTACGCTCCACCACCAGCCGGCCGGACGCCCACCCGCCCGAGGACCACGATGCACCCAGACGGCGCAGCCCTCCGACAGCTCGAGGACGAGGTGATCGGCTGCCGCCGCTGCCCCCGTCTGGTCGCCTGGCGCGAGCAGATCGCCCGCGACAAGCGCGCCGCCTACCGCCACCAGACCTACTGGGGCCGCCCCGTTCCCGGCTTCGGCGACCCGGCCGCACGCCTGCTCGTCCTCGGGCTCGCCCCCGCCGCGCACGGCGGCAACCGCACCGGCCGGATCTTCACCGGCGACCGCTCCGGCGACTGGCTGTTCGCCAGCCTGCACCGCACCGGCTTCGCCAACCAGCCGACCTCCGTCCACCGCGACGACGGCCTCGCGCTCACCGGCTGCTACATCACCGCGCCCGTCAAGTGCGCCCCGCCCGACAACAAGCCGACCATCGCCGAGCGCGGGACCTGCGCCCCCTGGCTCGCCGCCGAGCTGGCTCTCCTCCCCGACATCCGCGTGGTCGTCGCACTCGGCGCCTACGCCTGGGACACCGCCCTGCGCCACCTCGGCCCGGTCCACCCCAAGCCCCGCTTCGGCCACGCGGCAGAAGCCGGACTCCCCTCCGGGAGGACCCTGCTGGGCTCCTACCACGTCAGCCAGCAAAATACATCCACTAAGAGATTGACGGTGGAAATGCTGGACCGTGTGTTTTTACGCGCTGGCGAATTGCTTGGCGGGCGATTTGTGTCTTGACGCCCGGGCAGTGGTCGGGGACGGGGGAACGACGGGCCCGCGGAGCCGGTCGCGTCGGGCGCATCCTGCTTGAATCCGGTCAACCGGCGAGCCGGGACGGAAACCTTGCGCCGGCCTGATCAGGGGGCGGGTGTAGCCCTGGTGGGACGGGGCCCGCCGGTGTAGTATGACGTGTACTACACCTTGAGGGGGAGCGCGCGTGGCGGCTCGCGAGCGGGATCTGTTCCGGTGGCTTGATCGCCTGGATCAGGATGACGAGTCGGTTGTCACCTCCGTTCGACAGCCGGCGGCGCTGCGTGAGGCGTTACGGGTGGCATGTGAGCTCGGCATGGACGCGACGGTGAACGACGCGACGGTGCGGGCGGTTCGTGATCGGTTGGAGACCTTCGCGCAGCGGCTGGCGCTTGAAGCGCATTACGCCGAGCACCCGGAGGCTCGCCCGTCGCTCGCGGATATCGCTCTGGCGGCCGCGGAGCTGGACAGCGATCCGTTGGCTGATGACCCGGTGCTGCTGCGCCGGGCAGCTGGTGAGGTGGTCAGGGTGAAGCCGGACGCGACCGCAGATGATGTGCTGATCTGGGCGGCGGCGCTGCGTTCGGCTCGGGCATCGGCGTGACGGGGCCTGCTTCGGTGGTTCTGGACAACGAGGCGGTCCAGGCGCTCGGTGCGGTCACACACCCGAAGCATCGGCGGGTGCTGGCACTCATCGAGGTGGTCAATCAGCGCAACCAGGGGCGTCGGAGGGCGACCACCGTCCTTGTTCCGGTGGCGGTCAGGGTGGAGGCCGGCTGGGATCGGTCGGCGCCTGGTGCGGCGCTGGCAAACCGGCTTGCCCGGGCTCGGGATGTGGTTCTTGACGGGGTTGCGGCGGACCGCGCGTCGCAGCTACGGGCAGCCGCTGGGGTCTCCGTCGTGGATGCGACGGTGAGTCAGGTGGCTGAGGCGGCGCCGTCCCCGACGGTGATCCTGACTTCTGACGTGGCCGACATGGGCCACCTGGCGGCGGCGGTGGGCGGAGAGGTTCGGGTCGTCCGCGTCTGATCGTCGGAGATTCGCCCTTCGTCAGCGCTACGAGCGGCTGCGCCGCTTCCCGGCCGGGCTTCTCATCCGTTGGGATGACCCGCGGCGGGAAGACGCTCCTTTCGGCTGGCGCCGGCGCCGCTCCGCAGGCCGATGGCACCAGATCGGGTCGCTCTTAGCCTGGCCGCAGGCAAGCGCACAGGAAGGAGCGACATGGACGCGATGGAGAGCCCCGACGTCGTGGAGACGGTGGGGCTGACCAAGCGGTTCGGGGAGCGGACCGCGGTTGATCGGGTCGACCTGCGGGTGCCGCGTGGGAGCGCGTTCGGGTACCTGGGGCCGAACGGGGCGGGCAAGACCACGCTGATCCGGATGCTGCTGGGGCTGACGCGGCCGGACGCGGGCAGCATGCGGCTGCTCGGCCGGGCCGTGCCCGAGCAGCGGTCGGAGGCGCTCGCCCGGGTCGGCGCGATCGTGGAGGAGCCGCACTTCCTCCCCTACCTGACCGGGCGCGAGAACCTCGAGGTGGTGGCCGCGGCTCGGGAGCCGGCGGCGCATGGCCGCATCCCGGGCGCGCTGGCGCGGGTCGGGCTGGCGGCACGGGCGAACGACCGCGTGAAGACCTACTCGCAGGGGATGCGCCAGCGGCTCGGGGTCGCGCGCGCCCTGCTGGCCGACCCGGAGCTGCTGATCCTCGACGAGCCGATGAACGGCCTGGACCCGGCAGGCATCCTGGAGATGCGCGGGATGATCCGCGCGCTCGTCGCCGAGGGCCGCACGGTCATGCTGTCGTCGCACCTGCTCGACGAGGTCGAGAAGGTCTGCGACGCGGTGGCGATCGTCGACCGTGGCCGGATCGTCGCGCAGGGGCCGATCGCCGAGCTGCGCGCCGGCGCCGCGCCGACCGTGGAGCTGCGCACCGGCGGCGACCAGATGGGCGTGCTCGCGCTGCTCGCCGCGCACCCGGCGGTGGCCGAGGCGGTCGGGACCACCGGCGGGACCAGCGAGGCGATCCGCGTCACGCTCGCCCCTGCCGGTCCCGCCGAGGCCGCGCGGATCGCGGCGGACCTGAACCGCCAGCTGGTCCAGGCCGGCGTCACCGTGTACGGCTTCGGGCTGGCCCGCGCCTCGCTGGAGGAGCGGTTCCTGGAGATCACCTCGCGACTGGGCACGGAGGCTGTGGCATGAGCTGGCGACTGATCAAGGCTGAGCTGCTCAAGCTGCGCAGGCGGCGCGGGCTGCTGGCGTGGACCCTGCTGATCCCGCTCGGCGTGGTGGGGCTCCAGTACGGCGTGCTGGCGGCGCTCCACGCCGGCGACCCGGCCGCCCACGGGCCGGCGGGCGGGGTGGCGAACCTGGCCACCACGCTCGTCCTCCTGGGGACGCTCGCGCCGGTCGCCGCGGTGCTGGTGGGCGCGACGGCCGGTGCCGGCGACGTGGAGGCCGGCCTGTTCCGTGACCTGGTGGTGACCGGGCGCTCGCGGCGCGCCCTGTTCGCCGCCCGCGTGCCCGGCGGGCTCGCGCTGCTCCTGCCGGTGGTGGCGGCCGCGTGGCTGCTGGCGGTCGGCGCGTCGTTCGCCTTCGCGGGCGGCTCGGCGACGCCGGGGCTCGGCGCGGTGCTGCTGGGCGGCGGCTGGGCGCTCCTCGCAGCGGCGCTCGCGTACGTGGTGGCGCTCGGGCTCGCCTCGCTGTCGGGCTCGCGGGCGATGACCGTCGGCGTGATGCTCGCCTGGCTGTTCCCGGTCAGCAACATCCTGCTCTCGATCAGCCAGCTCGGTGGCTGGCGGCGTGCGATCATGCAGCCGGCGCTCGAGCGCATCGCGCCCTCGCAGCTCGTCCCGGGCGGCGGCGGGTCGGCGGTGACGATGTCGCTGGCGGTGACGCTGCTGGTGCTGGCGCTGTGGTCGATCGTGCCGCTGGTGGCGGGAGCATGGAGAACCCAGACGCGCGACGCGTGATCGCGATCCCGCGCCCGAAGCTGGGCGACGCCGTCCTCGCGGTGCTGCTGTCGGTGCCGGTGGTGGGCGGCCTCGCCCTGGTCGAGCGCGGGCAGCGCCTGGCGCCGCTGGTCCCGCTGGCCCTTGCCCAGACCGTCCCGCTCGCCTGGCGGCGCGTGCGGCCGCTGCCGGTGCTCGCGATCACGGTGGCCGCCACGGTCGCCCTGGTCGTCGTGGCCCGCAGCTACAACCCGATCGGGGCGATCGTCGCGCTCTACACGGTCGCCGGCCACCTCGAGCGGTCGCAGGCGATCAGGGCGGGCGTGGTGACGGTCCTGGCGCTGGTGGTCCCCACCGTCTTCGTGGGCGACTTCGGCCCGGAGTCGCTCATCCCGAACGCGATCGTGCTGGTGCTGGTGTGGACGATCGGCGCGTACCTCGGCGAGCTGCGCGCCCGGACCAGGCGGGCCGAACGCGAGCGGGAGGCGGAGGCGCGCCGCGCGGTCGCCGAGGAGCAGGCGCGGATCGCCCGCGAGCTGCACGACGTGATCGCCCACAACGTCAGCGTGATGGTGGTGCAGGCCGCCGCGGCCAGGGACGTGTTCGACGCGAGCCCGGAGCGCGCCCGCGAGGCGCTGGCCGCGATCGAGGGAACCGGGCGCCAGGCCCTCGACGAGCTGCGCCGCCTGCTCGGCGCGGACGGCGGGGACGGGGAGCCGCTCGCGCCGCAGCCGGGGCTCGCCCGGCTCGACGCGCTCGCCGGCCAGGTCAGGGCGGCCGGCCTCACGGTCGAGCTGCGCGTGGAGGGCACGCCGTTCCCGCTCCCGTCCGGAGCGGACCTGGCCGCCTACCGGATCGTGCAGGAGGCGCTCACCAACACCCTCAAGCACGCCAACGCCTCCAGGGCGACGGTGCTGGTCCGCTACGGTGGCGGCGGGGTCGAGCTGGAGGTGCGCGACGACGGCCGCGGCCACGCCGCCCCCGGCGGCGCCGGCGCGGCGGGTGGTCGCGGGATCATCGGCATGCGCGAACGGGCCGTGCTGTACGGCGGCAGCCTCGCCGTGGGTCCGGCCCCGGGCGGAGGCTTCGCGGTCACCGCCCGCTTCCCGATCGGAGTCCGATGAGCGTCCTGCGACGATGCGGGAGGCTGCCGCGCGACCGCCGGGCGGCCGGTTCGGGCAGGCGGCGAGGTGTGCCGGGATGACGACGAGGGTGGTGCTCTGCGACGACCAGGCGCTGGTGCGCGGCGGGTTCCGCATGATCCTGGAGGCGCGGCCCGACCTCGAGGTGGTCGGCGAGGCCGCGGACGGGTTGCAGGCGGTGGAGCTCGGCCGCCGGCTCGCGCCGGACGTGATCCTGATGGACGTGCGCATGCCCAACCTCGACGGGGTCGAGGCGACCCGGCGGCTGGTCGCCGGCGGGTCGGGTGCGCGCATCCTGATCCTCACCACCTACGACCTCGACGAGTACGTCCACCAGGCGATCCGCGCCGGCGCCAGCGGCTTCCTGCTGAAGGACGTGCAGCCGGCGCAGCTGGTCGAGGCGGTCCGCGTGGTCGCCGCCGGTGACGCGCTGCTGGCCCCTTCGGTCACCCGCCGCCTGCTCGAGCGCTTCGCCGCCACGCTTCCCGCCGGCGACAAGCCACCGCCCGCACTGCGGGCGCTCACCGAGCGCGAGCTGGAGGTCCTCAAGCTGATCGCCAGCGGTCTCTCCAACGCCGAGCTGGCCGAACGGCTGTTCCTCAGCGAGGCGACCGTGAAGACGCACGTCTCGAGCGTCCTGCACAAGCTCGGCGTCCGCGACCGGGTCCAGGCTGTCATCCTCGCCTTCGACGCCGGCCTGGTCCGCCCCCAGCCCTGAGCCGAGCTGCTGTGCTTCGCTCAACCTGGCCGTTTTGGCCCCACAAGTTGTCCTGTCGAGCCCTTCCGCAGGGGTGGACGGGTTCCTAGCATCCGCCGGTATCCGCAGGAACGAAGTCGTGCGGACGCGCTGTCGCCGAGCGGGAGCTGGAGTGGGCGATGTGCTCCCAGCCGCGGCTGGCGCCTTGGACGGTGAGCCCAGGAAGGGATATTCGTGGACAGGACGAGACGGAGCTTCTTCTACCTTGCGACCTACCTGTTGTTCGGCGGCCTCCTGTTGGTGGTCGCCCCGGAGCCCGGGCTCCGGTTGCTCGGCGCCGAAGGCGACTACGGTGAGGCGCTGCCACAGCTGGCCGGCGTCCTGCTGCTGGCGCTGGGTCTGCTCGTGGTGGAGTTCATCCGGCACCGGGTCGAGGTGATGTACGCCCCGACCATCGGGGTTCGGATCCTCATCTGCGGCGTCCTGCTGTGGCTGTTCGTCACCACCGGCGACCTGCTGTTCCTGGTGCTGCTTGCGATCGTCGGGCTGGGCGTCGCGCTGTCGTCGGTGGCGTTCACGCTGGACCGCCGGGAGGGCAGGCAGCCGTTGCGGGCGTGACTTCCGGCGCCGCCTGGACCGGTCGAGCGGTCTGGAGCGGGATGGCGGTCAGCGCGGCGGTCGGCCCGCGTCTCCGTCGAACGGACGCGGGCCGAACTTCTCCCGGTACGCGCGCGGGCTCAGCCCGGTGGCCCGCATGAACGCGCGTCGGAAGGCGGTCGGGTCGGTGTAGCCGGCTCTCGCTCTGACCTGGTCGACGGGACGGACCGTGGTCTCGAGCAGGCGCTTGGCCACGTCGATGCGGACGGACTTGAGGTAGGCGTGGGGTGTCTGCCCCGTGGCCGTCCTGAAGCGGCGGTTGAGCGTGCGGACGCTGACGCTGGCGTACGTTGCCAGTTCACCCACCGTGACCTGCTCGTGCAGGTGCGCGTGGAGGTGCGACTGGACGGTGTGGATGAGCTGGTCGTCGTGGTCGCGGAGGGGGCCCGTGGCGATGTAGGGCAGCTGACTGCGGCGCTCGCCGTCGACGAGCAGCAGCTTGGAGGCCCAGACCGCGCGTTCGTGGCCTCCGAAGCGCTCGGTCAGGTAGATGACGAGCGTCAGGAACGTCGTGGCGCCGCCGGAGCTGATGACGTCGCCGGCGTCGACGATCAGCCGCTCGGGTGTGAGGCGCACGCGCGGGAAGCGGTGGCGGAAGGCGTCGGCCGCGACCCAGTGGGTGGTCGCCTCCTTGCCGTCCATGACGCCCGCGTCCGCGGCCAGGAAAGCGCCGGTGCACGCGGTGGCGATGCGGCAGCCGGCCGCGTGCCACCGGGCGATCCACGGCGCCCAGGCCCGGTTGTGTGCGAAGGAGGGCTCGAGATCCTCGTCCAGGCCGGGGACGATGACCAGCTCGGGCGGGTCGAGCGCGGCTGCGGTGACGTGCGGGTGGAGCAGGACGCCGTCCCTGCAGGCGATCGGCCGCTCGTCCAGCCCGACGAGGCTGATCTCGAAGATCCCCTTGTCGTCCGGGTCGCGGGTGAGGCGCCAGACCCGGTCGACCTTGACCAGGGCGTCCATGAGCCCGGCGCTGTTGATCGACGCGCAGCCCATCGGCGCCGTGACGGCCACGGTGGTCATCTCACGTGGGTCCTCGTGCTTGGTCGGGTAGCCCACTATCGCGGTGGCTGTTCGGCCCCGCAACTCGGTACGACTGTGAGGATGACGGCGTGCCGTCCCGGGTCATGGTCTGACTCGCGGTACGACTGACCAGGTGTCCTGAGCTTGATCTGTCGACCACGGCCCGGGGCGGTGCGTGCTGCCGCTGGACCGGCGGGTGTGTCCCGATACGGGCCTTGCCGTGAACAGGGCACCGTCACAGTCCTGACCACCTGCGCCGGCCCGGCGCGGCCAGCTTGTCGCTGGCGACCGCCTGCTGCCGATCCATCCCCTGCGTCCGTGGCCCCGCGGTTCGGTCACCCGGGGTCACCAGGCGGATCTCGTCATGCCGAGGTCCCATGCGCTCCCTCCCTGCGCTCGTCGCTTCGGCATCATCGCGTAGGCGACCCGACTGCGGCTGGCGCGCCGGTTCGACGGCTCACCGCCCAGTCGGGTGGTGACGCTGGACATGTCGATGCCGCATCCTCTTCCAGGGTTCGGCGGTCCGGCCGGCGGCTTCCGGTCGAGCCGGGTGGAATGTCCATGCTCGACGAGAGGGAGCTGCCGTGAGCGCCGGCACCGGGCGCGGCCGCGTCGTCCCTGGCGGAGCGTTGGTCGTCGTCAGGCTGCTCCTGCTCGGGCTCCGTCTGCTCGCCGCGCTGCTGCTGCTGGCCAGCATCCTGCTGCTGCTCGTGCTGGTCGACCTGGCGGCCGGTGCTGCTCGGGCCGGCGCCACGCCGGCCCTGCAGGTCGCTGATCCTCTCACCGCGAGTCCGGCCGCACCGCTGGCTGCACGTGGAGCCCAGGACCAGCTCCTCAACGACCGCTTCGAGGCCTTGCAGTGGCTGGACGTGATCGACCGGACGCCCGGCGTCCGGTCGGCGGCGCGGGCGGGCGTCCCGGACGACGGGCCGCGGGAACCCGGCGACCCCGGGCCGCCACTGCCGCCGCTGCTGCTGGCGGTGCTGCCCAAGGGCCTCGAGGTCGAGCAGCGCCCGGGCCGCGGCCTGTCACGGGATGGTGCCGGCGGGGGTGGCCCCGCCTTCGCGGCGCCGGTCATGGCGGTGGTCGTCGGCCCGGCGCGGACGCCCCCCGGTTCGCAGCCTCCCGGCCCTTCGCAGCTCTCTGCGTCATCGCCCGCCTCACCGGAGGGGGCGGGGTTCCCTCCCGGGCTGGACAAGCTGGTGGAGCCCTCCGGGGGGACCCGGCCGCTGAACTACGCGCTCGCCAACCGGGCCACCGGCTGGGCGCTCGCCCTTCCCTTCCCGCGGCGTGAGGGGCTGACGACGCTGTTCGCGCACGACGCGGTGACGCAGCACGCGATCACGTCGCAGCTCACCACCCTCCCGGAGACCGCGACGGGCGCCGCCTTCATCGCGCTGTCGGCGTACGGCCTGAACCGCCTCAACGTCGAGCTGAACACGCGGATCCTCGGCCCGCGCGGGTTCCCGGTGTTCCCGGAGTTCAACCCGGCCACGGCCACGGCGGGCGGGGTGGCCCTGCTGCTGGCGGAGGGCATGGGTAAGGACTGGCTCCAGCGGCATCGCGTGGTCCTGTCACCCCCGGACGCCACCAGGTACGGACGACCGGTGTGGACCTCCCCCGCGGGCTACTGGTGGAACCTGGCCTACGACACGGCCGTGCACTTCGGGGTGACCGCGGCGGTCATGGGAGGCGTCGACCACTGGCGCAGGCTCACCCACTTCAGGCATCTGTTCGAGTCCGGGCCGCTCGAGATCGGCGGTCGTCTGATGGGGATGGTCCTCCCCGCCACGGTCCGTGAGCTGTCGGCCGATCTCAGGGAACTCTGGCGCTCACCGGAGCGGGATTACCTGATCCGCCTCTTCGAGGGACGCGTTCCGGCCTGGGTGCGATGGTCCCCGGGGGCGTACGGCCTGCTCGCAGGGGGTGCGGCGGCGGCCGGCAAGGTGGTGGCGGAGCTGGTGTGGAACCCGCCGCCGGGCTGGTTCGGCGACCGGCTGTCGGCGTGGGTCGATCAGCTCAAAGCGGCACCATCCCGGGGGAGCCGGTTGGAGCTGGTGGCCAGCCTGCTGCTCAACGCCGGCCAGTGGACCTGGCTGACGGCGGTGGAGGCGGCCTTCACCTCCACCCGGACGCTGGCGCTGGGGCCGTTGCTGGGG
>Ga0126377_10000187_pt1 | contig 35429 bp, 33 predicted proteins | sample PanSoiMetPlot_22_FD_92647 | JGI IMG/M metagenome (GOLD analysis project Ga0126377, IMG submission 92647) | Tropical forest soil microbial communities from Panama - MetaG Plot_22 | ecosystem: Environmental > Terrestrial > Soil > Tropical forest > Bulk soil | place: Panama | collected 2016-02-17 | reverse complement strand
TCGCTGGTGTCGGAGCCGCGCATGCCGAGCTTGTCGAGCTTTTGCGCGGTGGAAAATCCCTTGAATCCTTTCTCAATGAGAAAAGCGGTGATGCCGCGCGGCCCTGCCGCCGGATCGGTCTTGGCGTAGACCACCAGCACCTCGGCTTGCGGGCCGTTGGTGATCCACATCTTGGTGCCGTTGAGGATGAAGCGGTCGCCATGCCTCTCCGCGCGGGTCTTCATCGAGACGACATCGGAGCCGGCGCCCGGCTCGGACATGGCGAGCGCGCCGACATGCTCGCCGGAGATGAGCTTTCCGAGATAGCGGCGCTTCTGCTCGTCCGTGCCGTTGCGGCGGATCTGATTGACGCAGAGGTTCGAGTGCGCGCCATAGGAGAGCCCGATCGCGGCGGACGCGCGGGAGATTTCCTCCATCGCGACGCAGTGCTCGAGATAGCCGAGCCCTGCCCCACCCCATTCCTCCTCGACCGTGATGCCGTGCACGCCGAGCTTGCCCAGCTCGGGCCAGAGGTCGCGCGGAAAAATGTTGCTGCGGTCGATCACCTCGGCGCGCGGAGAAATGCGCGCAGCGGCAAAGCCGCGCACGCTCTCGCGCAGCATGTCGGCTGTCTCGCCGAGGCCGAAATCAAATCCGCGAACGTCGTTCACGCGCATGGGCGCCATCTCGCATGCCGGCAGGCCGCTGACAGGCCGCCATCGAGCTTTCGCACTCGATTAATGCACGTCCTTGATCGCACAGGCAATATTGCGCGTGGTGCCACGATTGTACGCTCGACAAACGCGGCAGCACCGCCCTCCTCCCCTTGTGCAAGGCGAGGTGCAAGAGAAGAATGAGGTGCCGACCACCATCCTCAACCTCCCTGGCGGCGCAATACCGCCCTCGCCGCTCCTCCACACCCAAGGGGATTTCCATGTCGCCCAAGTCCCAGGACATCAAGCAGTTCGGCTTGTTCGGCTTTCTCGCGCAACCCGACGCGCCAACCAAGAGCGGCGTCGTCATTCTGCCGACGATCTTCGGCGTCAACGCGTTCGTGCGCGGATATGCAGAGACGCTTGCCCGCGCCGGGCTCGCCGCCGCGGTCTGGGATCCGTACGAAGGCCTGCCGCTGATCACGGATTACGAGGAATCGAAAAAACGCTCGCGCAAGCTGAGCGACAGCGGAATGCAAGCCAACGTGAAAAAATGGGTCGACTATCTGGAAAACGACTTGCGGCTCACTTCCATCGGCGTGGTCGGCTTCTGCCTGGGCGGCCGCTATGCGTTGATTGCCGCCACGCAGGAGAGAAGGATGAAGGCTTGCGCCGCCGCGTATCCCTCCATTGAAAATCCGCGGCTTAGCAACCAGGAGTACGACGCGGTTGCGCTCGCTGCGGATATCCGCTGCCCCGTCCAGGTCCTTCAACCCGGCCACGATCACGTCGCAACGGTCGAAACTTACGGCGCGCTCAGGCAGACGCTGCACGAGCGCGCGGCCCCGACGATCTGGCAGTATTATCCCGACGCCGAGCACGGCTTCATGCATCGCAAGGAGCCGGCCGCCAATCCTGCAGCCACAGTGATCGCCTCACCACAGCTCGTTGCATTTCTCGCCGCCTGCCTATCGTGACGGCAAGCGCGCGGGTCGGGATGAAGAATATGGGTAAAAAGACGGCGGCGAAGACGCGCAGCACGAAGGAGCGGCGCTACAGCGATATTCTCTACGAGGTCCGCGATCAGGTGGCGTGGGCCACCATCAACCGGCCGCGCGTACTCAACGCCTTTCGCGAGCAGACGCTCGACGAGCTGATCGACGCGCTGAAATCGACCCGCGAAGATCCGTCAATCGCCTGCGCGGTTGTGACCGGCGCGGGCGACAAGGCCTTTTCCGCGGGCGGCGATTTCTACGCCATGAAGCGGCTCAATTGGGTCAACGCCGCGATGTGGAACGACCGCATGCTGGGCCTCGCCAATACCATCCGCGGTTTGCCGATCCCGGTCATTGCCATGGTCAACGGCTGGTGCATGGGCGGCGGCCACGAGCTCGCCTTGTGGTGCGACCTGGTCATTGCGTCGGACAATGCCGTGCTCGGCCAAACCGGCGCGCGGGTCGGCGCCTGCCCGACGGTCGGCGCCACGCAGTACCTGCCGCGAATCATCGGCGAACGGCTCGCGCGCGAGATGATCTTCTGCGCCCGCCGCCTCACCGGGCAAGAGGCGGTTGCGATCGGGCTCATCAACAAGTGCGTGCCGCAGCGCGAGTTGCGCAAGGAGACGCTCGCATGGTGCGAGACCATCAAGGGTCATAGCCCGCAGACGCTGCGTATGACGAAGAAAAGCCTCAACTTCGAGTCCGATCTGCTCTATGCCTCGTGGCAGCACGGCATGGAATTGCTGGCCCATGTCTGGGGATCGGAGGAAAGCCTCGAAGGCATGGACGCCTTCCTTCAGGGACGCAAACCGGATTTCCAGAAATTCCGGATGCGCAACAAACGCGAGCTCGAGGATTATCTCGATGGCTGCGCCAAGGATCTCAACGCGCCGCCCTCCATGCGCAGGAAGCAATCATGAGCGAGGATGGACCGCTCGCCGGGATCCGTGTCCTCGACCTGACGCGCATCCTGGCAGGACCCTTATGCACCATGATGCTGGGCGACATGGGCGCGGAGGTGATCAAGGTCGAGCCGCCCGAGCGCGGCGACGATACCCGCGCCTGGGGTCCGCCCTTCCTTGCCGGTGAGGCCGTCTATTTCCTCGGTGTCAATCGCAACAAGCGCTCGCTGACGCTCAACATGGCCGTGCCGGCGGGACAGAAAATTCTCGCCGGGCTGATCGAAAAGGCTGACGTGCTGATCGACAATTTCAGAGTGGGGACGCTCGAGAAATGGGGCTTCACCAACGCATGGTTCGAGCGCCAGGCGCCGCGCCTCGTGCGCTGCTCCATCACCGGCTATGGCTCAAGCGGCCCGAAGGCCGCGCTTGCCGGCTATGACTTCATCCTGCAAGCAGAGTCCGGTCTCATGAGCATCTGCGGCGAGCCGGACGGCCCGCCGATGAAATACGGCGTTGCAATCGTCGACGTGTGCACCGGTATGCTTGCATCGACCTCGATCCTGGCCGCGCTCAACGCGCGCCATCGCAGCGGCAAGGGCCAGAAGGTGGAACTCTCGCTTTACGAAACGTCGCTCGCGATGCTCGTCAACGTGGCCGCGAGCTATCTTGCGGCCGGCCGCGACGCCGGCCGGTTCGGCAACGGGCATCCGAGCATTGTGCCGTATACGGCCTACCGGGCCGCCGACGCGATGATCGCGGTCGGAGTTGGCAACGAGCGCCAGTTCGCGCGCATGGCCGGAGTGCTCGGCCACCCCGAATGGACCAAGGATGCGCGCTTTGCGAGCAACCGCGCACGGGTGGAGCACCGGAGCCTCCTCGATGGCCTCATCAACGAGGCACTTTCTCATGACCGCGCCGATGCCTGGCTCGCCAAGCTCAAGGCGGCTGGGATTCCCTGCGGCAAGATCAACTCGGTCGCGCAAGCGCTCGATGATCCGCACACGGCCGCGCGCACCATGATCGAGACTATCGAGCATCCCACTGTCGGCGCCTTGAAGATGCTCGGGATTCCATTCAAGTTCTCCGATACCGCGTGCTCCGTGCGGCGCCCGCCGCCGTCGCTCGGAGAGCACAGCGAGGAAATTCTTGCCGGCGAGCTCGGCCTGGACGACAAGGCGATTACCGAATTGCGCCGGGACAAGGTGATCTAGGGCTAGGACCATGAAGATCAAGCGCGTCGAGGCGATCGCGGTCAGCTTTCCCATGAAGAAGCCCGTCGTCATGGCGGGCGTCGAGATCGCTCGGGCGGACAACGTGCTGGTCCGCGTCCAAGCCGACAACGGCGCCGTCGGCTGGGGAGAGGCCGCCTCCGCCCCGACCATGACCGGGGAAACCGTCGAGAGCATGATGGCGGCGATCGGCTATCTCGCCCCGGCGCTCGAGGGGCGCGAAGCCGAAGACATTGCCGGAGCGCTCGCAGCGATGGCCGCGCGCATGTACGCCAACAACGGCGCCAAGGCGGCAATCGAGATCGCGCTGCACGACGTTGTCGGCCGAGCGACCGGCCGACCGGTCTATGCGCTCCTCGGCGGCAAGCAAAGAAGCCGCATGGCCGTGCTCGGCGTCATCGGTACGGGCGAGCTTAACTCCGACCTGCGCGAAGCGGAAAAGAAGAAGGCGGACGGCTACGTCGCATTCAAGATCAAGGTCGGCATCGATGCGCCCGGTGTGGATGGCGAACGCACGCGGCGTCTGTGCCGGATACTCGGGCCGGATGCGCTGACGTCATCGGACGCCAATCAAGGCTGGAGCACGCAGCAGGCGCTGGAGTACGTGCGCGGCGTCGCCGATGCTGGCCTCGACTTTTTCGAGCAACCCGTGGCGGCGGATGATCTTGCCGCCATGGCGACAATCGCGGCCGCGGCGGGCAAAATCGCCATCGGCGCCGATGAGGGCATCCACTCGCTCGAGGACATCCGCCACCACCACGAGCGCCATGCCGCGCGCGGGGTGAGCCTCAAAGCCATCAAGCTCGGCGGAATGCGCGGCGCGGTCGCGGCTGGCCGTCTCGCCGCTGAGCTTGGAATGAACGTTAATGTTTCTGCCAAGACCGGCGAATCGAGCATCGCCTGCGCGGCGGCAACCCACATCGCCGCTGCGCTGCCGCAGATTGCGTGGGGTCTGACGCTGACCAACGCGGGGCTGGCCGAGGACTTGACGCGAGAGCCGCTGCACATCGCACGCGGGCACGTCGAGGTCTCCGATCGTCCCGGGCTCGGTATCGAGGTCGACGAGGAGCGCCTGCGCCGCTTTCGGCGCAACGTGGCGGTGCGGCAAGTGGCGTAAGGGCGCGCCGACGGCGGGGACTCTCAATGAAGCAAGACAATATCGGCATCGCCGTCGTCGGCGCCGGCCGCATCGGCACGCTACGCGCGAGCCTTGCCGCCAAGCATCCCGCGGTTCGCTTCCTGGCAGTGTCCGACCGCGATCCCGCCCGCGCCCGTGCGCTCGCCGAGGCGGCGGGCGCTGACGTCCACAGCGGCAGCAACGAGGAGGTGATCGCGCATCCGCGCGTGACCGCCGTGATCGTCTCGACGCCGGAGCAGCAGCACACGCAGCCCATCCTCCAGGCGTTGCAGCTCGGCAAGCCGGTGCTGGTCGAGAAGCCGATCGGATTTTCGCTCGCCGAGGCGGACAAGATCCTCGACACCTTGCACGCAACCAAGGGCGAGCTCCGCGTCGGCTATAGCCGCCGCTACAAAGAGTGCTTCCTGCGCGCCAAGGAGCAGATGCGGCACGGCCGTCTCGGCCGAGTCGTGGGCGGCATGGCGCGCGTCTACAATTCGCGCGCGCAGGCATTCGCCATTCTCGAGCGCGACCCGCACGCGACGCCGGTGCTCGACGTGCTCACCTATTACGTCGATCTGATGTGCTGGTTTCTCGAAGGCAACCGGCCGGTCGAAGTGGTGGCGCGGGCGCAGCAGGGCATCTTCAAGGAAGCCGGCTACGGCGCCGACGACGTGACCTGGGCGATCCTCACGTTTGCCGACGGCGCGGTGATCAATCTCGGGATCAGCTACGCGCTGCCGGCGCGCTATCCCACGCTCGGCCAATCCGACCGCCTGGAGCTGCTCGGCACCGAGGGCACCATGATCATCGATGACGATCATCTCGACCATTTGCTGTTCTCGCAAAAGGGGGTGCCGCACGCCTATGTGCCAGATCACACCGTCGACATGGCGTTTCTCGGCAGCAACACCGCCGGCGATTGGGCGGTCGGCGATTTCTGGGGACCGCTCGGCAACGAGACGCGCGCTTGGCTCGACCATCTCGCAACCGGCGCCCCGACGGTCCACACCACGCCGGAGCAGGCGCGGATTAATCTGGAGACGACGATTGCTATCGAGCGGGCGGCGGCTTCCGGCAAGACCGTACGCCTGCCGCTGCAGGTGGAGGAGTAGGCGCTCAGCTCTCCCTCCGTTCGTCCCCGCGAAAGCGGGGACCCAGGCTTTCTGGATTCCCGCTTTCGCGGGAATGAGCGGAGAAAATGCTAAGCGCGGGCGCGGCGCTCTACATTGGCGATGCGTTCCGGCACGCCAAACTCGCGGCGGCACACCTCGGCAAGCACGCCAACGCCCTCCTGGATCGCCTGCACGGAGGGACTGGCGAAACAAAGCCGCAGCCGGTTCTTGCCATAAGCTTTGTTGGTCGACCAATCCGGCCCCGGATTGATGGCGACGCCAGCGGCGAGCGCGGCCTGTCCGAGCTTTACGGTGTCGACCGCGTCGGGGAGCTTCACCCACAAAAAAATGCCGCCCTTGGGCTCGTCGAACTCGGCCGCCGTGCCGAAATGCTCGGCGAGCGCCTCCATCAAGGTGTCGAGTTTGGCGCGCAGCGCGCGCGTGAGCTCGGGCACGTGCTCCGTGAAATGGCGCAGGCAATACTCGGCCAGCACCATCTGCTCGAGCGCACCCGACCCGGCGTCGGTCTTGAGCGGAAGGATGCGCGAGAGAATATCCCAGCGCGCGACGATGTAGCCCACGCGCAACGCGGGCGCGATCGATTTGGAAAACGAGCCGATGTGGATCACGCCGTCGCCGTCGCGCATGGCGTAGAGCGCCGGCGGCCGGCGCCCGTCCCAGATCAGATCGGCGTAGCAATCGTCCTCGAAAATCGGCACCTGGTGTGCTTGCGCGAGTTTTAACAGCTCGCGACGGCGCGCTTCGCTGAGGATGGTGCCGGTCGGATTCTGCACCGTCGGGATGGTGTAGATGTATTTGGCGCGCATCCCGCGGCGCTCGAGGTCCTCGAGCGCGGCAGCGACGGCGTCGATGCGCATGCCGTCGCGATCGAGCGGAATGCCGACCGCGTTGATGCCTTTTCGCGTAAGCCGCGTCAGCGAGCCCTGATAGCTTTCCTGCTCGATGAGCACGGTATCTCCGGGCGCGAGCAGCAGGCCGTTGACGAGATCGAGCCCCTGCAGCGAGCCCGAGGTAATGAGGATTTCATCCGCCGTGCAGGCGATGCCAGCGGTGCGCTTGAGCTTGTCGGCCAAGAATTCGCGCAGCGGACGATAGCCGAGCGGGCCGCTCTCGAGCCCGTAGGTCGCAAGTGTTGCGCCTTCGCGCTTGAGCACCGCGGTGGCCGCGGCAATGAGCCCATCGACCGGAACCTCATCGGCATCGTTGTTGCCACCGATGAAGTTGTATTTGGCGCGCCCCGTCCATTTGGCGGCAGGCGGCGGCAAACCGGGCGCCAAAAGCGGCGCAAAGTCGAACGGTGCGGAAGCCATGTTTTTCCTCCCGATCGAGAAAGCCTAGCATCGCCATAGCGCCGCGTCTAAGCCGATGGCCGTTGCTAGCGTGTCTTAGCTTAAAGTGAGACGACAGCATCGTAAGACTCCGTTCATTCCCGCGAAAGCGGGAATCCAGGAGCCACGGTCCGCAGCTCTGGGTCCCCGCTTGCGCGGGGACGAACGGAAGAGACTGTCTTGGGCAAATTGGGCCAAGCGCAACCAGCTCACGAGGGAGAAATGCAATGGATACGCGCGACCTGCACGAGAAAGGATTAAAACTTCGCCGCCAGATATTCGGCGAGGAAGCGGTGGAGCAGCGAGCGAAGGCCGTCGGCGCGTTCGGCGAGCCGCTGCAGAACATGATCAACACCTATGCCTATGGCGACATCTGGAGCCGCCCCGCGCTGCCGCTCAAGCTAAAATCGCTCGCCGCGATCGCGATGACGGCTGCGATCGGGCGCGCAGCCGAGCTTCGTGTCCATCTCAACGGCGCGCTCACCAACGGCTGCACTGCAGAAGAGATTCGCGAGGTCCTGCTGCTCCTCGCGCTCTATTGCGGAGTTCCGGCCGCGAACGAAGCTCACCGTATCGCGCTCGACGTGCTGCGCGCGCGCGGCGCGATTTGAGACGGGGCGGTCCATTAGCATCTAAATGCATGATGTAGCAGAAGACCTTTGTTTTCGGTTCGCCTCAGGTCAAGCACGATGCTGCGCTCACGGAAAGGGGCGGGTCGGCGTAAGGCGCGATGGAGTGGTTCGACGAGAACGGTGCTTTGTGGCACTCTGCCGCTTCGTTCGGCTGGAGGAAGCCGTGGGGCGATCTCCCAGGCTTTTGGCGCTCGCGGTTTGCGCATGTGCCCTTGCGCTGAGCCTCGCATGCATCAGCGCAACGGCGCAGGACAAGGAACCGCCGCCTCCGCCGCCGGACGTCCCAACGGTCGAAGGTGACCTAGGCAAGAAGGACCCAACACCGGCGCCGGGCTCGGACCAACCAGGCCTGGGTATGTTTGGTTTGACGCGCCTCGGGACTGCGATCGGTCTCGGATCCAGGGACGTGGAAGCGGCGCGCTCGCTAGCCGAGGCGCTGGCCCGCGAGCCATGTGACAAATCCCTGATAGCGAACAGCTCTTCGCCGACATCACAGCAAGTAATCTGATTCTTGAATTGGGCTTTGGCGCCGGATTCCCGGACGCGCTTTTTGCCCAGGGAGCTCTCGACGACTTAACGCGGGCTCAGGCGACCCTGGCGGACGCGCTAGCACGGGCTCGCACGGCAAACTGTGTTATCCCGGCGGACATTCCGTCTACTCCTGCTAATCCGCAACCTGCTGGTCCGTCGCCAACTCCTGCGCCGCGGCCCGCAGCTACCTGCAAGCCGTGCGAGGAGTGGGCAAAGCAGATTGCGGACATCGATGCGCAATTGAAACACGAAAACGAGCAGCTAGAGCGAGTGCCGAGGCTAGCGGGCGCCAGGCTATACGTTCATGGGATTCCAACAGTAGATCGCAGAGCTATTGCTGCGGAATGCCAGCGGCCTCGCGCACCGCGTTCCAACGCGCGTACTCGCGCGCCATGTGCTCGCCGAAGGCCTCTGGCGTCGAGCCGCGCACGACCACGCCGGCGGTGGTGAGGCGCTTTTGCACGGCTTCCTCGGCGAGGCTTTCGTTGATGACCCTATTGAGCTTGGCAATGATCTCCGGCGGCACGCCGCGCGGCGCGAACACGCCGTACCACGTGGTGACGTCGTAGCCGGGAAGCACGCCCGATTCGATCGCCGCGGGCACGTCCGGCACCGCCGGAAAGCGATCCTTGCCCGTGACCGCGAGCGCCTTGAGCTGACCCGCCTGAACCTGCCCCAGAACCGCCGACACCGTATCGAACAGCACGTCGACCTGCTTGCCGAGAACGGCGGAGATCGCTTCGGGCGAGGTGCGAAACGGCACGTGCAAGATGTTGATGCCGGCGGTCTGGCGAAAGAGTTCGCCGGTGAAATGCTGCGTGGCGCCAAAGCCGGGGCTGGCGAAGGAGATTTTTCCGGGATTGACCTTGGCGGCGGCGACCAGTTGCTTGACGTCGGCGGCGGGAAAATCGGGCCGCGTGACGATGATCAGCCCGGCGGTCGCGACCTGCAAGACCGGATCGAAGGCAGTGAGCGTGTCGTAGCGCAGCGACTTGTTCATGACCGCGGCGATGATCTGGCCCGCGGTCATGATGCCGAGCGTGTAGCCGTCCTTATCCGCGCGGGCGACGGCCTCGTTGCCGAGCGTCCCGGCGGCGCCCGGACGATTCTCGATCACCGCCGGCTGGCCGAGCTTCTCCTGCAGCGACTGCGCGATGATGCGGCCGATGATATCGGCCCCGCCGCCGGGCCCGAACGGGACGATCATGTGCACCGTCCGCTGCGGCCAATCATCTGCGCGCGCGTGGCGCGCCCCGCCGAGCAACGTGGCGGCCCAGACGGCGAGCAGGCGGCGGCGCGTGAGCATCAGCTTTCTTCCCTCGGGCTACGGCAGCGATCCTGTTGATTGACGGCTCTGGTCAAAGACGATTTCTATTCGATTGTCGATAGCGCGCGAGCTGCGATGAAACGCGCCACATCGTCCCCTCTCCCGCTTGCAGCCGAACTCGGGTCTACCCGAGTTCGGCCACTCATTAACTGGCCGAAGTCGGATATATCCGACTTCGGCTGGAGGGACAGGGAGGGAGCACACACAAGATTTGCGCACCGACACCCCCTCCCCACCCCTCCCCCGCAAGCGGGGGAGGGGGCAGACCGAGCGTGTGGTTGGCGCATAGTCCGTTTCATCGAAATGGCGAGATAAGCGCATCTCCGCCCGCCTTGCATGCGCACTAGTTTTGGTGCGAACAGTCTTCTGCGATGAAGGAGCATGCGGTGGACAAGACGTTTCTCGAGGATCTCGCGCCCGGGCAGGTATTCACGTCGGACGCGCGCGCCATTGTCGATGCCGGCTCGATCAAAAAATTCGCCGGCGAATTCGACCCGCAACCCTTTCACCTCGACGAGGCGAGCGCGGGAACGAGCTTCTTCAAGAAGCTCGTCGCCAGCGGCTGGCATACGACCGCGATGACCATGCAGCTCATCATCAAGACGCTGCCGCTCTCACACGGAATCATCGGCAGCGGCGTCGACGAATTGCGCTGGCCGCGCCCTGTCAAGCCGGGCGACACGCTGCGGCTGCATTGCGAGGTGATCGATGTGACGCCCTCCATAATGAATCCCTCGCGCGGTACGGTGCGCGTGCGCATGACGACGCTCAATCAGCACGACCAGCCGGTGCAGACCATGGTCGCGAACCTCCTCGCATTCCGCCGGCCGCAGGCGGCCGCGTGAGGCGAGGGAACACGAGGTCATGGAAAGTGAATTCAGCGAACGGCGAACTCGGTGCCCTCGCCCCGCGCTTGCGGGGAGAGGGTGCCCGAGCGCAGCGAGGGCGGGTGAGGGGCGGCGCGCGCACGGGCAAGTCTCTGTCCGCTCATGCCCTCACCCCACCCTCTCCCCGCAAAGGGCGGGGGAGGGAGCACAGTGAGACCGCCGCTATACCGAAGCAAATTGGTCGAGGCGCATGGGACTGACATCCTTGCAAGCGCAGCAGCCACAAGTCGCCCCCGCTGATGGCGCGCGTTCGCGCGCGTGTCCGGCCTGCGGCCGCACGACCGCGCATGCGTTTCGCTTCCGGATCAACGGCTGCGACATCCTGCAATGCGGGGAATGTGGGCTCGGCCGCACGGACACAGCCGCGTTCGATCCGGCCGCCTATTACACCGAGGACTATTTTTCCGGCCGCCGCGCCGACGGCTACGCCGACTATCTCGGCGCCGAGCCGGTCCTGCGCCGCGAGTTCGCCCGCAGCGTCGATTTCATCCGGCGCTATCGCAGCCGCGGCAAGCTGCTCGAGCTGGGATGCGCCTACGGCTTTTTTCTGAACGCGGCGGCGCGCTATTTCGACGTCGCAGGGATCGAGCTCGCGCAGGAGGCCGCCGCGCACGGCCGCCACGCGGGATTGAACGTGCTGCAAGGAACGGCGGACGCAGCGAACCTGCAGCGCATCGGCAAGGTCGACGTCATCGTTCTGTTCGACGTGATCGAGCATCTGCCGCAGCCGCGCGAGACGCTGGCGCTGTGCCGCGATCATCTCAATGGCGGCGGCATTATCGTGATCACGACGGGAGATTTCGGTTCGCCGGCGGCGCGGCTCACCGGTGCGCGATGGCGGCTGATGACGCCGCCGCAGCATCTGTGGTTCTTCACGCAGCCGAGCATGCGCCGTCTGTCCAGCGCGCTCGGGCTTTCGCTCGAGCATCTCGACCATCCCTGGAAGATCGTTCCGGCTTCGCTCATCGCCTTTCAGCTGCGGCGGATGCTCGGGCTCGTCGGCGAGCGCGTGACCACGGCCAGCCGGATCGGCGTTCCCGTCAACCTGTTCGACGCCATGCGGGTCGTGCTGCGCAAGCCGGGATGAGCAGCCCGCGCTCGGTGCGTCCGCTCCTCCGCATGCAGCCGAACTTGGGTTTACCCGAGTTCGACCAATATTAACTGGCCGAAGTCGGATAAATCCGACTTCGGCTCGAGGGATAAGGAGGGGGCAAGCATAGAGACGCGCGCGGATCGCCCCCTCCCCCCGCGGCGGGGAGGGGTGCAGACCGAGTCCGCCGCTCGGGTTGAATGCAAACTCCACAGCAATGGCGGGGCGATTCCGCTGCGCCAACAATATGTCCCGGCACGCGATTCCTGGTCACCGGCACTATCTCTGGCATCGAGCACAAGCCGAAACTTTTTCCGCGCTAGGGTATCGCGACTGGCCCTGCCGCGAATTGTCATGGCGCTGCAACGCGCAAGGGCCAGAAGGGGCACATGGTCTCTCCGGCACAAGTCTACGTGGTCATTCCGGCCTATAACGAAGGGCCGCTCATTTCCCGCGTGGTGGGCGAGGTGAGACGCGCGGGCTATACCGCCGTCGTGGTGGACGACGGCTCGAGCGATACGACCGCGCAACAGGCCGGCGCCGCCGGTGCCACGGTCATCACACATCTCTTCAATCTCGGCCAAGGCGCCGCGCTGCAGACCGGGATGGACTATGCGCTGACGCAACGGGCCGAAGTCATCGTCACGTTCGATGCCGACGGCCAGCACCGAGTGTCGGATATCTCCCGACTGACGGACGCGCTGGTGCAAGAGCGCGCCGACTTCGCGCTCGGCAGCCGCTTTCTCGGCCAAGCGCCGAATCTGCCGCTGCTACGGCGCTTGCTGCTGCGCGCGGCAACCATCTTCACGCGGCTGACCACCGGCCTAGAGCTGACCGATTCCCACAACGGACTGCGCGCCATGACGCCCCGAGGCGCTGCCGCCATAAAACTGCGACAGAGCCGCATGGCCCATGCCTCGGAATGGCTCGCGCAGATCGCCGCGAGCGGGCTCCGCTACGTCGAATGCCCGGTCACGATCGAATACACTGCCTATTCGCTGGCCAAGGGCCAGACGCTCGGCGATGCCGTCCTCATTCTGCTCGATTTGTTCGCACGCAGGCTCTATCGATGATCGCGCAAGTCATTCTCTCGATTCTGCTGGCCGGGATTCTCATCTACGCCTTCGGCGAATACGCGCGTTCCCCGGTTGTTGCGGTGCTCGCAGCGTTCATCACAACGGCCGGGCTCTATTTCGTCTGGATGCCCGAGCACTCAACGCAGCTCGCGGAATTGGTCGGGATCGGGCGTGGCGTCGATCTGATCCTTTATATCTGGGTGTGCTTGAGCCTGATCGTCGGGCTCAATCTGCATCTCAAGCTGCGCACGCAGATGGAATTGATCACGGCGCTGGCGCGCAAAATCGCGCTCGCTAACGCGCAGGCGCCCCGCGCGGCAGGTCATCCCGCAAAAAATCAGGACGATCCAAAATCGTAACCGCCTGCGAAGAGGCCGCCGGATGGTGTCGCCTCTCGAGCCCTCTCCCTGCGGGGGAGGGCTGCTCGTTTTCGCAACATCAAGGAATGGGTGAGGGGGTTCGGATCTATCACTACCACCGGTAACCCCCTCACCCCAACCTCTCCCCAGATGGGGGAGAGGGAGCGCACCGCGTTTGTTGCGCGTTCCGGCGGGCATTGTTCGGCTCCATGCGCCGGCGCAAAATGTCTCGATCGCAACCGTGCCGCGGGCCCGCGACGGGGTTCAACGACGCGAACCCAGCCGCAACCTGTCAAGAGAGGGAGGAGTCCATGAGCAAACCGACACGCCGACATCTACTTGCGGGAGCAGCGGCCGCTGCCGCGGTGCCGGCCGTTGCCGTCCCGCGCGCGCAGGCCGCAGCCCCGCTCGCCGAGAAGCAGAACCCGGGCTGGTATCGCTATAAGGTCGGCGGCTTCGAGGTCACGGTCGTGACCGACGGCATGACCACCGCTGCGCTCGCAGACAACTACGTCGGTAACGCCTCCAAGAGCGACGTCAACGCGACGCTGGTCGCAAACCATCTGCCGCCCGATAAGGTTACGCACTCCTATAGCCCCGTGGTCGTCAACACCGGCTCAAAACTCGTTGCTATCGACACCGGGCTCGGACTCGGCATGTATCAGCAGAGCAAGGGCGCAGTCGGCCAATACCACACCAATCTCGCCGCGGCCGGTATCGATCCCAAGAATGTCGACGCGGTGATCATTTCCCACTTCCATGCCGATCACATCAACCGCCTGCTCGGCCCCGATAACAAGCTCGCGTTCCCGAACGCGGAGCTGCTGGTGCCGGCCGCGGAGTGGGCGTTCTGGATGGACGAGAGCAATGCGGGCCGCTTCCCCGAACCGATCAAGGGCCAGTTCGGCAACGTCAAGCGCGTGTTCGGCGCGCTGGGCAACAAAGCGACGCACTACCAGGCCGGGAAGGAACTAGCGCCGGGGATTACGGCGATGGCGACACCGGGGCACACGCCGGGACACACGTCCTTCGTCGTCGCCTCGGGCAATGACAAGGTCCTGCTCCAAATCGACGTCACCGCCGCGGCGGTCAGCCTGTTCCTGAACCATCCCGAGTGGAAATTGGCGTTCGATACCGACGGACCGGTGGCGGAGCAGACCCGCCACAAGGTCTACGACATGGCCATTGCCGACAACATGCTGATCCAGGGATACCATTTCCCGTTCCCGGGCCGCGGCTATGTGGAGAAGGCGGGCTCGGGCTATCGGCTCGTGCCGGCGGCGTGGAGTTCGACGATCTGACGATTCGCTGAATGAGGAAGGCGCGGGCCGCTGCCGTGGCGGCCCGCGCTTTTCGATCGCCTGGACTCGTCATGCGCGGGCAGAAGCGCATCGAAGACGCGCGTGAACGCGCTTAAGCCCCGCGCATCCATCGTCTTTGCAAAAAGCCTTTTGCGAAGCGGATGGATTGTCGGGTCAAGCCCGGCAATGACGGCGGATAGGTCAGTGTCAACGGCCGCTGGTCATCACGCGAAGCACACGGCATAGACCGGGGGCAGCGTGTGCGTGACGCAGGCCCAGCTGTCGCCTTGATCCTCGCTCACCCACAGCCCGCCGGTCGTCGAGCCGAAGGCGAGCCGCTCGCCCGCCTCGTCGAGCGCCAGCGCATGCCGATAGACGACGTCATAGGCGTGTGACTGCGGCAGGCCCTTGGTGAGGACGTCAAAACTTTTGCCGCCGTCGCGCGTGCGCGTCACGATGAGCTTACCCTCGCGCGGGATGCGTTTCTCGTCCTTGATCTCCGGGACGAACCACGCGGTGTCGGGCTCGCGCGGATGCACGACGACCGGGAAGCCGAAGGTCGAGGGCTCGACGCCGGTGATCTCCTTGAAGGTCTTGCCCTCGTCGGAGGAGACGAAGATGCCGTTGTGGTGCTGCACCCACATGCGCTGGGGCGCCGCGCGGCATTGCGCGAGGCAATGCACGTCCTGGGCGATGGGATCGTGAGTCTGCTCGGGCGGGGCGTACTCGGCGCGCATGCCTTCGCCGCGCAAGCTCCAGCTCGCGCCCGCATCCTCGGTGAACCAGATGCCGCCGGTCGACACCGCAATCCACACGCGCTTGGAATTGCGCGGATCGACGCAGACCGAATGGATGCCGGGCAGGTCGGCGCCGCCGCCCATCCACTGCTTGCGCTTGGGATGGTCCCAGAGCGAACGGACCATGTCCCAGCTCTTCCCATGATTGATCGAGCGGAAGAGCCCGCCCGGCAGCGTTCCGCACCAAATGACGCCGGGTTCATCGGCACCGCCCGGCTCGAGCGCCCAGATGCGCGCCGTGCTCCAATTAAGCGGCCGGCCCCACATGTCGTTCTCCTCGTAGCCTTCGGGCTTGGGCGGATATGCCGGCGCGGCGATCTCCTCCCAGCCGTTGCCCGTCGAGCGATGCATCTTGACGCCGAAATGGCCGTGGTCGAGCGCCGCGTAGCGCAGCCCGTCGCGGGGGTCCTTGAGCGTGAGGGTGACGTTGTCGCCCAGGAAATCGACCCCCGCGATCTGCCACTCGCTGCCCTTGCGCGCGACCGTGAACAGACCTTTGCGGGTCGAAACGAGAAGCGTGTCACTCATCATCAACCTCCTGACAGGGCTTGAAACACATAGACGGTGCTGGACTCGCTCACGGCATCGGTCAGCCGCGCGCGGTCGCGGATCATGCGGCCGTCGACGAAGATGGTCATGTGCTTGCGCAGGCTGGCCTGGTCGTCGAGCACGTAGCCGCGCGCCTGCGGATGCTCCGCAAACACCGCATCGAGCACATCGCGCACAGTGCGGCCGGAAGCTTGCGCCTCGGGCAAAGCCACGTGGCGCTGAATGTTGGGCGTGAAGACGACCTTGGCCATTGACTGGGTTCTCTCGGACGGCCCGCGCGTGTTCCGTTCAGATTGACTCGCGGCGATCAGCGCGGCCGCGCATGTTGCGGGACTCCGCGTCTTTTTTGGGGCTTGCTTATATCAAGTCGGAATCGCCACCGGAATCACCCGCTTTCGCAGGCAATCACACGGAAATCCAAAAGTTCCAAAAAAATCAGCGCACATCACCGCCGCAGACGCGCACCGACATCGCTTCCGGGCGGGCCGCGTCTGAGCACCGCCGTGTGCGCCTCGGTGGTCGCGATCCAAATACCAAGAAATACCGCGACCAAACCCACGATAAGGTTCGCGGTGATTGGCTCGTCGACCAACCAAGTGGCGAGCAGCGCGGCGGCAATCGGATTTACCGTCATGGTATTCGCCACGCGCGTCGGCGTTGCTCGCTCGAGCGCGAGCACCCAGAGAATGAATGCCAGCGCTCCCCCGCCGATTCCGAGGTAAGCACCGGCAATCCATTGCAGGGCGCCAAAACCGCTCAGGACCGAGATTCGATTGGTGGCAAGGCCAGCCAGGACAAGCGCCGCCGCGCCGAATCCCATGCCGACGGTGAGGAAACCGAGCGCACTCGATCCCTGCATGAGCGGCCGCGACAAGACATTATAGAAGGCCATGCAGAGCACCGCGCCGACCATGATCAATTCACCGCGCCACGCTCCGGGCGGCGCTGCGGAAAGGCCCGACGCAAGCGCCGCAAAAACGCCCAGCATGGCAATGCCGACGCCTGCCGACTTGCGCACGGTCAGCGGCTCGGCGCCCAGCAGCGCCCCGACCAACATCGTCTGTAGCGGCAACGTCGAGAGCGCAAGGCTGGCGCGAGCCGCGGTCGTATAGGCAACCGCGACGTTGTACAAAATGAAAAACAGTCCGAAGAAACTAATGCCCAATGCGGCGACGGCAGGCCAATCGCGACGCGCGGGCCATCGCACGCGCAGAAGCAGTGCGACCGGCAGCACGCACACAAAACCGATGCTCCATCGCAGAATGGCGAGCGTGAGCGGGTCGGCATCACCGACCAGATAGCGCGTGACCGCCGCAGCCGTTCCGCCAAGTGCGCTCGAGACGATCGCGATCAGGACACCAAGTCCCAATCCCACCTCCTGCCGTGTCGAAAAGGAACGTGGCATTTTCCCGCCGCGCACCGATTCTGCAACTACCTAGAGCGTGTGCTCATAACGCGGCATTGACCGAATGTCCGCTGTTGCGGCGAACCGGACCTGCCGGGATGGCGGAATGACGCAAATGACCCCAAGCGGACCTGACGCGCCGGCGCAGTCCGTCGGGCGAGTTGCGTGATTAGGCGGGAACGTAGGTCAGTCTAATCGCGTCCTCGCCAATTCTTGGTCAAAGGCGGAGGGGCGGCTGAGGGCCGGCGAAGAATGGCTTGCCGCGACCAAGCACGACGGGACGGAAATAGAGTCGATACTCATCAATGAGACCAAGGTCGGTTAGGCATCGTGCTAGTTCTGGTCCGGCAACTTGAATCTCCCCAACGAGCTGAGCCTTCAGCCCACGTATCACTGCCTCGATGTCACCCTCGACGAGTGTGGCGTTGGGACCGACCGACTTCAACGAGCGCGACACGACCCACTTCGGTTGCTTCCGCCACGCCGCTGCGAAGTCGTATAGCTCCGGGGTCCAATCAGGATGATCTTCGTCCCAATAGCGCATCGCCTCGTACATGCGGCGACCATACACACTGCCGGTCAGGTCACGCACTTGCTCGATGAAGTGGCGAAAGAGCGCAGGACCGGGCACAAATTCCTGGTGGTCGACGTAGCCGTCCAGGGACACGTTCAATCCGAAGACGAACTTTGCCATGCTGCAAAATCTCCACCCCAGATTTTTTAACATAGTGCCGCTTTGACGGTGTGACAAATAACCAGAGGTCCGTTGACGCCCATTCCGGTCAGCTAGCCTGTGCGGCCGAACGACTGCTCCTGGCACATCGCGTCAATTCGCGGCAACGCAGCGCCTCGGTCGCTTTGGGAGCGAAGCGGACATTGACTAGTCGGGCGTACAGAAATCGAATTCATGAGTACACGCCCTAATGCGGCGAGAACACTGCGCAGTCGCCTGTCCAATCAGGCTCGACGGTCACTTGAGCCATGCACACGCCGGCGCCGAGTCATGGCTTACACGCCCCTCCCTACTCCGGCTGAATGCCGATTGCAGGAATGATTGCGCCCCAATAGTCGACCTCGCGGGCGATGAGGGCTGCGAATTCCGCCGGCGTGCAGGTCATGGCGTGCAGGCCCTGCAGCTTCATCTTGGCGATGATATCGGGCGTTTTCAGCGCCGCCACCGCCACCGCATTGAGCTTATCGATGGTCGGCGCCGGCGTGCCGGCAGGTGCGAGCAGGCCGTTCCAGCCGATATTGATGACGCCGGGAATGGTCTCGTCGATCGTGGGCTTGTCCGGCAGTTCGGGCAGGCGGGTCTTCTCGGCGACGGCGATGATGCGGATCAAGCCGGCCTGCGCCTGCGGCAACGCGGTCGGCAAGGTGTTGAAAGACACCTTCACGTTGCCGGCGATGAGGTCCTGCATCAACGGCGCGCCGCCGCGATAGGGGACGTGCACCATCTCGATTCCGGTTTTCTGCTTGATCAACTCGCCCATGATGTGGTGCATCGTGCCGATGCCGGCGCTGCCATAGGCGAGCGTGGCGGCATTCTTTTTCGCGTAATCGATGAGTTCGCTCACGTTGTGTACCGGCAAGGATGGATGCACGGAGAGCACGAGAGCGACGTCCGAGATCAGCGTAATCGGGGCAAACGCCGTCCTTGGGTCGAACGGAAAGTTTTTCTGCAAAAACTTGTTCGTAATCAGCGCCGAGTTGACCGAGAGAAGCAGCGTGTAGCCATCGGGCTTGGCACCGGCGGCAGCCGCGGCTCCGGTGGTGCCGCCGGCGCCGCCGCGATTGTCGATGATGATATTCTGCCCGAGCGCCTCGCTCAGCGGCTCGCGCAGGATGCGCGCCGTGGCATCGGTCGAGCCGCCGGGCGGGAAGTTGACGATAAGCGTGATGGCACGGCTGGGATAATCCTGTGCCGGCGCGGCAAGGGGCGCCACAATCGCCGCTGCGGCGCCGCCGAGAGCCAGGATGAAGTCCGCGCCGTCTCATCGGCTCATGCACTCAGGCCCCGGCTAGCATTTAAGCATGCTCGAGCAGAACCTTCTTGAGCGCCGCCGTGGGCTTGAGGAAGAACACGAGCATGGTGCAGCCCTTGGGCGCGATCGGCGCGTGGCGGCTTCCCTTGGCGCGGATGACGAAATTGCCGGCGGTGCATTCGCCCTCGTCGTCGCGCAGCGAACCTTCGAGCACGAAGGTTTGCTCCAGATCCTCGTGCACGTGCGGCGGAATGCCGGCGCCGGGCTCGAGCTTTGCGAGAATGGTCAGCATGTCGCTCTGCGGATCGTGATAAATGACCTTCATCTTGCTGCCCGGCGCGGTCGCGATCCATGGCAACGATTCGGTCTCGATGAAGCGCGAGGCAAGCGCGCCGAGCTGGGATACTTGCGCCATGATGTCGTCCTCCGATAACTCCTCTCGGGTCAGCCTACGCGCCGGACCCGAGGCGGTCCACTGCTTCGTGGGGAGTTGGCCTTTGCACAAACTCATTGTGCTTGCGCTCGGCACTTTCGTATGGGCGAGCCTCGTCCTGCCCGCCGGCCACGCGCGCTCGGAGGGCGGAAGGCCGATCCGGGTCATCATTTCGGTTCCGCCCGGGGGCAGCATCGACCATATGGTTCGCGTGCTGGCCGACCACATTTCCATCACCAAAGGCCAATCGATCATCATCGAGAGCAGGCCCGGCGCCGGTGGCGTCATCGCCGCGGAAGCGGTGGCGCGCGCGGCGCCGGACGGCAGCACGCTGCTTGTCAACAACAACGGCATGATCATCAGCGCAATCTTGCGCAAGGTGAATTACGACCCGCGCGCAAGCTTCGAGCCGATCTGCTATCTCGTGACGACGCCGCAGATCATCGCCGTCAACGGCGCGTCGCCCTATCGCACGCTCGCCGAACTCGTGACGGCGGCGCGGGAAAAGCCGGGTGAGCTCTCGATCGCCAGCGTCGGCCCCAACACGACCCAGCATATTGGGATCGAGCGGTTCAAGCGGCTGGCGGGCGCCAATTTGACCTACGTCCCCTATCCGGGCGGCGCGCCGACGGTCAGCGCGCTGCTCGGGGCGCACGTGAACTCCGCTGTGCTGAACTGGTCGGAAATCGGCGAGCAATTGATCGCGGGCAAGGCGCGCGCGCTTGCGACCATGGCGCTCAAGCGGATCGAGCCGCTGCCCGATCTGCCCACGGTTGCCGAATCCGGCTACCCCGATTTCGAAACCGACGTGTGGTTCGGCCTGGTCGCGCCCGCAAAAACGCCGAAAGAAACGGTCGCGCAGCTCATCGACGCCTTCCGCGCGGCGCTTCTCGCCCCGGAGGTCAAGGCGAAGCTTACCGCGCAGGCACTCTATCCCAGCCCGAAATGCGGCGCCGAGTTCGACGCCCATATTGCCCGGCAGGCCGATCTCTACGGGCGACTGATCCGCGAGCTGAACATCAAGACGGAATAGCGGTGCTCGAGCAAGCGCAACCAAATTGCTGGTGAATGAACGGCGCCCGCCTTACCCGTCATTCATCGCCGGCAGGAAGGTTCCAGCGCATATAGATGCGATCGAATCCCTTCTCCACGGCGCGATGCGTCTCAATAAATCCCATATGGGCGTACATGGACAAATTCTCGGTCATTGCCGCGTTGGTGTAGAGCCGGATCGCCGGCAAGTGGCGGCGCTTGGCCTCATGCGCGGCATGCGCCATCAGCTTGCGGCCTAGGCCGTTACCCTGCCGCGCCGGGTCAACCGCAATGTTGTCGACGAAGTAGGCGTCCGTTTCAGGCCAGCCAACCATGTAGCCGTCGACCGCTCCAGCCGTCTCGATCACCACGACGTGGCCGGCCGCCATATGCCCGGCAAAGTCGGCCACCATCGGCGCTGGCTCGCGCCCGATGCGCGGCACGTATTTGGCGTAGGCGGCACGTGCGATCGCGCCGATGCGAGCCGTGTCATCTGCGGTCGCTCTGCGGATCAGCGGAGGCATGCGCAAAGCATAGCCAAGAATGAGCCGTGAGCGCACGATTCCGCCGCCGGGTGAGAATTGCGACCAAACGGGAATTGAAATTGCGTCCATAATCCCGTCCTATTGGCAGCCCCGGTTGCTGCAGGGGAGCGCGGCGTCGCCGGAAGCAAACCCTAAAGAGCCCTCGGGCCGGGGCCACCCGCAAAGGGCCGAATAGAGGAGCGTCCATGGCGTCGGTTGCGATCCGCGACGTCAGAAAGGCCTTCGGCGCGACCGAGGTGATTCACGGCGTCGACGTGAGCATCGGCGACGGCGAATTCGTCGTGCTGGTCGGCCCCTCCGGCTGCGGCAAGTCGACCCTGTTGCGCATGATCGCCGGGCTTGAGAACATCACGTCGGGCGAGATCCGCATCGGCGAGCGGGTGGTTAATCGCGTGCCGCCAAAAGAGCGTGACATCGCCATGGTGTTCCAGAACTACGCGCTCTATCCGCATATGACGGTGGCCGCCAATATGGGCTTCTCGCTCATGCTGCGCGGCGCGCCGAAACGCGAGATCGAGCAGCGCGTGAACGGGGCGGCGGATATTTTGGGCCTTCGGCCGCTCCTCGGCCGTTATCCGCGCCAGCTCTCCGGCGGTCAGCGCCAGCGCGTGGCCATGGGCCGCGCTATCGTGCGCGACCCGCAGGTGTTCTTGTTCGACGAGCCCTTGTCGAATCTCGACGCCAAGCTTCGCGTCGCCATGCGCACCGAGATCAAGGAGCTGCACCAGCGCCTGAAGACCACGACGATCTACGTCACCCACGACCAGATCGAGGCCATGACGCTCGCCGACCGGATCGTGGTGATGCATGACGGGCTGGTGGAGCAGATCGGCGCGCCGCTCGAGCTCTACGATCGGCCGCAGAATCTGTTTGTCGCGGGCTTCATCGGCTCGCCGGCGATGAATTTCCTCACGGGAAAAATCCGCAGCAACGGCGTGCCGCAATTCGAGAGCGCGAACGGCGTCCGCCTCCCGCTGTCGGTGGCGCCGACGGGCAGCGACGGGCGTCCGGTGATCTATGGGATCAGGCCCGAGCATTTCGTCATCGCCGAGGATGGCGGCGAAGCCGAGGTGCTGGTGGTCGAGCCGACCGGCTCGGAATTGCAGGTCGCCGCCAAGATCGGCGGCGAGGATATCGTCGCGGTGTTCCGCGAACGGCACGACTTCAAACCGGGCGACAAGATCCGGCTCAAACCCGATCCCCGTTTAGCGCACCTGTTCGACGCGCCAACCGGGCAACGTCTCACCGCCTGATTAGGGAGGAAAGCATCATGACCATGTTCACCCGCCGCACGCTCGTGCAGAGCACGCTCGCGACCGGGGCGCTCGCCGGCTCAGGACTGCTCGAATGGGCGAAGGCCTGGGCGCAGGCCGCGCCGTGGAAACCCGAGAAGGGCGCGCAACTCTCGCTGTTGCGCTGGAAGTATTTCGTGCAATCCGAGGATAACGCATTCGTCGAGCTCATCGACGCCTTTACCAAGGCGACCGGCGTCAAGGTCAACGTCACCCGCGAATCGTTCGAGGACATCCCGCCCAAGGCCTCGGTGGCGGCGAATACGAATGCCGGCCCGGATCTCTTCTGGGGTCTGTACTCGCTGCCGTTCCTGTTCCCGCAGAAATGCGTCGACGTGACCGACGTCGCGGACTATCTCGGCAAGAAATACGGCGGCTGGGTGCCGGCCGCGGTCGCCTACGGCAAGAGCGGCAGCAAGTGGATCGACATCCCCATCTGCTTCGGCGGCAATATGATGAACTATCGCATCTCGGCGCTGAAGAAAGCGGGCTTCTCCAAGTTTCCCGCCACCACCGACGAGTTTCTGGAGTTCGCGAAGGCAACGAAGAAAAACAATACACCGGGCGGCATGGCGCTCGGTCATGCGACCGGCGACGGTAACACCTGGGTGCATTGGTGCCTGTGGGCGTTCGGCGGCAACCTCGTCGACAAGAACGACAAGGTCATCCTCAACTCGCCGGAAACCGTGAAAGCGCTCGAATACGCCAAGCAGCTCTACGACAATATGATTCCGGGCGTAGCCTCATGGAACGACGCCTTCAACAACAAGGCCTTCCTCGCCGGCGAGATTTCCTGGACCAACAACGGCATCTCGATTTACGCCGCCGCCAAGGTCGATCCCAGCAAGAAGAACATCGCGGAGGACATGGACCACGCGCTGTGGCCGGTCGGACCGATCGGCAAGCCGACCGAGTTTCACGTCTGCTTCCCGATGCTGGCGATGACCTTTACGAAATATCCGCAGGCCTGCAAGGCGCTGATGGCCTACCTGTTGGAAGCGGATCAATACAATAAGTGGTTAGAGGCCTCGGTCGGGTATTTGACCCACCCGCTCAACGCCTACGACAAGAATCCCGTCTGGACGTCCGATTTCAAGAACACGATCTTCGGCGAGGCGGCCAAGCGCACGCTGACCGTTGGCGGCCTCGGCTCGGTCGGCGAGAAGGCGGCAGCGGCGCTTGCCGATTTCATCGTGCTCGACATGTTCGCCAACGTCTGCACCGGGCGCGAGGATCCCAAGGGCGCGATCAAGATCGCCGAGCGCCAGGCGACGCGGCTCTACCGCTGAAACTGACGGAGCAGGAACGAGATCAGAAGGTCAGCACAAACGGTCGTGCACCCTCCGTTCATTCCCGCGAAAGCGGGAATCCAAAGCAAGCCTGGGTCCCCGCTTTCGCGGGGACGAACGGAAGAGAAATGACTGCCGAACATAGGCCTGACGATCTGATGCCTGCTCTGTAATTCAGGTGACACATGGCCGATCTTGCCCTCAAGCCCGCGATTGCCGGACGGCCGGTCCGCGGCGTGAGCGCGTGGGACCGGCTCAAGGTTAATCGCGACTGGCTCGGCCTGTGGTTCATGCTGCCGGCGGCGGCGTTTTTGCTGCTGTTTCTGGCCTATCCGCTCGGACTCGGCGTCTGGCTCTCGTTCACCGATGCGCGGATCGGCCGCCTCGGAGAATTCGTGGGAATCGAGAACTACGAGTGGCTGTGGGACGATTCGGTGTTCTGGCTCTCCGTGTTCAACACGCTGCTCTATACCTGCGTCGCCAGTGTGTTCAAATTCGCGATCGGGCTCTACCTCGCGCTCCTGCTCAACCACAACATGCCGTTCAAGGCGATCATCCGCGCGATGGTGCTCATCCCCTTCATCGTGCCGACGGTGCTCTCGGCGATCGCGTTCTGGTGGATCTACGACAGCCAGTTCTCGATCGTGTCCTGGTCGCTGCGCAAGCTCGGGCTGATCGCGAGCAATATCGATTTCCTCGGCGACACCTGGAACGCGCGCTGGTCGGTGATCTTCGCCAACATCTGGCGCGGGGTGCCGTTCGTGGCGATCACGCTGCTCGCCGGCTTGCAGACCGTATCGCCGTCGCTCTACGAGGCCGCGACCATCGACGGCGCCACGCCGTGGCAAAGGTTCCGCTACGTCACCTACCCGTTGCTCACGCCCATCATCGCCGTGGTGATGACGTTTTCGGTACTGTTCACCTTCACCGATTTCCAGCTCATCTGGGTGCTCACGCGCGGCGGCCCCGCCAACGCCACGCATCTCATGGCGACGCTCGGGTATCAGCGCGCCATCGGCGGCGGCTATCTCGGCGAGGGTTCGGCCATCGCCACTGCCATGATTCCGTTCCTGCTCGCCGCAATCCTGATCTCGTGGTTCGGACTGCAGCGGCGAAAGTGGCAGCACGGAGAAAGCAATGACTGACGTGCTCGCGTCCAAGGTGGCAAGCCCGAGCGCGGTGCTGTCCGGCGTCACCGCGGACCACACCGAGGGCATGAGCTATCTGCAGACGCTGCCGCGCCGGCTGGTGACGCTTTATCTGCCGCTGTCGGTGATCATTTCCGTGCTGCTGTTCCCGTTCTATTGGATGGCGCTCACCGCGATCAAGCCGGACGAGCAGTTGCTCGACCTCGATCGCTTCAATCCGTTCTGGACCTGGACCCCGACACTAAAGCACATCCAGCAATTGCTGTTCGGGACGCATTACCCGCAGTGGCTCTTGAATACGATGCTGGTGGCGATCAGCGCCACCATTCTTTCGATCGTTGCCAGCGTGCTCGCCGCCTACGCCATCGTGCGGCTGCGTTACAGAGGCGCGCAGTGGGTCGGCGGCGCGATCTTTCTCGCCTATCTCATTCCGCCCTCGATCCTGTTCATTCCGCTCTCGACCGTCGTGTTCCAATATGGGCTGTTCGACACGCCGTTCGCCTTGATCCTCACCTATCCAACCATTCTGATCCCGTTTTCGACCTGGCTGCTGATGGGTTATTTCAAGACCATTCCGTTCGAGCTCGAGGAATGCGCGCTGATCGACGGCGCAAGCCGCTACCAGATTCTCACCAAGATCGTCTTACCGCTGGCGGTGCCGGGGCTGATTTCGGCGTTCATCTTCTGCTTCACGCTGTGCTGGAACGAGTTCATCTACGCGCTCACCTTCATATCCTCGACCGAGAACAAGACGGTGCCGGTGGCGATCGTGAACGAATTCGTCGACGGCGATATCTATCGCTGGGGTTCGCTGATGGCGGGCGCGCTGGTCGGCTCACTGCCACTGGTGATCCTATATGCCTTCTTCGTCGAGCACTACGTCTCGGCGATGACCGGCGCGGTCAAGGAATAGGGTCGGTAACCGGAGGCGAAAAGCGGATCGGTTCTCGGCTGGGAGGATGACATGGATTTGACGCTGGTCGCCTACGCGACGCTTGCGCTTTCTTTGTTCGTATCCGCGGTCAAGGTGGGCGGCTTTATCCTCAATGCCGATCCGCGCGCAATCATTAATTCGGGCCGCTGGGCGCTCCTCGCGCTTGTGGCGCTCGCGCTCGGCGTCTTGGCGTGGCTCCTCGCCACCGACCGCTGGACCTCGGCGATGATGCTCGCCGCCTTCATGCTGCCGGTGTTCGTGCAGGCAGAGCCGCGCTGGCGCGTGCTGTTCGGTCCGCTCAACACCGGGCGGGTCGATTTTGCGACTGGCGCAGCAGCAAAGCGATCGCCACGCCTGCCGCCAATGCCAAGAACGACAGCAGCACCATCACCGGCACCGGCGGCCATGGAGCAGCGCCGCCCATGTTGTGCGCCGCATGCGGCGCGTCCATCCCACCGTGAGCGCCGTGTGCAACCGCGGTCGCCGGCCGCACCGTCATCATGCCGTGCTTGAGATGGTGGGCCACCAACCACCAGTTCATCGGATACGCGATGATGAAGCCTACTAGCAGTCCCATCGACATCACGAACCAGAAGCTCGGGGTCATGGGATCGGCCGCGGCCGGAATGCGCGACTTGAGCGCCATGACCGTCGGCACCATTCCCGCCATCAACAGATTCATCGACAACAATTCCGATACGAACGTGCTTCGAAGCGCGCGCCCGTAAGAGCCGCCAGCCATGTCGCGCATGAACAGCGCCTGAAAAATCGTCCAGCCGAAGGCGAAGCCGAGAACGTATTCGATGACGACCTCGGTCAAGCCGGCAAGCCCGAACACGCTCGAGAGCACCGCGCCCGCCAGGATGCCGACGCCGTCACCAGCGACGCAATGCATCGTCGAGCCCAGCGTCTGCCGCCAGCGCGCGGCGACGTAGCGTTCATGCAGCCCTGGCAGTGGCTCACGGCAGCCGAGCACGTAAGAAATGCGCCAATCACGCCGGTATAGGCGGTCAGCAGCACAAATCTCCATTTGAGAACCGGCGATTCCGGCGTCGAGCGGATATCGATCGCGACGAACAGCAGCGACGCCGCCATCAACACGAACCAGAGCAGCATCACGCCATCCAACATCGAAACCCTCCGTCATCCCGACGCAACATATCCGAACACTCGGGCCTAGCATCTTTCGACCAGCCATTCGGCATTGTACATCCATATGCGTCACCCTCGGGCTTGACCCGGGGTCCATCTTTTTTTCAAAAGGCTTTTGGCGAAGACGATGGATCGCCGGCGCGTAAGCGCGTTCACGCGCGTCTTCGACGCGCTTCTGCCCGGCAATGCCGCCGAACCGACACGCGCTAGAATTGCTCTTCCGCTAGCGCCATCACGGAGGCGCCGCCGTGCATCGTTATCTCTGCGAGGCCCGCGGCCTGGGACAGGAAGTGGTCGGCAAAGAACCGTGCGGTCGTGATCTTTGCGCGATAGAATGCGAGATCGTTGGCGCCGGCATCGAGCCTGTTCTGGGCAATGGCCGCGGCACGCGCCATCTGCCATCCGCCGGATACGGTGCCCAGCAGCTGCAGGAACGGCGTCGCACCGCAGAGCACGGTGTTCAGATCCTGCCGGCTGGCTGACCGGACCCAGTCGACCGCGGCGGATAAGGCTGCCAGGCCAGCGCGCAGCCGACGCCTGATGACTGCGAGATCGTCTTGCGCCGCGCCGTCCAAGCCGTCCACAACCTGCTCGATCTCCTCGATGAGTGTTCGCATGGCGCGCCCGTCATCGCGCAAAATTTTTCGGCCGACCAGATCGATGGCCTGGATGCCGGTCGTGCCCTCGTAGATGGTCGTGATGCGGGCGTCGCGCAGGTGCTGCGCGGCGCCGGTTTCCTCGACGTATCCCATCCCGCCGTGGATCTGCAGGCCGGTCGATGCAACGTCGATTGCCGATTCGGTGCTCCAGCCTTTGACCACCGGGATCAGCAGCTCCGCTATCGCCTGCGCACGCGCTCGCGCGCCGGCGTCGGCATGCCGGCGTGCCACATCGAGCTGGCCCGCCACGACATAGGCGAGCGCGCGCATCGCCTCGACGCGCGACTTCATCGACATCAACATGCGCCGAACGTCGGGGTGGCGGATGATGGGCACGGCACGGCCGCCGTTGGTCGATTCCTTGCCTTGTATGCGCTCCTTGGCCCAAGTGAGCGCGCGCTGATAGGCGCGCTCGGCAACCGCCAGTCCCTGTAATCCCACGGCGAAGCGCGCCTCGTTCATCATGATGAACATCGCCTCGAGGCCGCGGTTCTCCTCGCCGAGCAGATAGCCGATCGCCCCGCCCTTGTCGCCGAAGACGAGCGTGGCGGTCGGACTGGCATGAATACCGAGCTTGTGCTCGATCGAAACGCAGGACACGTCGTTGCGCTCGCCCAGGCTGCCGTCCTCATTCACGAGAAACTTGGGCACCAGGAATAACGATATGCCTTTGACGCCTTCGGGCGCATCCGGCGTGCGCGCGAGCACCAGATGGATGATGTTCTCCGCGAGATCGTGCTCGCCGAAGCTGATGAAGATCTTCTGCCCGCGAATACGATAATGATCGCCCTCTGCGACCGCGCTGGCACGCAGCAGCGCCAAGTCCGATCCCGCCTGGGGCTCGGTCAGATTCATGGTGCCGGTCCATTCGCCGGTGACGAGCCGCGGCAGATATTTTTGCTTCTGCGCCTCGTTGCCACGCAGAAGGATCGCCTCGATCGCCCCTTGCGTGAGCAGCGATACCAGGGAGAAGCCCAAATTCGCTCCGTTCCACATCTCCATGATGGCTGCGTCGACCAGCTTGGGCAGTCCCTGACCGCCGTATTCCGCCTCGAACCGCAGCCCGTTCCAGCCGGCTTCGACGAATTGGCGATAAGCCGCGTGGAAACCCTCGGGCATCAGCACTTGCCCGTCGTTCCACCGCGCCCCTTCGACGTCGCCCGCGCGCTCGAGCGGCGCCCACACACCGCCGGCGAATTTCGCCGCCTCATCCAGTACGGAATTGACCAGATCCGGCGTTGCATCCTCGCAGCCGGCAAGACTTGCGACGGTGTTGAGATCGGCGAGCTCGTGGATTGCAAACTGCATGTCCCGGACGGGAGCGCTGTACGTGCTCATTTCGCTTCCTCGCTATATTCTTTCTCTTCCAGAAACCGGTGAACGACCGGCGCCACCTCTTCGGCTTTGGAGACGAGAAACATGTGGCCGTCGTTGACCACGTGCAGCTCGGCGCGCCGAATGAGCGCCGAGAGGATTTTCGCATTGATGAGCGGCACGATCGGATCGTCCGAGCCGTGCATGACGAGGGTGGGCTGCCGCAGCAGCCGCAGCCACGGCAGGCTGGTCCATCCGGCGGCGGCGAGCAATTGAAAAAAATATCCGCGGCTGCTCGGCGCCCACATGGCATCGCCGTGCCGGCGCAGCAGATCGGGATCGGAGCGAAAGGCGCCGCCATAGATTTCCCCGCCGAAGTTTTGAAGAAAGTCCGGGTCGACGTATCGCCGGGGGCTGATGAGTTTCGTCAGCACGCTCGGCCGGCCTGGCACCATCAACACGCCGGGAGACGTCGAGGCGAGCACGAGCTTGCGGCAACGTTCGGGAAAGGCGAAAGCGAACGTCTGCGCAAGCGCGCCACCCCACGACACACCGAGCGCGTCGATCGGCCGCCGGTATCCGAGCTCGTCCAGGAGGCTACCTGCAAGCCGGGCCAGACCGGGAAAGCGGTACGGCACCAAGGACGCCGGCGAGGCGCCAGAACCCGGAACGTCGAACGTCACCACCTCGCGCTCCGGCAGCGCGGACACGAACGGCTCGACCAGTTCGAGGCTCGCGCCGATGCCGTTGAAGACGATGAGCGGCGGCAGATGCGCGGCTCCCGGACGGATGCCGACGCGCAATCGCTGGCCGTCGATGGTCTTGGTTCGAATGTGCATCGCGAGACCTGCGCCCTGCCCGATCACTTCAATGTGCGCCCGACGCGCGCGCCCTCCTCAACTCGCGCGCACATATGTCCCCGGCGCATCGGCGCCGGCCGGGTAAGACTCATTGCCCAAGCGCTCCGGAGCGACCCGAAGCTCCCCTGACCGCTCGGCGAGCCAAGAGCGCCAATGCGCCCACCACGATCCTGCGATGGGCTTTGCCGCCGCAAGCCAATCGTCGGGCCGCTCAACGAGCGTGGGATTGACGAAGTATTTGCTCTTGGCGCCGCCCTCCGGATTGATCAGCGTCTGGATATGGCCGCCCGAGCTGAGCACGAATTCGTTGTGGCCGCCGAGAGAGCGCGCCATCCGGTACCCGTCCCGCCACGGGGTGATGTGGTCGTTGAGACCGGCGACGATGAATTTGTCGCACTCGATTTGCGAGACATCGATGGGAACGCCGAGAACGTTGTACTGACCGGGATGCAACAGCCAGTCGTTGGTGAAAATATCGATCAAGGTGCCGTGAAACTTCGCCGGCAGGCGCGTGGTGTCGTTGTTCCAGTAAAGGATGTCGAACGCGGGAGGCGAATTGCCCATGAGGTAATTGTTGGTCCAGTAGCTCCAGATGAGATCGTTGGGCCGCATCCATGCAAAGACGCGGCTCATCTCGCCGCCTTCCAGCACGCCCTTGCGCGCCGTCTCCAGTTTGGCCGCGGCAATCGCCTCCGGGGTGGAAAACAAGCCGAGCTGCGTGTCTGAACTGCCGGCGAGAACCGCGACCATCAGCGTCATCGCGCGGATCAGCGGCTCGCCCCGGGCGGCCAGCACGCCCGCCAGCACCGTCGCGGTCATTGCGCCCGAACAGGCGGCGTGCACGACGACATCGGGCGAGCCGGTGATGTCCGCAATCGCCTCAATCGCTTCGCGAATCGCGGCGACATAGGTCTGCATGTCCCAATCGCGCTCGGCAGGGGTCGGATTGCGCCAGCTGATGGCAAAGACCTGGAATTGGCTGCGCGTGAGGTGTTCAACGATGCTCCGCCCTGGCGACAGATCGAAAAAGTAGAACTTGTTGATTTGCGGCGGCACAATCAAATGTGGCCGCGCGTGAACGCAGGCGCTGGCGGGGGCATATTGGATGAGCTCGAGCACAGGCGTCGTGAGCACGACGGCGCCCTTGGAGAGCGCTAGGTTAGCCCCGACTTTGAACGCGCTCTTGTCGACCTGCGACGGCATCGCGCCGTTCGTCGTGATGTCCGCCAACATGTTTTTCAAGCCGGCCAAGAGATTGGCGCCACGGCTCTCGAGCGTGCTGCGCAGCGCCGCCGGATTGCCGAGAAGCGTGTTGGTCGGCGCGAGCGCGTCGGTCACGAGCGAGGCAGCGAAGCGAACGCGCTCTTTGCTGCGTCGATCGAGCGCCGAGCGATCGACGAATTGCGCAACTGATTTTCCCCAGGCGAGATAAGTCTGAAGCCACATGCGATAGAGTGGGTTCTCCCGCCAGGCCGGATCCGTGAAGCGCTTGTCGCCGGGGGTTGCCGAAAGTTCTGAGCTTCCCGAGGCGATCGCCATGAGCTCGCGTAGCAATGCCACTTCCTGCTCGAGCAGAAGCGCCGGACGCTCGAGAGCCTGCTGCGCGAGCTCCCGCAAGACGGCGGCGATGTCCTGCGGCCGCAACCCGATGAACGGATTGGGTCCGAGCATTCCTTCCGTGGCATGCTCGATGAGCTGTTCGGAATAGCCGCCCGCGTTCTCCTTGGCGCCCATGGTCCGCTCACGCCCGGTTTGTACTGCCGCGAGCGACCAGGACCAGCGCCACCGCGAGCACCGCCGGCTTGTCTTCAGCCTCGATCTCGATCTTGTTGTCGGTCCGCAGCAGCAGGTGCTTTGGACCTCTTTCCTCGACCGACAGCAGCGCGATTCGATTGCGTACCCGCGCGCCGGCCTTGACCGGCGCGACGAAGCGCACGCGCTCGAGCCCATAGTTGAAGGCCTGCTCGATCCGCGCGGGGCGAATGAAGACCTCGAGCGCCGTCGGGGCAATCAAGGACAAACTCAGATAGCCGTGCGCGACGGGAGCGCCGTAGGGACTTTCGCGGCGCGCCCGTTCGACATCGACGTGAAGCCATTGGTTGTCGCCCGTGCACGCCGCGAACCGGTCGATACGTTCCTGGTCGATCGTGACCCATTCGGATACGCCGAGCTCGCGACCCACAAACGACGCGCTGTGCTCGAGGCTGAACGTTTGAGATGCCAACATGACCATGTCACGACTGCTGGGCGTGGGCTTCGGCCGGCGCGGGACGGACCGCGGGGCTCAAGCCAGTCGTGGTCGGCGCGGCGCGATAGTCGCGGAATTGCTCGCGCAACAGCTTCTTGTCGAGTTTACCGACGCTGGTCCTGGGCAGCGCCGACGCGAATACGACCTGATCGGGGACCGCGTAGCGCGATATCACGCCCTTGCTCGCGTAATCCTGCAAGGCCGCCTTGATCTCGCAGTCGCTGACCGAGCAGCCCGGCTTGAGCACCACGACTGCCAGGGGGCGTTCGGTCCACTTTGGATCGGGAATGCCGATGACGGCAGCTTCGCCCACGCCGGGGTGCTTGAGAATGAGATCCTCGATGTCGAGCGAGGAGACCCATTCGCCGCCGGTCTTGATGACATCTTTGAGGCGATCGGTGATTTTCAAGTAGCCATCGGGGCCGATGACACCGATGTCGCCGGTGTGCAGCCATCCGCCGAGCCACAACTTTTCCGAGTTCGCAGGATCGCGCAGGTAGCCTTGCGTCAGCCACGGCGCGCGCGCCACGATTTCGCCCGGGGTCGCACCGTCGCGTGGGACATCCCTCATGTCCGGATCGACGACACGCAGATCGACCATCGGGATCGGACGCCCAGCCTTGATCCGCACCTCGACCTGGCGATCGACATCCCACGCTTCATCCTCCGATCTTAGATGCGCCAATGTGAGCACGGGACAGGTCTCTGACATGCCGTAGCCGGTCGTGATATCGATGCCGTGCTGCATGGCCTCTTTCGCCAATGCCCGCGGCAGCGCCGCCCCGCCGACGATGACTTTCCAACCTTGCAGTATTCCCTCCTTCGATTTCGGGTGCGCGAGGATCATTTGTAGAATGGTCGGGACGCAGTGCGAGAACGTCACCTTCTCGCGCGCGATCAAGTCGAGCACGAGATCGGGGGAATATTTGCCCGGATAGACCTGCTTGAGGCCGAGCGTCGTCGCGACGTAGGGAAAGCCCCAGGCGTGGACGTGGAACATGGGCGTCACCGGCATGTACACGTCGCCGTCGTTGAGACGGCCGTGTCCGGTGCCGGTGATCGCGTTGCGCAGCGCCAGCGTGTGCAGCGCCAGCTGGCGATGGCTGAAATAAACGCCCTTGGGAAGGCCGGTCGTGCCGGTGGTGTAGAAGGTGGTTGCGCGCGTATCCTCGTGGAAGTCGGGGAACACGTAGTGCGGGTCGGCAGCGGCGAGCAGCGTCTCGTACTCGGCCGCGAACGGAAGCGACGTCTTCGCCGCGCCGCCGGCATCGTCGATCCAAATCAGCGATTTGACCCCTTCGACGCGAGCCCAGATCTGCTCGAGGATGGGCGCAAACTCGCTGTTCACCAGGATGATGTCGTCTCTGGCGTGGTTGATGGTGTAGAGAATTTGTTCGGGGGAAAGTCGGACGTTGATGGTGTGAAGGGTTGCCCCCATCATCGGCACGGCAAAGAAGCACTCGAGATAGCGGTGGCTGTCGAAATCCATGACCGCCACGGTCTGGCCTGGTCGAACCCCGAGCTTGGCGAGGCCGCTCGCTAATCTGCCGACCCGCTCACGCAAGTCGCCATAGGTAAGCCGGGCTTGCGAGCGATAGACGATCTCCTGCTTGGGCGCGCGGGCGAGCGCCGTCTCGAGCAAGTGTTTGATCAGCAGCGGGCACGAATAGGCTGCGGCGCTACGTTCGATCAGGTTGGTCATAAAAGCCTCCCAGCTCTTGATTGCGCGGGCTCATTGACATCTGCTTAACCGATAGTATGATTGTCAGACAATCAGATCGTCCAGTCAAGCCCTATTTTTCTGGCGCCGATCGCGTTAAATGAGAATCGGCTCGAAACGGAATCGCTCGAATGACGGAAACAGGCGAAAAGTTCGATCGAATCAATGCGATACCGGCGTACCAGCTGGTCGCCGACGCAATCGAGCGGGAGATTCTGGCGCGACGGATCCGCCCGGGCGAGCCGATCGGCACCGAAGCGCAGCTGGTCAAACAGTTCGGCGTGAACCGGTCGACCGTGCGGGAAGGCATCCGCCTGCTGGAGCAGAGCGGGCTCATCCACCGCGATTCAGGCCGGCGGCTGATGGCGACCCTGCCGCACTATAGCCGCCTCGCGACCCGGATGAGCCGGGCGATGCTGCTACACGAGGTCACCTTCCGGGAGCTTTGGGAGGCGACGACCGCGCTCGAGGTCGCGACCGTCGAGCAGGCCGCGGAGCACGCGACGGAGGAGGATATTGCCGAGCTCGAGGCCAATGTCGCCAGCACCAAGGACGTCGCCGCCGATCCGGCCGCCGTCGCCGAGTTGGACACGCAGTTCCACGCGTTGATTGCCAAAGCATCGCAGAACCGGGTGCTGCAGCTCGCCCGCGAGCCCTCGAGCCTCCTCATCTTTCCGACCACCGAGATCATTTTGCGAAAGGTGAAGGAGGGTGTGCCCCGTCTCATTCAGGCACACCGGAAAATCCTCGATGCGGTAAGGGAGCACGACAAGGAGGCGAGCCGGCTGTGGATGCTGCGCCACGCCAAGGATTGGGGCCGTGGTTTCGAGCGCGCCGGCAAGGACATCGATCAGCCGATCGACCGCGTCTATATGCGCGAGGTGATGACGCGCTGAGCGCGGCAAGCGCGCGCAGGCCAGCGAGGGAATACATGGCAGCAGACGATTTCCATGCTGACAGTGAGCAGCGGTCAGACGCTCGATATTTCCGCCGGTGAATCGAGCGCCGGCGTCGAAGTGATGAGCGGCGGCATCCTGCGGGTCCTCTCGGGAGGCACCGCCGGTGGTACATTCGTCGAAGGCGGCACGGAAATCGTCAATGCCGGCGGCACAGACTTCTTCGGCGGCGAGCAAATAGTCGCTGAGGGCGGCACGGACTTCTTCGGTGGCGAGGAAGTAGTCGCTGAAGGCGGTGCGGCCGGTAACCCAACCGCCAGCGGCGGCACGGAAACCATCAATGCCGGCGGCACGGGCTTCTTCGGTGGCGAGCAAATAGTCGCTGAAGGCGGTAGGGCCGGTAACGCAGCCGTCAGCGGCAGCACCGAAATCGGCAATGCTGGCGGCACGGTCTCCTTCGGCGGCGAGCAAATCGTAGCTGAAGGCGGTAGGGCCGGCTACGCAACCGCCAGCGGCGGCACCGAAATCGGCAATGCCGGCGGCACGGTCTCCTTCGGCGGCGAGCAAATCGTAGCTGAAGGCGGTAGGGGCCGGTAACGCAACCGCCAGCGGCGGCACCGAAATCG
>Ga0126377_10000186_pt1 | contig 35474 bp, 28 predicted proteins | sample PanSoiMetPlot_22_FD_92647 | JGI IMG/M metagenome (GOLD analysis project Ga0126377, IMG submission 92647) | Tropical forest soil microbial communities from Panama - MetaG Plot_22 | ecosystem: Environmental > Terrestrial > Soil > Tropical forest > Bulk soil | place: Panama | collected 2016-02-17 | reverse complement strand
GCGGGCGCGGTGGCGCAGCTGGCTCTCCACCATCGCGGCCGCCGAGTCGAGCACCGCGCAGACGTCGACCGGCCGCTGGTCCTGCTCGTCGACCCGCGCCAGCGATCGCAGCTCCGACACGATGCGGCGCACGCGGCGCGCGCCCTCGATCGCGCCCTGCAGGCGCTCGAGCATGAGCGGCAGCCGCGGCCCGATCGGCTCGTCGTCGGACTTGCGGCGGAGCTCCTTGAACACCGCCTCGATGCCGATGAGGACGTAGGTCAGCGGGTTGTTGATCTCGTGGGCCAGGCCGGCGGCCAGGGTGCCGAGCGCGGCCAGGCGATCGGCCAGGGCCAGCTGCGCCTGCAGCCGCTTGGCCTCGGTGATGTCGCGGACGATGGCGACCACGCCGTCGGGGCCGGCCGACGACAGGCGGGCCTCGTACTCGTGCTCGCCGGCCGGCGTGCTGAGCGGGAACTCGAAGCGCTGGCTCTGCCCGTTCTCGAGCACGAGGGCGAGCGCCTCGACGGTCTGCTCGGCCAGCGGCGAGGGCAGGACGTCGGCCAGGCTGCGCCCGACCACGCGCTCGGCCGGTGCGGCCAGTTTTTCGGCCCAGGCGGGCTGGAAGTCGACCACCACGCCGTCGGAGCGGACCCGGAACATCATGTCGGGCAGCGCGTCGAGCAGGGCGTCGGCCTTGACCACGCTGGCGCGCAGCTCCTCCTCCATGCGCCGCTGGCGCGTGATGTCGCTGGCGACCAGCGCGACGCCGCGACGGGAGCCGCTGCCGAACGGGATGAGCCGCACGCGGCTGTGCAGGCCGTGCTTCTCGATGTCGACCAGATCGAGGTGACCGGTGCGGGCGCGCTCGAACGCCGGAGTCACGATCTCGCGCACGCCGGCCGGCAGGTCGCCGATGCGGGTGCCGGCCAGGAGATCGTCGAGCGGGCCGGGACGCCCTGCGTGGTTGGCGAACATGAGCTGGCCGCCGCCGTCGTAGAGCGCGACCCGGTCGGGCATGGCGCGCAGCGTCGCGGTGAAGCGCTCGCGCTCGGCGGAGCGCCGCTCGGCCAGGGCGAGCTCGAGATCGAGGTCGGCGGCGTCGATCGGGACGAGCGCGATGTTGGTGACGCCGGCCGCGAGCGCGGCGGCGGCCAGGTGGCGCTCGCGCCGGTGCACCAGCGCGATGATCGGCCGGGCCAGCCCGGCTGACCACCGGTCGCAGAGGTCGTGGATGTCGTCCAGGTCGACCTGGCCGGCGCCGAGCGCGACCACGGTGGTCTCGCCGGTGCGCAGCGCCTCGCGCAGCCCTTCTCCCTCGACGAGACGGACCTCGTATCCGCGCCTGGCGAGCACGCCGAGCACGAGCTCGCGCAGGCCGGGCTCCCCGACACACACGCAGCCCGAACCGGCCGATGTCATGAGAAAATCGCCAGGAATCGCCGAGTCATTTTACCCAACTCGATGGATTCGGCGGCATTCTTGTAGCGGGAGACTCGCGGGCGTAGGATCGCGCGACCGCGAGCCAGGGCGATGTCCGTGAACAGCTCTGACGACCATACGCCCCGCGCGGCGGTTGACCGGAGGCGCGCGTGAGCGCGACCGGGGGCCCGCCGCCCGCGCAGGCGCTCGCCCTCGTGCGGGACGGGCGCACGCACTTCGCGCAGGGCGACGTGGAGCGGGCGCGCGCCTGCTTCGCCGCCGCGGTCGAGATCGCGCCCGGCGATCCGATCGCACGGGCCGGGCTGGCCCGCTGCGACCGCCTGCTGGCCGAGAGCATGGGCGGCCCCGACGAGGGCGGCGTCGGCGGCGCGGCGGACGACGGCGCGGGGGCCGGCGATGGCGGCGGCGAGGGCGACACCATGGCGATGGGCATCCCGCCCATCGACGCGGCCAACGAGGCGACCGTGGTCGACGCGATGGCCGGGCACCGGGCCGAGCTCGAGCGGGCGCGCGAGAGTGCGCGCGCGGCGCGAGGGGGCCGGACGACCGGCGGCCCGGCCCGCGCCGCGGGCGCCATCTCGCGGCCGCCCGAGCCGCCCGGCCACGGCTTCGACCAGGATGGTCTGTTCGCCGGCGGCTCGCCTCCGGGTGCGAGCCACGGGGCCCCGCCCGCGCTCGGCTTCCCGGGCGGGTCGGCGCCGCCGGGAGGGTTCGATCCGGCCGCGCCGCCGGGGCCAGATTTCGGGCCCAGGCCAGGAAACCGGCCCGAGGGCGGGCATGGCGAGCCCGGTGGCGAGCACGGCGGCGGCGGCGGTCCCGGCGCGGAGATGTCGTATCCGCGCTTCGTCGACGGTCCGCCGGGGAACTACCCGCAGGTGTCGCGCGGTGGGCTTCCGATGGGGCCGCCGGGCCCGGGGCCGCTGCATGCGCCGGTGCACGCGCTGCCCGCCGCCGGGCCGCAGGCCATGCCGTATCCGGCGCCCGGGTCGACCGGGCCGTTTCCCCAGTTCGGCCCGCCGGCGGCGAGCGGCTACGGGCCGGCGGTGGCCTGGCTGGGCGCCGGGCGGTCGCGGAGCTTCCTCATCGGCGTCGCGTCCGCGTTCGCGGCGGCCTTCACCGGGCTGGGCCTGCTGGTCGGCTTTCTCGCGTTCGGCGGCGGCGGGGCCGCGGCGCGCGCGACTCCGCCCGGCGCGGCCCCGGGCGCGGCCGCTTCCGCGGCTCCGGCGAGCGCGCCGGTCCCGGGCGACGCGGCCGGCAAGCGCGGAGGCGAGGCCCCCGCGCCCGCGGCTCGACCGGCAGCGGCGGTCGCGGCGGCGCCCGCATCCGGCGCGATGCCCGGCCGCATCGAGACGCGGGTCAAGACCGTGGAGCACCCGGTGCTGGCGACCGCGGTGGCCCCGGTCAGCGGCGAGGTGGAGCGCGTGCACGTGAAGGCGGGCGGCGCGGTCACCACCGGGCAGAAGCTCTACACGCTGCGCGAGGGCAAGGGTGCGCGCGCGGTCGAGACCACGGTCGAGGCGCCGGCGGCCGGGCGCATCGAGCGGCGCGCTGCCCGGGGCGACTCGGTCCAGAAGGGCGACGTGCTGGCCCAGCTGGTCGACCCGAGCGTGTGGAACCTGGTCGCGGACATGACCAGCGAGGACGTGAACGCCGAGTGGTCGTGCGAGGTGTCGACCATCGAGGGTCGCAACCGCGCGCCGTGCCGGATCGAGGGCGTGCAGCGGCTCGGCGGACAGCAGAGCCGGGCCACCGCCTCGGTCGGCGCCGAGGCCGCCGGCTGGCTGCAGGGCGGCGGCCAGGAGCTGCTCGTCTTCCTGTCACCGACGGACTCGCCCGCGCTGACCAGCGCCGCGGCCGCCGGGTCGGCGGCGAGCACGGGCGCGGCGGGCGCGGGCGCGGCGGGCGAACCGGCCGGCGCCAGCGCCGGCGACGGCGACAAGGCCGACGACAAGGCCGGCGACAAGGCCGACGACAAGGCCGGCGACAAGGCCGGCGACAACGCCGGTGGCCGAACCGACGGCCACGCCGATGACAGGGCCGACGGCAAGACCGACGGCAGGTCCGACGCGGCCCCTTGAACCGCACGACCGTGGCCGCGCCGCCGCGCCGGTCGACCACTCGCGCAGGCCCTGCCCCTCACCGATCACGCGCGGTTGCCCGCCGGCCGCCGCCCGCGGCCGTGAGTCGAGCAAGGTCCCTCTTGACCGGAGCGCGCCCGTTTGTTAGCAGTCCTAACGATGTCCCATTTCATGGACAGTGACCCGCTCCACGGACGCGTGGTCGCCGGCCTGGCCAAGATCGGCCTGGCCCTCCGGACTCAGCAGTGGCAGGCGACCGGCCAGCGCGGTCTCAACCCGACCCAGGGCCAGATCCTGACCATCCTGCGCGCCCGGCCCGACGGTCTGTCGCTGGCCGAGCTGGCCGCGGAGCTGGGCGTCAAGCCGGCCACCGCGAGCGCCTCGGTCGCGGCGCTGGTGCGCAAGCGACTGGTCGGCAAGCGCCGGGTGTCGACCAACAAGCGCGCGGTGCTGATCCGTCTGACCGCGACCGGCACGCGCGAGGCCGACCGCTCGGTCGCGTGGCACGACATGCTGTTCCGCGCCGTCGATCAGCTGAGCGAGCACCAGCAGGAGGTGCTGCTGGTCGCGCTGCTCAAGATGATCCGCGCGCTCCAGGAGGACGGCGCCATCTCGCAGGCCCGCATGTGCGTCACCTGCAAGTACTTCAAGCCGTACCAGTACAACGACCTCTACCGCCCACACCACTGCGACTTCGCGCAGGCCGCCTTCGGCACGCGCGAGCTGCGCCTCGACTGCGCCGAGCACCAGACGACCGGCGATCAGGACGCGACGATCATCTGGACCCGTTTCAACAACCAGGGCGCGGGCTGACCCACCAGGCGAGGCCCGCCGCCGGCCCTTGCACCTCGGCCGCGGCGTCCGCGCGGGTCTCCTTCACCCGCTGAGTATACTGGCGCGGTGCAGGAGGCCCGGAATGGAATCGACGGGTTCGGCATCGATGGGTTCGCCGCCGACATCGCGACGCAGCGCAGGTACTTCGCCGCGCGGGTCCCGTCCTATGAGCGTCTGCTCGGGCTCGTGGCCGACGGACTCGACGGCGACATCGGCCGACGCCTGAGCAAGGCGTGGGCGCGCCGCGGCTTCGGCGTCTTCTACGAGCGCCCGCTCCTGCTCCTGGCCACCCTCCGCTTCGACGCGCTCGCCACCGGCCCCGACCACCCGCTGTGGGCCGCGCTGGCCGCCGACGCGCCCGATGCGTCCGCCGTCACCGGCGACGCGCTCGACCGCGCGCTCGCCCGCGACCGGCCGCGCGTCTGGCACTCGCTGACCCGGCGGCGCGTGCAGACCAACGAGGTGTCGCGCGCGGTCGCGTGGCTGTGGCCGGCCGCGCTGGCCGCCGGCCGTCCGCTCGCGCTGTGCGACATGGGCTGCAGCGCCGGGCTCAACCTGGTCGCCGACTCGCTCGGGCTGGTGTGGACCGAGCCGCCCGCCTCTCCGGGCGCCGCGCCGCGCCCGCTGCCGGTCGCGCGCGACCCGCGCGTCGTGGTGCGGCACGGCTTCGATCTCGAGCCGCTCGACGCCACCGACGAGGAGGACAGCACCTGGCTGCGCGCCTGCGTGTGGGCCGGCGAGCGCGACCGCCTCGGCCGCCTGGAGCGCGCGCTGGCCGCCTTCCGCGAGGCGACCCGCGGCGGCGCGCCGCCGGTCATCGAGACCTGCCACGCGCGCGACATGCCGGCCCGCGTCGCGGACCTCTCGGGCGCGGACCGGAGCGGCGCGCTGTGGATCGCCTACCAGACCGTGGTGCGCGAGTATCTGGGCCCGGCCCGCCAGCCCTACCTCGACGGGATGCGCGCCTGGCTGGCCTCGCGCCCGCCCGGCCGGGCGCTGTGGATCGAGCTCGAGGATCCGCCCGATGGGCGCACCCGCGAGCGGCCGACCGCGCTCATCGCCCACCTGTGCCGCCCCGACGGCTCGCCGCTCGATGTGGTCCTGGCCCGCTGCCAGTACCACCCGGTCGAGATCGCCCCGGAGGCCGACGCGGTGGCCGCCGTGCGCGCGGCGCTGGCCGCTTGACAGTCGCCCGCCCTCGTTCATAACAGTTGCACGATGCAACAAAACAGTTGGGTGCTGCCCACGACCCTCCTGCCCGAGGTCGCCCCGCTGCGCGACGCCTCGCGCCGCCTGGTGCGCGAGCTCGGCTTCCTCGACAACCGGGTCAAGCGGTCGGGCGTCACCCACTCGCAGTGCCACGCGCTCATCGAGATCGAGCGCCGCGGCGTGGTGGCGGCCGGCGAGCTCGCCGCGGTGCTCAACCTCGACAAGTCGACCACCAGCCGCACGGTGGCCGGCCTGGTCCGCGCCGGCCTCATCGCCCCGCGCGCCGACGGCAAGGGCGATCGCCGCCGGCGACCGCTGGCCCTGACCGCGCGGGGCCGCCGCAAGCTGGCGGCCCTGCACGAGCTGGCCAACCGGCAGGTCCAGGAGGCGCTCGCGCTGCTCGACGACGACGGGCGCGCGGCGGTCGTGCGAGGCATGGAGGTCTACGCCCGGGCCCTGGCCCGGCGGCGCGCGCAGCAGGAGTTCACCATCCGGCCCATCGCGCGGCGCGACGACCCGGTGGTCGGCGGCATCATCCGCGCGACCCTGACCGAGTACGGCTGCACCGGCCCCCGCTTCGCGATCCACGACCCCGGGATCGACGCCATGAGCCAGACCTACGCCGGCAGCGGCCACGGCTACTGGGTGCTGGCGCGCGGCGCGGAGGTGGTGGGCGGCGCCGGCTTCGCCCCGCTCACGGGCGGCGGCGAGGCGGTGTGCGAGCTGCGCAAGATGTACTTCCGCCGCGAGGCGCGCGGGCTCGGGCTGGGCGCGCGCCTCCTCGACCACGTGCTGGCCGAGGCGCGCCGGGCCGGCCACCGCACCTGCTACCTCGAGACCATCGAGGCCATGGGCGACGCGCGGAGGCTCTACCAGTCTTTCGGCTTCCGCCCGCTCGACGCGCCGCTCGGCGAGACCGGCCACTTCGCGTGCAACGCCTTCTATCTCCTCGACCTCACGTCCCGATCCGAGAAAGTCGACCCTCCGTCGAATTCTCATTGAAGCGGTCCAGAGTGGTGCGATAGAGTACCTTTCGACGCAGCGGTGTTTCCGCAATGGGAGGGCGGAACGCCGGGAGGGATCGTACAGGGCGGCCGATGTACTTGGGGCTGTCGCCGATGAGCGGGGCAGCGGCGCTTCGAGGGGTAGGTCTGGCGGGTTTCTCCTGGGACGAGGGGATTTGGGCCAGAGGTGATGGTGACGGGGTCAGAGCGGGGCAAGCGCGGCGTGGCTCAGCGGCTGAAGGACGTCGGTCGCCCTGTGTGATCCCTCGAGGCGCGCGTCCCGGCGCGCCCGCCTCTCACGTGCCGTCGCCGATGAAGATGGCCCCCGTCTTGACCAGCACCGCCTGACCGGCGATGCGCACTCGCTCGCCGCGCAGCTCGCAGCGGAGCTCGCCGCCGCGCCGGCTGACCTGCCGCGCGCGCAGCGCCGGGCGACCCAGCCGCTCGGCCCAGTACGGCACCAGCGTGCAGTGGGCCGAGCCGGTGACCGGGTCCTCGGCGACGCCCTTGGCCGGGGCGAAGAAGCGCGACACGAAGTCGACGTCGTCGTCGGGCGCGGTGCCGGGCCCGCTGGCGATGACCGCGAAGGTGTCGAGCGCGGCGATCGCCGCCATGTCGGGCCGGAGCGCGCGCACGTCGGCGGCGCTCTCGAACACGGCCAGGAGATCGCGCGCGCGCAGCGCGGCGATCGGGCGCCGGCCGAGCGCGCGCTCGAGCGCCGCCAGCGCACCGTCCCCGGCGGGGGTCGGCGGCCGGGCGGGCAGGTCCATGACCAGGGCGGCCCCGTCGCGTTCCACCTCGAGCGGGCCCGAGCGGGTGTGGAAGCGGACGTGGCGGCGGTCGGGCTCGAGGCGATCGAACAGGAAGAACGCGCTGGCCAGCGTCGCGTGGCCGCACAGGTCGACCTCGACCTCGGGCGTGAACCAGCGGAGATCGAAGTCGCCGTCGGGGCGGCGCACGAAGAACGCCGTCTCGGCCACCGCGTTCTCCGCCGCCACCGCCTGCATCACCCGGTCGGGCAGCCACGTGTCGAGCGGGCAGATGCCCGCCGGGTTGCCGGCGAAGGGCCGGCCGGTGAAGGCATCGACCTGGTGGTTGCCGAGCCACCCCGCGCCCAGCTCTTCACCCTTGTCCGCCGCGCCCAGCTTCTGGCCCGCGGCCGCGGTCGCTCTCGTCGTCATGCCACGCTCCTCGCGCCCGATGTGCGCCCGGCCAGCCTGCACGCCATCTCCGCCACCTGCGACAGCGCCGACACGGTGCGCGGAGTGAGGCTGCCGCAGCTCAGCCGCACGAAGTTGTGGAACCGGTTGCGCGCCGAGAAGATCGGCCCCGGCGCGATGGCGATGCCGCGCTCGAGCGCGCGGCCCTGAAGCTCCAGCGAGTCCACCCCGACGGGCAGCTCGACCCACAGCACGAATCCGCCGAGCGGCGCGCTCACCCGCGTGCCCTCGGGGAACTCGGTGGCGATGATGTCGCGGAACTGCTCGACGCGACCGCCCAGCGTGCGGCGCAGCCGGCGCAGGTGCTTGTCGTAGCCGCCCGAGGCCAGGAATTCGGCCACCGCCATCTGGGTCAAGGTCGGGTTGCCGAGCGTCTGGGAGAACTTGAGGCGCTCGATGACCTCCTGGTAGCGGCCCGGCACCACCCAGCCGACCCGGTAGCCGGGCGCCAGCGTCTTGGACACCGAGCCGCACAGGAGCACGCGCCCGCCGCGGTCGAACACCTTGGCCGGCCGCGGCCGCGACCCGCTCCACACCAGGTCGCCGTACACGTCGTCCTCGATGAGCGGCACGTCGTGGCGCTCGATCATGCGCACCAGCCGCTGCTTGGCCTCGTCCGACATGACGGCGCCCAGCGGGTTGGACGCGTTGGTGGCGGCCACCACCGCGCGCACGCCGCAGCCGCGCAGCACGTCCTCGAGCGCGTCGAGGTCGAGCCCGCTGCGCGGGTGCGACGGCACCTCGACGGCGCGCATACCCAGCCCCTCGATCGCCTGCAGCACCCCGAAGTAGGTGGGCGACTCGACCGCGATGGCGTCGCCCGAGCGGGCCACCGCGCGCAGGCACAGGTGGATGGCCTCGGTGGCGCCGATCGTGGTGACGAACTCGTCCTCGTGGAGCGCCAGGCCCCAGGTGACCGAGCGCCGGGCCAGCTGCCGCCGCAGGGTCGGCAGCCCGGGCGGCGGATCGTAGGCCACCCCGAGGGTCGTCATCTCGCGCGCGATCCCGGCCGCCAGCCGGTTGAGCGCGCGGATCGGCAGGTCCTCCGGGCCGACGTAGGCCGAACCGAGCGGGACGATCGACGGATCCCGATTGGCCTCGAGGAGGCGCGCGACCGCGGTGGACACCGAGGGGCGAAACGCCGTGTTGCGGCGGCGCGGCACGCGGGGCTCGGCCAGGTGGTCCGACTGGCGCGTGCGCACGTAGTGGCCGGATTTGGGCCGGACCTCGATGAGCCCGGCGTTCTCCAGCTGAAGGTAGGCGGCCAGCACGGTTGCGATGCTGACCCCGCGGTCATCAGCCAGGCGCCTCACCGACGGGAGCCGATCCCCCGCCCGGAGCGCCCCCTGCTCGATCGCGGCAGACAGGTCAGTTGCCAGCTGCTCGTAGAGCATGAGGCAAACTGTAATGCGATGCTCCCCACCTGACCGGCACAGATTTTCTTTCCGCCAGGCGTCACACTACCCCCCTGTGCCGGCGCAGTCTGCGGCCGCTGGGTGGGCAGCGCGCGGCGCAACGCCTTATCTTCGCGGGTCATGTCCTCCTCCCCCGCCGCCCTGCTGCCGGACGAGCCCATGATCGCCAGCGAGAACCGCCCCGGGTCGCCGCCGCACGGCGGCCCCGACCAACGGCCCGGTCAGCCCGGCGCGGTCCCCTCCCCGGTCGGGCTCCGGCGCGCGCTGATCCCGCTCGCGGCCGTCTACATCATCTGGGGGTCGACGTATCTCGGCATACGTATCGCGCTCGAGGGATTCCCGCCGCTCGCGCTGTGCGGCATCCGCTTCGCCATCGCCGGCGGGGCCATCCTCCTCTTCCTGGCCGCGCGCGGCGCCGCCCTGCCCGACCGCCGCCAGTGGCTGTCCGCCCTCCCGATCGGCGCGCTCCTGTTCGTGGGCGGCAACGGCTTCGTCGCGCTGGCCGAGGTGCACATCGGCTCCGGCGTGGCCGCGGTCGTCGTCGCCACCATGCCGCTGTGGATGGGACTGTTCGCCGCCCTCGCCGGCGAGCGCCCGCGCGCGCGCGAGTGGGTCGGCATCGGGCTCGGCTTCGCCGCGGTCGCGGTCCTGTCGAGCGGCGGCGACCTGCGGGCCGACCTCGGCGCCACGCTGTTCCTGCTGCTCTCGCCGGTGGCCTGGTCGTCCGGCAGCATGCTGTCGCGGCGCGCGCCGCGGGCGCCGGGCGGCTTCATGGCGGTCGCCGCGTCGCAGATGCTGATCGGCGGGATCCTGGCCCTGGCCCTCGGCCTGGCCACCGGCGAGCGGTTCGCGGCCATGCCGGGCCCGCGGCCGCTCCTGGCCATGGTCTATCTCACCGCGATCGGCACGCTCGGCTTCGTTGCCTACAGCTGGCTCCTCCGCCATGTGCGCCCGGTCCTCGCCACCAGCTACGCGTTCGTCAACCCGCTGCTCGCGGTCGTGCTCGGCACGGCGCTCGGCGGCGAGGCGCTGGGCTGGTCGACCATCGTCGCGGCGCCCGCCGTGGCGCTCGCGGTCGCGCTGGCGATCACGGCGCGCGGTCGCTGATGCCGCGGCGCGCCGCCACCCGCGCGACCCACGCGGCGTAGGCGACCACGCCCGCCATCTGCAGCGCCGTGCCGGCGAGGTCGGCGGTGGCCGCGTCCGGCATCACCAGCGAGCCGTCGATGGCGTCGAGCGCGAGGCCGAAGACGTTGTTGACCGCGTGGAGCGCGATCGCCGCCTCGAGGCCGCCGGTGCGGATCGTCACCCACGAGGCGGCCAGCGCGACCACCGCGAGGTTCGCTGCCACCAGCGGCTCGGTGCGCCCGTGCGCGGCCACGAACAGCGCCGAGCTGACCGCGACCGCCATCCACGGCGCACCCGCCCGCCCGGCCATGGCCTGGAGCAGCCAGCCGCGGAAGAAGTACTCCTCGCCCGCCGCCTGGAGCGGGGTGAGGAGCGCGATGGCCGCGAGCGCGGGGGCGTAGACCGACCAGCCGACCCAGTCGCCGCCGGAGGATTCGCCGGCGTCGGCGGCGCCGCCCGCGAGCTGGCCGGCGACCAGCTGGCCGGCGATGACGAGCGCGAGGGCCACGGCGGCCCAGCCGGCGCAGGCCGCCAGCCACCGCCATCGCAGGCGGCCGGCGACGCTCGACAGGCTGCCGGCGGGCCGGCCCTGCAGCCAGCGCGCCGCCAGCTTCACCGACGGCACCAGCACCGCGAGGCCGAGCGAGAGGCTGGCCAGCTGCCAGGCGAGGTGGGTAGGCTGCAGAGAGGCGACCTCGTCGCCGGTCAGGGCGGCGAGCCCGGCGACCAGGAGCCACGCGGCCGCCGCCAGGAAGAACCACAGCGAGAGGACGCAGAGGGTCTCGAGCGCGGTGCGCCACCAGGGGTGATGCGACATCGCCGCACGCAGAGCGTGATACGGCACGCCGTGCGGAATGCCGCGCGAGGCGGCGGGCGGGTCGGTCGAATCCGATGCAGACGACATCCCCGAGATCTCCTCGCCCGACTCACCTTGCCAGTGTGGGTGAAATTCTCCAAGGCCGAGCGGCGCTCGCGTGCGAACCGCGGCGCTTGGCCGAGCCTCGCCTCGCCGCACACGTTAGGATGATGACGTGTCCCCCGCGAGCTCCCCGAGGCGCGCGCAGAGCGGTACCGCGTCCCGCATCCTCGACGTGGCCGAGCAGCTGGTCCAGGTGCACGGCTTCAACGGCTTCAGCTACGCCGACGTGTCCGCCGAGCTCGGCATCCGCAAGGCCAGCGTCCACCACCACTTCCCGACCAAGCTCGACCTGGCCGCCCACCTGATCGAGCGCTACCAGCGGCGCTTCGCCGGGGCGCTCGCGCGCATCGAGAACGCCAGCCCCGACGCGCAGGCTGCCCTCGCCAGCTACGCCGCCCTGTACGGCGAGGCGGTGCGCCGCGACCGGCTGTGCCTGTGCGGCATGCTGGCGGCGGAGATCACCGCGCTGCCGCGCGCGCTGCGGACCAGGCTGCGCGGGTTCTTCGACGAGAACGAGGCCTGGCTGGCCCGCACGCTCGAGCGCGGCCGGAAGAGCGGGGCGCTCTCCTTCACCGGCTCGCCGGCGGCCCAGGCGCGGCTGCTCCTGTCCGCGCTCGAGGGCGCCATGCTGGTGGCGCGCGCCTATCGCGACGCGGCCCGCTTCGAGGCGACCACGGCCATGCTCCTGGCCGGCATGGCCGCGCGCCAGCGCCGCCGCGGCGGCCGCCAGCGCTGACCGCCGCGACCGCCGCGCGCGCCGCCGCGCCGCGCCGCCTGGGGGCGCCTACGGGAAGATCTCGCGCTGCTGGTAGGCCAGGCGGATGCGCTCCAGCGCGACGGCGAACGCCGCCGTGCGCGAGCTGACCCGGCGCTCGTCGCGGAACGCCCACACGCGCCGGAAGGCCTTCTTGATCTTGGTCTCCAGCTTGCGGTCGACCTCCTCCAGCTCCCAGTGCTCGCTCTTCTTGTTCTGCACCCACTCGAAGTACGACACGACCACGCCGCCCGCGTTGCACAGGATGTCGGGGATGAGGTCGATGCCGCGCCGCTCGAGCGACTGGTCGGCCTGGAGCGTGGTGGGCCCGTTGGCCGCCTCGGCGACGAGCTTCACCTGGATGTCGTCGACGTTGTCGGCGGTGATCTGGGTCTCGATCGCCCCCGGGATGAGGATGTCGGCCTTGATCTTCCAGAACTGCGACATCGGGATGGTCTCCGCCTCGCGGAAGGTCGACAGATCGCCGGTCTGGGCGTAGTGCCGGCGCAGCGACTCCACGTCGAGGCCGCGGTCGTTGTAGATCGCGTGCCGGCTGTTGGAGGTGGCGAGCAGGCGCGATCCGTGGCGCGCGAGCAGGGACGACGCCCAGCTGCCCGCGTTGCCGAAGCCCTGGCACAGGAAGGTGGCCCGGCCGAGGTCGACCTTCTTGTGGTCGGCCCACTCCTCGATGCAGAAGACCGTGCCCTGGCCGGTCGCCTTGTCGCGCCCCTCGGAGCCGCCGCATTCCAGCGTCTTGCCGGTGACCACGCCGCGCATGCTGTCGCGCTCGCCCGCGGTCGTGCTGTTCATGTACGTGTCCATCATCCAGACCATGGTCTGGGAGTTGGTGTTCACGTCGGGCGCCGGGATGTCGTAGTCGGGGCCGATGTTCTCGCCGAGCGCGTGGGTGAAGCGGCGGGTCAGCCGCATGAGCTCGCCGCGCGAGCACTGCTTGGGATCGAACTGCACGCCGCCCTTGCCGCCGCCGAACGGGAGGTGCAGGAGCGAGCACTTGAAAGTCATCCACGTGGCCAGCGCCTTGACCTCGTCGATGTGGACGTCCTTGTGGTAGCGAATGCCGCCCTTGTAGGGGCCCAGGACGTTGTTGTGCTGCACCCGGTAGCCCTTGAACAGGCGGTACTCGCCGTCGTCCATGCGGACCGGGAAGTGGACCATGATCTCGTTCTTCGGCTGAGACAGGATCGTCGCGATCCAGGGCTCGAGCTGGATCGCCGCCGCGCCGCTGCGCCACTGGCTCACCGCCATCTCGTAGAGATTGAGAGCTTCGCTTTCACCGTGGGCGTTGGAGGTCATCGGCCCACGCTAGCGCAGAAACTGCAGCACGCGCCAGCGCCCCCCCGGCGGCGCAGCGCGGTGTTCGTTGCGCCGCTCGTGGCGCGGTGCGGCATCCAGTCGGTGTGGTGAGCGCACCCACGACCGAGCTCCTGTTCGCACGGGGACAGATGGCCTGCTCGCTCGGCTTTCACATCGCGTTCGCCGCCGCCGGCATCGCGATGCCGGTCCGAATGCGCGCCGCCGAGCTCCTGTGGCGCCGCAGCGGCGACGCCGCCGGCCTGATACTCTCTGCACGCGCATGCCAACCGTCATCGGCATCGCCGGCAGCCTGCGCTCCGGCTCCTACAACGCGGCGCTCCTGCGCGCCGCGATCGAGCTGGCGCCGCCGGAGCTCACCATCGAGACCGCATCCATCCGCGGCATCCCGCTCTACGACGGCGACGTCGAGCACGCGAGTGGCGTGCCTGCGCCCGTCACCGAGCTGAAGGACCGGATCGCCGCGGCCGACGGTCTGCTCCTCGTCACGCCCGAGTACAACAACTCGCTGCCCGGCGTGTTCAAGAACGCGATCGACTGGCTGAGCCGGCCGCCCCAGGACATCGCGCGCGTGTTCGGCGACCGGCCGGTCGGCATCATCGGCGCGACGCCGGGCCCCGGCGGAACGCGCCTGTCGCAGACCGCGTGGCTGCCGGTTCTGCGCACGCTCGGCACGCGTCCCTACTTCGGTCGATCGGTCTTTCTGGCCAACGCCGGGCAGGCCTTCGAGGCCGACGGGACGCTGCGCGACGAGAAGCTCCGCGATCTGGTGCGGCGCTACATGGCTGGTCTGGCCGAATTCGTCGCTCGCGACTGACGAGTCGGTCATCAGCTCGTTCATCCCTCTTTCACGCGTCGTCACGCATCGCGCGCTTTCGTCTGCGCGACCGAGAAACCTTGGTCAGCGCATTACATCGAGATCGACACGCCTCTCGGACGCCTCCATGAACTCTCGTCAAACTCGAGCGTTGCGGCCCCCTTTTCGGTGTGCCAACCCACGTGACCCTTTACACTCTCATGCCGTTGCGCAACGTCTGCGCTGGCCAGAAAACCGGACAGTTCGGTACACATACGTGTCCGGAGAGCTGCCCCAAGTTGCCTGCCTTGACAGACGACGCGGTGCGCAGAATTGGGGAGACGAGTGTTATACGTCCGCTCGCTGAGTAAGTGGACGCACATCAGATGAAGGTCTTCGTCACCGGAGGGAATGGTTTCATCGGTTCGGTCGTCGTGCGTCAGCTCGCGACCGATGGTCACGCGGTCGTGTGCCTGCTGCGCCCGACCTCCAGCACCGATCGACTGGCGGGCCTCCGCTACCAGCGCGCCGACGGAGACGTGCGCGACGCCGGGTCGCTCCGCGCCGGCATGGCCGGCTGCGACGCGGTCATTCACCTCGCGAGCCTGAGCTCGTGGGACCTCATCGACTCGCCGGAGATGAAGGACGTCGTGCTCGGCGGGACCGGGAACGTGCTCGACGCGGCGAAGGAGCTGGGCAACCCGCGCGTCGTGTTCGTCTCGAGCGTGACCGCGGTCGGCGCGACTCCGCGGCCGGAGACGCTCGACGAGGACGCCCCCTACAACCTCGAGCGCGAGCGCGGGCTGACCTACTCGCTCTTCAAGCACCAGGCCGAGGCGCTGTGCCGGGACGCGGTCGGGCGCGGACAGAACATCGTCGTCGTCAATCCGGCCGAGGTGTACGGGCCCAACGACACCGCCTTCATCACCTCGTCGAACCTCATCGACTTCGCGAAGTCGAACCCGGTGCTGGTGTGCCGCGGCGGAACCAGCGTGGCGTTCGTCGACGACGTCGCGCTCGGCATCGTGCGCGCCATGGAGCGCGGGCGGGCCGGCGAGCGCTACATCCTGGGCGGGCAGAACCTCACCCTCGAGGAGCTGGCGCAGGAGACCCTCTCGATCCTCGAGCGCAAGGCGCGCGTCTGGGTGCTGCCCAACCCGATCATCCGCGCGGTGACGCGCATCGCGACCGCGCTCCACATCAAGCTGCCGTACAACCCGCGCGTCATCCCGTACGCCACGCGCTACTGGTTCATGGACAGCAGCAAGGCACAGCGAGAGCTCGGGGTGGACTTTCGCGCGGCGCGCGCCACACTGGAGCCCACCCTGGCCTGGCTCAGAGAGGCGGGGCACATCCAGTGAGCGAAGAGGGCCACAGTCGGCGCGGGGGGCCCGCGGTCGCCATCGTCGGGATGGGCTGCCGGCTGCCCGGGGCGCCGGACCTGACCGGCTTCTGGCGCGGCGTTCAGCGCGGCGCCGTGCCCGTGCGCGAGGTGCCGGCCGAGCGCTGGGACCACTCGCTGTTCCACGATCCCAACCCGCGCCAGCTCGACCGCACCTACGCGCGCCTGCTGGCCAGCGTCGACGACATCGAGGAGTTCTCGCCCGAGCACTTCGGCATCCTGCCGCGCCGCGCCCGCTTCATGGACCCGCAGCAGCGCCTGGTGCTCGACGCCGCGCGCATGGCGATCGAGGACGCTGGTGTCGCGCCGGCGCGGCTGCCGCGCAGGACCGGCGTCTACATCGGCGTCTCGGTGTCCGAGTACTATCAGCTGACCACCGCGCGCATGCAGGCGATGCAGCTGCGCGACGGGCGCATGGGCCGCGTGCCGCCCGGCATGGAGGCGGCCTGGGACTTCCTGCTCGAGGACGTGCCGCCGCTCCAGGCCTACAGCATGGTCGGGCAGATGCTCAACATGGCGGCCGCCAACGTGTCGCAGGCGTTCGACCTGCGCGGGCCGGCCCAGGCCACCGACTCGGCCTGCTCGTCGGCGCTGGTCGCGCTGGCCGACGCGGTCCTGGCCCTGCGCGCCGGCGTGTGCGACGCGGCGCTGGTCGGGGGCGTGTTCGTCGCGGTCACGCCCAACAACATGGTCGCGTTCTCGCGCATCGGGGCGATCTCGCCGTCGGACGCGTGCCGGCCGTTCGACGAGCGGGCCGACGGCTTCGTGCTCGGCGAGGGGGCCGGGTGCCTGCTGGTCAAGCGGCTCGACGACGCCGTTCGCGACGGCGACCGCATCTGGGCGGTGGTGCGCGGCGTCGGCATCAATAATGATGGGCGCGGCGAGGGGCCGATGACCCCGCGCCTCGAGGGCCAGGTCGCGGCGCTCGAGCAGGCCTACGCCGACGCGGCGATGTCGCCGGCCCAGGTCGGCCTGGTCGAGGCGCACGGGACAGCCACGCGGGTGGGCGACTTCGTCGAGGCGACGTCGCTGGCCCAGGTGCTGGGCGCCGCGCGGCGCGGGATCGGCGCGGCCCCGCCCTGCTACGTCACGTCGATCAAGCGCAACATCGGACACACGCTGGCCGCGGCCGGCGCGGCCGGGCTCATCAACGCCTCGCTGGCGCTCGCCCACCGCCGCATCCCGCCGCTGGCCGGGTACGAGCAGCCGCGCGGAGACCTGCCGCTCGGCGACGCGGGCATCGAGGTCGCGGCCGGGCGGTCGCGCGAGTGGCCGGCGGGCCAGGCGCCGCGGGCCGCGGGCGTGAGCTCGTTCGGCTTCGGCGGCACCAATGTGCACGTCGTGCTCGAGGAGGCGCCGGCGGCCGCGCGGACGGCGCGCTGGGCGCCCGGGCGCGCGGCGGCGACCGCGGTGCCGGCGACCGCGGCGATGGCCTCGCCCGCAGAGCTGTTCGTGGTGTCGGCCCCGAGCGCGCCGCTGCTCGCGCGGTCGGCGCGCGCGCTGGCCGCGTGGGTGGGCGAGAGCGAGTCGCCGCTCGCGGACGTGGCCTACACGCTGTCGCGGCGCCGGGTCGACGCGGTGCGGGTCGCGGTGGTCGCGCGCACGCGCGCCGAGCTGGCCGAGCGCCTGGCCCATGCGGCCGACGCGGCCGACGCCATCGCGCAGGGCGCGGAGGTCGACGCGACCGCCGACGGCGTGTTCCTGTTCGCCGGGACGGCCGAGGAGGCGCTCGCGCCGGCCCAGGTGGCGTTCCTGTTCCCCGGTCAGGGCGCGCAGGCGCCGGACCTGTGCCGCGATCTGTGGGACGGCCTGCCCGCCTACCGCGATCGGCTGGGCGAGCTCGCGCGCGCCGCCGAGCCGGTGCTGGGCCGCTCGTTCCTCGGCGTCCTCTACCCCGCCGCCGAGGCCCGCGACGCCGCCGCGGCCGAGCTCACCCGCACCGAGGTGTGCCAGCCGGCGCTGGCCGCGGTCGAGCTGGCCCTGGTCGAGGTGCTTCGCGGCGCAGGCGTCGCCCCCGGCGTCGTGATCGGCCACAGCCTTGGCGAGTTCGTGGCGGCCGCGGCCGGCGGCGTGCTCGACGCAGGCGACACGGTCCGCCTGGTGGCGGAGCGGGGCCGGCTCATGGCCGAGCTCGACGGCGATCACGGGGCCATGGCCGCGCTGTCCGCCGATCGCGAGGGCGCCGCGCGCCTGATCGCCGGCCTGCCCGGCGCGGTCCTGGCCAACCTCAACCACTCGCGCCAGACCGTGGTGTCGGGCGAGACCGCCGCGGTGGACGAGGTGGTGGCGCGTGCCGGCGCGGCCGGCGTGCGCGCGACCCGCCTCGCGGTGTCGCACGGCTTCCACTCGCCGATCGTGGCGCCGATGGCCAGCCGCTTCAGCGGCGTGCTCGCCGGCGCCGACGTGCGCGCTCCGGCGGGCACCGTGGTGGTGTCGTGCGCGGCGGACGCCGGCGCGGGGCTCGAGCCGGGTCCGTTCGAGAGCGAGCCCGAGGCGATCCGCGCGCGCCTGGCCCGCCACGCGCTGGCCGCCATCGACTTCGAGTCCGGCGTGCGCGCGGCCTGGCGTGCCGGAGCCCGCGTCTTTCTCCAGGTGGGGGGAGGCTCGGCGCTCCTCTCGATGGTCAACGCCACCCTGGCGCACGATGGCTGCGCCGCGCGGCTCGCCGCGCCGGTCGCCCCGGCCGACAGCGCGGGCGGCGAGGGCCTGCTCACCGCGCTGGCGCGCCTGGTCGGGCTCGGCCTGCCGGTCGCGACCACCGCTCTCTTCCACGGGCGCGATGTCGCGCTCGCCGCGATGCCCTCCAGCCTGCTGGAGACGCGGCCGTTCTGGGTGCTCCGGCGGCAGTCGGATCCGCCGCCCTTGCCGGTCCTGGGCGCGAACACGGCTCCCGACGCCGGTCAGCGCAACGCGGTAAACATCCGGAGCATGAGTGACCGCGTGCCCGGCAACGGAGTGGCACAGGAGGAACCGGAGATGTCCGAACGGAGCCCAGCTCAGCGCGAGCTGGTGGACCTGTTTCAGCGCCAGCTCGACGTCATCCAGGGCCAGCTCGACGTGCTGCGCTCGCGTGGAGTCGAGGCACCGGCGAGTCTGCGCGCGGACGCCGGATCGGCGACAGAGCGCGCGGCCGCGCCAGGTGGCGCGCAGGCGGCTTCGTGGCGCAACGGCAACGGCAACGGCAATGGACACGCGCCGCATCGCGGCCCCCTGGCGATCGCCGCCCCCGCGGCCCAGCCGGCCCCTGCGCGCAGCGAGCGGATCGAGCGCGCCTCGGTCGAGAAGCAGGTGCTCGAGGTGGTCTCGCGCGTGAGCGCGCTGCCGGTGTCGGCCCTGCCTCTGTCGGCGCGTCTGACCGACGATCTCGGGATCGACTCCTTGATGATGGTGGAGATCGGCGCCGGCGTGCAGGAGTCGTTCGGCCTGCGCGAGGTGCCCGACGGCGTGGTGGGTCGCGGCGCGACCCTGGGCGACGTCGTGGACCGGCTGACCGCGCACCTCCAGGGCAAGAGCGGCACCAACGGGACGCATGCCGAGGCCATCGCCGCGCCCGCGGCGGTGCCGGCACGGGCGGCGGGCGATCCGTCGGTCGAGCGCCACGTGGCCGAGTGGACCGCGCACCCGCTCGCGCCCGGTCGGGGCGAGCTCGCCGGCCCCGGCAGCGCGCTCATCGTCGCCGACGCCGGGGCGGCCGGCGTGGCCGAGGCCCTGGCCCGGCGGCTTCGCGCCGCGGGTCGCGCGGTCGACGTGATCGGCACCGACGGCGATCACGCGTGGCCGCCGGCGGCGGGACTCCTGGTCGACATCAGCGGCGTCAGCGGCGCCACGAGCGGCGCCACGAGCGGCGTCGATTCCGCGCGCACCGGCGACGAGCCGGCCGCGCTTTCGCGGCGCATGCGCGCGCCGCTCGCGCGGGCCACGGCGGCGCTGGCCTCGGCCGCGCGGCTCGGCATCCGCCCGGCGTACGTCGCGGCCACGGCCGGTCCCGCGTTCGCGGCGACGGCGGGGTTTGCCCGCGCGCTCGCGGCCGAGTGGCCCGATCGCCTGGCCCGCGCCGTCGAGCTTCCGGCCGGGCTGTCGGCCGAGCTCGCCGCCGAGCGCATCGCGGCCGAGATCGCCGGCAGCGATCGCACGCCCGAGGTGAGCTGGGCGAGCGGCGAGCGGCGCACCGTGACCCTGCGCCCGGCGCCGACGACCGGCACCGGCCGCGTCGCGGCCCGCACCGCGCTGGTCACCGGCGGCGGGCGCGGCCTGGGCGGCAAGCTCGCGCTGGCCCTGGCGCGCGCCGGGGTGGCGAGGCTGGCCCTGGTCGGCCGCCGCCCGGCCGACGCCGAGGTGGACCGGCTGGTGGCCGACATCGCGGCCGCCGGCGCCGTCGCCCGCTACATCGCGTGCGACGTGCGCGATCCGGACTCGCTGGCGGCCGCCATGGCCGAGGCGCGCACGGCGCTCGGTCCGATCGAGATCATCGCCCACGCCGCCGGGGTCAACGCCGACGGCGCGGTGGAGAAGATCCGCGGCGAGGACCTCGAGCGCGTGTTCGACACCAAGGTGGCCGGCGCCCTCGGGTTGTGGCGCGCGTCGGCGGCCGATCCGCTGGCCGCGTTCCTGCTCTACGGCTCGTGGGCCGGCCGCTTCGGCAACCGCCACCAGGCGATCTACGCCGCGGCCAACCGCGCGCTGTCCGGCCTGGTCGGCCGCCTGGCCGCCGAGCGACCCGCGGTGCGCGTCGCAGCCGTCGACCTGCCCCCGTGGGAGGGAAGCGGCATGGTGGACCGGCTGCCCGAGCCGATCCAGCGGGCGATGCGCGCGCGCGGCGTCCCGTTCCTCCGCGACGAGGTCGGCCTGGGCCACCTCCTGGCCGAGCTGGGCGGCGAGCCCGGCGGCCGCGAGGTGGTGCTGGGCGCGGGGCCGAGCGGCGCGGGCCGCCGCGATCGCGCCCGCATCGCGCTCGATCCGGCCGCCCCGTGGCTGGCCGATCACGCGCCGGGCGGCGAGGTGCGGCTGCCGCTGGCCGCGGCGTTCGACATGGCGGTGGCCGCGGCCGAGCGCCTGGGCCTGACGCCGCCGCTCGCGGTGCTCGACTTCCAGGTGCTGCAGGCGATCACCGTCCCGACGGGCGGCCGGGCCATCGAGGTCGAGGCCCGCCGGGTGGACGGCGGCGCGGTCGGGGGCGCGGTCGACGTGGAGCTGTGGCTGGAGGCGGACGACCCGCTGCGCGGCGAGCCGCGCCTGGTCGCGAGCGCACGGGTCGCGCCGGTTGGCGGCCCGCTGCCCGCGGTCGAGCTTGGCGCAGGCGAGATGCCGCGCCTCGATCTGGACCGCTTCTACGCCGAGCACACCTTCCACGGCCCGCGCATGCGCGGCATCGCGCGGGTCGACGAGGTGGGCGAGTGGCACGTGCGCGGCGCGGTCGCCACCGCGGACGCGAGCTGGCCGCGCGCCGGCCTCGACATCCTCGGCCTGGACGGCGCGCTGCAGCTGGCGGCGTTCTTCGCCCGCGATCGGCTCGCGCTCTCGGCGCTGCCCATCGGGGCCGGCGAGTGCCGTGTGCTGGCGCCCCTGCCGCCGGCCAGCCAGCTCCGCTGCGCCGCCCGCCTCGAGCGCGCCGACGGCGACGAGCTGGTCGGCCACATCGATCTATATGGCGGCGACGGGGGCATCCTGGTCCAGCTGCGCCGCCTGCACGCCCGCGTGGTCGACGGCGCGGCGCTCGAGCGCGCCGACGCCGACGGCACCGGCAACGGCGCACGCAACGGCAACGGCAACGGCAGCGGCAATGGCACGGCGGGCGGCAACGGCAACGGGCGGGCGGGCGGCAACGGCCACTCGATCGACCCGGCCACCTATCGCATCGAGCAGTTCCCGGAGCTGGTCGAGCTGACCCAGCGCATGAAGATGGTGGAGGCCCTGGGCCTCCGCAATCCGTACTTCCACCAGCACGACCGCCTGACCAACCAGCGCTCGACCATCGAGGGCGTCGAGTTCGTCAACTACTCGGCGTACAACTACGTCGGCCTGTCGGGCCACCCCGAGGTCAACCGCGCGGTCGAGGCGGCCATCGCGCGCTACGGCACGTCGGTGTCGGCCAGCCGGGTCGCGTCGGGCGAGAAGCCGCTCCACCGCGAGCTGGAGGCGGCCATCGCCGACTTCCTCGGCTGCGAGGACGCGGTCGTCATGGTCGGCGGCCACGCCACCAACGTCAGCGTCATCGGGCACATGCTCGACAGCCGCGACGTGATCGTGCACGACAGCTTGGCCCACGACAGCATCCTGGGCGGGGCCAAGCTGGCCGGCGCGCGCCGGCGGCCGTTCCCTCACAACGACATGGCCGCGCTCGAGCGCATGCTCGAGCAGGTGCGTCCGAACGCGCGGCGCCTGCTCATCGCCGTCGAGGGCGTCTACAGCATGGACGGCGACATGGCCCCGCTCGACCGCATCATCGAGCTCAAGCGGCGCTTCGGCGCCCTGCTCCTGGTCGACGAGGCCCACTCGCTGGGCGTGATCGGCGCCACCGGCCGCGGCATCGGCGAGCGCTACGGGGTCGATCGGGCCGACGTCGACCTGTGGATGGGCACGCTGTCCAAGTCGCTGGCCAGCTGCGGCGGCTACATCGCAGGGTCGGCCGCGCTGGTCCAGTTCCTCAAGTACACCAACCCGGGCTTCGTCTACAGCGTCGGCATCTCGCCGGCCAACGCCGCGGCCGCGCTGGCCGCGCTGCGCATCCTCGAACGCGAGCCGGAGCGGGTCGCCGCGCTGCAGGCTCGGTCCCGCTTCTTCCTCGAGCGGCTTCGCGAGCGCGGCGTCGACACCGGGTTGTCGCACGGCTCGGCGGTGGTACCCTGCATCGTGCCCAGCTCGGTGGACTGCCTGCGCCTGGCCCAGGCGCTGTCGGACCGGCGCATCAACGTGCAGCCCATCCTCTACCCGGCGGTGGAGGAGAACCTGGCCCGCCTGCGCTTCTTCGTGACCAGCGGACACAGCGAGGCCGACCTCCTGGCCACGGCAGACGCGGTGCGCGAGGAGCTGGCCGCGATCAACCCGCGCCACCTGCGCTCGCCCGACGCGCCCGACTCGCCGGACGCACATGACGCGGCGGTCCGGCGGACCGGCGGCCCCTGGGAGGCCACGCCGTGAGCGGCCCGTTCAACAAGGGCAGCGCGCGGATGTTCGAGAGCCCGCTCCTCGAGAAGCTCTCGCACGTGCATCCGGCGACGCCGGTCATCCTGTTCGCGCCGATCATCACCGCCTCGCTCTGGGCCGCCCTGAGCGTCGACCACACGCCGGGGGTCACCCTGGCCTGGCACCTGGTGGCCGGCTATCTCGGCTGGACCCTGACCGAGTACTGGCTGCACCGCCTCTTCTTTCACCTGCCGGTGCGCGGGCGGTGGAGCGAGCGCGTCTACTTCTTCGTCCACGGCGTGCACCACGACTGGCCGTGGGACCACAGCCGCCTGGTCATGCCGCCCTCGGTGAGCCTGATCCTCGGCGGCCTGTTCTACCTCCTCTTTCGCGCGCTGTTCGGCCCGGCCATCCACGCGCTGTTCGCCGGCTTCGCCATCGGCTACGTGGTCTACGACACGGTCCACTGGTACACGCACGCCGGCTCGCCCACGAGCCGCGTGTTCAAGTTCCTCCGCCGCGAGCACCTCGTGCACCACTTTCGCGAGTCGGGCACTCGCTTCGGCGTGAGCTGCCCGTGGTGGGACGTGGTCTTCCGCACCACGGGCCGCTGATGCCGCTGTTCGGCCGATCCGACGGCGACCTCATCCGCGGGCTCTCGCCGGAGCGCCGCATCATGCCGTACCTCATGCGCGGGCGGAACGAGAGCTGCGTCTACCACGAGCAGAACCACGACATCGGCAAGGCGCGCCGCTGGCTGCGCGACTACAACCGCGCCGGCCCGCCGCAGGCGGCCACCATGTTCCACCTGTTCATGTGGGTGGTCGGTCAGGGGATGCACCTCTTCCCCCACCTCAACCGGTTCGTCTCCGGTGGGCGCCTCTACCAGCGCCGCGGCTCGCAGGTGTCGTTCGCGGCCAAGAAGCAGTTCGCGCTGTCGGCGCCGCTGGTCACGGTCAAGAAGAGCTTCGCGAAGGGCGAGCCGTTCTCGCAGGGCGTGCAGAGCATGACCGGCCTCATCGGCGAGGGGCGATCGGACACCGAGCGCGCGGTGGACAAGGAGCTGCGCCTGGTCCTGCTCCTGCCCGGGCTCCTGCTCCGCCTGGTCATGTGGATCGCCCGCTGGGCGGACCGCTTCAACCTGATGCCGCGCAAGATGATCGAGAACGACCCGATGTACGCGAGCGTCTTCGTCGCCAACCTCGGCTCGGTCGGACTCGACAACACCTTCCATCACCTCTACGAATACGGCACGATCAGCCTGTTCGCGGTGCTGGGCATGCAGAAGAAGATGATGGTGATGGGTCGCGACGGAAAGCCGGAGCGGCGCGAGGTGATGCAGGTGCGCTGGACGCTCGACGAGCGGGTCATCGACGGCTTCTACGCCGCCGAGGCGCTGCGCTACGTGCAGCGCGTCATGGAGGACCCGGAGCGCTACCTGGGCAAGGCCGAGGCCGTGGCCGCGGGCGAGAGCGTCGAGTTCGGCAAGCTTCACTCGGAGGCGGCCTGAGGCGGTGAAGGACGCTGGCCACGTCGAAGGCGATGGCCCTGACCCAGGAGTGAAGCCGGGGTCGAAGTCGGGGGCGACCGGGTCGACAGGCTCCGGCCGCTACGGCGCCGTCCGCTATCGCTGGGTCGACGTCGTGACGATGGCGTACATGGCGGCGACCGGCACGCTGTGGCTGCTCATCGGCCACCAGCGGCCGGGCTGGCTGGTCGCCGTCCTGCTCCACTTCGGCTACGTCGCGTTCGGCCTCGAGATGGTGCGCGCCAGCCAGCGCCGCCCGTCGAGCCGGCTCCTGCTCGAGCTGCGCACCTGGTACCCGGCCTTCATCATCGTCTACTGCTTCTTCGACGTGACGCGGCTGCAGGCCCTGCTCTCGAGCGACACGTTCTGGGCCACCGACGCGCTGGTCAGGGCCGACCTGGCGATCTTCGGCGTGCACCCGACCGTGTGGATCCTGCGCTGGCACCGGCCCTGGCTCGACGAGCTGATCTGCTTCTTCAACGTCTCCTACTACCTCATCCCGTTCGTGTACGCGGTGACGATGGTGCTCACGCGCCGCCGCCCCGAGGTGTGGGCCGGCGCGTCGCTCGCCCTCTTCACCTACGTCGTCAACTACGTGCTGTTCCTGCTCCTGCCCGCGATCGGCCCGCGCATGGTGCCGGAGATCGAGGCGCTGCGGGTCACCACGCTCCACGGCCACGGCCCGTTCGTCTGGCTCCTGCACCTGGTGCAGGGCGATCACGGCGCGGTGCGCGGCGCGGCCTTCCCGTCGGCCCACGTGAGCGCCTCGGTGGTCTGGGCCATGGCGGCCTGGCGCTACGAGCGCCGCATCGCGTGGCTCCTCTGGATCCTGTCCCTCGGCACGGCCTTCTCGACCATCTACCTGGGCTTCCACCACGCGATCGATCCCGTCGCCGGCCTCCTCCTCGGCACCGTCACCTACCTGGTCGGCCTGCGCATCCTGCGCGCCCGCGGCGAGGATCCGGTGATCGATCCGGTTTCGGCCGCGCGCGAGAGCGTCGCTCGCGCGGCCAGGGTCTGAGCAGACCGGCGGCTCAGGCGCCGGGCGCCGCGAGGGCCGGCGTCGCGACCTCGGGCAGGAGCGCGGCCCGCGCGCCCCGCGGGAACACCTTGTGCTCACCCTGCTGGAACGCGGCCGCCTGATCGGCGTAGTACCACCAGCCGACCTCGAGGCGGTCGACCAGCGCGCGGATCACGGTGAAGGAGTTGGAGTGGGTGCGCCGGTTGATGCGCCAGCAGGTCGCGGTGCCGGCCTGCAGCCACAGCACCTCGTTGCCGCTCTCCCGGCAGACCATCTGCTCGGCGTAGGGGAAGTGGTTGTGCCCGCTCAGCACCAGGTCGACCCCCGCCCCGAACACGAGCCGCTCGAGCCGGCCGCCGCGCAGGTGGTTGCGCAGCAGGCGAGTCGCGGATGGGCGCGGTCCGTGATGCACGACCAGGACGCGCACCGAGTCGTCGGCCGCGCCCGACAGCGCGTCTGCCGCCCACTCGACCTGCGCGCGCGACACGTAGCCGAGGTCCATGGTCCAGCGGCTCGGGCTGGACAGTCCGACCACGTGCGCGCCCGGCAGCGGCAGCGCGCGGTCGAGCTCCGGGTGCACGTGGCGGCGGTAGGCGCGGAACGGGCCCCACATCCGGCCGAGCAGGTTGAAGCGATCGATGTCGTGGTTGCCCGGCACCGCCAGGACCGGCGCGCGAAACTTGCCCAGGAAGGCCGCCACGTCGCGCCAGTTGGCGCTGTGCTCGGCCCACTCGACCAGATCGCCGGACACCAGCACGGCGTCGGGGCTGATCTGCTCGGCGGCGGCGAGGACCGCGTCCCCCATCCGCTGCGTGTACGTGCGGCCGAAGTGGAGATCCGAGATGTGGAGGAGGGTGCAGCCGGCCACGTTCGCCGATCCTACTCGCGCACCGCCGTGCATTCCACACGCACCAGCATCTCGAGGGGTAGCACGACCCCGGTGGGGCTACCAGGCCACCGACGGATAGTGGGCGGCCGGGGCGGCGAACAGGAATCCCTGGAGGAGGTCGCAGCCCAGCTCGACCAGCGCATCGCGCTGACCGGCGGTCTCGACGCCCTCGCCTACCACCAGGATGACCTCGACGCCGCTCGAGCGCCGCACGGCCGTCCGCCCGCAGCCCACGAGGGAGCACATCTCGTGCGCCACATCGACGCGGCCGGGGCGGCGCGGCGCGCTATAACGCCCTGGTGCAGTCGACCGGGGGAAGCTTCTTCGAGAGCGAGATCCGCGAGCAGCCGGCGGTCCTCGCCCGGCTGGTGACCGAGCAGCGCGAGCGGGTGGAGGATGCCGCCCGCGCCATCCGCGCCAGGTCGCCCACCTTCGCGCTGATCGCGGCCCGCGGCAGCTCCGACAACGCCGCGCGCTACGCGGTGTATCTGTTCGGCGCCCACAACCGGCTGGTCGTGGCGCTGGCCGCGCCGTCGCTGCACACCATCTACCGGGCGCCGCCGCGGGTCGACGGTGCGCTGGTGGTGGGCATCAGCCAGTCGGGCCAGTCGCCCGACGTGCGCGAGGCTGTCGAGCATGCCCGTCGCTCCGGCGCCCTCACCCTCGCGATCAGCAACGACGACGGCTCGCCGCTGGCCGCGGCCGCCGAGCTCTCCCTGCCCATCGGCGCCGGCGAGGAGCGCGCCGTCGCTGCGAGCAAGACGTACACCGGCCAGCTCATGCTGCTCGCGATGCTGAGCGCGGCGCTGACCGGGGACGAGGCGCGGTGGGAGGAGCTCGCCGCGCTGCCCGCCGCCGTGGCCGCCGCCGTGGAGTCGGCCGAGCCGGCCCGCAACGGCGCCGTGCTCCTGACCGAGGCCTCGCGCATCGCCGTGCTCGGGCGCGGCTTCAATCGGTCGACCGCGCACGAGATCGCGCTCAAGCTGGCCGAGACCTGCTACGTGTCGGCCGACCCGTACTCGTGGGCCGATTTCCTGCACGGCCCGATCGCGCTGGTGGAGCCCGGCTTCCCCATCGTGGTGGTGGCTCCGTCGGGGCGAACCAGCGACGACGCGCCGGAGATCGTCGCGGGCCTGCGCCAGCGCGGGGCCACCCTGGTCGTGGCCTCCGACCGGGCCGACCTCCTGAGCGGCGCGGTGGTCGCGCTGCCGCTCCCCACCGGCGTCCCCGAGTGGCTCTCGCCCATCTCCGCCGTGGTGGCGGGCCAGCTCCTGGCCCTGGCGCTGGCCCAGGCGCGCGGCCACGATCCCGACCACCCGCGCGGCCTGCGCAAGGTCACGCTGACGAGGTGACGATGGGCGCCGCGGCTCTGTTCGCCGGAGTGGATGGAGGCGGCTCGCGCACGCGAGCGCTCCTCGGCGACGCGGGCGGCCGCGTGCTCGGCGCCGGCAACGGGCCGCCGTCCAACCACTACGCGGTCGGCGCCGACGGAGCCATGGCGGCGATCGCCGGGGCGCTGGCCGCAGCCGCCGCGCAGGCCGGGCTCGATTCGACGCCGGAGCTGACCGCGGCCTGCTTCGGGCTGGCCGGCGTCAACCGGCCGGCCGACCAGGAGCTGCTCGAGCGCGCCCTGCGCGAGCGCGGCTTCGCGCCCCGCACCGCGGTGGTCAACGACGTGGAGCTGGTCCTCGCGGCCGGCACCGGCGGCTGGGGCATCGCGCTCGCGGCCGGCACCGGCTCCATCGGCTACGGCCGGGCGCGGGACGGACGCACCGCGCGGGCCGGAGGCTGGGGCTACATCCTCGGCGACGAGGGCTCGGGCTACAGCATCGCCAGCCAGGCCCTCCACCTCGCCACCCAGACGGCAGACGGACGGGCCAGCGCGCCGCGCATCCTCGGCGAGGTCCTGCGCCACTGGAACCTCGACGTGCCCGAGCAGCTGCTCGGCAGGGTCTATCGCCGCGACACCACCATCGGCGAGATCGCCGCGCTGACCTCGCGCATCCTGCCGCTGGCCGAGGAGGGCGACGCGGCCGCGATCGAGCTCTGCGACCGGGCCGCGTCGCAGCTGGCCCAGGTGGTCGACGCCGTGGCCCAGCCGCTCGGCTTCGATGCGGCCAGCCCGCCCGCGCTCGCCCTCGCCGGCGGCGTCCTGCGATCGAGCCCGCGCATCCGCGGCGAGCTGGTGCGCCGCGTGCGCACCCCGCTGGGCCCGTCCACGGTGGTGGTCGATCCGGCGGAGGGAGCGCTGCTCCTGGCCCGTCGCCTGGCCGGCGCCGCCTGAGCTGAGCGCGGCTGCGCGCGCTCAGGCCAGGCTGGGCGCCTGACGCAGATACTCGTCGCTGCCGAGCTGCACCACGCAGAACGCGGCCACATCGCCGCGCGTGATGAAGCCGCCGTGAATGGAGCCGTCCAGCGCCACCCGCCAGCTGCCGCGTGGGCGGCCGCTGGTCAGGAGCGCCGGGCGGACGATGACCCAGTCGAGATCGGAGGCGCGCACGATCTCCTCCATGCGCTCCTTGTCGGCGAACAGCCGGCGCATCGCGAGCGGCACCGCGACGTTGCGGGCGAGCCAGCCCAGGTGCCGGCGCGAATCCCCGATGCCGATCGACGACACCGCGACCAGGCGCCGCACGCCGTGCTGGCCCATCCCGTCGACGATGTGGCGGGTGCCGCGCGAGCACACGTCGGTGTCGCGCCACGGCCGCCCGCCGAGCGCGGTCAGGACCGCGTCCTGGCCGCTGATCGCGCCGGCCACCGCCGCCGCGTCGAGCGCATCCCCCTCGATGACCCGCACCGGCGGGGGCAGGCGCACCCGCGAGGGCCTGCGCGCGAGGACGGTCACCTCGTCGCCGCGCGCGGCCGCCGCGGCCGCCGCGGCCCGGCCGACGCCGCCGCTGCCGCCGAACACGACGAGCTTCATCGCCCGCTCGCGGCGGCACCGCCGCCACCGTAGGCCGCGAACAGCTCCTCGACGAACTTCTCCAGCCCGCTCGGCGTCGCCTTGGGCACCGGCGCGGCCGTACCCGGCGTGTAGCCCATGCGCGCGAACCTCTCGAGCACCGACGGATCCCGGCTGAGCACGTGGATCGGCACGTACCAGGTGTCGCGCCGGATGCCGGCGACCGGCCGGCGCGGCTGGTGGTCACCCAGGATGATGACCACGCTGCGATCGTCGGCCGGCAGCTTCTCGAGATAGGACGCCACGACCTGCAGCGAGTACTGGATGCTGGTCCGGTAGGCCGACTTGTAGTCCGCTCCGGCGACGAAGCCGTTGTCGAGCCTGGTGGACGCCTGCTGGTTGTAGATCGACCCGTCGCCCACCTTGGACCAGTCGTCGATGACGGGCGGGATGACGGCCCACGGGTGGTGGCTCGTGGTCAGGAACAGGGCGGCGAACAGGGGCTCGCGCGCCGCTCCCCGCTGCGCGGCCAGGCGCGGCTCGATCTCGCGCCTGCCCACGAAGTCGATGACGTACTGGTCGGGCATGAACGACCAGCCCATTCGCGGCCCGCGGTAGGGGAAGTCGGGCAGGAAGTAGAACCTGTCGAACGGGAACCGCTGGGCGAACCTCTCCTCGAGGACCTTGGTGTTGGCCGCCGCGATCACCGTCCGGTAGCCGGCCCGGTTGAGCATCGACGGCAGGCACTCCACCTGCGACGAGTACAGGCCCTCGAACCGCTTCTGGTTGTAGACGCGCACGCCGCACAGGAGCGAGGAGGCCGCCATCCACGAGCTGCCGCCGAAGACCGGCGACGCCATGGTCTTGGACGCGATCCGGTAGCCGCTCTTCTCCAGCGCCGCCCCTTGCGCCGCCAGCCACGGGGGAAACTGCGAGAACGCGGGATCGGTGAACAGGACGTGCCCGTACGACTCGACGACGAAGAGGAGGATGTCGGGCCGCTCCCCCGTCTTGACGAACGGGTTCTGCTTCCTCAGCCCCGCCGACTCCAGCTCCAGGCGCCGCGCGGTCGCGCTGACCCGCGCGTTGAGGTTCACGGCCATGTCGAGCTGGTTGAACGCCTCCCTGCTGACGGGCCCGCTGGTGCCGAGGGTCAGCGCGCCGATCGCGAAGGCGGCGGCGACTCCGATCAGCAGCGCGACCTGCCGGCGGCGGCCGTTGCGGGAGAAGGCGTACAGGTGCCGGACCGACCCGTAGATGATGAGGGCGAACAGGGCGACCCCCACGGCCAGCAGCGCGCAGTAGAAGATGAACCAGCCGAGCGGCTCCTCGCCGTACATCATGCGGAAGAGCTCCGGCACGTAGCCGATGTGCAGGCGCAGCACCACGTCGTAGCCGAACTCGCGCAGCGCGAAGCCCTGGCCGATGCCCATCAGGAAGTAGCAGAAGACCAGGACCGACAGGATGATGACCGCGAGTCGAGCGGCCCACCGCGGCGCGCCGGCCGCGGCCAGGACGACCAGCACGACGACGATGACCAGCAGATCCCACACCGGGCTGAGGGCCACCGCCACGTCCGGGCTTGACGTCCAGTAGTAGGCCGTCAGGATCACCTGGAGCACGACGACGGCCACGACCGCGAACACCGTGCCGAAGGCGCCGCGCAGTCCGGGCCACATGAGCGGCGGCCGGTCCAGGCGCGGTGCGCTCAACTCACCGGGGTCGTCGGACATCGAGGAGTCCTGGTCGAACCGGGCACCGCGCATCTAGATCGCCTCCGCGCTGCCCGGCGAGCGGCCGGTGGGCTCGATCACGGCGCCTCCGCGCCGAAGGGGGGTCTGGTCATCGACGTGCATGGTGAACCAGAAATGCCCGCTCGGCACGGGCGAGGGCCGGGAAGCCGCCGCGAGCGGATCAAAACGGCCTTCGCCCGGCCCGCGGTCCTCGAAGCCATGTTTCATCGACCGACCTCCAGGGTGGCGATTCTAGGAGGGCCGGCGGTGGCCTGCAAACCGGGCCGGGCACAGCGCTGGAATCGCTAACCCGGAGGACCAGCCGGGTGACGGGTCGGTCGCCATGGGGCCGCGACGGAGCCGGCTGCTCGCCGGCTGGCCAGCTCGCCCGCTCTCCTCACGAGCCGGCCATGCTCGCCGTGGCCGCCTCGGCGGCGGCCGGAGCCGACAGCTCCAGCGCCACCGCGGCGGCGTTGATGACGGCGGCGATGCGAACGGCGTCGTGTACGTGCTCCTCGCTCAGCCCCCCCTCGAGCACCGCCTGCTCGTGCGCTCGCACGCAGCTCTCGCATCCGGCGATGGAGCTCACCGCGAGCGAGAACAGCTCGAAGTCCAGCTTGCTCGCGGCGGGCTTGACCAGGCGATTCATGCGCAGGCGGGCCGGCCGCTCCGAGTAGCTCGGCTTTCCGATCATGTGCCGGAACCGGTAGTAGACGTTGTTCATCCCCATGAGCACGGCGGCGGCGAGGGCATCCTCGATGACCTTGTCGGCGTCACCGCTCAGCTCGCGGCGCGCCTCGGCCGCGATCGCGTCGCGCAGGCGCGCGCTGCGCGCGGCCGCCGCCGCGGCCAGCGCCACGCCCCAGCGCTGGGCTCGTGTGAGCGGGCCCCCGCTCAGCACCGAGCCCAGGTTGAGCTTGATGTCGACCGCCTCGGGCGGCAGCGAGGCGCGGATGAGATCGAGCGCGCTCATGGCTACGCGGCCTCCAGCGTCGGCTCGCCCCTCTGCCAGTTGCACGGGCACAGCTCGTCGGTCTGGAGCGCGTCGAGCACCCGCAGGACCTCGTCGACGTTGCGGCCGACCGACAGGTCGTTGACGCTGACGTGGCGGATGATGCCGTCCGGGTCGATCACGAAGGTGGCGCGCAGCGGCACGCCGTCCTGGTGCAGCACGCCCAGCGCGCTCGACAGCTCGCGCTTCGTGTCGGCCAGCATCGGGAACGGCAGGCCGGTCAGGTCGGGATGGTTCTTGCGCCAGGCCAGGTGCACGAAGTGCGTGTCGGTGCTCGCGCCCAGGACCTGGGCGTCGCGATCGATGAAGTCCTGGTTGCGGCGGCCGAACTCGGCGATCTCGGTCGGGCAGATGAAGGTGAAGTCCATCGGCCAGAGGAACAGGACCAGCCACCTGCCGGGATACGTGTCCTGGGCGATCTCCTGGAACTCCTTGTTCTTCTCGAGCCCCACCACGCTGGTGAGGCGAAACGCGGGCAGCTTGTTTCCAACGGTCAGCACTCTCGGGTCTCTCGCTTTCTGCCGCCACCGGGCGGCTGATTCGAGAAACCATGACGTCCGGGCAGTGATTGCTCCAAGACATTGTGTTTATGGTTTTGATAGACTCCGTCTATCATGAACCTGGCCCCCCACCCCTTCACCCTGCGCCAGCTGCAGTACGCCGTGGCCGTGGCCGACACCCTCAGCTTCCACCGCGCGGCCGCCCGCTGCCGCGTGTCGCAGCCGTCGCTCAGCGCCCAGCTCGCCCAGCTGGAGGGCGCGCTGGGCGTGCAGCTGTTCGAGCGCGACAGGCGCCGCGTGCTGCCGACCGCGGCCGGGCTACAGCTCATCGAGCGCGCCCGCCGCATCCTGGTCGAGGCCGACGACCTGATCGAGGAGTCGCGCCGCGTCGGCGACCCGCTGGCCGGCACCCTGCGCATCGGCGTGATCCCGACGATCTCGCCCTATCTCCTGCCCCACCTGACGCCGGTCCTGCGCGAGCGCTACCCCAAGCTCGCCACCCTCTGGATCGAGGACAAGACCGACGTCCTGGTCCGCCGCCTCGCCGCCGGCGAGCTGGACGCCGCCATCCTAGCCCTGGAGGCGGACGTCGGACATGTCGACCACGAGGTCATCGCGCCCGATGCATTCGTGCTGGCCACGCCTCCCGGCCATCCGCTCGGCTCGTCGCGCAAGCCGGCGACGCTCGCCGAGCTCAAGGGCACGAAGGTGCTCCTCCTCGACGACGGCCACTGCTTCCGCGACCAGGCCCTGTCCTTCTGCGAGAAGGCCGGCACCGAGGAGCTGGAGTTCCGCGCCACCAGCCTGCCCACCCTGGCCCAGATGGTCGCGAGCGGCGCCGGCATCACGCTCCTGCCGGTGCTCGCGCTCGACGCCGAGGCGCGCCCCGCGGGTCTCCGCACCCGCCGCTTCATCGACCCGGCCCCGCACCGCACCATCGCCCTGGTGTGGCGCCCCCGCTCCCCGCTGGCGGGCCCGCTGCGCCAGCTCGCCGCCGCCATGCGCGCCGCCTATCCCCACGAGCGCGCCGGCGCGCAGCCGGCCACCCCGCCGCGGCCCAGACGCAGCCGCGGCCGGCGAGCCGCGCGCTGACATGCTTGAACGCCGCGCGACGATGAGTCGCTTCTCTTGCTCCGCGCCGGTGGTCGGTCGCGCGCGTTACCGGGGCTCGCTCCGCGGGCAGTCGCGGGCGTCCACCAGCGACACGCGGTCGATCATGCTCGACGCCATGACGAGGTCGTTCTCGTCGACCGACCAGCTGACCGCATGCACGCCGGTGTCGTGCCCTTCGAGCCGGGCCATGCTGGTCAGCTCGCCGTCCGCGTAGGTCGACAGCGCGAGCGTGTCGTCGTGTCCTGCCGTGGCGATGCGCTGATGATCGCGGGTCCACTCCAGCGTGGTGATGCCGGTCGTGTTCGGGACCGACTCCTTCATCAGCGACAGGGTGCCTGCCTCGACGTCGGCCGACCAGGCCTGGACCACGTGGCGCTCGAACCAGGTGCCGGTCAGCACCAGGTCGCCGCCCGCCGCCCATGAGACGCTGTTCTCGAGATCCCCGTCGACCTCGAGCGCGAGCTGCCGGATCTCGATCGGATCGGCGTCGAAGTCGACTTCGAGCAGCCGCACCGTGCCGTCCTCGCCGACGCTGATCGCGTGGCGCCCGTCGGGCGCCCAGCTGACCGCCAGCACCTTGCCCACGTGTCCGTAGAAGATCGCCTGCTCGGTCAGCGTGCCCGCGTCCAGGTCCACCGCCAGTAGGCGAACCGTTCCGTCGCGACCGCCGGTCAGCGCGTGGGCCCCGTCAGGGTGCCAGTCGAGGCCGTAGATATCGGCCTCGTGGCCGGTGTAGCTGGCGACGAAGACCAGCTCCGGTGGGTCGCGCGGGACAGCGAGCAGCTCCAGCTCGAGACCGGCGCTGAGCGCGAAGCGGCCGTCAGCGGACCAGCGGACCACGTTGGCCTTCGGCGTCTTCAGCAGGCTGTCCACCAGCTCCAGCTTCTCGGCCTCGGTGTCAGCCCGGATGAGCCGGATGTCCTCGTCGGTGCCGGCAAGGGCGTAGTCGTCGACCGGCGACCAGTCCACCGTGTAGACATAGGTCGCAGGCCCGTCGAGCTCAGCGACGGTCTTCAGACACGAGGATGCACCGGTACCCGCATCGTCGTCGGCTGGCTCCCCGTCCCCCGCACCGCCCCCGTCATCGCCGCCGCAGGCGAGCAGCATCGAGCACAGCGAGACCCCGCACGCAGCGAGGAGGATCGAACCGCGCGAAGGGGCATACCCTCGTCGATCCGGGGTTCGGTCCTCGGTATTGGCAGCGAGAGACGACATGAGGTCCTCTCAGCACCGAAACGTCGTGGGTCCTGCTTGTTCGGCGCCGCTGGGCTCGAAAATGTGTCACACAGGAGTGTCGATCGGCGAGGAGATTATTTAGCCCCCGAGCAACGCGTCCGAACCGTGCACAGTCCGTCCGAACCGACGAATGGCAGATCCGGTCACGCGGTTGAGTGACACGGGCCGATGCGTGTAAGCTAGGGCCCGCCGCTTGGAATTCCAAGGAGTTAGTTTAAGATGGGACTATCCAGCAGTAGCGCCCGAGCCGAATCCGAAGCGCCGTTCGCAGTGCTTCGGAGCGAGTCGGAGCTCTCCACCGAAAACGGTCTCTACCGTTTCCTGCGCTACGAGTCGGCTGCTCGCGAAGAGGCATTCGCGATCGTCATGGGTGACCTGGCCGGCTCCGACCCCGCCTTCGTCCGCGTTCACTCCGAATGCCTGACGGGAGAGGTGTTCAGCTCGCTCAAGTGCGACTGCCGCGATCAGCTCGAGCAGGCGATGCTGCTCATCGCCGAGCGCGGGCGCGGCGCCGTGGTCTACCTGCGCCAGGAAGGCCGCGGGATCGGTCTCGGCAACAAGATCCGCGCCTACGCGCTGCAGGCGCGCGGGGCAGATACCATCGAGGCCAACCACGAGCTCGGCTTTCCGACCGATCTGCGCGAGTTCGATCTGGCCGCCGCGATCCTGCGCGACCTGGGCGCGACCAGCGTCATCCTCCACACCAACAACCCCGAGAAGGTGCAGGCGCTGGAGGAGAACGGCATCGCGGTGGTGTCGCGCGCGCCGGCGTACGGCACGGTGAACCAGCACAACCGCGACTACCTCGAGACCAAGCACCGCGAGCTCGGGCACGATCTCGGCACCCTGCTCGCGCTCGGCGGCCGAAAGCCGGACGCGCCGTAGGCGCGGCGGCCTGCCGAGGC
>Ga0126377_10000184_pt1 | contig 35672 bp, 28 predicted proteins | sample PanSoiMetPlot_22_FD_92647 | JGI IMG/M metagenome (GOLD analysis project Ga0126377, IMG submission 92647) | Tropical forest soil microbial communities from Panama - MetaG Plot_22 | ecosystem: Environmental > Terrestrial > Soil > Tropical forest > Bulk soil | place: Panama | collected 2016-02-17 | reverse complement strand
GTGGCGGGCGTCCTGCTGGTGATCGCCGGCCTGGCCGCCGGCTCGTCCGCGCTGTGGTGGGCCGGGGTGGGCGCGTGGGCGGTCGCGGCGGTCGCGTTCGCGCTCGAGCTGGCCTGGTCGGTCGGGGCGTTCTACCTGCCCGAGGAACGCAGGGTGCTGCTCACCCGCGTGCACGAGCGGTTCGCCCGCGAGGCCACCGGCCGCCGGCCCAGGCTGACCGTGGAGTGGCCCGACCGCTGACCGCCGCCACGGGCGGCACGGGGGGAACATCCGAGGCGACCGGCGTGGTTGCAGCCCAGGGAAGCGCGAGACGGGAGGTGCGGGATGACCCGGCGGATCGAGAAGACCGACGAGCAGTGGCGCGAGCAGCTCACGCCCCTCCAGTACGAGGTGCTGCGGCGCAAGGCCACCGAGCGGCCGTTCACCGGCGCGTACGTGCACGCCAAGGCCGACGGGACCTACCGCTGCGCCGGCTGCGGCGCCGAGCTGTTCGACTCCGGCGCCAAGTTCGACTCCGGGACCGGCTGGCCGAGCTTCACCGAGCCCGCGGTCGCCGAGAACGTGGAGCTGACCCCCGACCACAGCCTCGGCATGGTCCGCACCGAGGTGTCCTGCCGCCGCTGCGGCTCGCACCTGGGCCACGTGTTCGACGACGGCCCGCGACCGACCGGCCAGCGCTGGTGCATCAACTCCTGCTCGCTGGACCTCGACGAGCGGTCGCGGGCCTGACGGGGGCGGACCGTGAGCCGCGGCACGGCCCGCCTGGCCCTGGTGACCGACGTGCGGGCGTCGCCGGACCGCTGCTTCGATCTCTCCTGCGACCTCGACCTGCACCAGCGCGCCATGGCTGCCTCCGCCGAGCACGCGGTCGGCGGGGTGACCGGCGGCATGATCGGTCCCGGGCAGGAGGTGACCTGGCGGTCGCGGCACTTCGGGATCTGGTGGCGGGTGACGTCCAGGATCGTCGAGTACGACCGGCCCCGGCGGTTCGTCGACGAGATGCGGCGGGGGCCGTTCGCGGCCTGGCGGCACGAGCACCGCTTCGAAGGCCACGGCGGCGGCACCCGCATGGTGGACGACGTCGCCTACCGCCTGCCGCTCGGGTGGCTCGGCCGCTCCGCCGACCTCCTCGCCGTCCACCGCTACCTGCGGCGGCTGCTGGAGATCCGCAACCGGCACATCAAGCGCGCGGCCGAGGGACCCGGGGCCGCCGGATGAGGCGCCGCGGCCGGCGGGGCGGGGACGACGGCCGGTCGGCAGAGGCGGGGTGAGGTCGTCTTGGAATTTCCCTTCCCATTTCCCGGATCCTGTGCCCTGGGCCGGGCCGGGTTTGACAGCCGAGGCGGGCTGCCATAGCTTCCCGAACTGCCCCCCGCCCGGGTGGCTGTCCCTCCAGGCAGCCGCAGCGCCAGTCGTACGGGTCGCACAGCGCTCGACCGTTCCTCCGTCCGGTCGTGAAGGCTGTCTGCGGCCGAGGGTTGCACTGGCGTGCCGGCATTCGTCGGCGCTTCGGCGCCCCGTCCCCCAAGGTTGTCCGTGACGTACCCTCCCTGCTCCGCTCCCCTGCAGCGCCCGCCCAGGACGGAGACGGAGACCAACCCCTGATCCACCGGCGTCGCTCGGGAGGACTCGCCGCCCCGGGATCCTCCCGAGCGCCGAATTTCCCCTTCCTGCCGGCGCACCGCGCCGGCAGGAAGGTCATCTGTTTTACCGATCCATTCCGGATCGGATAGGTGTCCGACCCCGACCAGGCACCGCCCCGCCGGCCCGGCCCGCCCTCGCGGCGGCCGGGCCGGCGCATCTGCACGGCGGGCGGCCTGGTCAGTAGTGCTCGGCGACCCACGGGCGCCGGGAGCAGAACGCGGCGCGCAGGAAGCTCAGCTCCCGCGGCTGCGCCTCGGCGAGCAGGCCCGCGGCGGCGAGGCTCTCGGGGTCCTGGAACCCGGTGAACAGGGCCGCGAGGCCGCGCGCGTCCAGACGCGGGCGGGCTGACGTGATCCGCTCGGCCCGCCCCCGGCCCTCGCTGACCTCCAGCAGCCAGGCGCCGGTGTTCCAGGGGCAGCGCGGGTCCTCGACGCGCAGGCGGACGGTGCCCCGCAGGGCCTCCGGGTAGGCGCGGGCGGCGAGCGCCGCCTGCACGTCGACCACCCGCAGCATCCAGTGGTCGCGGCTGCTGATGTCGTACGCCCGCTCGGCGACGACCAGCAGCGCCGGGTCCGGGTCCGGCCCGGTCCACGACACCCGCCCGTCCATCGGGCCGTACCCGCTCAGCAGCGCGAACAGGGCCGGCTCCGCGCCCGGCAGGCAGCCCCAGTCGTGCACCGAGATCCGCACCCGCCAGCCGTCCTCGGGCGGGCCGAAGGCGATCAGCGCCCAGCCGGCCGGTCCCACGGGACCGTCGAGCACGAGCAGGGCGGTCCCGGCGGGCTCCCGCCCCACCAGCCGGTGCCACCAGCCGAGGTCGCGGTCGAGCGCGCCGTGGCGCACGGAGGCCACCTGGTCGTACAGCGCCCGCACCTCGTCCAGGTCGTCGAGCACGAGCCGGCGCGCGCGGTAGGGCGCGGTGCTGCGCGGCAGGTGCTCGGCCAGGGCCGTGTAGCGGGTCCAGGTCCCCGCGAACTCGAAGCCGGCGGTCCGGTACGGGGCGGGGGTGGACGCGAACAGGGTCACGGTCGGCACGGCGCTGGCGTGCAGCTCGGCGAGCAGCTCGTCCAGCAGCCGCACCGCGTGGCCCCGCCCGCGGTGCTCGATCGCGGTCGCGAGCTGGAGGACCTGCGCGGACGGGGCCCGGCGCCCCTGCCACCACTGCCCGAGCCGGCCGAGGCGCAACGCGGCGACCAGCTCGCCGCCGGCGGCGAGCACGCGGAACTCGCCGCCGCGGCTGCGCTCGGCGTACCCGGCGGCGTCCTGGGGCTGGCCGAAGCCGAGCATCATCAGGGCGGCGACGGTGTCGTGCTCGTCCTCACGGGCGGGCCGGTAGACGGGCTGCCCCGCCGGCTGCTCCTGCCCGGGCGGGTCCGGCGGCCACGCCGGCTCGGCAGGGTCGGGCAGCGGGTCGGGTAGCGGGTAGTCGTCCATCCCGCTCACGAGCCGGCCGCCTGGAGCCCGCCGCGGTCCGCCCGCAGCCCCAGCGCGCGCAGCTCGAGCGTTGCCAGCGCCCGGTACTCGCCCCGCTCCAGGTCGCCGGCGGGATCGGCGCTGGCGCGGCGCAGCTGCCGGTAGGAGCGGTTGGTCGCCGCCCGCAGCGCGAACAGGCGCAGGTCCGAGGCGCCCACCCGCCGCAGCCGCGCCGCGGCGCTCGCCTCGCGCACCCAGCGGGTGCGCCACGGCAGGTATGCCGCCAGCAGCAGCGTGATGGGGAACCCGGCGACCACGGCGCCCAGCGCCACCCCCAGCTCGTGGATCACCTCCTGCTGCCGGCGGCCGGCGCGCTCCAGCGTCCGGCCTGCTCCGGACACCGAGTCCAGCGGCTCCCGCAGGTCGCCGCCGACCCCGGGGAGCGTGCCGATGCGGTCGGCGAACCGGTCCATCGCACCGGCGAACCCGTTGCCGGCCTGCTCGACGCTCTGCCCCGGGCCGGCGAGCAGGCTCACGAGGTCGTACGTCTCGCGGCCGGCCCAGACCGCGAGCGCGACCGCTCCCACCAGCAGCACGTCGAGCGCGAGCTGCCCCAGGCGGCGCCCGGGCAGTTCCGCGTACACCTTCACGTCGTCGGCCTCCTCGAGGTCCAGGGGGGTCGGTTGGGCGGTCGGAGGTTCGGGTCGGCAGTTCCGGGTCAGGTCGGCCCGAGGTGCCTCATGCCGCGGGGCAGGTGCACGGGCGGCCGCCGCAGCGAGGGCAGCCGCGCGCGAACCGGGCGGCGGCCCGCTCCAGGTCGACGCCGGCGACGTTGGCGACGCTGGCGAGCCAGGCGAGCGCGTCGCCGACCTCGTGCTCCAGCGCCGCGGGGTCGGGCGTGCGCAGCGCCTTGGCGACCTCGCCGACCTCCTCCACGAACCAGCGGAAGGTCCCGTCGACGCCGCGCACCCGGTCGCGCGCGCCGAAGGTCGCGTCGATCTCCTCCTGCAGGTCGTGCAGTCGCATGCGTGCTCCCCGTGCTCGGATCCGCGTCCGCGCCCGAGCAGGCTTGCGCGCCCGGACCGGCCGCGGGTGGGTCGATACAGCAAAGCATGACTGAGGCCGTCGCGCGGCCTGGTACAAGATAAGAGTAGCGATTGACGCGAAGTACTTGAATGCGATCATAGGCACATGGGGCTGCCGCGCGACCGCGACCTGCGCCTGATGCTGCTGGGCTACGGGCTCAGCGCGCTGGGCGACTTCCTGGCGCTGATCACCCTCACCATCCGGGTGCACGACCTCACCGGGTCCGGCGTCGCGGTCGCGGCGCTGCTGCTCGCCGGGGTCCTGCCGATGGTCCTGCTCGCGCCCGTCACCGGCCTCGTCGTCGACCGCTTCGAGACCGTGCGGGTCCTGGTCCTCACCGCGCTCGCGCAGGCCGGGGTCGCGCTCGCGCTGGCGGTCGTGCACAGCCTGCCGCCGATGCTCGCGCTGGCCGCGCTGCTCGGCACCGGCACCGCGATCCAGCGCCCGGCGGTGTTCGCGCTGCTGCCGGCGGTCGCGGGGCAGGCGCGGCTGACGCAGGCCAACGCCCTGCTCGAGGTCGCCTACTACGCCGGCGCGACGCTCGGCCCGCTGCTGGGCGGGGTGCTGGCCGAGGCGACCGGGACCAGCCTGGCGCTGGTGATCGACGCCGGCACGTTCCTGGCCCTGGCGGCCGCGTCCGCGTCGCTGCGCGTGCGCCGCTCCCCCGCCCCGACCGCGGCGCCGCGCGGGTCGGGCGCGCTCGCCGAGGCGCGCCGGGGGATCGGGTTCATCCGCTCCGACCGGGTGCTGCGGCTGGCCCTGGCGGTGTTCGGCGGGCTGGTGCTCGGCATGGGCGCCTGCAACGTCGCCGAGGTGTTCCTGGCCAAGGACGTGCTCGGCGCGGGCGACGCGGGCTACGGCGCGCTGTCCGCCGCCTGGGTCATCGGGATGATCGCGGGGGTGGTGCTGCTCGCGCGGCGGGTGCGGCCCGCGCGGCTGCCGGTGGTGCTGCTGGCGGCGGCCGGGACCACGGGGCTGGCCGCGGTGGCGGTGGGGCTGTCGCCGACGATCATGGTGGCGAGCGCGGTGTACCTGGTCGGCGGCGGCGCCAACGGGATCGAGAACGTGACGATGCGCACCCTGATCCAGTACCGCGTGCCCGACGCGCTGCGCGGCCGCGCGTACGCATCGTACGCGGCGGTGGCCTCGACCGCGGAGATCACCGCCAGCGGCGTGGGCGGGGGGCTGATGAGCCTGGCCGGCGCGCGCGGCACGATGCTGGTCGGCGGCGGCGTGGCGATCGTGGTCGCGGCCGCCGGCTCGCTCGCCTACCGCCGCCTGCCGGCGGGCGAGCGCGCGCCCCGCACGGCCGTGAGCCCGCCGGCCCGGGCGCCCCGACGCGCTACCAGCGGCCGCGGTGCACGACGTCGTCGAACGGCCGCCGGTCGGGCCGCCCGACCGGGGTGAGCGGGCGGTCGGCGGGGACGCCGAGCGTGATCAGCAGGGCGCAGAACCGGTCCTCGGGGAAGCCGAGCAGGCGCCGCGCCAGCTCCAGGTCGTGGACGCCCGCATGGGCGCTGCCGATGCCGAGGTCCGCGGCGGCCAGCATGACGCTCATGGTCGCCTGGCCCAGGTCGAACTGGATCAGGTCGCGCAGGCGGGCGTCGTCGGACCGGGGGGCCACCAGCGCGATGGTCGCCGCCGAGCTGGCGACGTGGCGGGCGCCGCGCCACACGCCGGCGAGCTGGGCGAGCTGGTCCCGGTCGGTGCAGACGACGAAGTCCCACGCCTGCTGGTTGCCGGCCGAGGGCGCGCGCCGCGCGGCCTCGAGGATCCGGTCCAGGTCCTCGGGCGCGATCGCCCCCTCGCCGTAGGACCGCACGTTGCGCCGGGACCTGATCGCATCCCAGGTCTCCACGTCGACCTCCCGCAGACTCGTCGTGAGCGCCGGGGCAGGGCCTGCCGCCGTCGCCGCCAGCTGTCCGGCGCGACACCCGGCGCCCGGCGGGCGTCCCGCATGCGCGCCGCGTCGGGTGCGCAGACCCGCCCGGTCGGCCAGGCTTGCGGATGCGCATGACGCCGTCGAAGTCTGGCCGCCGGGCGCCTGGTATGCACAACCCGGCGGGGAGGCGCCGCGGGCCGGGGCGCTACCGTGCCGCGGTCGCGCGGCAGCGGGCCGCGTCGAGCGGCTGCCCGGCCCGCTCGAACAGCCGACCCGCCTCGCCGAGCAGCCGGTCGGACCGGCCGGCGTCGCCCTCGGCGCCGGCCAGGTGGGCGCGCGCCTCCAGGATCGCGCCCTGCCAGGCGGTCCCCTCCCAGAGGCTGAGGGAGCGCTCGGCGGTGGCGAGGTGGCGGCGCGCCTCGTCGAGGTCGCCGGCGTCCGCGCACGCGATCGCGGCGGGCACGGCCAGCATGATCGCGCAGAACTGGCAGGTGTCCTGGACCCCCAGGGCCGCCTCGGCCCGCTCCACGGCGACCCGCGCGGCGGCGGCGTCCGGCTCGGCGGCGATCATCGTGCCGTGGACGCGCTGGAGCAGGTGGTTCGCGGTCGGCGACCAGCGCGCCAGCACCAGCGCCCGGGCCAGCAGCCGGTCGGCCTCCTCCCGCCGCCCCTGGGCCAGCCGGACCTCGGCCAGCCGCTGCAGCGAGTGCGCCTCCCCGGCGGAGGCGCCGATCTCCCGGTGCAGGTCGGCGGCCTCCCGCAGCTCCCGCTCGGCCGTGGGGAGGTCGCCGGCGAGCAGGGCCGCCTCGCCGACGAGCGCGGCGGCGAACGCGACCGCGCGCAGGATGCCCGCGCGCTGCGCGGTCCGGCGCAGCGCGCGCGCCAGCTCGATCACCTCCTGGTAGGGCGTCGGCCCGTACAGCAGGTACTCGGCGACGCACAGGTTGGAGTCGAACACCGCGATGGCCAGCGCGGGCTCGTCCCTGGTCTGGCGCAGCTCCAGGCGCAGCCGCTCGAACCACTCGCCCCGGTTGTGCGCGATCAGCCCCTGCAACGCGACCAGGTCGAGGTAGTGCCAGCTCCCCTGGTTGTCGGGGAGGAGCCTGCGGGCCTGCGACACCGCCGCCCAGGCGCCGTCGAGGTCGCCGGAGAAGTACGCGTAGCCCCCGCGGGCGAGCAGGATCAGGCTGTCGGCCGGGCCGCCGTCGGGCTCCAGCCCCTCCAGCGCGGCGGCGGCCGTGTCGAGATCGCCGGCCGAGATCGCGGCCCTGGCCATGCGGGCGCGGATGCGCCGCCCGCCGGCCGGGTCGGCGGCGGCGAGCGCCTCGCGGCAGGCCTGGACCGCGGCCGCGTCGCCGACCGTGGACAGCAGCTCGGCGCGCAGGGCGAGCAGGCGCGCGAGGTCGTCGCCCCCGGCGGCGCCGCGGACCGCCTCGACCAGGCCGAGCGCGTCGCGGTAGGCGCCCATCGCCGCCTCCGTCTCGACCGCGCGCAGCACGAAGGGGACGGCGGCGGCGGGCTCGCCGGCTTCGACCAGGTGGTGCGCGACCTGGGCGGGTGACGCGCCGAGCGCGGCCAGGCGCTCGGCCGCGTCGCGGTGGACCCCGCGCCGGCGGTGCGGCGGGAGGTCGGCCAGGAGCGCGTCGCGGACCAGCGCGTGCCGGAAGCGGTAGCCGGACCCCGTCCGCTCCAGTACCAGCGCGGTGAGGGCCGCGTCCAGCTCGGCGTACGCCTCGCCTTCCGCCAGGCCGGAGAGGGCGACGAACTGGTCGGTGTCGAAGGTCGCGCCGACGACCGCGGCCCGCTGCAGGACCTCGCGGGTCCCGGCGGCCAGCCCCGCGAGCGCCTGCGGGCCGGGCGCCGGGAGCGCCTGCGACCCCGGCCGCACGCCGCGCGTCAGCTCCAGCACGGTGAACGGCAGGCCGCCCGAGACCGCCCAGACGTGCTCGACCAGCTCCTCCGAGGCGCCGGCCAGGTGGCCCCTGACCAGCGTCGCGGTGGCGGCGCGGCCGAGCGGGCGCAGCTCGAGGGCGACCGCGAGGCGCCGGCCGAGCAGGCTCCGGCGGATCTCGTCGAGCACGCGGCCGCCGCCGGGCCGGTGCGCGAGCAGCAGGACCGCCCGCTCGTGCGGCGCGCAGCGGGCCAGGTAGTGCAGCAGCCGCAGGCTCGCCTCGTCGGCCTCGTGGAGGTCGTCGACGGCCAGCAGCAGCCCGGGGCCCGCCGCCGCCAGCCGCAGCAGCTCGGCCGCGGCCACGAACAGCCGCTGGTGGGTGCCCTCGCCGCTCCAGGTCAGCTCGCGGCCGGCCAGCGCCCGGTCGATCTCCTCCCGGTAGGTGTCGTCCAGCCCGTCCAGGAGCGCGGGGTGGCGCCGGCACAGGTCGGCCAGCGCCTCCAGCGCGGGCGCGTACGGCCAGGCGCCCTCGACCGCCGCCGCGCCCCCCCGGCCGGCCCGCCAGCCGAGCCGCATCGCCAGCGCGCAGGACCGGTCCAGCAGCGCGGACTTGCCGACGCCGGCCGGCCCGGAGACCAGGACCGCCCGCCCACGCCCCCCGGCCGCCTCCGAGAGCTGGCGCTCCAGCCATCCCAGCTCGCGCTCGCGGCCGACCAGGCGGTGCCCGCCGTCCCGCCCGGCACCCGGCGCGAGCGGGCCGGGGAGGGCGGCCAGCAGCCGGTCGCGCAGCGCCCGGGCCGCGGGGCTCGGGGCGACGCCCAGCTCGTTGCGGAGCGCCCGGTCCATCCGCTCGAACTGGCGCAGCCCCGCGCGCACGTCGCCGCTGCCGGCGTGGCGGCGCATCAGCGCCAGGTGCGCCTCCTCGTCGGCCGGGTCCTCGGCGAGCAGCTGCTCCCAGCGTCCCGCCCGGCGCAGCAGCTCCAGGTGGAGCAGGCGCAGCCGGTCCCGCGGCCCCTCCGCCCACGGCTCGTAGCGGTCGTCGGCGAGCAGGGTGCCGGTGTAGCGCTCGGCGGCGGCCGCGGCGGCCGCCGGCGTCCCCTCGGCGAGCGCCTGCTCGGCCGCCTCCTGGAACGCGTGCGCGTCGACCACCACGTCCGCGCCGGGCAGCAGGGCCACGCGCTCGTCGCGCAGCACCACGGCGTCGCGGTCCTCGCCCAGCGCCCGGCGGGCGTAGTGCGCCAGCTTGTGCAGGCGGGGCGCCGCCTCCTCCACGCCGAGGTCGGGCCAGAGCGCGTCGACCACCTGCTCGCGGTGGAGCCGGCGCCCCGGGGCGAGCGCGAGCAGCTTGACCAGGGAGGCCGCCTGCCGGCGCGGCCACGCCCCGGCGGGCACCGGGCGGCCGTCGAGGACGACGCCGAACACCCCCAGCAGCCTGATCTCCACCTGTGCCGGCATGACGGCAGTGTAGTGGGGCAGCCTCACCCGGCGGGCAGAACGAGATGATCGTCCAGCTCGTCGGGGAGGTCCAGCCGCCCGAGCGCCTCCACCTGGTCGCTCATGGCCGAGCTGAGCTGCAGCAGGAGGCGGCGGAGCTGGTCGGTGTCCCAGCGGTACGAGGCGATCCGGTCGACGGTGGTGAACAGCGGGCCGCCGAGGCGGTCGCGGGTCCGCTGGTAGGCGGCGAGCGCCGCCGCCTCGGTCGCGGTCCCGCCGTGGATCTCGCCGACCGCCCTGGCCAGCAGCTCGGCGTCGCGGAGCGCGTCGGTGATCCCGTGGGTCGCCAGCGGGTCCTCGAAGCAGCCGGCGTCGCCGACCAGCGCCCACCCCGGCCCGAAGGAGCGGCGCACGTACCCCGGCAGGCCGCCGAAGCCGCGCAGCCGCCGCGGCGGGACGGCCGCGGCGACGCGCCCGGCCGCCTCGGGCGAGACGGCGGCGAGCAGCGCGTGGTGGGCGGCGTGCGGCCCGGCGGTCCGCGCCGCGCGCATGCGCGCGGGCGTCGTGCCGGCGAAGACGCACACCTGCCCGCCGTTGGTGGGGACCATGCCCGCGCTCACGCCCGGGGCGTAGAACCACTCGTAGCCCTCGGTCCCCAGGCTGGTCCAGTAGCCGTACAGGAACGCGCTCGCGCCACCCCCGGCGCGCACGACCGGCGCCCCGACCGCGCGCGCCACGGTGGAGCGGATCCCGTCGGCGCCGACGACCAGCGGGGCGTGCGCGGTCACCCTCCGGCCGGTCCGGTCCCGGCCGGCGATCCCGGTCACCCTGCCGTCGCGGCCGGTGAGCAGGCCGGTGACGGCAACCTGGAAGCGGACCTCGGCGCCCGCCTCGGCGGCCGCGTCGGCGAGCATCGCGTCCAGCAGGGTGCGGCGGGGGGCGTACAGCGCGCGCACGCCGGCGGCCGGACGGATCGAGACCCGGACAGAGTCGTCGGGGTAGTGGAAGACGACGCGCGTGACCGGCGGCGTGCCCGCCCGGCCCAGCCCGTCGAGCAGGCCCCAGCGCGTGAGCTGGAGCACCCCGCCACGCATCAGCGCGTGCGTGGAGACCGTGTCGCTGCCGTGCCGCGCCCGGTCGACCACCAGGACGCGCAGGCCCGAGCGGGCGAGGAGCAGCGCGGTGGCCGCCCCGGCCGGGCGGGCGCCGACGACGATCACGTCGTGGCGGCTGGCCCCCGGGGGGTGCGTGGTCGGCCGCATCCCGCTCACAGCCCCTTCGCGGCCGGCGAGCAGCCGGCGGCGGCGGCCGCCCGCCCGCCGGCCGTGATGTGCTCGACGATCGCGCGGGCGTCGTGGCGGGCGCCGCCGACGAAGCTGGAGTCGCGGCGGTGCAGGAACCGCAGCCCGATGACGTACAGCCCCGCCGCGGGCGTGACGCCGCGGTACTGGCGGATCCCGCCGCCAGGCTCGAGGACCGGCACGTGCAGCCACGGGAAGGCGTCGCGGTAGCCGGTGGCCCACAGGACGGTGGTGATCCCCGCGGCCCGCAGGTCCAGCTCGCGCGGGGCGCCGGGGACCGGCACCGGCCGGACCGGCTCGGCGGGCAGCACCTCGCCGCGCAGGCCGCTCGCCTGGACGTGGGCGTCGATCCTGGCGAGGGTCCGCCGCAGCCGGGCGTCCGCCGCGGCCATGGTCCCGGGCAGGTCGCCCGCGAACCGTGTGCGCGCGCCGTCGACACCGGCGAGGCGGCCGGTGAGCACCACCCCGAGGCGTGCGAGGACCCCGAGGTCCAGGTCCCCCGGTCCGCCGCCGGGGAGCCGGAGCAGGTGCGGGCCCCCCGGTTCATCGTGGCGATCGGGAGGGCTGCCGGCGAGCTGGAGCGACGGCTCGCGGCGGGCGCGGGCGGGGTCGCCGACGTCGTCGATCGTCCGCGCCAGGGCGCCGGTGCGCTCCAGCCACCACAGGATGTCCATCCCGCGGTAGCTGCGCGGCATCCTGGTGTGCTCCCCCACGGCGAGGACGACGTGCCGGCCCGACCGGCGCAGCTCCGCGGCGAGCTGCACGCCCGAGGAGGAGGCCCCCACCACCAGGACCCCGCCGTCCCTCAGCGCGTCCGGGTTGCGATAGGCGCTCGAGTGCAGGCTCGCGATGCCCCGGCCGAGCCGGTCGGCGATCCCGGGGACCCACGGGCGCGGGCCGGTCGCCGCCACGACGTGCCGCGCGGACCAGGCGCCCTGGTCGGTCGTGACCCGGTAGCCGTCGCCGTCGCGGCGTACCTCCAGCACCGGGGTCCACTCCCGCACGGGGGCGCCGAACGAGCGCGCGTACCCCGCCAGGTGGTCGACCAGCCCGGCCGCCCGCATGAAGCCGTCGGGGTCGGGGCCGTGGTAGCCGAGGCCCGGCAGCCGGGTCATCCAGTTCGGCGTCAGCAGGCGCAGGGAGTCCCAGCGCTCGCTGCGCCAGCTCTCGGCCAGGCGGCCGCGCTCCAGGACCACGTGGTCCCGGCCGGCGTCCGCCAGGCATCTGCTGGTCGCCAGGCCGGCATGGCCGGCGCCGACGACGACCGTGTCGATCCGTCGCATCGCGGTCTCACCCGTCCCGTCCGCCTCCGCGGCACGGCGTCCGGGCCGGGGTGGCCCCGGCGGCCGCGCCGCGGTGCTCGTCGCCGTCCGGCCCGGCCGTCACCCGGTGGCGACGTCGATCTGGACCGGGACGGAGTTGGTGATGACGTCGAAGACCGCCGAGCGCGCCCGGGAGCGCTCGACCAGCGCGCGCAGCTCCTCGTCCGGGGCGTCGCCCTTGACCTTGAAGGAGACCCGGATCTGCTGGTAGCCGTTGCGGACGCTGTCGTCGGGCGAGAGCCCGAGGATGCCGAGCAGGTCGATGTCACCCTCGACGGTCGACTCCACCTCGGTCAGGGTCACGCCGCGCGCCGCGGCGATGTTGGCCAGGCCCGCGGTGAGGCAGGCGGCGAGCGCGTGCAGCACGTACTCGACCGGGGTCGGGCCGTTGTCCTGGCCGACCAGCACCGTCGGGTGGTCGGCGTCGAGGACGAAGCCCTCGCCGCGGCTGGTGTCCTCCTGGCCGGCGCCGTAGAAGCCGCTGATGGTGCCGCGGCTGTGGGTGCCGCTGACCCAGCGGTTGCTCGCGCGGAACTGGAAGCTGGCGATCCGGGGGTTGGCCTTCACCGCGTCGAGGGTGGCGAAGAGCGTCGCGGTGTCGACGCCGTTGCGGGTCTGGGCCGCCTGGGCGGTGGTCATGCCGGTTGCCCCTCTCTGGTCGGGCGCCGCTGCCGCGGTGCCGCTCGATCCGATGCGGGGACGCTACGGACGCCGCCTTCCCGGAACCTGCCCGCCGCCTTCCCGCGGCCGCCGGGCCGCCAGGGGTCGCCGGCACGAGCCTCGGCCAGAGGTCGAGGCGGAGGCCTGCTCGTCGTCTCGGGGTGAAGCCGGGGACGAGACCGGGACCGGCGGCCAGAGAGGCCTCCGGTGCCGCACGGCTCAGGCGGCGGGTTCGCGCTCCAGGATCCGCTTGATGCGGATGACCTCCCGCGGGGTGTCGCAGGCCAGCCAGGCGCCGAGCAGCGGGTCGAGCAGGCCGATCAGCGGGTGGACGGCGAAGCGCTCGCGATGGACCACCCGGGTTCCCTGCACGGTCGGCTCGCAGGTGAAGAAGCCCTCGAACCCGGTCAGCGGCCAGGGGGCCGTGACCATCCGGAAGTCCAGGCGCGACCAGGGCGTGAGCGTGAACGCCAGCACCATCGGCGGGAACGGCAGGCCCAGCAGCCGGCCGTCGTGCTTGACCTGGCCGTGGTCGCCGTCGCGCCGCATCCAGTGGACCCGGCCGATCTTGCGGTCGGCCAGCCGGTAGCGCTCGACGTCCAGGACGAACTCCAGCACCGCCCGCGGGGAGCAGGCGATGATCGCGCTGCCTTCACCGCACGCCATGGTGCGGCCGCCTGCGCCAGCGCAGGTCCGCCAGGCCGAACGGGCCCGGGTCGGGCAGGCCCGCGCGGATGCTGGGCGTGTCGAACGGCGTGCGCGGCACCAGGTCGGCCGGCAGGCTGTCGGGCGCCAGGGTAGGCTCGACCACCTCCTCGACGAGGATGCGCACCTGGGCGGTGGACACCAGCGGGACGGTCATCAGCCGCTCCGCCAGCCACGCCAGGGCGTAGTGGAAGCCGATCGGCAGCCGCACCATCCGCCGGTGACGGCCGGCGACGTCGGCGACCAACCGGACCGCCTGGTCGAAGCCCAGCTCGGTCGGGCCGGTCAGCGCCACGGTCCTGCAGGCCAGCCGGCCCTCGAGGAGCGCCGCGCCCAGCACGTCCACCACGTCGCCGACCGCCAGCGGCCGCACCCGCAGCGGCCCGACCCCGACGAACACCGGGAAGGTGTGCAGCGCGTGGCTGAGGTGGTCGAGCAGGTGGTCGCCGCGCCCGAAGATCACGCCGGGCTTGAGCACCGTCCACGCCAGGCGCGAGGCCCGCACCAGCTCCTCGGCCGCCCACTTGGACTCGTGGTAGGCCACGCCGCAGCCGGGCCGGGCGCGCAGGAAGCTCAGCAGCGCCAGGCGCCGGACCCCGGCGTGCTCGGCGGCCCGCACGACGTTGGCCGTCCCCTGCACGTGCACCGCCCGGTAGGTCTGCGCTCCGAGCTGGCGGTTGATGCCCGCGCAGTGGGCGACCGCCTGGCAGCCGGCGAACGCCCGCGCCAGCCCCTCCAGGTCGCCGATCCCGACGCGGGCCAGGCTGACCCGGGGCTGGCGCAGGACCTGTTGCGCCCACGGCCGCTGGTCCATCCCGCGCGCGACCAGGACGACGTCGTGACCCTGCCGGCTCAGGCGGGTGGCCAGGTGGCCGCCGACGAACCCCGTGCCGCCGGTGATCGCCACCCGCGTCGTCGCCGGGCTCACAGGGCTCACGGCGGCCCGGTCCCCGGCGAGGAGGCGCCGCCGCGGTCGCGGCGCCGACGCAGGACGACCTGCGCTGGGCACACCGCCGACAGGAAGCCGCCGACCGTCACCGCCAGGCGATCCTCCTCCAGGGAGTACAGGATCCGGTTGGCCTCGCGCCGGTCGCGGACCAGCCCGGCGGCCTTCAGCACCGCGAGGTGGCGCGAGATGGACGGGCCGCTGATCGCGAAGCGGCTGGCGATCTCACCGGCCGACAGCTCCCCGGCGCGCAGGTCCTGCAGGATCTGGCGGCGGGTCGGATCGGCGAGGGCGCGGAACACGCCCGAGTCGTCTGACATGCTGGTTATCTAGCAAAGTAGCTAAGGAGCTGTCAAACGCGGGGCCTTGACCGGGTCTTCACCAAAGCGTGGGACGCCGTGAACCGATCGCCGCCCGGTGGGCGATGCTAGGGCATGGCCGGATTTCCATCGCCACAGGTCACCTCCCCTGCGCCCGCCGGGCGTCCCGCCAGAGACCGGACGCGCCCGGCGTGGCGGGCCACGCTGGCCCTGGCCCGCGTCGAGGGGCTCCGGCTCCCGCGCCACCCGCTGGTGCTGGTCGCCGCCGCGCTCCTCGTCTGGCCGTGGGCCGCTGGGCTCCGCCACCGCGACGACACCTACCCGGTCCTGCACCACGCCGACATCGGCACCCAGCAGGCGCTGCTGCTGCTGGCCGCCGCCGTGCTGATCGCGGCGAACCTGGCCGTGCTGCGCGCGCACCGTCACGGCGCCGAGCCGCTCTACGGCACGCTGGCGCTGCCGGCGTGGCGGCGGACGCTGGCGCACCTGCTCTCGCTGCTGCCGGTGACGCTGCTCGGGGCGGCGCTCGCAAGCGCCCACCTCGCCCAGCTCGCCACGGTCCCGGGCGCCGTCGGGCGGCCCAACCCGGTGGAGCTGGCCACCGGCCCGGTCCTGGTCGCGCTCGCCGGCGCGCTGGGGATCCTGCTCGCCCGACTGGCCCGCTCGGCGCTGGTCGCCCTGCTCGCGCTCCTGGTCCTGGTCAGCCTGCTGTACTTCGCGCTGTGGTCCCCGACGCTCGGCGACGGCGGGCTCGACCAGCGGCTGTGGCTCGGCCCGCTGGTCCCCAACACCTGGTCGGGGCCCGACGACGTCCCCGCCGACCTGCTCGGCCGGCCGGCCGGCTGGCACCTCGCCTACCTGGCCGGGGTGGTGCTGCTGGTGGCGGCGGCCGCGCTGGTACGGGCCGGTGGCCCCCGCCGGCCGCTGGCCGGGGTCGGTGCGGCCGCGTTGGCGCTGGTCGCCGTCGCCGGGCCGCTCCAGCTGCGGCCCCCGCCGCCGGAGCTGGCCGCGCGGCGCGTGGCGGCCATGGAGCGGCCCTCGACCGTGCAGGTCTGCCAGCGGCGCGGGCCCGTGACCTACTGCCTGTTCGGCGAGTTCGCCCCGATGGTCGACGGCTGGGACCCGGCCGTGCAGGCGGTCCTGCGCCCGCTGCCGCCGGGCACCGCGCCCAGGCTGGTCGTCCGCCAGCAGATCAACCCGCTGGACCCGGCGCTCGCCGGCCGGCTGGGGCAGATCGACACCGCACGGCTGGAGGACGACCGGCGGGCCGGCACGCCCGACTCGATCCCGGTGTTCACCGTCACGGGGATCGGTGGGGCCAGTGAGCTGCCCCTCAGCGTCGCGTACCGGGCGGTCGGCTCACCCACCGTCGGAGGTCCCGAGCCGGCCGGGGCGCAGGATCCGGAGCGGGTGGCGTGCGGGGCGCCGGGGGTGGTCGCGTTGTGGCTCGCCGGCCGGTCCAGCGAGGCGGCCGAGTCGGACATGCGAACGGTCCTGGGCCAGGCCGCGGCCGACCCGACCGCCGACCCCGACGGGTTCAACCTGATCCTGAGCAACGGGCCGCAGTGGATCACCGTCGGGGCGTACGAGGCGGCGCTCGCGCTCGCGCTGCTCGACCACCCCGACGAGCAGGTCGAGCGGTCGCTGCGGCGCAACTGGCAGGAGCTGACCTCGCCGGCCACGTCCTCGTCCCGTGCCGCCGAGCTGCTCGGCGTCGACCCACCCGGCGCAGCGGTCGCGCACGCCGAGCCCAAGGACTGCTGACGTCGAGGCTCGCCATTGTCTGGCGGCCGGCGTCCCGGTTGGCGCGCCGCCAGGCCGCGGCGACTGGCCAGTTGCGCTGGCCACAGGCGGATGCAAGCGCGGTCGGCACGAACGACCCTGAGCAGGCCGCAAGGGCCTCAGCCTTGGTGAGGACTGACAGCTTCGTCGCGTCAGCGGGCGTGACATGCGGCGCTCGGCGTCAGCGGCCCGCAGTCCCGCCCGCTCGGCGCGGAGGCGGATGATCCGGGAGTCGACGACGGCCCCAGGCCCAGATCCGTCGGGTCGGCTGACCCCTTACGGCGACACCCAGGTCATCTGACCTGGGTGTTTGTCTGTCGGGATGGCGGGATTTTAACCCACGACCTCCTCGTCCCGAATCATGCACCCAAGCGGCGCCGTGGACCCTGCTTGACCAGCACAGATGACCGTCTCGCCAGCTCAACGGTCGGATTCGAGGATTCAACCGAGTGGCACCGGCTGGCATGGAGTAGCACCGGCTACACGGAAACGCGGAAGAGTCGCGGCCAACAGAAGAGGACAAACGACTCGCTACGCTCTTGAGCGGGCGTGGTGGCAGAGCAATCCTGGCGCCTGCTTATCACGGCCGAATGGATGCTGATGCCTCGCTGGACGTTCACGCCGGCACATTTGGCACTGGTCGATCCAAAGCTCTGGATCTTGCCCTCGAACCGGACGGCGCCACATCGACTCGGGACTGACGCGTTTCTCCTGTTCGGAGCAGGGTGGAGCATTCGTGCCCTTTGGACAACGGCCCGGATATGTCTAGGAGCGGCGCCCGACCAGGCGGGCCGGGATCACCTTCACCTCGAATGGAACGGTGTCGGTGTAGGCCTGCTCGCCTTCCCAGCGGCCGATGTGCAGGTAGCCGTCGCCTTCGAGCCTGAACACGTCCAGGCTCGGCACGCCGGGGTCGATGACCCAGTAGCGCCCGACACCGGCCTGCTCATAGACCGCCCGCTTGAGAATGAGGTCGATCCTGCGGCTGGACGGCGAGAGCACCTCGACTACCAGCAGCGGAGTCACGGCCAGGAACTTGCCCTGGGTATCCTCGGCCGTGGTCACCAGCACGTCGGGTTCGAGGACCGTGTGCTCGGTGAGCTTCCAGTCCACCGGCGCGGGCAGCACTTCGAGTTGCACGGGCGCGGTGTCCAGCAGCAGGGCGAGCAGCCGGGCCACGGCGATTTGGTGCAAGGGAATGGGGGCGGGTGTCACCAGCAGCTGCCCATCGATGAGTTCCCGTCGGCGCCCGTCATCGGGCTCGGCTTGCAGGTCGTCGTAGGTGAGCAGCTCGCTCGCTGGCTGGGTGTGCGCGGCACTGGTCATGGCTCCTCCGTGTCGCGGCGTGTCGCCTGGTCATCATAGCCGGCGGCCAGGGCAGCGATTCGGGGTGCCGGGCCTGGCGCTCACGGTCTTTGTTGTGGCGGGCTGTGGTCGCCGCGACGCCTGGCCTGGTGACCGCCGACCTGCGGGACGCAGGGGGGAGCGATGGGCGTCGCTGAGCGGGTGGACGGCCAGGTCGTTCCCACAGGCACCCTGAAGCGCCTGGCGGCGGCGCCCGCCGTGAGCGGGGTGAGCGGGGCCGGTTGCAGCGGCTGAGGAGCGAGCGTGGCAGGACGCCGCGTTGCAGCTCATCGACGGCTGGCAGGGCTTCGCGACCCGGGGCATGTTCCACTCCCTGGGGAAGAACCGCAGTGGCTACTCGATTGGAAGGCTCGCGCGGCGTTCTGCGCGGCGTTCTGATGGTCAACGATGACCGGAGTCTGGTCATGACCTAGCTGCGGGAACGGAGTTTCAAGCGCCGTTGACACCGAAGGCCCCAGGCATCTGGCCTGGGGCTTCGTGGTCGGGATGGCGGGATTTGAACCCACGACCTCCTCGTCCCGAATCATGCACACGGCGTGCGCGGCACACCACGCTTGACCAGCACAGCCGGGTGTCGTTCGGGTCGTGACGGGCCAGGCATGGGCCGTCGCGACCACCGCCGGCGGCATGGCAGCGATCGCCGAATCCTTGCCAGCATTGGCGCTGCGATTCGGGCTGAAGGTTTGCGTGGTCTGCGGCTTGAAACCGTAGAGAAGATTCTCACAGCGACTGCCAAAGGCCCCTGACTCTGGAACACCTTGGAACCGTGGACGGGCGGGTGGCTCTGTGCCGCGCCAGGATCGTCGGCTAGGATCGGTGCTGGGATGACCGAGTTCCACGTGGCAGACGCCTGGTTGCGGCGGGTCGACGCGGCCGTGACGATCATCGTGTGCGCCGCCGTGGTTGGCCTCGCCTACCGGTATGAACGCGCCTACCGCCGCTGGGCGGAACAGCAGCACCCGCTCGCCGCGTCGCGGGCCCGCCTCGAGCGCGCGAGGACCAGCTACCAGGACAGGCGGGCGCTGGCGACCGAGCTGGCCCGGATCATCAGGGGCTCGACCGACGCGGGTCGGCCTCCTGTCCGCACCGGCTCATGAGGGCTCCCTGTGCCGATCTGAGCTCAGGTCGACGCTGGTGTAGCTATCTTCCGGGGTGCAGCACGCCGGCCTGCGGGAGCGCTGGAGACGCTCGTCCCGCGAGGACTGTCCATCAGCACGGCGCCGTGCCTCCTCTGGATCCGCCCGATGCTCGGAAGGAGGTCTGGTGCTTGGTGTTGCATCGACTGGGCTGCGGAGTTGCACCTCGTCGCGCTGGGTCGGCCCGACCAGGGGGTGATCGACGTCGCCCGGTAGACCACCGCCCTGCGGCCAGCGGACCTGACCAAGCGGGCCTCGCACGCGGCCGCGGCGTCGCTGCTGGTGGACTTACGGCGACTTAATGACAGGAGTTACGCGGTGAGGCCGCCGGCTGGGTAGGAGGCCCGCGACGCCCGCCGGTGGCTACGATAAGCCGGCTCGCCTGACTTGCTGTGGCCTGACCGGGTGTGAGCCAGACAGGGTCGGATGGAGAGCAGCGAGGAGACGGCCGGCCACGTTCAGCCGATGTCGGCGCTGTCGAGGAACGACGAGCCGTCGAAATCGGCCTGCTGCTGCAACTGGCCGGCGTCGACCGGCGACGGTTGGGGGCTGTGGTCGGCGCCGCCGACGGAGGTGTCGCCGTCTGCACGTCCGGCACCGACGCCGGGGTCGTGTCGCCGGTGTCGCCGGCGCCCGTGGCGCCGCCGCCGGCGATTGCCGTGGGGACCGGGGCGGGCTCGGCCTGGGGCTGGGCTGGGTGTCCTGACCGGACCCGTCGGTGCCGGCATGCATGGTCGCGGGGACCTCCGGCGTCCCGGGCACGGAGCACGAGGTCTCCCGAGCGGAAGTCGTCGAGTTCTTCGCCCCCGACCACCTCGGGCAGATCTGCGGGCCGCCTGAGCCGCGACCATGCGGTGCGAGATGGGATGGGGCGGGGAGGGGGGTGGCGCGCGTCGGCGCCACCCCCGCCAATCTGTAGCCGGATGTGGGTGCGTCTCTAGCCCGATAGGACGCCGATAGGACGCCGAGGACGAGGGCTTCGCAGGCGGCCTCGACGACTTCCTTGGCGACGGTCTGCAGCTCGTTGATCTAGAGGATGCGCTGGACCTGGGCCATGAGCCGCCGGGCGGCCTGCAGGTTGCCGCCGGTGGTCCGCGCGATCGTGGCGACCGCTTCGCGGGCGTGAAATCCCTTCTCGGTCCAGCCCGAGGTCGGGCCAGCGGCGGGTGAGGACGAACGCGAGTTCCTCAGCGCCGAGGGGCCGGTACTGGTGGACGAACCCGACGCGGGAGTACAGCTGGGGGTTGCGGGCCAGGCGGCGTTCGATGCCGGGCATGGTGAGTTCGTCCCAGTCGACCGTAACTGTCAAGCCTCGGGTGGTGCTGGACGGGGCGGCTGCGGTTGATGCCGGACGCGATCGGGCTGCGGTTGCAGCTGGGCTTCGGCGCCGTGCAGCCGCCGACCTGGGGTGCGCCGTCAGGGCGCGAAGCGACGGTCGCGCAGCGTCTGCGACCGTCGCCCCGTGTTGGTGTGCCGTTCGTCGTTATCGCCAGCGTGCTGTCAGCTCGGGTGTGCAGCGGGTGGTGGGCTTGTCGCCGACGCCGGGGAGCATGGCGGCCTCGTCCTGGCCGGTCACGACCGAGACTTCGACGAGCGTCGGACTCACCGCGTCGGCCATCAGCGCTGTGCCGCTGGGTCGGGTGCGGGTCGGGGTGACCGCGAACTGGGTGCTGCTGGGGTCTCCGGGATTGGGCTCGGGTCGCCACAGCTTCCATTGGAGTCGGACACCGGTCCGGGCTGCCAGGCGTTGCAAGGTCGCGCTGTCGATCGGCCAGCCCGTGGCGCACTGCATGCCGTCGAACACCTCGCCGGGGGCGAAGGCGGACGCGGGGACCGCGTAGCGCTGCCCTGGGGTGGCCTGGACCCCGGCGTGGATGTCGATCGTTCCGGTGAACCGGGAGGGGTCGATCCGGAGCTCGGTATCGGGTCCCACCGGGGTGAACCGCACGCCGGGAGGGTTCTGGGGGTTCCCGGCGACGCCGAGGCGCAGGACCTTGTCGACCATGCCCGGCGAGGCCGGCGCGGGGATGACGTGCACCCTGATCTCGCGGTCCCGTAGCGCGTCAGCGAGCGCCGCGGCGTTGTCGTAGCTGCCCTGTTGCCAGGAGACCTTGACGTCGCCGTTGGCGAGGCGTCGCATGGCGAAGGCCTGCGCGGCCTGATGGGGTCGGACGATGGCGGGGACGGTGGTCACGGCGACGGCGACCAGGGCAAGACCGGCCAGGATCAGCGCGGGCCGGAACCAGCCGGCGCGGCGTGCAGCCTTGGCGGCGGGCCCGGGCCAGCCGCATGCGGGCGGCGGCGGGGTGGATCCCCACGGCGACGGCCGCCTCGGTCGGTGTGAGTTCCTCGAGGCCCACCAGCTCAAGGAGTTGCCGCTCGCCGGCCGGCAGGGTGGCCATCGCTGCCCTGACGTTTTCGGACAGCAGGCGCGCGTCGATCTGCTCCTCGAGCCGGGCGTAGTCGTCCGGGTCCAGGTGACGGCGGCCGATCACCCGTTGCCAGGCTCGGTCTTCGCTCCTGGCCTGGCGCTGCTGGGCGAGCAGGACATGCGTCGCGATCCCCAGCAGCCACGGCAGCGGCTGCCCGCGGCGCCGGTCGAAGCGGTGGCAGGACTCGATGGCGGCGAGGAAGACGGCCGCCACGAGGTCGGCGACCTGTTCGGGGTCGCCGAGCCGCCGGGTGGCGAAGCCGACGACCTTGGCGACGTGGCGTCGGTAGAACACCTCGAACGCGGCTGGATCGCTGCCCAGCGCGGTGACCAGCTGGTGGTCACTGGCATCGTCCATGGCACCTCCCTGATCTCGACCGGGGTTCGCTTCGGTATTGATCCAGGGATCCCGGGCGCAACGTCACCTGGGAGAGCAGCGCGCCCTCGCCGATGCCGGGTGGAGCGGGCGGCGGCCCTGCGCCACGGAAAACGCTGCCCATAAGCACGCTAACCGGCGGCATCCGTTGACTGCGGCCGTGGCGGTGACAATGCGACGAGGGTGATACGTGGGGACACGATGTTGACGATCGTTGAGCTGGTCCTCGGCGCGTCCGTGACCTGCGGTCGAGCACCCGGTCGCGTGCAGGTTCATGTCGCCGGTCAGCGCCATCTTGGGTGTCGCTCCACACCCGGGTGGCCGCGCGGATCACCGGTTGGGCTGGTTCAGCCTGGCCGCGGATCGGGTCAGCGGCGACCAGGCCCCGCGTAACTCGGCGCTGCGTAGCCCGGTGTCGCCGAGGACGCGCAGGATGGCATGGTCGTGGCGGCCGATGCGCTTGGTGTGGTCGGGGCATGGCCGGCAGCCGCTCGTACTGGGCGTGGGTGACCGTCCAGGGCGATCTCGCGGCGGCCGGCGCAGGTCTTGGGGGCTTCTCGCGGCCGCGCGGCACCAGCGCTGAGGTCGAGGCGTGGGTGCGGTAGAGCCGGCCGTCGTGGCAGGCGAGCTGGTCTCCGCCGACGCCGACGACCCGCTTGGCGATCGTCTGGTCGCGACTGGCTGGCTGGCCTGGAACGGGACGCGGGGCGATGAGCACCACATCGCCCACCGCGACGCGACCAGCGGACTGCTGGCCATCTGACCGGCCACGGACACCAGATCACCAACTGAGTGAGGCCCCGCCGGGTGGCTCACCAGAGCAGATGAGATCACGCTCCGGCTGGCCGTGGTACCGCGGGCTGGTCGGCGCGCCGCACTTCACCGGGCGGCTGCGACCCCCGCGACGAGCTGAGCCGAATCTGTCTCCGAACGTGGACAGTTGACAGATGAATGAATCACATGTAAGTCTAAACCAACAGATGAAAACTCGCGAGAACTGCGAGGGGCGACCGTGGACAGTGAGCAGCTGCTGGCCGTGCTCGCCGCCGTCGGGCACCCGCAGCGACTGCGGATCATCGCTGGGCTCACCGAGGGCCGGGTCCACGTCAGCGAGCTGGCCCGCCGCCTCGGCCTGTCGCGCCCGCTGCTGTACATGCACCTGGAGCGGCTGGAGAAGGCGGGCCTGATCACCGGCCAGCTGGAGCTGTCCGGCGACGGCAAGGCGATGAAGTTCTTCGAGCTGGCGCCCTTCGACCTACACCTGACCGTGGACACGATCGTCGCGGCGCTGCGCGCCGACCAGCGCGACGCGGACCGGAGTGAGAAGGAGACACCCGAGTGAAGGAGACCCCGAAATGAGCGGCGCCTTCGTCGCGATCATCGTCGTCCTCATCGCCGTCGGCGGCATCACCGTGATGGTGGCCACCTACTTCAGCCTGCAGCGCCACCGCGCCGACGCGGTCGCGATGGCGGCCTACCGCAAGCTCGCCGAGGAGGCGGTCGCCAACCAGGCGCAGCTGCACGATCAGCTCGCCGAGATCGGCAAGCGCCTGACCGCCGTGGAGCAGCTGTTGCGGAGCGTCGAATGAGCCGCCGGCCGGCCTCCGGGCTCCTGCCACGGCGCGACCCGCTGCGGCTGCTGCTGTCGCCCTCGCCGTGGGCGGGCGCGGCGTACCTGGCCAGCTACGTCGTCGTGGGCACCGTGCTGTTCGCGGTCGCGGTCGTCGCCGTGGTCGTCTCGGGGGTGCTCAGCATCTTCTGGCTCGGGCTGCCGCTGCTGGTCGGCGCCGCCCTGGTCGTGCGGGGCTGCGCGGAGGTCGAGCGGGTGCGGCTGCGGCTCGTGGCACCCGGTCCGGTCGCCGGCCGCTACCTCGAGGTCACCCAGCCCGGCCTGCTCGCGCAGCTGTCCACCCGCTGGCGGGACCCGGCCACGCGGCGCGGCCTGGCCTACGTCGTCGGGCTGTGGGCGCCGCTGCTGGCCCTGGACCTGGTGGCGCTGGTGCTGTGGCTGTACTGCCTCGCCGGCATCAGCATCCCGCTGTGGTACTGGTCGGTGCCGCAGACGTTCGACAACGGCCAGACCCTCCACGGCCTGGCGTTCGGCTCCTTCCCCAACGGCCCCGACGGCCCCGGCGGCTGGGGCATCTGGGTCGGCGACCTCGGCACCGCGCTGGCCGTCGCGGCCGCATTCCTGGTCCTGTTCCTGCTGGTCAACTACCTGGTCGTGATCGTCGCCCGCGTGCACGCGCGCATCGCGCGGGCCCTGCTGGGTCCCTGGACCGACCCGCTGGCCGCCGCCAACCAGGTGCTCGCCAGCCCAGGCCCGCTCAGCCAGCCCTGAGCGGTCCTCGCGCGCGCAGGCGGACAGGAGTGATGCCGTCCGGGCGCGAGGGCCCGTCGTCCGGCCACGCCTGAGGACAACCCCGAGAAAGGAAGCGCGCCATGAGACATGGCCCAGTTCCGGCTGCCCGCGTCCGGGAGCCGGTCGTGCAGAAGGTCGCGGGCTGGAGCGCCCGCCACCGCAGGACCGCGGTGCTCGGCTGGCTTGGGCTGGTCGCCGCCGCGATCCTGCTCGGCCAGCTGCTCGGCACCCGCAGCGTGCCGAGCTACGATCCCGGCGAGGCCGGCCGGGCGCAGCGCACCCTTGACCGGGCGGGCGTGGACACCCCGCCGAGCGAGAGCGTGCTGGTCCAGGCCCGCACCGGCACCCGCGCCTTCGCCACCGACCCCGAGCTGCGGCAGGCCGCCGGCGAGGTCGCCACGGCGCTGCGGGCGCTCCCCGCCGTCGCGCGCAACGTCCGCTCCCCGCTGGACCGCGGCGGCGCGCAGGTCTCCGCCGACGGCCGCGCCGCGCTGGTCACCTTCGAGCTCGAGGGCGGCGCGGGCAGCGCGAGCGCTCCGGTCCAGCAGACGCTGCGGGCCGTCGCGGTCGTGCAGGCGCGCCACCCAGGCCTGCGTGTGGAGCAGGCCGGCGAGGCGAGCGTCGGCGACGCGATCGACGACGCCGTGGGCCGCGACTTCCGCCGGGCCGAGCTGTCGTCGGTCCCGATCACGCTCGGCATCCTCGTGCTCGTCTTCGGCGCGCTGGTCGCCGCGGGCATCCCGGTCCTACTCGCGGGCACCGCGGTCACGGCCGCGATCGCCCTGCTGGCCGTCCCGAGCCGCTGGCTGCCGATCGACGACGCCGCCAGCTCCCTGATCCTGCTCATCGGCATGGCGGTCGGCGTCGACTACTCGCTGTTCTACCTGCGCCGCGAGCGTGAGGAGCGCACCCGCGGGCGGACCTTCGCACAGGCCCTGCGCGTCGCTGGCGCGACCTCGGGGCGCGCGATCGTGGTCTCCGGGCTGACAGTGATGATCTCGATCGCAGGGCTGTTCGTCACCGGCATCGACGTCTTCTCCGGCATGGCGGTAGGCACGATCGGGGTGATCGGCATCGCCGTGCTCGGCTCGGTCACCGTGCTGCCGGCGCTGCTGGCCTGGCTCGGCCACCGGGTCGACCGCGGGCGGCTGCCGCTGATCGGCCGGCAGCGCACCGCCGCCGGGCGGTCGCGGCTGTGGGACACGCTGGTCCGCCGGGTGGTGCGCCGGCCGCTGCTGATCGGCGGGCTGGCCACGCTCGGCCTGCTCGCCGTGGCCGCGCCCGCGACGGGCCTCCGCACGGGCAGCGCGGGCCTGGACGAGCTGCCGGCCGGCGTCCCCGTCGTCGACTCCCTACGCCGCATCGAGCAGGTGTTCCCCGGCGGGCCCGACCCGGCGCGTGTGGTCGTCACCGGCGAGCGGCTGGACCGGCCCGAGGTGCACCGGGCGGTGGACGCGCTGCACGCGCGCGCCGCCGCCAGCCGGGGCGCGCTGCGCGAGCCGATCGTCGCGACGCCGGCGGCGTCCGGCCGGATCCTGGTCATCTCAGTGCCGCTGGCGGGCAGCGGCGCCGACCAGGCCTCGGTGCAGGCCCTGCGGACCCTGCGCGGCAGCGCGCTGCCGGCGACCCTCGGCCGTGTGCCGGGGATCGACTACGCGGTCACGGGGCTCACCGCCGGCAACCGCGACTTCGCCGCCGCGCTGCACGCCCGCGCGCCGGTCGTGTTCGCCTTCGTCCTGGCGCTGGCCTTCGTGCTGCTGCTGGTGGCGTTCCGGTCGGTGGCGATCTCGCTCACCGCGATCGTGCTGAACCTGCTGTCGGTCGGGGCCGCCTACGGGGTGGTGAAGCTGATCTTCCAGGATGGCCACCTCGAACGCCTGCTCGGCTTCCGCTCCTACGGCGCGATCGTGCCGTGGCTGCCGCTGTTCATGTTCGTGCTGCTCTTCGGCTTGTCCATGGACTACCACGTGTTCATCCTGAGCCGCATCCGCGAGCTGCACGCCCGCGGCGCGAGCACCGAGGAGGCGGTCGTCGGCGGCATCAGCGCCAGCGCCGGCGTGGTCACCAGCGCCGCGCTGATCATGGTCGCGGTGTTCTCGATCTTCGCCACGCTGTCGCTGGTGTCATTCAAGATGTTCGGGATCGGCATGGGGGTCGCGGTGCTGGTCGACGCCACCATCGTCCGTGGCGTGCTGCTGCCCGCGGCGATGGCGCTCCTCGGGGAGCGCAACTGGTCCCTGCCGGGGTGGCTGCGCCGCCTGCACGCGCCCCGGCTGGAGCCGTCGGCCGCCGAGCCGGCGCCGGCGCAGGTGCCTGAGCACGCCGCGTAGCGGGTCACCTGTGGTCGAGCGGCGCAGCGCCGCGGCGTCGCGCCAGTGCAGCACGGTGCCGCCGCTGTGGGTCAGCGTGGTCCTGGTGGTCCTGGTGGCGTCCCGAATCATGCACCCGGTCGGCACCGTGGACCGTGCTTGACCAGCGCAGATCGTCGTCCGGGCAGCTCAACCGCCAGATTCGAGGTTTCCCACCGAATGGCACCGGCTGGCTTGGAGTGGCACCGGCTAGACGGAAGACGGAAGAGTAGCCCGCGGTGGAGGACCAGCTTCATCCCAAGCGGATGATGCCTGGGCGGAACTCGTCGGCCAAGGTCGGCCAGGGTGGTCCGTGCGATCGCGAGCCTAGGAGGTCGCCGTGGGCAGTGGCAGCCGCTGTGAGGGCGGCCTGCGCGGCGTACGGTCCGTCGATCAAGCGGCCTGGTGGCGATGAGTGCCGCTGGGCCGGCCAAGGCACCGATGACGCCGCCGCGCGGAACCAGGCCATCCCGTGAGGTCGACAGGCCGGCGCGAGCTGGTCCGATCCTGACGGTGCTGATCCTTGGCGCGGTGGTGGCCAACATCAACCTGGCGATCGCCAACGTCGCGCTGCCCTCGATCGGGGCGGCGCTGGACACCAGCCAGGCGGAGCTGAACCTGATCGCCGTCGGGTTCACCCTCGGGTTGGCCTCGTCAGTGCTGTACCTGGGCGCGCTGGCCGACCGGTACGGCCGCAAGCCGGCCATGATGCTGGGCGCTGCCCTGTCGGTGCCGACGTCGCTGCTGGCGGCGTGGGCGCCCAACGCCACCGTGCTGATCGTGGCCCGGGTGACAGGCGGGCTTGCCGCGGGGCTGCTGTACCCGATCACCTTGTCGCTGATCACGGCGCTGTTTCGTGGGGGCCCGCGCACCCGCGCGATCGCGTTGTGGTCGGGTATCGGGGGTGGCTGCTCGGCGCTCGGCCCCCTGATCGGTGGGCTGCTGCTGGGCCAGTTCTGGTGGGGGTCGGTGTTCCTGCCGAGCGTGCCGATCGCGCTGCTGGTGGTCGTGCTGGCCGGCATGTGGCTGCCCCGGCATGCGGGGGAGACCAGCGAGCCGGTCGACCATCTCGGCGGGGTCCTGTCGGTGGTGAGCATCGGTCCGCTGGTGCTGGCCATCAGCCTGGTACCCAACTACGGCTTCAACGGCACCGTCCTTGGGCTGTTCGCGGTCGCGCTGGTCGGGCTGGTGCTGTTCGTGGTGCGCGAGCGGCGCGCGCCCAGCCCCCTGTTCGACCTCAAGGTGCTGCGCGCCCGCACCTTCACCATTGCCCTGATCGGCGGCACGATCACCTGGGGCGGCCTGCTCGGGGCCACCTTCATCGGCCAGCAGTACACCCAGAACGTGCTGAGCTACTCGCCACTGTCGGCGGCGTTGATCACGCTGCCCGCGGCGGTGTTCGTGGCGGCGGCCGCCCGACCCGCGGGCCGCATGATCGCCAGCCGCGGCTCCCGGGCCCCGCTGGCGCTCGGGCTGGCCGTGACCGCGGCTGGCTTCCTGGGGATGGCGCTGCTGTTCGGCACGACCAGCTCAGCGGTCGTGGTCGGGATCGTCTACGGCGTGCTTGGCCTCGGGATCGGCCTGGCCGGACCGCCCTCATCGAGCTCGCTGATGGGCTCGGTCCCAGTCGCCCGGGCCGGCATGGGCTCGGCCTCCAACGACCTGCAGCGGGACTTCGGCGGGGCGCTGTTCCAGGCGGTGATGGGCACCCTGCTGGCAGTGGAGTACACCAGGTACTTCACCAAGGCGTTCGCCGGCCTGCCCTCGCAGCAAGCCCAGCAGCTGTCCCAGCAGGCGGTGGCGACGATCAGCCAGTCGTTCACCGGCGCCGAGCAGGTCGCCAAGCAGTTCCCCCAGGCCCAGGCGCAGCAGCTCGTTGCCGCCGCCAAGCAGGCGTTCGTGGACGGCAAGACGGCCGCTATCCTGTTCGCCGTGATCGCCTCGCTGATCGGCCTGGTGGTGGTCCTGCTTCTCTACCCGAACAAGCAGGACGAGGAGGCAGCCTACGCCAGTGTGGCCGGCCAGCAGCCGCCCGCGCGCCACGGCGCAAACCTCGAGGCCGGAGCTGAAGCTGACCCCCGGGCCGCCGAGCCCGAAGCGCCCCCCTGACGACCGTGTCGCAGGCTTGATCTGCAGGCTCCCGCGATCGCATCAGGGCTTGCGCCTGAGGCCACTGAACTTCCCTTTCGATGGGCCAACGGCTGCCGGTAGCCGCCCACCGCCCGGGCCAGGGAGGCGCCGGTCACGCTCATGCCGGCTTGTGGCCCAGGTGGTACTGCACGGCCTTGACCGAGGCGCTGCGATCCACTGGCGCCGGAGACCACGCTGACCAGCCTCGAAGGCCACGTCCGATCGGGCAGAAGATCCACCCGGACACATCGGCTCGGACGCCAGCCGGCCCCCGGGGGACTCCCCCGGGGGCCGGCTGGCATTGGTTCCTACCGAGCGCTCGAGGTGAGGTAGGCGATCGCCCGGCGCATCACCTCGTTGCGGTCGGCCGCCTCCTTGATCCCCTCAAAGCCGAACCCGAAGTAGATCGTGTCGTCGGTGGTCGCAGCCGGTCCCTCCGAGAAGCCGGCCGCCGTGGTCCGCTCGAACTCGTTGGCGTTGGGCGAGCTCCCCGGAGGAGCGCCCGGGGCGGTCCACTCGTCCATCCCCGTCTCGAACGAGGTCGTCCCCTGACCGGTCGAGACCTCTATGTCGTCGACGAAGACCCCCAGGCCCTGGGTCGCCCAGTCGCTGGCGTAGGAGACGGAGACCTCGACCTGCTTGCCGGCGAAGCGGGCCAGGTCGACCTTCCACTGCTTCCAGCCACCGGAGTTCCCCGACGCGGCCCACCAGGCGCCGGTGGTCCCGGTGGGGGTGCACGCCGAGGTACCGCTCTGGGTCTGGTAGTGGTCCAGGAACGGGTGCAGCGTCCGCCAGCCTCCCAAGTTCTCCGCCTTGCAGCTCTCACCGGTCTCCTGGCTCGTGTGCCCGTTGAGGTCCTGCAGGGTGGTCCAGTCGTTCTGCCCGACCGTGTGGGCCTCGACGAAGACGAAGTCCCAGGCCGGCTCGGTGTCGAAGGAGGTCCAGAACGACATCGTGGCCCCGCCGGCGGGCACGGTGACCGTGTGCGCCAGCCGCTTGTAGCTGATGTCGGCGATCTGGGAGTAGGCGTAGTAGTTGCCGGTGTGCGGGACGAAGGGGCCGCCGGGCCGGTCCCACTTGGCCGAGATCCAGCTGTCGAACTGCGGGTAGGTCTTCGGGTCCAGGATTGCGCTGGTGGGCAGGAACGAGGCGTTGTGGACCTGGTTCTTTGCACCGGTGCCGGCCCCGAGCGTGAATGCCGACGCGGGCGGTCCGTCGAAGGGCGTGTCCGAACCGAAGATCGGGAACGGGTTCCCCTTGGCGTCGAGGCCGGCGTCGGAGACGTAGAGGTAGGCCCCGAGGTAGTACTGGAGGAGGTCGTTCTTGTCGCCCCAGTTCAGGCAGCGGTCCGTGACCTCCTGCGGCGGTGTCGGCGACCCGGTGCACCGCTGGTTGGCGACGGGGTCGTAGAGCTGGTCGCCGCCGATGCCGTTCTCCGTGGCCCCGGCCCACTGGCCGGTGTAGAAGAGCTTGCCGCCGTGGTTCAGGTACTCGCGGACCTCCAGGGTCTCGTCGACCGCCAGCCGGGAGACGTTCCCGCCCGGCCAGCCGGGCTCCCGCACGTGGATGTCGTTGCCCCGGTACCAGATGACCGCCTTGTAATGGCCCAGCACGCCCAGGTGATCGGGCGCCTTCCGCCCCCTGGCGTCGACGTCGTAGACGTCGTAGGCGATCCGGTTGGCCTTCAGGGCGTCCTCGTAGAACGAGAGGTGGTTAGGCGTCGTCGGGCTCGTGCTCGCGTACGTGGGGGAGGCCGAGGCGCCGGTACGGTCCTCGGCGGCCAGGATCAGGACGTCGGCGTCGTCGGAGTCCTCGACCACGTTGAACGAGACGTGCTCGGTGGCCTCGCCGCCGCCGCTGAACCAGTACGCGACCGAGTCGCCGACCTTCAGCTCGGGGATCACGCCCCGCAGGTAGTGGTAGTAGGTGTCGTAGGCGTTGTTACCGCCGTACCGCTCGCCGTTGGGCGACTCGCTGGTCGCTGCGGTCTTGGCCGCACCGCCGTTGACCGAATAGTGCAGCGTCACCGTCCCGACCGCCCGCTTGGCCAGCACTTCGACGGGCTGGGAGGAGTCACCGGCGTAGGAGAGGTCCACCCGCAGGTCCGAGGTCGGCCAGTTGGTCTTCCACGGGTCGATCTTGGAGGTGTCCAGGTACAGGCCCGCAGTGTCCAACCCGATGTGCGAGACCGGATCGTCCGGGTCCTTGGCGGACTTGGCCACCCGCACCGCGAAGTCCAGGTTCTTCTGGAACTCGTCCTGGACCAGCGCCTCGTCGTCGGGGAAGACGAAGCCGCAACCCTCGCAGCCCTCTTCGAGCTCCGGCGTCCAGGCCAGGGTGTTCCGCTGGGCGTGCGCCCAGTCGGTGAACTCGCCGTTGGTGGTGTACAGGTCGGCCGAGACGCCAGGATTGAACCCGGGCACGGCCGGGTCGGTGTCCCTGCCGGTGAGGGCCACGTAGATGGGGTCGTCGGCCGAGGGCGTGAGCGTCTGCCACCCCTGCGGGTACAACAGCAGCGGGCCGAACGAGTGGTAGCTGATCGCGAACCGGAGGGTCGGCACCTTGCCGAACAGGCTCACCATCGCCTTCGTCTCGGGCTCGGACTCCGGCGCGGGACCGCGGTAGGTCTGGCTGGGGAACAGCGACGAGGACCCCTCGTCGTCGTACCCCCAGTGCTCGGCGTGGTTGCGGTTGGGGTCGACGCCGTCGTTGTTGTCGATGATCCCGTTGCCGTCGTTGTCGCGCAGGTTCTTGCGCCACAGCCGCTCGACGTCGAAGGTGTACTGGTAGCCGTCGGGGTTGTGGACCAGCACGAACCACAGCTCGTTGCCCCTGAGGAGCTGCCTGACGGCCGCGTCGTTGGCCCGCCACCGGTCGACGTACCAGTTGAGCAGGCGGCGGTTGACCTCGGTGCTGATCCACTCGCGGGCGTGGTAGGTGGACACGTAGAGGGTCGCCGGACGGGTCCCGTCGGCGACGTCGTTGGCGCCCTGGGTCACCTTCAGCGCGATGTACTCCCGCCCCTGGCGCGTCTTGCCGAGGACCTCGAGCTTGACGAGCTGCGGGTTGTCGCGGGCAAGCGCGTACATCTGGTCCCGGATCCCGCCGGACTCGTCGTAGGACCGCCACACCTTGAACCCGGCGTCGGCCTGGACCTCGGCGCGCTGCTGCTGGGTGCGCCCCTGCTGGTCACGGTAGACCTCCAGGCGGACGCCCTGGCGGCTGAGCCGGTTGCGGTCGGCCTGGCTGAGGACCAGGGCTACCTCGGTGCCCGCGGGCGTCTCCCGCACGGACGCAACGTCGTAGCCGCCCCGCTGCAAGGTCTGCAGCGTGGCCGCATCCACGGTCGCCTTGTACAGCTCGAGCTCGTCGCCGCTGCGGGCGGGCGCTCCTGACGCACTGGCGGTCAGTCCCGCCATCGAGATCAGGAACGTCAACACGAGCACCAGCAGGGAAGTGCGCCTCGGCCCCATGGCGGGACTCCCTTCGGCTGAGGTGGGTGCTGATGGAGCGCATGCGGCCATTGCGCGCGTTATGCAAGGGCGCATGGCGACGACGGATTCCTCAGACGGCGGAACCGGTTCGGAGTCGTACGGCACGTGCAGCGTCCAACAACGGGCATCAGGCCGCCCCCCTGCGGCCTTGCGCGAACCTCCCGGCGCTGAAGCGAGCTACGGCGCTGAAATGCAAGCATTTCGGCGCCGTAGTGGTCAATAGCAGGTCAGCGCCCTTGCGGTGAAGGCGGGTTGCTCGCGCGCCTCGACCGGGCGTCTGGCCCCGACCGGCCGCAGCTCGGGCGTGGACCGCCGATGCGCCCCAACCGGTCCAGGCCGCCCTGGAGCTCCGGCGCGGTCGAAGGGCACGTGAACCGCATCAAGATGCACCCAAGCGGCACCGTGGACCCTGCTTGACCAGCGCAGATAGCCGTCCGGGCGGCTCAACGGCCGGATTCGAGGATTCCACCGAGTGGCACCGGCTGGCATGGAGTAGCACCGGCTGCACGGAAGACGGAAGAGTTCCCCGCGATCGAAACGGACAAGTTGACCGGCGCGCTCTTAGCCGAGTGCGGCCAGCTCACCTACGCGGCCAGTGAATGTGCCCACCGGCGCCGGGATGTTCCACACCCGTGCCAGCGCCCGGGGGGCCACTGGGTCGTGGCCACCGGTGTCGAACCCATGGCCTCGGCGCGAGCCGGGTCCCCAAGCGGGCCGGTCGCTACCCGCTGCCTGGGCGGTGGGATACGGTCCAAGCAGAGCGCCAAGCCCGGTCGCATGCGCCGGCGCCCAACAGCCACCAGCCGCGGTTGTCTTGGCTCGCGGCTCCTGCGATCGCCCCGATCGGCGCGGCAACCCCGCCCACGATCGCGATCGCGGCGGTGACCCGCCGCCAGCTGAGCGCCGCCGGGACTGCGGCCGTCGATCACGAGTCCGCCCAGAGCCTGGAAGGCGATCAGCCGGCGTCCAGCCCGGAGAAGCCGAACGAGGCGTCCAGGCCGGCGAAGGTGCTGCCGGCGTTCTGCGTGCCTGAGCCGGAGTCGGGGTCCGTGCCGGTCGAGCCGGCGCCGGACTGCTGGACCAGGGTCCCGGCCGCGTCGTGGTCGGCGTCGACGGCCAGGATCGTCGCCGAGGCCGGCGCGGGCGCGCTCGCCTCAGCCGTCGCCGACGGCTGGCCCAGCGGGTCCTGCGGCTGGAGCGTGTCGAGCGCGGTCACAGGCGCGACGCCGGGAGCCACCGCGTCGGCGCCGGCCAGGCGCGTGTCCGGCGCCTGCGCCGGCTCCTCACCGGACGCAGCGGCCTGCTGGGACGTGGTGGCGCGCGGCGGCGGGAGGTCGCTCGGTCCACCGAGGACGGCCCACAGCTCGTCGTAGTGCTTCTGCAGCGTCCTGATCCGCGATTCCAGGTCGGCGTACTGCCGGCTGCGCTCCGCCGACGCCGGGCCGCTGAGCTGCGCAAGCTGGTCGCGGCTGGCTTGGAGCTGGTCCCACACCGACCGCGCCTCGGCCACGTTCTGGTCGCGGTCGCCGGCCAGCAGGTAGCGCGGGTACGGCACCGCCGCCTTGCCGATCTCGTACGCCTGCGCGAGCGCGTTCTCCTGCGCGTCGAGGTCACGGAACCGGTCCCACGCGTCGGCGCTGCCGGGAGCGCCGAGCTCCGCTTTCTGCCGCCTGACGGCCTCCAGCCTGCCCCACAGGCTCTGGTTGATCTGGTCGTGCTCGGCCTGGAGCCGGTCCTGCTGGTCCTGCAACGGGATCTCCTGCCATCTGCGCTGGTGCGCGAGCGTCTCCGTGTCGCTGGTGACCTGCAGCAGCTGCCCGCGGTTGGCTGCCAGCTGGCTGCGCAGGGACTCGGCGCGTTGCTCCAGGTCCGCCGTTGGGACGTCGTCGAGCTGCGGCGGGTAGGGCACGAGCTTTCTGATCTGCTCGTACTCCGCCTGGTTCGCCGCACGTGCCGCGAGCAGGTCGGACTCCCGCCTGGTCACCTCGGCGGTCCAGGAGTCGGGCCGCTGGACGAGCCGCTCGCGCTGGTACCTGAAGTCGCCGAGCTCGGCCTCCAGCTGCTGGGCACGCTGCTGCAGCTCCTGGGGGGTCTGGTTCTCCAGGCTCGGCACGGGCTGGTCCGCGACCGGTTGGGCGGGCATTGCCAGGTTGGCCGCGACGCGGACGCCGCCGGGGTAGCCGGTGTCGCCGTTGGCGAAGTCCACTATGCCGCCGGCGTGGACCCTGGTCCCGCCGCGGTCCGCGTACACGGGGCCGGCGTCGACGTTGAGCTGGCGCCCGTTGACGCCGAACACCCGCCCCTGCGTGTCCACGCGCAGACCACCCCACAGGTGCCACTCGCCGTCGATCACCCGGCTGCCGTCGGTGTAGACGCGAAACCTTTCGGCGGACAGGCTGCCGTCCGGCAGCACCTCCCCGTCGGGCACGAGGATCCTGCCGTCGGCCGTGATCCACGTCTCGGTCCTCGACAGGTACCGGACGGTCCCGGCGTCGGTACGGTAGTCGATGACGCCGTTGGCGTACCTGGTGATCCCGCCGTCCACGACGGGCTTGGGTTGCGGCGCGAGCCACAGCGTCCCGTCCGGCAACCTCCGGCTGCGGTCGTAGGTCGTCCACCCGCCGTCGCGCAGGAACTTGACCTGGCCCCAGGGGACCACCAGGTTGCCCTCCCGATCCCGCTCGGGCAGCGCCGTCCCCGGGTGGAACCTCACGCCCGGCCAGACGGGGTCCATCCGCGCCGGCAGATCGGGTTCGTCGGCCTCGGCGACCGGCAGCAGCCGCACGTTGCGCTCCGCTTCCCTCGACCAGCGCACCCAGATCTTCGGCAGCAGCAGGGCCGCCGGGCCGGCGGCGAGCACGCTGCCGGGTGGCAGGTCGCCGGGCTCGGGCGTCGCCGGGTCGTCACCCTCGCCGTCGTCGATCTCCCTCAGCAGGTCCGCCACCTGGGGCTGCTCCCGGCGCAGCGCCATCCACCACTGGGGTGCGGTGTCGCCCTGCGGGGCGGGGACGCCGGGACGGTCCCGGCCCGCAGGAGCCTGCTGGTCAGCGGCGGTGGCTGCCTGCGCGACGTACGCGGGCGGCGGGTCCGCCGGCTGCGCGAGCACGCCGTGCGCAGCCGCGAGGGACCTCTGCAGCGCGGGTGTGGTCGCGGCGGCCGCGTCGGCGTCCCCTGGGCGCGGCGCGGGCGGGCTTCTGTGTACCGGTGGCGGCGGCGGTGGCAGCAGGCGGGCGCCGGCGACGCCCTGACCGGCCAGCGCGACGATCAATGGTGCCGTGCCGAGCAGCACCGCCGCGGTCAGCAGCCGGGCCAGCCTCGCGGACGCGGCCCCGATGGTGCGCAGCCTGCCCGGCCCCCGGCGGACGGCGGCTGGATGAGGTGGCTGCGACATCGTCGCTCCTGTGCGCTGGAGCACTCGCCGGACGGGGCGCAGCCTGGGGGCAGGCATCGAGAGACGGCACGACCGGAGGCCTTCGAATAGCGCCCGTCCACCGAGCGGAGGGGGGTGTCGGGGCCGGGGAACCCGACGTCACTCGTCCAGCTGAGGGTAGGCCTCATCGGTCACAGCGGCGCAACGGGACGATCACGCGCGTGACGCTTTTCGCGCGATGCCTCGGGGGGCGCGAGGCCGCGTGGTGCGAGGG
>Ga0126377_10000183_pt1 | contig 35744 bp, 30 predicted proteins | sample PanSoiMetPlot_22_FD_92647 | JGI IMG/M metagenome (GOLD analysis project Ga0126377, IMG submission 92647) | Tropical forest soil microbial communities from Panama - MetaG Plot_22 | ecosystem: Environmental > Terrestrial > Soil > Tropical forest > Bulk soil | place: Panama | collected 2016-02-17 | reverse complement strand
TTGGACTTTTGAGCTTGACCGGAGTGGGGGCGCCGGAAGCTTTCCAGTTACTTGATAACGCGGGTGGAGTCTTTTATGCCGTGACCTACCTGATGTTGTTTGCGATCCCGCTGTTTGGGATGAAGGCCTTTGCCGCGCGTCCGCCCTTGTGGTTGAAGATCGCTTGCGCCTCCGGCTTCCTGATAACGATCATCTACATTTGTTTCACGATAGTTCCGATCATTGAAGTGGAGAGTCGCTCCTTGTTCGCGATCAAAATTATTACAGTGGTGGTCCTGGCGAACGTTGTCGGCGCCGGTGTCTACTTCCTGGGCCGGCGCGGCGCCGTCGAAGCTCCCGTCGCCGCGGACTAACTTTGGATGGACAATTTGATATTGCACACAGTCAGTACCATCTCGCGGTAGCGGATGGGTCTTGGACATTTTTGAAAACTGAAAGGCACAGACCCATCCGCTACCGCGAGATGGTACTGACTGTGTGCCTGGCGAGTTGAGTCCCCTACAAACGTTCTCCAAAATGAAAATCAATTTTAAGCGAGTTGTCCTGGGCGGTTTGATTGCCGGACTCATACTCAACCTGGGCGAGACTCTTTTGAATGAAGTGGTGCTCGTCAAACAGATGGAGGAAACCGCCAGTCGACTTCACATCGAGCGACCTGGAACTCTCTTCATCGGTCTGGCAATTCTTTTGACATTTGGCTTGGGGCTGACGATTGTTCTGCTCTATGCGCTGATTAAAGTGCGACTAGGTGCAGGGATAAAATCGGCTTTACTTGCAGGCCTGATTGTTTGGTTTGCCGTATATGTTTACTCAGGAGTCCTGACCGGGGTAGCCATCGCCCTCAACCCAGTCTTTATAATCATTGGCATTGGTTGGGGCCTGGTTGAATACCTGCTGGCCGCAATTATTGGGTCATCGTTCTACAAAGAAGCGTGAATCTTGTCGCACACACTCGCCGTTGTTAATTGCTCACAACTCGTCACGCTAGCGGGCCCTCAACGCCAACGCACTGGGACGGAACTGCAGGAACTCTCAATCATCCCTGACGGCGCACTCTTCATCCGCGATGAGCGCATTGAAAAAGTTGGTACTCGTCGCGAAGTCGAGCCTCAGTTTGAGCCGACGACCGAGGTCATCGACGCTGGCGGTCGGGTTGCGTTGCCAGGCTTTGTTGATGCCCACACCCACCCGGTGTTTGGTGGTACACGCGCTGATGAGTTTGAAGAGCGGGCACTCGGAATTACTTACCAGGAGATCGCAGCACGTGGTGGTGGCATTCAAGCTACCGTGAACCGAACGCGAGCTGCTTCGATCGATCAGTTGGTCAGCACCGGCAAACGTTACGCGCAGTGGTTTCTCCGCTGCGGCACTACTACAGTCGAGGCCAAGTCAGGCTACGGGCTGTCGCTTGAAGACGAGTTGAAGTTACTGCGCGCAATTCGGCGAGTCGATGCTGAGACAGCACTCCGATACGTGCCGACCTTCCTGGGAGCCCACAGTATTCCTGCTGAGTTTCGCACCCGGCGTGGTGATTACATCTCGCTGATCATTGACGAGATGTTGCCCCGCGTCGCCCAGGAGAAGCTGGCGGAATATTGCGATGTGTTTTGTGAGGAGAAAGTGTTTACCAGTGACGAGTCGTGGAAGATTCTTTCTGCTGCTCGTTGTCACGGACTTGGGTTGCGTATGCATGCAGATCAACTGTCGCTTTCAGGCGGAGCACTGCTCGCGGCCGAACTAGGAACGGTCACCGCCGATCACCTGGAACACATTGATGCTGCAGGGGTTGCAGCGCTGAAGTCAGCCAACGTCCAGCCGGTGTTGTTACCCGGTTCAGTGTATGCACTGGGTTCGACTCAATACCCACCTGCTCGCGACATGATCGAGGCCGGACTCGGAGTGGTACTGGCGACCGATTTTAATCCCGGGTCGTCCCCGACACCTTCGATGCTGATGATTCTTTCGCTTGCCTCAACCCACTTGAAGATGACGCCTGCCGAATCGATTACTGCGGCGACCATCAATGCCGCCTGTAGTCTTGGTCGTGGCGAACAATTGGGTTCACTTGAGGCAGGGAAGATTGCGGACTTCGTTATCCACGACTGTGACGACTATCGTCAGCTCGCTTACTTTTTCGGCATCGAACATCCGTGGCGCGTCTATGCCGCTGGGAAGCTTGCCTTTGCGCGCACTTAGATCAGCTGAATCGGAAAACAATTTTATCTGAGTTGAACAGCGCGCGAGCTCGATCGAATCGCTCCGAAAAAAAAGCGGTTGACGCTCAACAACTTGTAATTTATGATCTCAAGCAACACTGGAAAGGAGGTGATTCAAAAATTTATGAGTTCTTATCACAGTGAGGTGGCTGCGGCCTGACCTCTGAACCAGCTAACTCGTTAGGATTGCGGTTCAGTCGTCTCACTGCGTAGTGCTCCTCCTTTCTGGATCTGCACACAGTCAGCCACAGGCCAATCCCAACAGTTCACCGAAAGCCGTCCACGACTCTTTCGTGGACGGCTTTTTTATGAGTGAACTCGCCTCGGCCAAGTTTTCAGGCACCCCGTAAGAAAGGTCTTTGCATCTGAACCAGCGCGGAAAGCTTGACCGCAAAAGACCATGATGAGAAATTACTATCCTTCCCGAACACCCGGAGTAGCCTTTGTCAGCCGCAGATTCCCCTGTCTTTCATGATCCCGAGGGCCGCCGTTGGCGCCGAGTTCGTCGTACGTGGCTTTTCCTGGCCGTAATTGTAACCGCAGTCACCGCAGTATTTATCGCCAGTGTCTTGGCCAACCCGGTATTGCCGAAATTCAGCCTGCGGCAGTTGGCGAGCCTGCCGCACAGCGCCGATCTCCAGCCAAAAAAACCCGATCTACCAGCGAATCCGAGCGAACAGAAATACAAGAAGGCTAAGGCCGAACTACAGAAGGAGTTGGCCAAGACCAAGCGAGTCGTGCCAGGGAAACGTGCTTCCCAGTTGCCGATTGTGCCGCCACCGCCAACCTTGCCAGCGCCCATAGTGCCCAGTTCAAGACCGCTTTCGATTGGCTTTTACATCAACTGGGATGAGTCGAGTTACGAGTCGCTGAAACGCAATCTGAATCACATGGATTGGGTTGTTCCTGAGTGGGCGCATTTACAGGAACTGACTCCCGGTGGTAGTCCGATCGAAACTGAGATTGATCCGCCGGCTTTGAACTGGATTCGCGAGACGCGACCGCAGACGCTAATCCTGCCGATGGTGCAAAACTTGGTCAACGAGAAGTTCGATGGCGCGTTGTTGGCTCGCAGTGTTGCGGATGAACCTCATCGCCAACTGCTAATCAAGGCGCTCACGGACTTCGTAGAGGGAAACAAGTTCGCCGGTATCTGCATTGACTTTGAAGAGCCACCAGTTGGGTCGCAGCAAAATTTACTCACCTTCATGACTGAACTGCACAACTTGTTCAAGTCGAAGGGACTGCTGGTGGTGCAGTCAGTACCGTTTACTGATCGCGATTGGAACTTCAAGGCCTACTCCGACGCGTCCGATTACTTGATGTTGATGGCCTACGATCAGCATTTCGCAGGTTCGGCCGAAATCGGTCCCGTCGCCGGCCAGGATTGGTTCGAGACGAATCTTGCGGATCGGATGGGACAGATCGATCCGGCCAAGACAATCATCATTCTCGGCAATTACGGTTACGACTGGACCGAAGGGGCAAAGGAAGCAGATGAGGTAACGTTCCAGGAAGCACTGTTGCATGCAGACGAATCCGAAGCAAAGCCATCTTTTGACCCGACCTCGCGCAACCCGCACTACGAGTACTACGAAGACGACGATAAGAAGCACACGGTGTGGTTCCTTGATGCCGTGACTGCTTACAACCAGATGCGCGCAGCGAGCGGCTATAAACCAGCCGGTTACGCCATCTGGCGTCTGGGCTCAGAAGATCCTTCGATCTGGTCGTTGATGGATGCCGCGAATGCCTCACCTGAACCTATCAAAGAGATCGCTTATGGATATCAGGTCGATTTTGAAGGGAACGGCGAGATTTTGAAGGTCAGATCCCGACCGCAGGATGGCGCCCGCACTATCGATGTCGATCCAAAAAACGGTTTCATCAAGAATGAAACCTTTACGGCGACGCCCTCTTCTTATGTGATCGAGCGCAGCGGTGATAAGCCGGGCCTGATCGCCCTGACTTTTGATGATGGACCAGATCCGCGTTGGACACCGGCAATCCTCGATATTCTCAAAGAAGAAAATGTGCCGGCTACGTTTTTCATAATAGGTAAGAATGGCCAGGCCTATCCGGATCTAATCCGTCGAGAAGTCAACGAGGGCCACGAAATTGGGAATCATACTTTTACCCATCCCAACCTTGGTGAAATTCCTGCGTCACTGACAAAACTGGAACTGGCGGCCACGCAGAGGTTGATCGAATCACTAGTTGGTCGCTCGACTGTACTGCTGCGTCCGCCTTATTTCGGAGACGCCGAAGCAGACAAGCCGCAGGACGTCGAACCGGCCTATCTCGCCCAAAAGTTGGGATACCTGATCATCGGTGTGCGCATCGATCCTGATGACTGGCAGTTACCGGTGAACGCTGACGACGTGGTGGAGAGAACGATTAAACGGGCCACGGATGAGAACCCGGAAACACGGGGTCAGGTAATTCTGCTGCATGACTCTGGTGGTGATCGTTCCGCGACCATCGCTGCCTTACCGAAAATCATTCATGAGTTGAAGGCCCGCGGATTTCGTTTCGTACCGGTATCTGATTTAGCCGGCTTTTCGCGAGACCAGGTGATGCCGGAGATCCCGCCCGGTCAGCGCGTGTTTACTCGCGCCGATTCCATTGCCTTCTTCTTCCTGTCAACCGGTGGTTGGGTTTTGCAGTGGGTGTTTTTGATCGGAATACTCTTGGGTCTGGGTCGTCTACTGTTTGTTGGTTCCCTGGCGTTTGCGCAATGGCTGCGCTCTCGTCGCCGGCGTCGACTTCATTCGGGCGAGAACTACCAGCCATTCGTCTCGGTTATTGTGCCCGCCTACAACGAGGAGCCGGTAATTGCTAACACCATTAAGAGCCTGCTAGCCTCAGACTACAAAAAGTATGAAATCATCGTCATTGATGATGGCTCACAAGATAAGACAAGTGAAGTAGTGGCAGAGCAGTTTGGCAACGAAAGTCGCGTCCGACTGTTCACCGAAGCAAACGCCGGGAAGGCAGAGGCACTGAACACTGGTCTGCGCCACGCAAAAGGCGAAATCATCATCGCTCTCGATGCTGATACCTTGTTTGCGCCACAAACGATTGGAGAGTTGGCCCACCGCTTCCACGATCCACAAATGGGAGCAATCGCTGGTAATGCCAAGGTCGGCAACCGCACCAACATCGTAACGCGCTGGCAGGCGCTGGAATATATCACTTCGCAGAACATGGACCGGCGCGCTTTCGCCAGTCTGAATTGCATCACCGTGGTGCCCGGTGCGGTCGGCGCCTGGCGTCGCGATCTGCTCGAGAGGGCCGGCGGTTTTCCTGCTGATACGCTGGCTGAAGACCAGGATCTAACCCTCCAGATCCGCCGCTTCGGTTACAAGATCGGTTATGAAGAGAATGCCGTCGCCTGGACCGAAGCGCCCGATTCTTTGCGAACCCTTGCGCGACAACGCTTTCGTTGGGCCTACGGAACTCTGCAGTGCATGTGGAAACATCATGATGCTTTGTTCCGGCCACGGTACGGCACGTTGGGCTTTATTGCCATGCCCAACGTTTGGATTTTCCAGATTCTGTTTCCCCTGATCTCTCCCGTGATGGACCTCATGCTGGTCTATACGTTGGTCTCGGCTGGGCTCGATTTTTTGCAGCAACCAACCGGCTATTCCTCGACCAACTTGCAACAAGTGCTCTTCTATTACGCTTTGTTTCTGGCCATTGACTGGGTCGCAGCCTGCTTCGCTTTCATACTGGAAAAGCGCGAGCGCTGGCGCCTGCTATGGTGGCTCTTCCTGCAGCGCTTTTGTTATCGCCAGGTGATGTACTACGTGATGATCAAATCGGTGGCGATGGCCTTGCGTGGGCCGGTTGTTGGCTGGGGCAAACTGGAGCGGAAAGCAACTGCTGAAGCACAGCCCTAATTCTGAATGAAACAGATCTCGCGCCGCCGCCGAGTATGGTTCGCGTGTGCCTTGCTGCTGGTCATTGCCTTTGGCTTTCGCCTCTTCATAGCACTACGACTGCCTAATGATAACCCTGACGATGGTCGCGTCTACGCGCAGATCGCCCGTAACGTGCTAGAGCAGCACGTCTACTCACACGCCAGCCAACCGCCGTTTCTCCCTTCGTTCATTCGTCTTCCAGGTTATCCACTTTTCCTGGCCGGGTTCTATGCAGTCTTCGGTCATGGAAACAACACCGCAGTCAGGATTGCCCAGGCCTTCATTGATACCGCAACCTGTGCCCTGGTTGCGTTGATTGCCTTTCTTTGGGTTCCTTACGAACAGCGAAAAGTTTCGGCTGCCCTGGGGGCGCTGTTACTGGCTGCGCTTTGTCCCTTTACGGCTATCTACGTCAGCACAATTCTCACCGAGGTGATCACCAGCTTTCTGGCAGTGACCATGTGTCTGCTGGCAACGTTGGCTTTCCAATCAACTAATAGGAAGCGCGCTCTGCTCTTATGGACTTTCACGGGTCTGACAGCTGGAACCGCCGTGCTCTTCCGGCCAGACAGTGGCTTGTTCGCCGCAGCCATTGGCTCCACGATTGTCATCTGCGCGCTGGTAAATAAGCTGCGAGATACCAGGGTTCCGCGTTGGGCGAGTCTTACCAATGGTTTCTTCGCCGCGGCTATATTCTCGCTCGCGTTCTGCCTGGTCCTGGTTCCCTGGACCATTCGCAATCAACGAGTCTTTCACCTCTTTCAACCATTGTCACCAGCACACGGCGAGATGCCTGGCGAGTTTGTCCCTCGTGGATACCAGGCCTGGTTGCGTAGTTGGATAAGCGATGGCCGCTATATTGGCCCCCTGCTTTGGTCGTTAGACTCGGCCCAAATAAGCATGGATGATCTTCCTGATGAGGCCTTCGACTCTGACGAAGAGCGCGATAGAGTCGAAGAGTTGATCACGAAATATAATCATCCGCCTGACGATGATGCTGCCGGGACGCCGAGTGCGCCGACGCCAACTCCGCAAAGTACGCCGGCGGCAAGCCCGACTCCTGCACCCACTCCGGCAACCGAGTCAGGAGAGGAAGCAGAGGAGAGTGATCAACCAGCGAGTGAAGAAGCAAGTACCGATGTGGAAATGACTCCCGAGATCGATGCGCAGTTTGCCCAGATCGCCCGCGAAAGAATTGCTCGTTCACCGCTTCGTTACTACCTGGTACTTCCGATCAAACGAGCAGGTTCACTTTGGTTCGATACCCACTCTCAATACTATCCATTCGAGGGCGACTTACTGCCACTTGATGATCTCGACTACGCCGGGCACCAACAGTATTGGTTGCCTCTGTTTGTTGGCTTGACCTGGCTCTATACGATTCTTGGCGTTGCCGGTGCCATCATTCTCTGGTGCACGCGGAATTTTGCTACGCGACGTTGGGTGCTACTGGCAGGTTTGCTGATGTTGCTGCGCCTCGGGTTCTTTGCGACCCTGGAAAACCCGGAGCCACGTTATGTGGTTGAACTATTTCCGTTTCTGGCAATTCTCGGAGGAGTGGCAATCAGTTGGGTAGCGGGCTTTAGGCAGCGACGGGATGGGACGATCAACTCGCTAGGGAATTAACTCTCTCCGCAAGAGAGTTAAGTTGGCGAGTTGATCGTCCCATCCCGTCGCTGCCGCTCCGGGTTCGCTATTTTATGGAGTCGGAGTTGGTGAACTCTTTGGGGCTTGCTCCGAAGGCAGGACGCTGGCCGGGTTGGGGGCGTCAGGCGAAGTATGCAAGTGGATCGCTTTCCAGGCGTTGCCGAATCGTTTGAAGACTAAAGTCATTCGCCCTGATGCTGTCTCGGGTGTGCCCTTGTAGGTTTGCGACTGCGTCCAAAGACACGTCACCACGGCCCCATCTCGACCCATCATCGTCCACGCTTCATCTTTGATGTCGAGCTTGACATCCTTCAACTCCGGATAGGAACTCGCTCGATTCTTCTTCACCTGGTCCCAGCCCCTGGTTACTGAGCCGTTGTTGTTGAAGAGCACCAATCGTGGTGAATTCCAGTAGACGGCGGTGACGGCTCCTACGTCCGCGTGCCGAATACCATCCAGCAAACTATGGAAAGCAGCTACCACAGCTTGCGAACCTGAAGCTTCGGTTGGCGGCGCGATCGCCGGCTTCTTCGCCACCGGCTTCGGCGCAGTGGTAGTGGTCTTTGGTTTCTCGGTGTCCGTTGTTTTCGGCGCCGTCTTTGTCTGGGTTGGAGTAGCCGCTGTGCGCGGCCGCGGGGGAGTGGTTGCAGATGAATTGGTGTTCTGGGCAAGTGCCGCAGCGGCCAAAACCAGCAACAACAAAACAGGCAGAACAAATCTAGTCGTCATAGACTTAGCTCCTTATTCCTTGAAAATCACGCTTGGGAGAGCGTCGGTTAGGCTTGAGATGACAATAGGGCAAAGTGGTCGGGAGTTCGTCAAGTCTAATTCTTTAGCGCGAAGGTTGTCAGCAGAAAAGAAAAAATAGCTGGAAATAAAGGGAAAAACTACCCTGTGAACCAGGGAATCCCACTGCGCAGGCGGTCCACTGAGCGCTCTTTCCCCAGGATGTCGAAGATCTCAAACATCGATGGCCCAACGGCCTGACCGGTCAACATGGTGCGCGAACCGTTGATCAGTAAGCCGGCTTTTACCCCGGAGTCTTCCGCAAATGCACGTAACGCGACTTGCACTGTCTCGGCGTTGAATGGCTCTACCTCCTCCAACTTGTCAGCCAGTCGGGGCAGGAGCTCCTTAAGTCGCGGTTCCATGAGCAGGTTCTGGTTGACTGCCGCAGGTTCGAAATCGAAGTCGTCGGAAAAATAGGCCCGGCCCAGCGACGAGAAATCTTTGAGGGTAAAGAAACGTTGGCGAATCAGATCTACTGCTTTTAGTAACCACTCACGATCCTCATCCGTATACTCTTCGCGCCAGAGTTTGTTAGCTCGCAATTCGGTCTTGACCATTGGCAATAATTCTTCCAGTGGCATGGTCCGAATGTACTCCGCATTCATCCATAGCGCTTTGTCGTCCGTCCAATGTCGCGAGTCATTCTCCTGAAAGTTGAAGATCGCATTCGCGCGCCCGATCCCTTCCAGTGAAAAACTCTCTATCAACTCCTGCTTATCGAGGAGCTCTTTGCCTGGCGGTGGTGACCAGCCCAGCAACGCCAGGAAGTTGCGAAATGCAGCCGCGACAAATCCTCGATCGCGATAGGTAGTCAACGACACCACTTCACCGTGTTTACGTTTCGATAGCTTTCCTTTATTAGGCGCAAGTATCAGTGGTAAGTGGGCAAACTGCGGCAAAGGAGCGCCCAGGGCTTCATACAACAAGACCTGCTTATGAGTATTCGTCAGGTGATCCTGGCCGCGAATCACATGAGTAATACCCATTTCAATGTCGTCGATCACGACTGATAAGTTGTAAAGCGGCTGTCCATCGGAACGCAGTAATACCAGGTCTTCGATTTCGGAGTAAGACCGCTCTTGTGGTCCATAGACAATGTCATTGAAACTCGTCTGGCCCGCGTTCGGTACTTTTAAGCGCACGGCAAATGGTTCACCGGCCGCAGCTCGTCGCGCTGATTCCGCTGCCGGAAGATCGCGGAAGGGATTGCTTCGTTGGTCCACCCCTGCGATGGACTGAGCGCGAGCTCGTTCTGCGATGCCTTGTTTCGCTGTGGCATCGTCACGTTCTCCTTTCGGTGTAAAGTCGCGATAGGCTTTGCCCTCGGCGACGAGTTGGAAGGCTCGCTCGCGATGCTGCTGCGCATTCGCCGACTGAAAGACAACTTCTTCGTCGTGATCGAGACCCAGCCATTCAAGTCCTTCGAGGATTGAGCGCGTCGATTCAGCAGTCGAGCGCTGCAGGTCGGTGTCTTCAATGCGCAACAGGAATTTGCCGCCCGTCTTGCGCGCAAAGAGCCAGTTGAAAAGCGCTGCACGAGCTGCGCCGATGTGCAGGTAACCGGTAGGTGATGGTGCGAAACGTACGCGAACGGTCATAGTCAATGGTGAACCAGGCAAGCTCACCGGGTTCCCAAAAATGAACGAGTGGCAAATGACTCACGAGACAAGGTTCGTACTTGTCGGTCGTCAATTACCACTCGTCGCGATATTTCTGGCGGAGATGACAGGATTCGAACCTGTGAAGGGCTTTTGACCCTTAACGGTTTAGCAAACCGCCGCCTTCAGCCACTCGGCCACATCTCCGTGCCGCAATCAGGCGAAGACCAATTCTAGTCGGGAGTCTCAGATTGTCAAGGAACCGCGCTTTTTTGCGGAAGGAAGGTACAAATTATTCCGACCACGGCCAAATGGCGTACCCGTTTTTCCGCGAAATATTTGCGGCTTTCACTCCGGTAGGAGTGGCATATTCATAGCTGCTATTCAAAAACTAGAACTTCACTCCGCCAGGAGTGAAATGGTTTTGGTTGGCAACGTTGGAAACATGTCACTCCTACCAGAGTGATCAAGGAAATTGGGTGGCCCGGCTATAAACATTCCACTCCTACCGGAGTGAAAGAACGGTTCAGCCAAGGCCAGAGGAAATTAGGATTGCTAGACTGTTAGTATTTGAGGCCAACGCTGTTTGAAGCGGTCACTCCCGTTATAGAATTCTCGCCGTGGCCGTCACCCGTCGCCAATTTCTAACTGGTCTTGTTAGCGCTCCGCTCGTCGCTGTTTCCGCGACGTCGGCTTATGCTCGTTTGCTTGAGCCTTATAGCTATTACGTCTCTGAAACTGACGTCTTCATCAAGTACTTGCCCGAACGCTTCGACGGGTTTCGCATCACCCAACTCACCGATGTGCACCACAGCCAAATCGTTGGTCTGAATGAAATTCGTAACGTGGTACAGCTCGCGCAACAAACCAAGCCTGACATGTTTGTCCTCACCGGCGATTACACTACTTCATATCGCCGCTTCATCGAGCCCTGTGCCGAGACGTTAGCCGCGTTGAAAGCACCTGAAGGTACCTGGGCAGTGCTGGGGAATCACGATCATTACACGGATCCGGAGTTAACGACCCGCGCCCTGGAACGAAATCAGATCAAGGTTCTCAACAATGCGAATACAACTTTGTATCGTGGTCCAGACGCGTTGCAATTATCCGGAGTCGATGATTGGACCTGGAACGCGGCCAATTTTTCGCGTGCTTTCTACGGGCTAAAGAAAGAGACAGCCACCGTCTTGCTTTCCCACCAGCCGCGCGTCCTGGAACTGGAAGAGACCAGTAATGTGTCGCTGGTCTTAAGTGGACATACCCACGGAGGACAAATCGATCTGCCGTTCCTCGGCGCTCCAGCGCGCTTTGCCGTGAGCGACCTCAAGTATGCTCATGGACTATTCCGGCGGGGTGATACCCACCTCTATGTTTCCAGTGGCACTGGTGTGATTGGATTGCCAGTGAGGCTAGGGGTACGCCCCGAAATAGCAGTCTTGCGTTTGCGTTCCGCTTAAGCTGTCTCTCCAGATAACGATCGGCGGCTCAGGCCACGAGACTTGCAGGACGGGGCGCCCTGTGTAAAGTCATGGGAAGTTGAGTGGCATAGCAAAGCTTCGTCAGTCGGGCCTTGTCGCGTTGCATCTCTGGATTTTTCGCAAGCCAGTCGCGCACCTCGCTAAAAATCCTCGCCGCTTGTGCATCAGGTGGCTCGACAACGCGGTAGTGCATCCACTTGCCTTCGCGTCGAGTAGAGACCAAACCCGCGCGTCTCAGGTAAGCGAGATGGCGCGAGATCTTCGGTTGGTTCGTCTTGAGCACCTCAACAAAGAAGCAGACACAAACCTCATCATCGCCCAACAAATTAATAATCCGGAGACGAGTACGATCGGCCAGGGCTTTGAAAAATAGTTCGAGGCTGTAGTCTTTGGCGCTCATCGTTAGGGGTACGATCTTCGTCCGCCACGAGTTCCTTCTTGGAATGCCGACCCGTCCCCGCACCCCAAATTCAACTCAGACCACAGAGCGTGCTCCGTCGCTCCAACAAGAGCGTGTCACGCCAGGCATCGTCTCGTTTGCCAATGCGCTCTCTTCTCCCCACTACCCGAAAGCCGCAGCCCTCGTGCAATTTCAAACTCGCAACATTCTCCGGGAAGATACCTGCCTGCAACGTCCAAATGTCGCGCTTTTCTGATTCCTCGATCAAAGCTTCCAGCAATTGTCTGCCAAGCCCCTGTCCTCGGGCACTCTCCGCGATGTAGACACTTACTTCGGCAACTCCGGAATACACTTTTCGCGTTGACACAGGACTCAGCGCGGCCCAACCCAAAACTTTATCGTTGCTCGTCGCAATCAGCCTGGCAAAATCATGATGGGTGGAGTCCCAACGTTCCCATGAAGGTGCTTCCGTTTCAAAGGTCGCGTTACCGGTCGCAATCCCGCTCAAGTAGATTGCCCTGACCGCGGGCCAGTGTTCACGAGTCAACGGTTGGATTTTCATTGCCGCGTTTATACACAAACTATCTTCAGTTGAGCGACAGAAAAAACGGAAACGGCCCCTTGCACAGAAGTGACAAGGGACCGTCTTAGGTGAAACGGATCTTCTCTGCTAAAGCTGAGGACTCTTCAATTTCTCTTGCCGGCGCTTCAACTTTTCTTCACGAAATTCTCGGCGCTGACTTTTGAACTGTGATCGTTGATCTGGTGTCAATAGATTCAGCGTTTCTTCCCGTAGCGCCTTCCGGGAACTTCGCACCTCATTGCGAAGTGAGTTGACGGTGGCCAGATCTTCCTGGGTGAGCGTGCCGTTTAACCTCTTCTCGCGCAATTCAAAGAGTCGCTCACGCTGAACCTTCGTGGCCTCGAGGTGTTGCTGCATGAGCGCGCGCTGTTGCTGTTTTTGCTGGTCGGTAAGGTTCAGGCGATCGAAGGCAAGGCGGCGCTGCTTTCTGCCAAGATGAGCATGCGCTCCTTTCGTACGTCGCAATCCTTCGCGTTGCAGACCTGGGGTTGAGTTGGGAGTCGTCGGTGGCGTTTGCTGGGCCTGCGTGGTCGCGGTCAATGCCAGGACCAAACCGGTCGCGACGAACAACGTTTTGCTGAATAACATGCCTGTGAAAACTCCTTTGGTTTGCTGGAAATGAGTCCTGCTGGTAAGCAACGCAGGCTAGCCGTCTCAAGCTATTAGACGGTTATGGCTGAGGTATGGCCGGAGAACATTTACTATTGACACCCCCTACTGTAGCAGAGTACTTTATATCGCCAAGTAGGTGGGTGAGTTAACCCGAACGAAGCTGCAAGTCTTTGATGAGAAATTTGTTAGGTAGTAAAAGATGATCCTCAAGGTTACAATGAGCCCCACGATGAGCCTTCTCGAAAGTATTAACTCGCCTGCGGATCTGCGCGCCTTGCCGCCGGATCAACTGCGTTTAGTCGCTGATGAAATTCGCACTTACATCCTCGAAACCATGTCTCGGGTGGGCGGCCATACCGGAGCGTCTTTGGGAGCGGTCGAACTGGCAGTGGCCCTGCATTACGCGTTCGATACACCGAAAGATCGGTTGGTGTGGGACGTTGGTCACCAGGCCTATGCCCACAAAATTCTTACTGGACGCCGCGACCAGTTGCCCACGATCAAGCAGTACGGAGGCTTAAGCGGATTTCTCCGGCGCGACGAGTCTGAGTACGACACATTTGGGGCAGGACATGCTTCAACTTCTCTTTCGGCGGCGTTGGGAATGGCCATTGCGCGCGACAGAAAAGGTGAGGACCATCATGTCGTAGCGCTGATTGGTGATGCTTCACTGGCGGGTGGTATGGCCATGGAAGCAATCAACCAGGCGGGTCATCTCAAGAGCAGGTTGATTGTCGTACTGAACGACAACCAGATGTCGATCGCCCCGGCAGTGGGTGCTCTAACCGGTTACTTGAATCGAATTCGCGGCGCGCACGGTTATCACCGTTTCAAGGATGAGCTCGAAGAAACTTTACTGGCGATTCCGACCGTCGGCGAGCGGTTGCATCATGCGGCCAAGACGATGAAGGACGTGATTGCTGCCGCAGTTCTTCCCGGTGCATTGGTGAGTGAGCTGGGATTCAAGTACATCGGCTATGTCGATGGTCATAATCCCCGCGCGTTGGTCGCAGCGTTACGTGAAGCGCAGCAGATCAAAGATGGACCAGTAATCGTTCACGCTTTAACCACCAAGGGTAAGGGGTTCCCGCAGGCTGAAACTGACTATTATCGTTGGCACGCGACGGGACCATTTGACCTGGCCACTGGCAAGCCAATCAAGAGCGTTGCCAAAACCCCAACCTACACGAAAGTTTTTGGCGACACGCTGTGTCAGTTGATGGAGAAGGACCCGAAGGTCATTGCTCTAACGGCGGCGATGCCTGATGGCACCGGCGTTTGCACCGCCCTGGAAAGGTTTCCGGAGCGCGCCTTCGATGTAGGCATTGCCGAACAGCATTGTGTGACCTTTGCTGCCGGCATGTCGTGCGAAGGACTGAAGCCCGTTTGTGCGATCTATTCAACCTTCCTGCAGCGTGGTTTTGATCAACTCGTCCACGATGTGTGCATTCAGAATCTCAACGTGAAGTTTTGTCTTGATCGCGGCGGCATAGCCGGCGGCGACGGGCAAACACATCATGGACTGTTGGACATTGCTTATCTGCGCGGCGTTCCCAACATCCTTGTGATGGCGCCCAAAGATGAAGGTGAAATGCGCGACATGCTTTTCACGATGCTCGAACACGATGGGCCCGCAGCGATGCGCTACCCACGCGGTAATGGGATCGGTGTCGACATCGATCGCGAACCGCAGCTGCTCGAGATTGGCAAAGGAGAAATCCTGCGTGATGGGGGCGAAGTTGCGATAGTGGCCTATGGCTCGATGGTTCATCCTTCGCTCGCCGCGGCGGAAAATTTGTCCAGGAGTGGCATCGAGACGACAGTTGTCAACGCGAGATACGTGAAACCGCTCGATGCGTCACTACTCCTGGCCCTGGCCCGCACTAAGCGACTGATTGTGACGGTAGAAGAAGCCTATCTCGCCGGTGGTTTCGGTTCAGCCATTCTCGAGCTGCTTGAAGAGAACGGCCTGCAAGACAAGGTTAGAGTGGTGCGAATGGGTGTTCCCGACCGCCTCATTACGCACGGCGACCCCAAGCTGTTGTTGGCTAAGTATGGTTTGGACGCCGATGGCATTTACAACCGAGTCAGGGAAAGCGTTGACTTGCTCGACGAGCGGCGCGTGAAACGCCAGCAGGTAGTCTCCTAAAATTTAACCTCACTACTTAACTCGATCGCGCCCGATTCTATTACCAGTAGACGGGCACGTCAGTTTTATGCACCAAATCCGTCACATACACCTCAACTCTCCGGTCTTTAGTCAAGAAAGTGGCAACAGAAGTGGTGAGTTGTTGCTGTGGCCTCCTGCTTGCTGGGGACTATTTTGGCCAACTCATCAATAAGCCTGGAGTTTCAACCGTGTTGGGATTACAAAGCGAACAAACACCAGCGTCGAGATTTGAAAACGAACAGGGGTATCCCGCGGAACCGCATTTTAGTGACCGCAAGACGCTGCGTTCAGCCAGGCGAGTGGTGCCGTTAACAGATCTAACTACGAAAGCCGGACGGCGCTGGCGCCTGGCCGGAGCGCTGGGGGCTGCGCTTCTGCTGGGTGCCAGTGCCGCCCTTGTGATTGCATATTTTCAGATCCGTTCGCGTCAGCAGATTGTTGCTAACCAAATCGAGTTGACCAACTCAACTCAACCGGGGACTAATGCAGAAGCGGTAGCGTCACCTGAGGAAACTGAAACGGTCGACTCGTCAACAGCAACTGAAGACATCCCCGAAAAGGGACAGGCTGTGGCAATTGGGAAGCGACCAAAAAAGGAGCCGAACAAGATAGCGCTCCGTGCTGCTGAGACGAAGCTTCATGACACGCCATTGGTGGTCAATGATCCGCAAGTTGCCGAAAGTGAGCCGGCGCCAGATCAGACGGAGCAGTTGCCGGCGGACCGCTGGGAAGAAAGGCGACAGAGACGCCTCGCTCGTCGTGAACGCCGCCTGCAAAATCGCGACGACGGTCGCGGACTCTTCCGCATTCGTGAGATTTTTGAGGGCCAAAATCACCCGTAACACATTGAGCCCGTTTTACAAATGCAATGTTCAACATATTGACTGATTCTTTAACGAATGGCATCATCTCGCTCAAGCGAATTTGGTCTACTCCGAGACTGGCAACATTTCGCTGGCCCCATTCGAGCTCACAAGAAGTAAATCCCCGACGCTTCTAAACAACGGTTCTGTGTTCGCGCAACGCGCGCAGGGAATGGTGAATCTCTATGGTCAAACAGATCTTTCGTGAGCGGGAGTGTATTCACCGAGACGAAGGCGCTGAGGGTGATTTCTACAATGGGGTGTTCTACGTCCAGGCGTTGCAACGCTTGCGCGTTGACGACGCGGTTCAAGTGGCCAGCAAAGTGAGTTCGTTCTTTTGGGCTGACGCTCCTCATATCCTGGTTTGGTTATGTCTTGACTGTGCAAACGAATTGCATTTGCACGATACGCCCCGCGCTCTCACAAATGCCTCGCGGCGGCAAGCGTAGCCTCTCACACTGATCCCGAGACCTCTCCTGTGGTGTAATGTCAACCAAACACCGTGAGACGGGAACGGATCGACAAGCTCCTGGTTGAGAAAGGCTTCGCTGAGTCGCGCACTAAGGCCCAGGCAATGATCATGGCCGGCGTGGTGCTCGTGGCTGAACAACGGGTCGATAAACCTTCCGAACAATTTCCTGCTGACGTCCAAATCCGAATAAAGAGAGCAGACGATCCTACTACGCGTTACGTCGGACGAGGCGGGTTGAAACTCGAAGCTGCGTTACGAGAGTTTCAGCTGAACGTAAAGGGAAACGTTTGTCTCGACGTGGGCGCTTCAACTGGTGGTTTCACAGATTGTTTGTTGCAGCATGGAGCAGCTCAGGTAGTTGCGGTTGACGTGGGCCATAACCAGATCGATTGGCGGCTCAGACAAGATCCACGAGTGGAAGTCAGGGAAGGAGTCAACGCTCGCTTTCTGAAACCTGAGGACTTCGCTGCTAAGTTTGATCTCGTGGTGGTTGATGTCTCATTCATTTCCTTGACCAAGGTGTTACCGGCGGTCTCACCCCTGCTCAACAAACAGGGAAGTCTGATTACGCTCATCAAACCTCAGTTCGAAGTCGGCCGCGGTGAAGTTGGCAGTGGTGGAATTGTCAGAGATTCTCAAAAGCACACCCGAGTTGTCGACGAAGTAAGCAAGGCTGCAGTTTCGCTGGGCCTGACATGCGTAAGAGTTATTGAGTCGCCCATTCGTGGTGCCGAAGGAAATCTTGAATTCCTCGCGCTCTTCAAATGAGAAAGCACTTCGTTGACACTAAAAAGCGGCCTTGCGTATCATCCGCTCTGTTCTAAAAAACGCGAATAAATCAGCCGTTCAGTTGCGTTTCTCCTCCGAAAAATCGTTGGACTCGAAAGGGTTCAGTTAACTCAGTTTCGCTACATCATGTCGCCAATCAAGCGGATCGGGATCATTCTCAAGCCCCATCAGCCAGATGCACTGAAAACCATCTGCGACCTGGTCACCTGGCTCTCCCAACGGGGCATCACCCTGGTTGGCGGCCCGGAAATCGAGCGTGAACGTATCGAACATCAGACCGGATGCCCGGTAGACCAGGTTGACTCGGGACAACTTGCTACCCTGGTTGATCTGATCCTGGTCCTGGGTGGCGATGGGACCATGATTGCGACGGCCCGAATGGTTGGCGATCAGGAAATCCCGGTTCTCGGAGTCAACTATGGTGGGCTTGGTTACCTGGCTGAGTTTCGGATCGAAGAACTTTACGTCGGGTTGGAGTCGATTCTTTCCGGCAACTATCGCCTGGATAAACGAGTCATGCTCACTGTTGAGCTACAGCGTGGCGACGAAATAGTCACCAAGAATCGCGTACTTAACGATGTGGTGATAAATAAATCCGCCTTGGCCAGGATCATTGAGATCGAAGCCTATCTGAACCAACAATACGTAAATTCCTTTCGCGCTGATGGGCTGATTGTCTCAACCCCCACCGGTTCCACTGCTTACAACCTTTCTGCTGGTGGACCAGTGATTTTTCCCTCGATGAATGCCGTTGTGATAACTCCCATCTGCCCTTTCACTCTGTCAAACCGGCCGATTGTAGTGCCCGACGATGCGACGATTGAATTGACACTTAAAACAGATCAGGAAGACGTATCCCTGACGCTGGATGGCCAGGTCGGATTTCCCTTGAACGTGGGAGACAGAGTGGTCATTCACAAGAGCCGCACGACTTTCAATCTAATTCAACCCACCAACCGTAATTACTTTGACGTACTGCGCGATAAGTTGCGTTGGGGTCGCTAAGCGTCGCGGTACCGTCGAGCCTGCAGCACTTCAAGTACGAAATCAATTTATGAGTGATAAAAACGATAAGAAATATCGCGCTGAGCTTGACCGCGATGCCTTTGAAAAAGAAGTCGCCACTGATCTTGATGACGAGACTAGCGATAAGCCAAGGGGTGTGCCACTGCATTACAAAATATTGGCTGGCCTGGGTCTCGGAATCGTTGCCGGAATCGCTGTAAACAAGGGTGTTGGTGGCGACAATCCAAAAGTTGTCTGGATCATTGACAACCTCACGCAACCGATCGGTCAGTTGTTTCTGCGACTCTTGTTGATGATCGTTGTGCCGCTGGTCTTTTCCTCGTTGATTGTAGGAATCGCAGGCATTGGCGATATCCGGAAATTAGGACGCGTCGGTCTGAAGTCATTCGGCTATTGCCTGGTTGTGTCGGCAATCTCAGTGTTGATTGGACTCACCCTGGCAAACACTATTCGACCTGGGAAACGAGTTGATCCAGCGACCTCCGCTGCGTTGCAGGAACGCTTCGCTACCGAGGCGACGAAGGATGTTGCGGAAGCGAAGAAGGCCAGTAGTGCTGCACCCAAGCCCTTGATGGCTGTGGTTGAGACGATAGTGCCGCGTAATCCTTTCTACGATATTGGGGGAAATGAGAACCCGAACATGCTGCATGTCATGTTCTTTGCCCTCATGATCGGCATCGCCATTACCTTGATTCCCTTTGCGGTTACCGAACCGCTGCTTCGTTGCCTGGAAGCTATCTACGAAATCACTGCGAAAATCATTGAAATAATCATGAAGTTCGCACCTTACGCCGTCGCCTGCCTGCTCTTCACCACCACTGCGCGCTTTGGTCTCGATCTACTGCAGGCGTTGGCATGGTTTGTCGCCACGGTGCTTATTGGCCTGGCGATACATATGTTTGTCGTCTATTCACTCTCGATCTACTTCTTGTCAAAGATCTCGCCCATTGAGTTTTTTCGTCGCGTGCGGACGGTTATCCTGACAGCGTTTTCCACCTCGTCGTCGAACGCCACTTTGCCCACCGCCCTGCAAGTCTCCGAACAGAATCTAGGCGTGCCGCAGGAAATCAACAGCTTTGTGCTGACGGTGGGAGCAACCGCCAACCAGAATGGTACTGCGTTGTATGAGGGGGTAACGGTTCTTTTCCTGGCGCAACTCGCAGGCGTTGATCTGTCTTTAGGTCAGCAGTTGATGGTTGTTTACCTTGCGATAATTGGCGGTATTGGCACTGCGGGTGTACCCTCAGGGTCAATCCCCTTTCTGATTGGTGTCCTGGTAACGATTGGAGTGAACCCCGCCCTGATCGCAGTCGTAGTGGGAATCGATCGCATCCTCGATATGTGTCGCACGACCCTCAATGTGGTGGGTGATATGACGGCAGCCACTTACGTGGCGCGGTCCGAAGGGTATGAGTTGTTGAGACGGCATGAACCGGCTATTGTGCGGGCGAGTGAGGTAATGCCGGCGACCGAGGGCGAGTAAGCCTTAGTTTCGCGAACCCGAGAAAGACGGTAGACAGATGGTTTTTCCGTTATACGACGACAATTCGGATCGCACGATCACTCCGGTGGTCAACTATGCGATCATCGCGGTCAACATTCTTGTCTTCCTCTTTCTGCAGCAACTCGGCACTAACGACCAGTTTACCTACGCGTTCTCTACTGTTCCTTTGGAAATATTGACTGGTCACGATGTGGTCACGCCCAGCCGTGTTTTGGTGCAACCGATAACCGGACAACGGGTGCTGGTTCCCGGTCTCGGGGTCACGCCAGTTTCCGTTTATCTGACCTTGATAACTTCGATGTTCATGCATGGAGGCCTGGCCCACATTGGCGGCAACATGCTCTTCCTCTGGATCTTTGGCGACAACATCGAAGACAAACTCGGCCATTTGCGCTACCTGGTTTTCTATCTGGTTTGTGGCCTACTCGCTTCGCTGGCCCATGTGTTTACTACGGCGCTCTTCGCCGGCGGCGATGAAAGCAGCTTGCTGGTGCCGAGCCTGGGTGCCTCTGGTGCGATCTCAGGTGTTTTAGGCGCCTACATATTGTTGCATCCTAAGCGACGGGTGACGGTTATTCTCTTCCGCTTTCTGACGGATGTACCGGCCTATGTGGCAATCGGTATTTGGTTCGTGTTCCAGTTAATTAGTGGACTGGGAGTATTGGGTGGATCGCAAAAAACCGGGGTGGCCTACGCAGCGCATGTCGGCGGTTTCGTCGCCGGGCTGGTGTTGATAAAGGTGTTTGCCATCGGCCGCGACCGTCCCTCGTACCCCTACGGTGCTAGGTGATGGTGGGGCCTCCGGGCGAAAGTGCTCGTGACAGGTTCCATAGGTCGTCTCAAACTGACTCCGCTGCGAGGCCCAAATTGATGTCCACCTTCCTTCTCAGTTAACATTCCTTCACATGGCCATCAAAGAAGCATCATTACCACCAGTAAATCAACAAGGTTTGGACGTCCGTTCCACTCCCCGGGTGGAGATGAATCTCTTGCCGCTCGATACTTTTCCGTATGAGTTTCCCGGCAAGGAAATTAAGATCAATTTCGAGATCACCGAGTTTACGGCGATCTGTCCCTTTTCGGATTTTCCCGACTTTGCCACCATTCGCCTCGAGTACGTACCTAACGAACGTTGCGTTGAGTTGAAGAGCTTGAAGCTCTATATCAACTCCTTTAGAGAAGTGAAGATCTTCCATGAACATGTAATCAACGTCATTCTGGAAGATTTTGTAGCTGCTTGCGATCCATTGAAAGTGGAAATCGAGGGTGACTTTCACGTCAGAGGCAATATCAAAACGATAGTACGCGCCAGTTACAAGCGGCCATGACCTCGTCGTTTTCGAACTAAATGGATCATCTTTTCCTTTTTTCAATCCTTGGTGGCATCGCCCTCGTCTTTCTCGTCGTTATTGCCCGTTTTGCTCTGCGCTGGGCTGTTCGCTTCGTCGTCGTTTGCCTGCTCTTAGCGGTCCTTGGTGGCGCCGCCTGGTTGTGGTCCAAGCGAGCCACGCAAACTGAACCTAAACCGCGTTCCTCCTCAACCCGACGTGCCGCTTCCGACCAGCGATAAGCCATGGCGGAACCAGATAGCCAGGCCGCCGATCGACCTCCTTCCCAGGTAACTCCGGCAAAACCAGGTGAAGCTCCTGGTCTTTGGCGTCGCTACCGCGCGCTGCCGCGCAACGTCTTTGCTATTAGCCTCGTCAGTCTCCTCAACGATGCTTCAAGCGAGATAATTTATCCGCTCTTGCCGATCTTTCTCACCGCCTCGTTGGGTGCTTCCGCCCGGGCCATTGGTGTCATTGAAGGCCTGGCAGAATCGATCTCCAGCCTGCTCAAACTTTTTGCCGGTTACTTAAGTGATCGACTGGGCAAACGTAAATCGTTGGTTGTTTCCGGTTATGCCCTGGCTTCGTTTGCCAGACCACTGCTCGCGTTTGCGAACAACTGGCCGCAGGTGCTGGCAATCAGATTGGCGGATCGGATTGGCAAGGGAGTCCGTACCGCACCTCGGGATGCCATGATCGCGGATGCAGTGGTGCCAGATAAGCGCGGCATCGCCTTCGGATTCCATCGCGCGATGGATCACGCCGGAGCGGTAATTGGTCCGCTACTCGGATACGGACTCGTCGCCCTGTTCGTGGCAAATCGCAATGCGCCGACGACAAGTGAATTCACCAGGATATTCTTGCTGGCAGCGCTGCCCGCCTTTGGCGCGGTGATAGTGGCGCTCCTGTTCATGCGCGAGTCAGTATTGCCGCGGAGGGAGTCGCTGGAAGTGCCGCGACTCTCCTTGGTAGGCTTTGATGGCAACTTCAAGCGCTTTCTGTTTGTCGTGGCCTTGTTCACTCTTTCAAACTCCTCCGACAGCTTTCTCATCTTGCGCGCCCGTGATGCCGGAGTGTCGGTCGCAGTCATACCACTATTGTGGGCCGCGCATCACGTCAGCAAGGTGCTAAGTTCGTTGCTGGGTGGCGACCTGTCAGATCGCCTCGGCAGAAAAAGGTTGATTGTCGCGGGCTGGATCCTGTACTCGGCTGTCTATTGTGGGTTTGCTCTTGTGAGTCACGAAGTGTCGATTTGGATTCTCTTCTTGATCTATGGCATCTATTTTGGATTGGCGGAGGGAGCGGAGAAAGCCCTGGTCGCAGATCTCGTACGTCCGGAGCAACACGGAACAGCGTACGGACTGTATAATCTGGCGTTTGGTTTTACTGTATTCCCCGCATCGCTCTTGATGGGTATGATTTGGGACTGGCGCGGACCCACGACCGCGTTTCTGCTGAGCGCGCTGATGGGAACCCTGGCTGCTTTGTTGCTGCAGCTGTTAGTTCGACCGCATGGGACCGCAGGCGGCTCGCCTGCGGTCGAGAATTAACTCAAAATATTTGCCGGCGAGCTGCTTGCGCTCCCATAAGATGTTTGCAGGCGAGCCCGCCTGCGTCCAATAAGAAAGGCTGCAAAAAATGGCACGTCAGATTCTGACACCACATCCCGGACTATCGACCGGAATCGGTTACTACCTAAGCGGTATGGAAGAGGTTCGGGGGCAGGTGATTGAGGCCATCAAAGGAATTCCCGACGAAGTGATCGGCAAACCGGCGTTCTTAGGGGCTCACTCAATTGGCGGGCTGGCGCTGCATATCGGTGAAGCAGAGTGGTTCTGGATGCAGATGGTGGTTTCCGGACACCAGCTGACCGACGAAGACAAAAAAGCGTCATACTGGGATGTGCTCGACGATCCTGATGGGGTGGCCAGGAATGGCTACACTACCGAGTTCTGTTTGCGAGAGATTGAGAATATTCGCAACCAGACTCGCGACGTGTTGTTCGGCAAGAATGATGCCGATCTCGATCGTTTGATAAGCTTTCAACGGCGGGATGAAACAACCGACCATAGTCTGCGCTGGATCTTGCATCACCTTATAGATCACGAGGCGCAGCACAAGGGTCAGATTCTCATGCTGAAGCGGTTGATGGCCCTGCCCAAGTAGAGTTAGACGAAGAATACCGAAGAATTAAATGACCACGAACTACCGGGTAATAAGAACCGCTGAGCAACTGCACCAGGCAATCGATTCACTCTCAAAGCAAACCGCGATTGGACTTGACACCGAAACCACTGATCTCGATCCATATACCTCGCGCCTGCGACTGATCCAACTTGCCGACCACGACACTGTCGCGATAATTGACCTCGACGCGTTTGCCAATAACACGAACGGTTCACTGGCAACTCTTGGTGACTTAGCGCCATTGAGACGGCTGTTGGAGTCGCCGCGTCCTATCAAGATCGCCCACAACGCGAAGTTCGACGCGAAGTTCATCAAACACAATCTCGGTGTCGACATAGTTGGCTTGTTCGACACCTTGTTGGCCAGTCAGTTGGTGGGAGCCGGCGATATCGAAGAGCGACACGGCCTGGAAACCGTTGCCTCGCGCTACCTCAACGAGTCTGTCGACAAGAGTGAACGACTGAGCAACTGGAATTTCGAGTTATCAGAAGCACAACTGGAATATGCCGCGCGCGATGCCGCCGTGTTATTGCCATTGCGCGAGAAACTGATCGACCGGCTGAAGTCAGAATCACTCGTGAAGGTTGCGCAACTGGAGTTTGAGTGTGTCATGACCGTGGTCGACATCGAACTGGCCGGGTTCTACATGCACAAGGACCGCTGGTTGGAGCAGTTGGGCATTGTGGAAAAGCGCAGGGCCGCGCTCGCTGACCAGTTGCAGGAAGTGCTGGCTGAAGAGTCGTCGCAGGGCTCTCTGTTTGGCGGACCACAACGCGATGAGATCAACCTCGACTCGCACCAGCAGTTGACCGCAGCGCTCAATCGACTTGGGATCCCGGTGCCGGATTCAACCCGCAATTGGAAACTGCAACCATTAGCTGCTCAATATCCAGTTATCGAAACGCTGCTTGAATATCGCACGGTGCAAAAGGCGCTAACTAGTTACGGCGAAAACATGATCGAATTAATCAATCCCGTAACCAAGCGCCTGCACGCTGATTTTCGCCAGATCGGCGCGCCCACCGGTAGATTCGCCTGCACGAATCCAAACATCCAACAGGTGCCGCATGCGCTTGAGTACCGCCGCTGTTTTAGTGGTTATCCTGACGGTCGCAAATTGGTTATCGCTGATTACTCCCAGATCGAACTCCGCATTCTCGCGGAGTTTTCAGGCGATCAAGGATTCATAGATGCTTTCAACTCGGGAGCAGATTTACATCGTGTCACTGCTGCCCAGGTATTCAACGCTCCGCTGGACCAGGTGACGAAAGAGCAGCGCGACTTTGCTAAACGCCTGAACTTCGGCGTGGTCTATGGCATCGGCGCGCAGCGATTTGCGCTGATGACCGGGTTGGCAGTGCCGGAAGCGGAAAACGTCTTGCGCCGTTACTTTGCGACTTATCGCGGGCTTGATAACTATCTACGTGAGGCCGCCAACGCCGCGGTGCGGGATCGCCAGGCGCGCACTGCGTCGGGACGCCTGGTACGCTTTCGTTACGATGAAAATGACCGTCAGCAAGTGTCGATGACGCAGCGCAACGGCAAGAATACGCCGATTCAGGGAACGAGCGCCGACATACTCAAGCGTGCCTTGCGCTTGCTGCGAGACGAGTTGCGAGGCACCAATGCCAGGATAGTCAACATCATCCATGACGAGATCGTGGTGGAAGCAGACGAGCACGAGGCTCGGGAGATAGCGCAGAAGGTTGAACAGGTCATGTGTGCGGCGGCGCAGGAGTATTTGAGTACAGTGCCGGTGAAGGTGGAGACGGAAATTGCAGATGAGTGGGTAAAGTGATTTTCGATTTTTGATTTTTGAATTTCGATTTAGTAGAGATGTTGCGCAAAAAATTGGACCTATGTGACCTATAGGACCTAGTTCTTTTTGCGCCAGGCGAAGTAGACCGGGATGCCGGTGAAGACCAGCAGGTAGCCAATGCCCGAAGTTGACGGTTTCAGGTAAGCAAGATCAACTATGAATAGTCCGGCGAGAATTATGTAGATCCAGGGCACCACTGGATACCCAAACGTGCGATAGGGCCGCTCAATCTGGGGAGCTTTCCGCCGCATTACGATCACCGCTCCTACCATCAAAGCATAAAAGATCAAATCGACTGAGACTATGTACTCCAGGAGTTGCGTATAGACGTTCCCGAATACATAACCGCCAGATTGTTGGTTGACGGTAATCGTTCGTGGCAGCGTGAGGAAGGCGGCCCAAATACCCTGGGTAATCAAGGCAATGGCCGGAACATGACGAGAATTAATCGTTGCTGTCTTGCGAAAGAAAAGGCCATCGCGGGCCATGGCGAAATAGACTCGGGCTCCCGCAAGTATTAATCCATTGTTGCAGCCAAATGTGGAGATCATGATCGCGAGGGCCATTAGAGTTGTTCCGGTAGGACCAAGAATGACCTCCATTGTAGCGGTCGCCACTCGATTCTGGGGCGCGTTTTGGATGCCCGCCAGTGGTAGAGTTACGACGTAGGCAAGGTTAGCCAACAGGTAGAGACCCACCACCAGGCCACAGCCCAGTAAAAGCGAGCGGGGCAGATTTCGTCCCGGGTCTCGCACCTCGCCGCCGGTGAAGGTCACATTGTTCCAGGCCGATTGCGCGAACAGTGGTCCAACCATCGCCTGTCCCAATAACATCACCAGGGCTAGGCCGACTAGAAAATTTGTAGTCGGTACAAAATTCAACGTGGTGCCCGAGGGTTGCCAACCATTCGCTACCGGATGCCACCATGACGATGTATAAGCTGCACTTTGGTGGTTCCAGCCGAGCAACAGACCCAGTACGATAAGTCCCAACAGGGCCGCGGTCTTCGTAAAAGTGAAGGAGTTTTGAATTATTTTGCCGGTTCGAAGGCCGCGGGTGTTGCTAAACGTCAGCAACAGGATCATCAGCAACGCAACCAGTTGTTGCGTCGACAAGCTCAACGCATAGCCATTGAATGCGACCGGTCCAATTGTGAACGGTTTGATTAGGACCAGCGGCCTCAGCCAGTAGCTCTCCGCAGAAATGGAGCCGAAGAGGACGCCACTGAAATTTGCAAAGGCGACAGCCACGGCCGCGATTGTTCCCGTCTGAATTACCAGGAACAAGGCCCAGCCAAAAAGAAATCCGATCGATGGTCCATAAGCTTCTCGCAGAAACACGTATTGACCACCCGCGCGCGGCCACATTGCGGCCAGTTCCGCACAGCACAGGGCCCCGGTGATCGTTAAGACACCCGCGAGGGCCCAGGCAACTAATAGCCAACCGGGTGCGCCAACCAATCGCGCTGATTCAGCCGAAGTGATGAAGATTCCCGACCCGATCATCGAGCCCACGACGATCATGGTCGCGTCGAGCAAGCTGAGACCACGCACCAGGGTGGTAGGGGAGTTTGCTTGGTCGCTCATTAGTTCGAGTGGGTATAGTTGTAGCCTGTTTACCTGTCAAGGAAAAAAGCACTTAACCAGCCGACGACCAATTAAGACAAGAATCAGAATCGTGGTTGAGGGGTCGGAGGTAATTGAGTTGTTTTCTTTCGCCGCGACAACGCAAACAATACAAAGTAGACCAGGCTCCCGTAAAAAATGACGTTGCATATAACAAGGTAGAGTATTAGGCCCGACTCGCTGTCAAAAGGGAGCACAAGGAATTTGTGGAGCAGAAGGATCGGCCATCTAACCGGAACCATTGCCATGAAATCCAAGGTTCTATTGTCCTTGATGTACGGTGTGAGCGGGGCAACTATGATGCTGTAGAGGAATGGCAACAAGAAGCCACCAAAAAGTGACAAGGCCACGCGTTTCATGCCCGCCGATTATAGTGAGTTTCTGGGAAGACGCAGAGATAGGAATAAATTGAGCCGCCACCAAAAAGGATTTTGCCCAAATTAGGACACTACTAAAAAAGGTCGCTTGACACTCAAGATACGCTCCCCTAGTCTGTCTCCGTTTCTAGTCCACCGTCGTCGAGGTCCCACCTGCTAATCAACGCACCCTCTTCCTTTTCTGAAAAGTCGCAGCGATTAGCAGTTTGCTTGATGTTTTAAAGTCCAGGGAAGGTTTCAGATTTCGTTTTATGCTCAAAGAACAACTAACCAAGCTAATCACCCAAAAAGGCGCCCACATCGGAGTTATTGGGCTCGGCTATGTCGGTCTACCATTGCTGGTGGAGTTTGCGGCCAACGGCTTTCAAGGCACTGGATTTGAAGTGGATCAGTCCAAAGCGGACCAGATCAACGCCGGTCAATCGTACATTGGCGACGTCCCCGCAGAACGAGTGAAGCAACTCGTGGCTGAAAAACGACTGCGGGCGACCACTAATTTCGATGATCTCAGCAAGTGCGATGCGATCATCATCTGCGTGCCAACACCTCTCCGCAAGACCAAGGAACCGGACGTCTCCTACATTTTGGCGGCGGCGGAGCAGATCCAAAAACGGTTGCGTCGCGGACACCTGATAATCCTCGAATCAACTACTTATCCGGGTACCACCGACGAAGTACTGCTACCGATGTTTGAGCTGTCTGGCCTTAAGCTGGACGAAGATTTCTTACTGGCGTTCTCACCTGAGCGCGTTGATCCCGGCAACCCCCAATTCCTGACCCATAACATTCCCAAGGTCGTCGGGGGGGTGACTCCTGATTCAACCCTGGTGGCGTCGATTCTCTATTCCCACATCGTGAAGGACGTCTATTCAGTCAGCTCAGCGCGGGTGGCTGAAGCAGCGAAGTTATTGGAGAATACTTTCCGCGCCGTCAACATCGGCATGGCCAACGAAATGGCGCGCCTTTGTTACGCGCTCAATATCGATACCTGGGAGGTTATCCAGGCAGCCGCAACTAAGCCATTTGGTTTTATGGCTTTTTATCCTGGTCCAGGGATCGGCGGACACTGTATTCCTTTAGACCCTCATTACCTTTCCTGGAAAGCCAGGCAACATGGGTTCGATTCACGTTTTATTGGCCTGGCGGAAGAAGTGAATTCGCGCATGCCCGAACACGTGGTCCAGTTGGTGGCTGACGGATTGAACGACGAGAGTAAGGCAATGAAAGGTTCGCAGGTCTTGTTGCTGGGAGTGGCTTACAAGAAGGACATCGACGATGTGCGTGAGAGTCCGGCGCTTTCCATCATCGACCGGTTGCGGGCCAAGGGTGCCAACGTGCGTTATCACGACCCGTTTGTCACTCGGTTGAGCTTTGATGATGCCCACACGACCTCAGGCGGCGAACCGTTAGCATCAGTGCCTTTGACCGACGAGGAATTGCGCGGGGCGGATTGCCTGATCATCGTCACCGACCACAGCCAGATCGACTACCAGCGCGTGTGTCGCCTGGCCCCATTGATTGTAGACACTCGCAACGCACTCAAAAGTGAAGTCCGGAAGGAGAGTGCGGCCCGGATAATAAGGCTCTAGGAGGCAGTGGGTGGAAATTTTATAGGACCTATTCGACCTATAGGACCTATTCATAACTACTGATCACTGACTACTGACAAAGACCAAGACCCCAAGATCTAAGACCAAAACTCCCTAACAATGCTCAAAGTCATTAACGTCGTCGGTGCGCGGCCCAACTTCATGAAGGTAGCCCCCATTGTGGCGGCTATGAGACAACGGCCAGCAGAGTTTCAGCCACTCGTCGTCCATACGGGCCAGCACTACGATGCCGCGATGTCTGATTCCTTTTTCCGCGACCTCGAATTACCCGAGCCTGACGTTCACCTGGGTGTTGGTTCCGATACCCATGCGGCGCAAACTGCCGCGGTAATGAAGCTTTTCGAACCCGTAGTTGTCAGGGAAAAGCCAGACTGGGTCCTGGTGGTAGGCGATGTGAATTCGACGCTTGCCTGCGCCTTAGTTTGCGTCAAGCTCGGCATAAAGGTGGCCCACGTTGAGGCGGGACTGCGGAGTCGCGACCGCTCGATGCCGGAAGAGATCAATCGCCTGCTAACCGACCAGATTGCTGACTTGTTGCTGACTCCCTCACCAGACGCCGATATTAATCTGCGCGCCGAAGGAATTCCTGAGGAGCGAATCCGCTTTGTCGGCAACGTGATGATTGATTCGCTGCAAAAGAACCTGAACCGGGCCAGCCAGTCGCGCATCAAGAAGAGCCTGGGGTTGAGCGACGGTGCGTTTGGCGTGATGACGCTACACCGGCCCTCGAACGTGGATGATCCCACCACCTTCCGCCGGATCCTCGAGGCGCTGGCTGAGATAACCGTCACCCTTCCGGTTGTGTTTCCCGTTCATCCGCGCACGCGCAAGACGATTGCTCAATTAGGTCTCGCCGACATGATTGGCGGAATGACGAACCTCCGTTTGATCGATCCGCTTGGTTACCTCGACTTTCTCAGTCTCTACAGCAGCGCCGGACTTGTCTTAACGGATTCGGGCGGCCTCCAGGAAGAGACCACCAGTTTAGGTATTCCTTGTTTGACGCTGCGTGAGAATACGGAGCGTCCGATCACAGTTGAAATGGGCACCAACGTCATCGTTGGTACCGACACTCAAAAAATCATCGCGGCGGCCAAAGCCTCACTGAATGGCTCCCGTAAAAAGACAGGTCAACAACCCCCACTGTGGGATGGGCACACCGCCGAACGCATTCTCGAGGCGTTACTGGAAGTTTCACCTCAAACCTAATTCCATTCGATGGGAGTCACGCAAAAACTCAAGCGCGCGGTCCGGGGCGAAGTCACACCGACCACCGCGATGCTGGAGGCAATCAGGCGTGCACGTGTCTCTTTCCAGAGCAACCGGGAGCGGACCACACTGAAGCAGGCAGGCCAGGCGGTCCCGGATCTGCTTGCACCATTTGCACGATTGACGCCGGCGGAACTGCTGTCTCACTTTCGTGGGCGCACCTCGCCCTCGTTCCTTCCAGGCTTTTCCAATGAATCAACTGGACGGCGACAACAGGAACTGTTTCCGGATGAAACTGCCGCCCTCTTAGCTGCAGCCAATCGAATCGTTGCCAACCATTCCTGGAGCTTGCTTGGGTTTCCGGAGCAAAGTTTTGGTGTTGAGATCAATTGGTGCCGTGACCCACTGTCCGGTCACGTTTGGCCCCTGTCATATCACCGGGATTTACAACTCATTAGAGACGACGGTTCAGATGTACGAGTGCTGTGGGAGTTGAACCGCCTCGGACATTTGTTAACGCTGATCCGTGCTCGTTTAGTGACTGGCGATGAGCGTTTCAGCAGTGAATGTCTCACGCAGTTGCGCAGTTGGTCGAGTCAGAATCCTTACGGCAGAGGGCCAAACTGGACTTGTGCGATGGAAGTGTCGTTGCGTGCCGTAAACCTGCTCACAGTTTTCGAGGTATTGCGCAAGTTAGCTCAGTTCACTACCGAGGACCTTGCTTTGTTCCTGGGTTTGTTTCAACAGCACGGCACCTATATCCGGAACAATCTTGAGTTCTCCTACCTGGCAACCAGCAATCACTACCTGTCAGATGTCGTGGGACTGCTTTGGTTGGGTCTCATGTTGCCCGAGTTTCGCGCGGCGCAAAGTTGGCGCCAATTTGGCTTGCGCCAAGTGTTGAGTGAAATGAACAAACAGGTCTTGCCCGATGGTGCAGACTTCGAAGCGTCGACAGGTTATCATCGTTTCGTTCTCGAACTTTTTTTGTACTCCTTTTTGCTTTGCCGTCAGAACGGCGTCGAGATCGCTCCACGGTATTGGGACAAACTTCGCGCAATGCTCAAGTACATGCGTGGCTACCTGCGCCCAGATGGACTGGCCCCGTTAATTGGCGACAGCGACAGCGGTCAGGTACTGCCGATATCACGGCGGCGCGCGAACGAACACGCACATCTGTTATCGATTGGCGCAGCACTATTCGCAGACCATGAGCTAAAAGGTAAACAACTGGACCAGGAACTTCTTTGGACCATGGGTGAACCAGGCGTCGCCGCGCTCCGCAGTCTCGGGGCAGCTGGGCAGGTTGAGTCGCAAGCATTCCCGGATGCCGGCACCTACGTGATGCGCCACCATGATCACTATCTTTGTATCAATACCAACGGCGCCGGTTTGCATGGGCGGGGCTCTCATAGTCATAACGACGCGCTCAGTTTGGAAGTCACGGTGTTTGGTCAGCCGATCATAGTTGATCCGGGCACGTACGTTTACAGCGCCGACTTGCATGAACGACATAAGTTTCGTTCGACCGCTTATCACTCCACCGTGCGCATAGACGGTGAAGAGCAGAACACTACCGAGAAGGCGATTCCGTTTGTAATCGGGGATGAGGCACACCCGCGAGTGCTGAGTTGGGAGACTAGTTCGGAAGCAGATCGCATTGTCGCTGAGCACTATGGTTATGAGAGATTGCCGGCGCCACTGAAACACAGACGAACCGTTAGCTTTAACAAAGTAGAAGGTTGGTGGTTAATCGAAGATCAATTTTTTGGCGCGGGTGAGCATGATTTTGAGACCCGGTTTCATTTCGCGCCCGGTTTGACCGTCAGCGTGCAAGGTGCAAAGGTCGTGGCTCGCACCGATTCCGGTGACGTGGGGTTGGAGATTCTCCCGCTTGATATGCAGGAGCTGCCGGCATTGGAAACTCAAGCCAGTTCGTGTGATTACGGACAAAAGCGCGACTCTATCACCGCCTGCTGGCATGTTGCAGGGCATATCGAACAGTTGAGCTGGCGCCTTGTACCTTTCCGGAGTTCGAGTTTGGCAGATGAAGAATCCTGAACCAACAATCTATCTCGTGTTTGTTGACGATTGGGAGCTTAGAGGAAATGGCTCCGGCGACGCGCGCAAGCTGCAGTTTGCGCCGATGCGGGAACTCGTCAAGCTCTACCAGGAGTTTGGCATTCGCGGATCATTCAACGCCGAAGTCATGCAACAGCTTACTTTTCGCCAGCACGAAGCCGGCCATCCAGAGTTGCGCGATTTGGCGAACGAGTGGGAGGAACTGGTAGTACAAACCTATCGTCTAGGTTGTGACATCCAGCTGCACATTCACCCGCAGTGGCATCAGGCAGACTATAGCGACGGCCAATGGCGCTTGCGGGGAGACTGGTCCATACTCAACTATTCCGCCAGCGACGCCTTGTCAATGTTGAAGACGGGCAGAGATTACCTGGAACGGCTGCTACGTGCGATGGATGCAAACTATCGTTGCGTTTCTTTTCGCTCCGGAGCCTGGTGCATTGCTCCTTCGCCGCACATCCTGAGTTTACTCGTCGAACTTGGTATTGTGTTTGACATGAGTATCGTCGGTGGTGTGCGCTACAACACGCGCAACATTCAGCTTGACTACACCAATTGCGAAGAGGATTTTCTCCCTTACTATCCCGTCATGACAGATGCGCGCAAGGTTTCAAACAAAGTGGAACCGCTAATCTGTGTTCCGACAAACTGTTTCTATGCCTCACGGCGCCAGGTCTTTCAGCGTCACGTCAAGAATTTTGGGACGAAAGTGAAGCAGAAAGTCGCACCTTCGTTGTCTGTGCAGCACCAGGGTGGAGTAGCGGTTGGGTATGGCATGGAGTGGGAACCGACTGATACTTCGAGGCTAAGTCGCATCTACGACGAGAAAATCAAACCCTATTTTACTGGTCGACACCTGATTTCAGATCTGGCCCAGTTAGACTACGCCTTGCTTACGGAGATGTTGAGTTCGATTCGCCGCCGGGCACGGGCCAGCGGATTGAGTGAAGTTCCGGTTATCCTTGAGAATCACACCAAAGACGTTCGCGACTTTTCCGACATCAAACGATTCTTGAACGACGTCGTCAAAGCTCCCGATGTTCGCTGCCTCACGCTTACCGAACTGGCCCAGCATTTCACTGCTGGCACCTTCAAGATCAGGACCGCGAATCATTGAGTAGACGGCGAGAACTTATTTGCGGTGTGATTCGTCAGCGTTTCGGCGATGTCTGTGTCAACGTTGCCGCCATGCCGTCGCTGGACTCTCCGGACTTCATGACCAGGGTCAAACAACTATTTCAGCAGGATAAAACACCTGAGTTCATCGAGTGGACCAATGCCAGCGTTTGGCGAGCTTCCGCTCTCGATTGTCTTACAGCCTTACGCGCCCTCGCAGTAGACGAACCAATTTCCTCGACTCAAGGCGAAGTGTCGTCGCCGGCAGACTTCGTGCGGAAGTTGAAAGAAGCGAAGAACGACGAACAGTTACAATTTGAATTACTTACTGTTCGGTATGCCTTTCCCTTGAATTTCCTACTCTCTTCTGAATACCTGGTACAGGAGTACTTGCTCGAACGTTTGATGGTGCAGGACCGCGCCCGGATCGAAGAAAGTTCTATCGAGGCGGTAAGTGCTGATGCGTTACTATTGAAACTGAACCTGGTGGCAATCTATTCCTCCGGCACCACTGATTTGAGGTTTCTCGACGCGCTGAACTACTATTACGAAATGCTGCCGTTAACGTGGCAACCACAGTCCCGGCACAAGTGGCTGCTAATCTCTTTCTTGGCCCTTTATGCTCGAGCGTTGTCGTGTTACTGCTGAATCGGTCTAACAATGCGCGTTGGCATCCTGGCAAACTCTTATCTTTCCGCATTCAGGATCTATCAGCAGCTACACGACCTTCCTGACTGTGATCTCTTCATTCTGCTCGCGCCCTTGCCGCACCGGTCTCCCTGGATCAGCATCCTGGCAAATTTCGCCCGCATGATCTTTACCTGTTTTACGGTCGCCGGCTGGCAGTTGAGTGCCCTGCCTTTCAATCGTCGAGTTGTCTTCCTGCCGCATCCGATTAACCATCCCGACTCGGTGGCTCAGCTCACGCGAAAGAGGCTGGACATCGGCTTGCTGAACTCCGGCATTATCTACCGGGAACCAACGATTGCCGCGTTTCGCCTGGGCATTTTGAATCCGCACATCGGCGTCCTGCCTAAGTATCGCGGCCGCAACGTGATGGAATGGTCAGTGCTACAAGGTGACAGGACGGGTGTTACAGTCTTCTTTATTGACGGTGGTATCGACACCGGCGAACGAATCGTCGTTCAGGAAGAGGTTGACATTTCTCAGTTCACCTCGATCAGCAAGGCCAAACAATATCTTTTCGATCTGGACGGCAGCTTTTTTCGCAAGGCGCTGATAAGGTTGACCGCGGAAAATTCTTCGTACCAGATCAACGACGGCTCCGGACATCGCTACTACGTGATGTCGCAACTATTTCAAGGCGTGGTAACGGAGCTGCTCCAGGGCAATAACTGATGTGTGGCATTTGCGGAGTCTGGGAATACGGCGCCACTGAAGGACGAGTAGATCTCGCACTCATCAGTCGCATGCGCGACCAGATGATTCATCGTGGTCCAGACGACGCCGGCGAACTAAGTTTCGATAAGGGACGTGGCGGTTTTGGTTTTCGCCGCTTGTCGATCATCGATCTTTCCGCGGCCGGTCACCAGCCGATGAGTGGTTGCACCGACCGTGTCTGGCTGGTGTTCAATGGTGAGATCTACAACCACCAGCAGCTCCGCGAGGACCTGGAAAAACGCGGACACAAGTACAAATCGCGCACTGACTCGGAAACAATCCTGCACCTTTATGAAGAGCAAGGACCAGATCTCGTCAACCAAATCGAAGGCGACTATGCGATTGCTCTTTGGGATGCTGAGAAGGAACAGTTGTTTCTCTCGCGCGATCGCATCGGCGTCAAGCCTCTTTACTTCTATCAACGCGACGGACGCTTCATTTTTGCCTCAGAGATCAAAGCGATCCTGGAACACCCGGCAGTGACTCCGGATATCGATGAAACAGCGCTCTATCACTACTTAACCTTTCTCACCACTCCGGCTCCCACGACGCTCTTTCGTGACATTCACAAACTGCCGGCCGGTTACTCACTGACAATTAAACGCGATGGTGGCGCCCAACTACATCAGTACTGGGATGCGCTGCCCCCGGCTCAACCCGAGGTTCGCAGTGACGAAGAACACCAGGCCAACATCCTTCGTTTGCTGCGCGAGTCCGTAGGCAAGCGGATGATGTCGGACGTTCCGTTTGGCGTATTCCTTTCCGGCGGTGTTGATTCCTCAGCCAACGTTGCGCTGATGTCGGAACAAATGTCACGCCCGGTGGAAACATTTACTGTCGGTTTCAGCGATGCTGATTACTTGAATGAACTTGACTCAGCCCGGCGCATTGCCAGGGAGTTTGGCACCAATCACCAC
>Ga0126377_10000182_pt1 | contig 35784 bp, 28 predicted proteins | sample PanSoiMetPlot_22_FD_92647 | JGI IMG/M metagenome (GOLD analysis project Ga0126377, IMG submission 92647) | Tropical forest soil microbial communities from Panama - MetaG Plot_22 | ecosystem: Environmental > Terrestrial > Soil > Tropical forest > Bulk soil | place: Panama | collected 2016-02-17 | reverse complement strand
GTCTCCACCTGAGCGGGATCGCGCGGCTGGCGCCGCACGTGCGCGACGGCGGCGGCGAGGCCCTGCTCGCGCGGGCAGCCTTTCTGTCGAAGCGCGAGATCGAGCACCTCATCGCCGAGATCGCGCCGCAGGCGGATGCGCCGGCGATCATGCGCAAGCTCCCGTCCAGGGCGCTCGGCCCGATCGACCGCGCAGCCGGTCGGTGCCGCCCCGGCCTTGGTTCCCGGCATGGCGGCCCGCGACGCCGCCGATGACGCCGGCTGCGTGTCGCTGGCCCTCCCTCCGGTGGGCGCCGCGCCGTTGGGCGCCGCGACGGTGGGCGCCGCGACGGTGGGCGCTGGGCCGGTGGGCGCCGGACCGATGACCACTGGGTCGATGACCGCTGCTCCGATTGCACCGGCGCCGGTGGCCCCTGCGCCGGTGGCGACTCGGGGGCCGGCGATGCCGCCGGCGGTTGTGACTCCGATCGCGCCGCTTCGCTACAAGGTGCAGTTCACGGCGGGTGCCGAGCTGCACGACAAGCTCGTGCGGGCCCAGGCGCTGCTTCGCCGGCAGATCCCCGACGGCGATCTGGCCGCCGTCGTGGAGCGCGCCGTGTCCACGCTGCTGCGCGAGCTCGAGGGGGCCAGGTTCGCGGCGACGCCGGCGCCGCGCAAGAGCGCAGCGGAGGCCGACCCGACGCCTCGTTCGCGCGACATCCCGGACCCGATCCGGCGCGAGGTGTGGCTGCGCGACGGCGGACAGTGCACGTTCCGCGACCGGCACGGACGCCGCTGCCCGGCGCGGGAACGGATCGAGTTTCACCACGACGATCCGTTCGGGCGGGGCGGCGAGCACGGCATGGCCAATGTCCGTCTGCTCTGCCGTGCCCACAACTCGTTCCAGGCCGAGCTCGACTACGGCGGCGCCTTCATGGCCGCGCGCCGTGGCCGCCCCGCGAGCGGTGGGCGGGCGGGTTGCACGATGCGGGCGTGGACGTCGCCCTGCGTGGAGGCCTCGACGGAGCGCGGCGGCCGTGCCCGGCTCGAGGACGCCGCGGGGCGCGGCCAGCTCGGCGGGACGCCGCGAGGCGCGGTCGGCTCGGGGCGGCCGCGGCGCTCGGCGCTTGGGACCCCGCCGTGGACAACTGGCGCGCTGGCGTGCACGGCTGGTGTCGCGCCAGTTGACCACCGCGTTCCCAGCGCCTCTGATCGCCTTGCTCGGTGTTGAACACACACAACGCAGATTCGGGCCGGACGCGGTGCCGGACCCGGCGGGCGGCGCTCTCTACTTCGCCTGCGGCGGCGGGTCCGCTGCGCGATGCACGGGCGTCACCGCCGGGCGTGACGGCCATGCGTGGCCCGGCCGCGCGCCGGGCTAAGATCGATCGATGCGTGTCGTCACGTGGAACGTCAACGGCATCCGCGCTCGCTTCGACGAGGTGGTGGAGCTGTGCCGTGGGGTCGCGCCCGACTTGCTGTGCTTGCAGGAGCTCAAGGCAACGGCGAGTCAGATTCCGGAGCCGCTGACGGGGCTGCCCGACTACGTGAACGTGTGGCACGGGGGGCCGGGTGGGTACTCGGGGGTGAGCGTGCACGTGCGGCGGGGGTGGACGGCGGCGGCCGCGACGGCGGCGGCGTCGCCATCGTCGCCGGCGTTCGCGCCGCCGGCCTTCGATGTGCAGTCGCGGGCGATCGAGGTCGCGCTCGGCAGCGGGCTGCGCGCGCTCTCGCTCTACGTTCCCAACGGGAACCGCGACCTGTCGGGCAAGATCACCTTCCTCGAGGCGCTGCACGGGCATGTTCGCGAGGCGCGCCAGGCCGGCGTGCAGCTGCTCCTGTGCGGCGACCTCAACGTGGCGCGCGCCGAGAGGGACGTGCACGAGAACCTGCGCGACCCGGACAGCGTCGGCCAGCTGGCGGAGGAGCGCGCGCTCCTGCAGGCGCTGCTCGACGAGGGCATGGTCGATCTCGGGCGCGCGTTCGATCCTGACAACGACGGCCTCTTCACCTGGTGGCCGCCGTGGCGCGAGGAGCGGCGCAAGAACCGCGGGTGGCGGCTTGACTACATCCTCGCATCCGAGTCGCTCTCGCGCGCCGCGTCGAGCTGCCGCGTGCTCGCCGATTTCGGGACCAGCGACCACGCGCCGGTCGTCGCCGACTTCATCCTCCAGGGGCGACTCGATGCGTGATCGCGCTCGCGTGATCGCTCTCGCCCCGGACGGGTCCCGGCTCACGCTTGCGGCGGCCGACTTCTCTGGTCCGCCCCGCGGCCGTGGGTTATCTTCCGCGCCGAGTTCCGGTGCAGACGTCGTGCATCCACCCAGCGTCCGACTGGCTGCTCCGGCAGGCATCGCGCACGCTCGGGGATGACGAGCTCCTCGAGCGGCTGGCCCACATCCTGCGCGAGCACGGCGTTCCGGTCTGGCGCGCCAGCCTCAGCATCCGCACCTATCACCCGGAGATCTGCGTCCGCAACACCACGTGGTCGCTCGACCACGGCACTCGCTCGAACATCATCCTCCACTTCGATCTCCTGACGCCGGCCTACCAGAACAGCCCGGTCGCTCTGGTCGCCGCCGGCGGCGGCGCGATGCGGCGGCGCCTGGCCGGCCCCGACGCCGAGCTCGACTTCCCGATCTGCCGCGAGCTCGCCGAGCAGGGCGCCACCGACTACCTGATCCTCCCGCTCGAGTTCAGCGACGGCCGCCGCACCTTCGTGTCGTTCTCGACCGACCGGGCGGGTGGTTTCTCCGATGACAACGTTGCCGTCCTGACCGACATGGTCCCCTACCTGGCGGTCAGGATCGAGCTCCTGTCGGCCTACTGGACCACCAGCAGCCTGCTCCAGCTCTACCTCGGCCGCAGCGCGGCCCGGCGCGTCCTGGCCGGCAACTTCAAGCGCGGCGGCGGCGACACCACCGAGGCGGCGATCCTCTACTGCGACCTGCGCGGCTTCAACGAGATCGCCGAGCACCACTCGCCCGACGAGGTGGTGGAGCTGCTCGACAGCTACTTCGAGTGCGTGGCCGATGCCATCCGCGAGACGGGCGGCGAGATCCTCAAGTTCATCGGCGACGGCGTGCTCGCCATCTTCGACTTCGCCGACAGCGATCCGGCCACCGCGTGCCAGAAGGCGGTCGCGGCGGCGCTCGAGGCGCTGGAGGGCATCGAGCGCTGGAACGCGCACCGCGCCCAGGGCGACCCGCTCAAGATGGGAGTCGCCCTGCACACCGGCTCCGTGCTGCACGGGAACATCGGCAGCCGAGAGCGCCTCGACTTCGCCGTGGTCGGCGCGGCCATGAACGAGGTGTGCCGGCTCGAGCCGCTGTGCCGCACGATCGGCGTGCCGCTGGTCATGAGCCACCGCTTCGTCGAGCTGCACCGCGAGCGCGACCTGGTCGGCATGGGCCGCTTCGTGCTGCGCGGAGTGCGCGAGCCGCAGGAGGTGTTCAGCCTGCGCCGCGTCCTGCCGCGCGTCCGCCGCGCCTCCGCGATCCGCTCGCGCGCGTAATCGCACCGCCGCGTCGACTTCTTGCATCGCCGCGCCGCCGCGTCGCCGCGTCGCCGCATCGCCGCATCGCGTCGCCGCGTCGCAACATCGTCGCATCGCGTCGTCCCACCCGCCTGCACATGTCACCTCGCGCCGCGGCCCGCGATCGGCGCAACGCGCGCGCAATCGATTGACGCGGTCGACAGCCGCGCGTTATGCAGAACGGACGCCGGGCCCCACCAGGAAGGTGGTGTCGATGAAGTCTGTGCGCGTTCTCCTCCTCGGAGTCGCGGTGACTGGCCTGGCTGGACTGGCCTACGCCGCCCCGACCAAGCTCTCCAACATCGGCGACAGCATCTCGCAGGGGTTCGGCGCCAACAGCATCCCGGGCGACCACCCCGACCTCAGCTTCGCCCAGGGCACCAGCGAAGACGTCGGCTCGCTCTTCCTGCGCTTCCTGGCGCTGGACCCCTCGCTCACCCAGGAGCCGGAGAGCGTATCCGGCGCCGAGCTGGTGGGCGGCGGCGACAGCTTCGCGGCCCAGGCCTCGCGCGTCTGTGCCCAGGCGGTCAAGCCCGACCACGTGACCGTCATGCTCGGGGGCAACGACGTCTGCAACCGCGATCGCTCCGATACCGCCGACGCCACCGCCAACATGTACTCGCTCGACACCTGGCTGAACGGACTCCGGGCCGGGCTCGATCAGCTGGCCGCGTGCCTGCCGGCCGGCGCCACCGTGCACGTCCTGTCGGTGCCGCGGGTCGACTTCCTGTACGAGGCCGGGCACGACAAGAGCTTCTGGTGCTTCGACATCATCTGGCCGGTGGCCGGCATCTGCCGCATCGTGACCGCCGAGGACGACCCGGCCCGGCGCGCGCAGATCGGCGCGCGCATCGACGAGTACAACGAGGCCACCACCGCCGAGCTCGCCGCCTACGACACCAACGCCAACGGCAGGAACCCGGCCGGCCTCCACATCCTCGGCGACTGGGAGGGCTCCATCGACGACGGCGGCGAGAACACGTCGATCGGCGCGTTCGTGTTCGGCGAGGAGGACATCAACGGCGTGGACTGCTTCCACCCCAACACCGGCGGCCAGAGCAAGCTGGCCTGCGTGGCCTGGTCCTCGACCTCCGAGGGCGCCGGCGAGCCCACCGTGTGTCTCCAGTGATGCCCGCTCCACCGATGCGACCGATCCGACTCCGCGACAAGGAGGTTCCGATGAAGAGAATCGCCCGCCGGTCGAGCGGCACCGTCACCGCCGCCACCGCAGCGATGCTGATGCTGGCCGCCTGCGCCCCCGGCGACGCCGGGCAGGTGGGCCGCGACGAGGCGCCGGTGACCGACGGCGACCTCGCCCGACTGCCCGCGCCCGAGCCCGGCGCCCAGCCGTCCGACTACCGCGCCGTCGCGCCCGCGCTGCGCCTCCTCGGCGTGCAGCGCGGCGACCGCCCGTTCGCCACCATCATGGACACCACGACCTGGCAGGCGCGGAACGTGGCGCTGGGCGAGCCCATCAGCCGCAACCTCAGCCTCACCGACATGGGGGACGGATGGGCCGAGATCACCGACAGCTCGGGCGGTGTGCAGCGCATGGCGGTCGGCGGCGAGCTGAGCCCGCGCCAGATCCGCCACAAATTCGACGACGCGGCGACCTACGCCGGCAAGGGAGTGTGGAATGTAGTGGCCGAAAATCTGGCTGCCGCCCGCGTCGAGTACGGCATCGGCGCCACCGCGGTGGAGCGCGACGACCTGTTCGAGGGCGCCCCCTGCATCCAGCTGACCGCGGTCGACCGGGGCGGCGTGTTCGACCGGCTCGGCTTCCGCCGCGGCGACCTCCTGTTCGAGATCGACGGCCAGCGCGTTCTCCCGGGCGATCTGGAGCGCGCGGCCGATCGCTTCACCAGCGCGCGCGAGATGCCCGTCACGGTCCGGATGCTGCGCGGCGGAAGCGCGAACGCGCTCGCCTATCACATTTATTGACGATCCACTGAAAACGCGCCGCCGGCATCGAACCAGCCACTCCTGCGCAACGGCCGCGCCGCGGGGCCGATGATCTGCATCCATGGAAGGTGTAGGTTGTCGTTGTCACCGCGGCGCCCCCGGTCCCAGGCGCGCTGGCTCGATGTCTCGGCTCTCCTCATCGCTACCCGAGGGCATTGCCCTGCTGGTCGCCGGCGCGCCCCCGCCGGGAGCGGCGCGCGACCCCGCCACCGCCCAGGCGCTGGGGCAGATCGGCGAGGCGCTGCTCGCCACCGGCTCGCCGTGGCGGATCCGGCGCCTCTCGGCCGGGGCCGGCGAGCGCTACGCTCCGGACCGGGCCAACCTCAAGCGCTTCATCGACGAGCTGGCGCAGCCGGCCGATGTCGCGATCCTGGTGGCCAGCGCCGAGGTCACCACCGCCTTCGGCGAGCCCGCCATCGTCACGGGCGACCAGCACCGCGACTACCCGAGCGAGGCGACCCTGCCGCTGTCGTGGGTGCGCGCGCGGCTGAGCGCGTGCGCGGCCGAGCGCGTGCTGGTGCTGCTGTCGGCGCGCCACGGAGACGATCCGGCCGCGGGTCCCGACGAGCTGGCGGCAGCGTGCCTGGGCGCGCTGGGCACGACCCGGCCGGGCGACGTCATCGCGATCGACGCCACCGGCGACGGCACGCGCGCGATCGACGCCCTCCTGGCCGGCCTGTGCGGCCAGGCCCTCGACCCGCGCACCGGCACCGTCACGCTCCGCAGCATCGGCGAGCACCTCGCGCGCTCGGTCCCGCGGATGGCGCTCCAGGCATCGCCCGCCTCCGAGACGCTGGCGGTGTCGCCTCCGCTCGGCGGCCTGTGGACCGTGCGCGCGTCGGGCGCGCAGCGCGCCGCGGTCAGCCGCGCGGCCGACGACGAGCCGCACGACCTGGCCGGCGTGGTGCTGCCGGGCCGCTTCCAGATCGAGCGCGCCCTGGCCAGCGGCACGTTCGGCACCGTGTACCGCGCGCGCCAGCTCTCGGTGCAGCGCGACGTCGCGGTCAAGGTGCTGCACGCCGGCATCGACCCCACCTCGGAGGACGGCCGCCTCTTCGTGCACGAGATCCAGGCGGTCGGGCGCATCGATCACCCGAACGTGGTGCGCATCCACCAGGCCGACATCACGCCCAGCGGGCGGCTCTTCTTCGCCATGGAGCTCCTGGTCGGCCGCGACCTGCAGCAGATCGTCAACGACGAGCGGACGCTGCCGCACGACCGCGCCGTGAGCCTGACCCGCCAGCTGCTGGCCGGGCTCGGCGCGGCCCACGACGCCGGGCTGGTCCACGCCGACGTGAAGCCGGCCAACGCCTTCGTGGCCGCCGGGCGCGACGGCGAGCGGGTCGTCCTGCTCGACTTCGGTCTGGCCCGCCTGCGCCCGCCCGGCCGTCCGGCCGAGTCGGCCGGCGGCACGCCCGCGTACATGGCGCCCGAGCAGCTGCACGACGGCCGGGTGGACGCGCGCTCCGATCTGTTCTCGGCCGCGATGGTGCTGGTCACGCTCCTGACCGGGTGGCGGCGCACGCGCGCCGATCACATCGTTCCGCCGCTCGAGCCCATCGAGGACGCGCAGCTGCGCGCCGCGCTCGAGCGCGCGCTGGCCCCCGATCCGGCCGATCGCTACCAGACGGCGGCCGAGCTGGCCGACGCGCTGGCCGGCCACGCGCCCGGCGCGCCGCAGGAGGCCGCCATCCGCGCGCCGTTCCGCCACCTCGCGCCCTTCACCGAGCGCGACCGCGGCCGCCTGCACGGGCGCGAGCACGACCTCGACGAGCTGACCGAGCACGTCCTCTATCGCCGCGCCGTCGTCTACACCGCGCCGTCGGGGGCGGGCAAGACCTCGCTCCTGCGCGCGGGGCTGGTCCCGCACCTGGAGTCGCTCGGCGCGCGCCCGGTCTACCTCGCGTGTCGCGACGGCGCCGCCGCGTCGCTCGCCTCGGCGATCCGGCCCGGCGCGGCAGGCGTGGCCGACGCGGTCGCCTCGTGGCACGGGCAAAATCGCAACCGGAAGCTCGTCCTCATCGCCGACCAGCTCGAGGCCGCGCTGTCGGGCGATCGCACGGATCGCGCGACAGGAGTCCACCCGGCCGGCCACGCGGGCCGCGCCACGGTCGACGCCGCACGCGCCGACGCCGACGCGGCGGACGCCGACATCCTCGACGAGGCGCTCGCCTTCGACCGCTGGCCGGCCGACGCCGACGTGTCGGTCGTCCTGAGCGTGCGCGAGGACTTCCTCGCGCGCGTGGTGGGCGGCAGCCGCCGGCTCGACGAGGGCATCCCCATCCTCCGCCTCGGCCCGCTCACGCGCGACGGGGCGCGCGCGGCCATCGCCGGCCCGCTCGCCGAGCAGCGCCTCGCCATCGCGCCCGACCTGCTCGAGGCGCTGCTGGCCGATCTCGAGGCCGCCGCCCGCGCCATCAGCCCCGAGATGGGCTGGGGCCCGCTCGCCGCCGCCTACCCGCCTCACCTCCAGCTCGCCTGCTCGGTGCTGTACGAGGCGCTCGGCCCCGGAGAGGCCACGCTCACCCTCGATCACTACCGCCGGCTGGGCGGCTTCGACGCCATCGTGGGCGAGCACCTCGACCGCGTGCTCGACAGCGAGCTCGACCAGGCCGAGGCCGCGATCGCGCGCGACCTGTTTCTGACCCTGGTCAGCGCCGCCCAGACCCGCGCCCACCGCAGCGAGGCCGAGCTCATCGACATCGTCGGCAGCCGCCACGGGGCCGGGCGCGTGTCGGTCGTGCTCGAGGCCCTGCGCGCGCGCGGCCTGCTGGTCCGGCTGCGCGCCGCCGGCGGCGAGCCGAGCTGGGAGCTGGTCCACGACAGCCTGGTCCCCCGCGTGCTCGCCTGGATCGATCGCCGCGACCTCGACCGCCGGCGCGCGGTCGAGATGCTGCGCCACCACCTGCGCCGCTCCAGCCCCGACGAGCCGAGTCAGCTCAGCCGCGCAGAGCTTCGCGAGCTCCGCGCCCACCCCGACGCGGTGAGCGAGCTCGAGGCCGAGTGGTCGCGACGCAGCGAAGGCGGCCCGTGGCCCCCGGCCGTCCTGGTCCGGCGCTCGCGCCGCATCCTCCGCCGCCGCAGCGGTGTTCTCGCCGCCCTCGGCCTGGCCGCCCTCGCCGTCACCGGCGTCGCCCTCACCCGCTGGCGCGCCGAGGTGGCGCAGCGCCTGCGCGAGCAGAGCCTGCGCGACCGCGACATGGGCCGCTTCGTCCTCGAGCTGGCCCCGTTCGACCTCGACGCATCGACCGGCAGGGCCGTCCCGGTCCGCGCAGAGTCCCTGCCGTCGCTCGGCTGGCGCATCCACGAGGTCGACCCCGACGACGAGGACGATCCCGGCGCGCCGCTCCCCGACTATCTTGTCGTGCGCGGACAGACGTCGTCGTCGCCCGATGGCCTCGCTCGCATCCAGCACGTCGAGGCGCGGGCCGGCAGCGCGTTCCTCATCGTCGACGGGCGCGGGCGCGCCGGCGAGAGCTGCCGGCCGTCCATCATCCCGCTCCATCGCCTGCCCGGCTACGCCCAGCGCGAGCGCGCCGAGCCGCGGCTCCGCGTGCGCGTGCCGACCTGCCAGGCGACGCGAGAGGGCATGGTCGCGATCCCGGCCGGCCCCTTCGTACGAGGCGGGCTGGGCCAGCCGCCGTCGCAGGTGAAGGCAGACGAGCAGGCGCCGCCGGAGAAGATCCTGCTCCTCCCGGTCTTCCATCTCGACCGCACCGAGGTCACCAACGCCGCCTTCCAGCGCTTCGCCGAGACCGAGAACATCGGGGGCAACAAGATGCCCGTCTATCCCGACACCATGTACTATCATGGGGCCGATGGACCGGACCGCCCGGTGGCGGGGGTCAACTGGAAGGAGGCGCGCGCCTATTGCCGGTTCATGGGCAAAGATCTCCCGACCACCGAGCAGTGGGAAAAGTCCGCGCGCGGCGGGCTCGTGCTGGCCGATGGCTCGCGCAACCCGATGCCACGGCGAAACTTGCCGTGGGGTGAGCCGGTGACTCCCGTGCCGGCGAGGATCAACGTCCCCGGCAGCGAGACGCCGGCCGGTACGGTCGCCGTCGGCAGCCGCCCCGGCGACGTGAGCCCCTACGGCATCCTCGATCTGGCCGGAAACGTTCAGGAGTGGACCGTGTCCGCGTCTCCCAGCTCCCCCGGCATGCGCATCACCCGCGGCGGTAACTGGGACGACACCAAGCCGGACGACCTCCACGACATGATGGCGATCGACAACATCAGGCTGGAGGCCTCGGTCTACTTCTACCTGGGCATGCGCTGCGCGCTGTCCGAGTGACGCGGCCGTCAGGAGAAGCCCAGGCTATCGATCCAGTCCTCCAGCCGGCGCGCGTCCTTGACCCGATAGACCGCGCTGCCGGGCGCGTCGGCCGGACGGATGCGGACGAGCTCGAAGTCGAACAGGATCTCGATGCGCCGCACGCGATCGCCGCCCGAGATGACGAGGATCTCACAGCGCGGTCGCGCCAGCAGCTTCGGCATGAGCCGCCCGCTGTCCTTCTCGATGAGGTCGAGCAGCTGCTCGATGTCGCCGCCCTGCGTCGGCGCCCGCCCCGTCCCTGCGAGCCGGCGGACGCGGGGCCAGTCCACCATGGGCAGCTCGTCGATCGAGCAGCGCCGGACGTTGTCCAGCTCGAAGCGTGGCGCCGGCGGTGGCAACGGATCCGACGGCCAGCCCGTCCGGACCTGCGCGAGATCCGGCAGGTTCGCCGCATCGCTCAGCACCGGCTCGTATCTCCGCTTCAGGCCGTCCTCGCCGAAATAGGCGGCATAGAGGAGCTTGGTGGTGCCGAGCACCCGGATCCCGAGGATCTGGCTCAGCGTGCGGATCGCCGCCTGCCCCTCGACCGACATCGCGGTCTCGCAGCCCAGCAGGCGCAACTCGGAGATGTTGAGGTGCTCGACGATCCCCGACGCGGCGATCTGCTCGAACTGGGACCGCACGCTCTCCTGCCGCGGATCGACGACCGATCTGCCCAGGTGCAAGAGGCGCGTCTGGTCAGAGTGACCGATGAGATCCAGCGTCCTGGTGCTCTCGCGGGCGGGCGGCGGGCACCCGGCGAACCCCTCGAGCAGGCGCCGCAGGCCGTCCAGGTTCTCGACCGGCTCCTCGTTGCCGACGACATCGACCACCCTCTCCACCTCACCATCGGCGGGATCGGCCGACACATTGAGGTGCGGGTCGCGCAGCTTCTCGCAGTCCGCCATCGCGGCCTTCGGCCTTCAGCCGCTGGCGGGCACCGGATAGTCGAACAACAGTCCTGTCTGCCCCGGATAGGCGACGTTGATGCCAGTCCCGCGCGGCAACTTGATGTCCAACAGCCCGATGCTTCGCGCGCGCGGGAGGTGGATGTAGAGCGCCCCCTCCTTGCGCTTGCCCTTGCCGATCGCGATCTCGGTCAGGCCCGAGTCGTCCACGTGCCCGTCGACGTCGAGCGAGGCCAGATCCAGGGTCCGGTCGAGCGGTGTATCGCTCGACTTCGATCGGCCCGGCTGGTAGATGGACACGAACGCGTTCGTGCCCGGCCCCTCCTGGAGGATCTTGGCGTGGTACCCGTGGTAGCGCCTGCCGGCGCGGGCGTTCCCGCTGGCGTGGCGGTACACGACGGTCATGAACTCGTAGTCGCGGGCCGGAAAGCCGGCCGGCGGAAACTCGGGGCGGATGTCGGGGCGAAGCCGCTCCCAGTACGCCTTGGCCAGATAGGCCGCCCCGCTGGTCTTGCCGTCGGGGAACCACGGCCCCAGCGTCGTCACGCCGCTGTCGACGTTCGCGTCCCGCAGGTCATCGATCTGGATCTCGTCCCACTCGATTCGACCCTCGCGCGCCGACGAGGGCGTCCGGGCCAGGTCGATGGGAACTTGTAGAACCGGGTCGAAGTTGATCTCGGCCGGATGTGTGGACCAGAAGCGGCAGCGCGTCTCGCTGTCGATGCGGCCCACCCAGGCGCTGCAGGCATAGAAGATGGACTTCACCGTCGTCATGCTCGACCCCTCCCATCCCCCCCGGCGCGCTTCAAACCAAACTCGTTGATCAAGTTGTAGAGGTGGGATCGGGCGAGCTCGAGCTGGCGCGCGGTCTCCGCGACGTTCCAGTCGTTGCGCTCGAGCGCCTCCAGCACGTAGCGCCGCTGGAACCGCCGCGTCGCCTCCTGAAAGTTCACTTCCTCCTCGTCGCCGTCATCATGCTCGGCCTCGGGAAACACGTGGTGCTCTTGCAACGTCCGGGCCCCGTCGCCGTTGGCCCGTATCACCGCGGCCTCGATCGCGTGGGCGAGCTGGCGCACGTGGCCCGGCCACGCCGCCTCCTGGCAGGCGAGCAGCGCGCGGGGCGAGACCGTCAGGGGCGCCAGCTTGTGACGCTGGCAGATCTCCTGGCAGAAGCTGTCGACCAGGTCCGGGATGTCGTCACGCCGCTCCGTCAGACCGGGCAGCGCGAGCGGCAGGACGTGCAGGCGGTAGTAGAGGTCCTCGCGGAACTCCCTGGCGGCGACGCGCTCGAGCAGGTTCGCGTTGGTCGCGCTGATGATCCTGACGTCGGCGCGCACCGCCTCGGTCGCGCCGAGCGGATGGTACTCGCGCACCTGCAGCAGCTGCAGCAGCTTGGCCTGCGCGCTGGCCGACAGGTCGGCCACCTCGTCGAGGAGGAGCGTCCCGCCCTCGGCCGCCGCTACCTTGCCGGGCGCGCGCCGGATCGCCGTCGAGTGCGCGCCGCGCTCGGCGCCGAAAAGCTCGCTCTCGATCAGCGTCTCCGGGATCGCCGCGCAGTTGAGCGCCACGAACGGCCCACGCGCGCGCGGGCTGTTGTTCGCGATGGCGCGCGCCAGCGCGGACTTTCCGGTGCCCGACGGCCCGGTGATCAGCACGTCGACCTCGAGCGGGGCCACGAGCGCCGCCTGGTGCAGAACCTGTGCCAGCGCCCTCGATCGCCCGACCAGCTCCGGGCAGCGGAAGCGCTCGCGGACCTCGCGCGTGTGGTCGACGTGCCCGCGTCCCGGTCGCCGCGACACCAGCCGATCGGCCAGCGGCGCGAGCTGGCGCGCGAACAGCTCGGCCCGCTCTCGGTCGGCCGCGTTGAACTGGAACTGTCCCGGCCTCGTGCGCGCCTGCAGATAGATGACGCCGATCGGAGGGCGCGTGCCGACCGGCACGCAAAGCACCGCCTGGATCTCGTGCCGCCTGACGCTGCCGAGGTTCTCGAAGCGCGGGTCGGTCAGCGCGGAGGGGGTCTCCACGGCGCGCCCCTCGCTGATCGCGGCCGCGATGATGCCGCGCGAGATCGAGGCCCGGATGGCGTCGATGTCCTCGTCGGAACAGCCAGTCCCGCGCCAGAAACGAGGCTCTCCGCCGTCGTCGTCGTAGAGCTCGAGATAGCCAGTCGTCGCCCCGGTCGTCTCGACGATGAGCGACAGCGCCTGGTCCAGGAGGGGCTCGATCTCGTCCTGGCCGCCGAGATCCAGCAGGCGCCGGTAGAAATCGCGCTCGCTGGCGAGGCCCTCCCCGGCCGCCGGATCGCGCGCTGACATCCGTGTTTCTCCGAAGTCCATGATACAGGAACTGTCCTTTTCAGTGGACACCGGCAGGGTGAGTGTCCTCTCCAGCGGACACCGCTGCGGTGTGCAGCGGCGGCCCCACCATGGATGCGGCTACCACACCGGGGCACCTGCCTTGCAGTCGAAGCACCGCCGGCCATCGCGCGCGCACGCGTGATCGCCCGGACTTGCCGGACATGAATCCCGATGTAGACGACCCCAGTGATCTCACGCCGCCCGCCGGGCGTGACACGCAAGAAACAATCCGCGGCCGCCCGGCGCACCGCCGCCGCGCAGCCACGACGGAGGTGCACCCCGGCTCGTCGGACATCTCCACGATTCCGGCCGACTTCGGGCGCGGCGGCGAATACGCGCACATCTGGTACACCGGGGCCCGGATCGACCGCTACGAGCTCATCGAGCAGATCGGCTCCGGCGGCATGAGCGTGGTGTGGTCGGCTCGCGATCGCGACCTCGGACGCGAGGTGGCGCTCAAGCTGTCGCCGCCCGAGCTGCACGTCTGGATGCTGGGCGAGGCGCGCGCCATGGGCCGCCTCTCGCACCCGAACGTGGTCGCGGTCTACGACGTCGGCGAGACCGAGGACGGGCTCTTCATCGCGATGGAGCGGATCGACGGCGGCACCTTGAACGACTGGCTGCGCCCGGCGCGGCCCTGGCCCGAGGTGGTCGAGGTGTTCATCGCGGCCGGCCGCGGCCTGGCCGAGGCGCACCGGGCCGGTCTGGTCCATCGCGACTTCAAGCCGGACAACGTGCTGGTCGGCGCCGACGGCATCGCCCGGGTCTCGGATTTCGGCCTCGCGGTTCCGGTCGGCGAGAGCGGGCTGGTCGAGACGCGCACCGGCCGCCACCGCGCGCTCACCGAGGAGTGCACGCTGGTCGGCACGCCGGCGTACATGTCGCCGGAGCAGTTCCTCGGGCAGCAGCTGACCGAGCGCTCCGACCAGTTCAGCTTCTGCCTCGCGCTCTACGAGGCGCTGCACGGCGCGATGCCGTTCGGAGCGCCGTCGGGAGAGTCGCCGGCCGCCTTCCTCATCGCCGCCGTGGCCGAGGAGGGAGCCGCGCCGCCCTCGTTCAACCTCACGGTGCCCGACTCGCTCCACCGCGCGATCCTGCGCGGCCTGGCCTGCGAGCCGGTCGATCGCTGGCCCTCGATGGACGCGCTGGTCGCCGAGCTCGAGCGCTGCCGGGGCCGCGCCCGCCGCTGAGCCGCGCGGCGCGGACGGGGCGGGCGGAGCGGACCGGTTGCGCCGCGAACGACCGGATCAGTCGTCGTGGACCGGGCGGTCGCCGGCCGACCCGTCGACGCCGTCGGGCCCGAAGCGCAGGTAGCGCGGTCCGGCCGACATGAAGCTGTGTCGCGCGTGGGCGGCCACCGCGTAGGTGCCGTCGCGCAGGAGCGGCCGCACCTCCGGATCGTTGCGCAGGAGCGCGTCCACGTCGGCGGCGAGCTGGATCGGCCCCTCGCGCGGGACCATCGTGCCCTTGGGCAGGAGCACGACGCCGGACTCGCTGATGAACGGGAAGCGCCTGCGATCGGCCTCCGGGTTCTCGCCGATCACGGCGCCGCGGTCGATCTTGCAGTTCTTGTCGAGCAGCACGCGGCGCAGGCGCGCGCTGGCGCCGATGTCGCAGCCCGACAGGATGATCGATTCCTCGACCTCGCTGCCGGCGTGCACGAAGCAGTCGTAGCCGATGAGGACGCGGCGAAGTCGCGCGCTCGAGATGATCGAGCCCTCGCAGATCATGCTGTCCTCGATCACCGACTCGCCGCCGCTCGGGTAGTGGCGGATGAGGCGGACCGGCGGATAGTCCCGCTGCGCGGTGTGGATGCGCCAGCTCCGGTTGTAGAGGTTGAGCGGCGGCACCGCGCTGCGCAGCTCCATGTTGGAGTCGAAGTAGCTGTCGACCGTGCCGACGTCGCGCCAGTAGGCCGCGTGGTCGGGCGGGTTGCCGGGGATCGTGTTCTGCGCGAAGTCGTAGATGTACGCGCGCGCGCCCTCGCGCACCAGGCGCGGGATGACGTCGCGCCCGAAGTCGTGCGACGACGACGGATCGGCCGCGTCGGCCGCCAGGGTCTCGGCCAGGACGCGCGAGCGGAAGATGTAGTTGCCCATGCTGACGAGCGACCAGTCGGGCCGCCCGGGCATGCCCGGCGGGTTCTCCGGCTTCTCGAGGAAGCCGATGATCCGCCCCTCGGCGTCGACGTCGACGATGCCGAACTGGTGCGCCTCGGAGCGCGGCACCGGGAACGCGGCCAGCGTGAGGTCGGCGTTCCGGGTGCGGTGGGCGTTGTCCATCTGATCGACGGCGAACATGTAGACGTGGTCGCCGCCGAACACCGCCACGTGCGGCGCCGACTCGTCGTGGATGAGGTTGAGGTTCTGATACACGGCGTCGGCCGTGCCGCGGTACCAGAACTCGCCCATCCGCATCTGGGCCGGCACCACCTCGACGAACTCGCCGAACCCGTGCAGCCGCCACGCCCGGTTGAGGTGGCGGATGAGGCTGCTCGCCATGTACTGGGTCAGCACATAGATGCGGCGGTAGCCGGAGTTGACGAAGTTGGAGAGGACGAAGTCGATGATGCGGTAGCGGCCGGCGAACGGCACCGCCGGCTTGGACCGATGCAGAGTGAGGGGACCCAGCCGCGACCCTCTGCCGCCGGCCATGATCATCACGGCTGTTTCGTTCATGGCTCGCGCCATTCTCCGGCAATCGCCGGGGCTGCGCAACGCGGCGGCCCGGCCCAGGAGGGCCGCCTTCGCCAGCGCTCAGCGGCCGTCGCGGAGCTTGCCCGAGTCGCGGGTCTGCAGGCCGGACGGGGGGCCCAGCTCGTCGCGTCCGCCGCCGAACACCTCGGGCAAGAGGCAGCCGCCGTTGGCGCAGGCTGCGACCAGCGCGCCGAACACGCCGACCATGACGCCGACCTGGGCCGCCTGGACGCGCCAGTCGCCGTCGTTGCCCAGGTTGAGGCCCGATCGGCGCTCCTTGCCGCGCTGGTCGCCCTGTCCGGCGACCTTGCCGCTGTCGAACTGGGTGCGCGGCGTGAGGTCGAGGCGGCGGGACTCGGCCACGCCCTTCTCGCGCTCGGTGTCGGCCGGGGCCGCGGCGCCCGCGGCCTGGGCGGCCATGCTGCCGAGCCCGAACCCCGGGGCGCTCGCCGGCGCCGGGGCAGGCGGCCCGGCCGGCGCCTCCTTCTTCGCCTCGTCGGACTGGTTTGCCTTTGCGGCCGGCTTCGCCTTCGCGGCTGCCTTCGCCTTGTGCTTGGCGGGGCCCGGCGACGCCGTCGGCCCGGCATACGCCGGCCAGGCCGCGATCAAGCCGAGCACCGTCACCGTCGCTGCGATCGCGCGCATGACCGGAGCATACCGCCCGCGCCATGTCCCGCCAGAGTCTATGATGCGGCGATGTCCGCCGCCCGGGGACCTCGTCTCGCGCTCTGCGCGCTCGCGCTCGCGGCGGCCTGCCTCCTGCCCGGCTGCGGCGACGACGACGGCGGCGCGCGCCCGCCGCGCGAGCCCCCGGTCACCCCGGATCAGCGGGCCTGGCAGCGCGCCCAGCGCATGGTGCACGAGGCCGGCCTGTGCGAGTCGGGGGGCCGCGCCTCCGGCCGCGCCGCCGACCGCGCCTCCGACCGCGCCGCCGACCGCGCCAGCCATTGCGGGGCGGCATGCGATCTCGGCCACTCCAACAGCTGCGACGTGGCCGGCGAGCTGCGCGAGGCGGCCGGCGCGCCGGCCGAGGCGCTCGCCTTCTACTCCCGGTCCTGCGACGGCGGCTCCGGGCTCGGCTGCGAGGCGGCGGGGCGCGCGCGCCGCGCGGGCATCGGCGGCCCGCGCGACGCCGCGGCCGCCGATCGCCTCGACCGCCGGGCGCGCTTCTACCTGCGGGTGCACTGCGAGCAGCGCCACGCCCGCAGCTGCCTGGTGCTCGGCCGGCTCTACACCACCACGCGCGGCGGCCCGGCCGATCGCGGCACGTCGGCCACCTTCCTCGGCCGCGCCTGCAGCCTCGGGGTCGCCGAGGCCTGCGCCGAGCGCGCGCGCTGATCGCGGGCCGCGCCGCCCGCGCACGCGCCGGCCGCGCCCGGCCGCGTCCGTCGCCTTTTAACGGCTGCGTTACGCGGCGGAAACAAGCCTCTCCTAGGATTGCTGGCCATGCCAACCATCAATCCAGGCGACACGGCGTGGCTCCTCATCGCGACGGCGCTCGTGATGTTGATGCTGCCCGGGCTGGCGCTCTTCTACGGCGGCATGGTGCAGGGCAAGAACGTCCTGTCCACGTTCATGCACAGCTTCTTCGCGCTGGGGTTGGTCACGATCCAGTGGGCGGTCATCGGCTACACGATCGCGTTCGGCCCCTCGGTCGGCGGGCTTTTCGGCAAGCTCGACTTCGCCTTCCTGCGCGGGATGGAGACCCAGGCCAGCGGCTCGGTCCCGGCGCTCCTGTTCATGCTGTTCCAGTGCATGTTCGCCGCCATCACCCCGGCGCTCATCTCCGGCGCCTACGCCGAGCGCATGAAGTTCTCGGCCTTCGTCCTCTTCACGCTCCTGTGGTCGACCCTGGTCTACGACCCGCTCGCGCACTGGGTGTGGGCGCCGGGCGGCTGGCTGCTCACGAAGGGCGCGCTCGACTTCGCCGGCGGCACCGTCGTCCACCTGTCGTCGGGCGTCTCGGCGCTGGTCTGCGCGCTGGTCATCGGCCGCCGCGCCGGCCACCCCGGATCGCAGCATCCGCCCCACAACCTGACCATGACGGTGCTGGGGGCCGGCCTGCTCTGGTTCGGCTGGTTCGGCTTCAACGCCGGCTCGGCGCTGACCTCCGGCGGGCTGGCCAGCGTCGCGCTGGTCAACACGCACATCGCGGCCGCGGCCGGCGCGCTGGCGTGGGGGCTCATCGATCAGATGCGGGTCGGCAAGGTCACCATCCTCGGCTTCGCCTCGGGCGTGGTGGCAGGGCTGGTCGGCATCACGCCGGCGGCCGGCTTCGTCGGCCCGATGTCCGCCATCGCGATCGGCGGCCTGGCCGGGGCCGTGTGCTACGGCGGCGTGCTGCTCAAGACCCGGCTGGGCTACGACGACTCGCTCGACGCCTTCGGCGTGCACGGCGTGGGCGGCGCGGCCGGCGCGCTCCTGACCGGGGTGTTCGCGTCCACCGCCTTCAACTCGGCGGGGCGCAACGGCCTCATCGCCGGCGCTCCGGGCCAGGTCGCGACCCAGGCGCTGGGCGTGGCGGTGACCGCGGTCTACGCGGCGGTGGTCACCTTCGTCATCCTCAAGCTCATCGACGCGCTCATCGGCCTGCGGGTCAGCCGCGACGAGGAGAGCGAGGGCCTCGATTCGGTGCTGCACGGCGAGAGCGCCTACTCGCTCGGCAGCACCACCTCGCACGTCGAGCACTACGAGGCGGTCCAGGCGGTGCCCGATCCGGCGCCCGCCCGGGTGCCGCTCATGGCCGGCGAGTGAACCCGCGAGGGGTGCCGCGGCGGTGCCACTCTCTGCCGCCTTGCCCGCGGCAACCGCGGTTGGCGGTGTGACGTGGCGGCACACCGCGCGGTTCTCGACCCGCGCATCGCCGACACAGTGAGCAAGCGCGGCCGCGCACTTAGCAGAGGGCACGCCGCTTGCTGGGCTCTCACAGTCATGAGCGCGACCCGCACTTATTCTTTGGCTGCTGCCATTGCTATCTCAGGCTCCCTCCTTGCAGCCCCTGGCTGCATCATCGTCTCGGACGACGATTCCAGTCTCACGGTCGACAACCAGTCCGACTTCGTGATCGAGGAGATCAACGTCACCGAGATCGACAACCCTGACTGGGGTCCCAACCTCATCCCCGAAGCGCTCTTCCCGGACGAGACGGTGTCGATCAGCCTCGACTGCGACACCTACGACGCGCGCCTCATCGACGAGGACGGGGTCGAGTGCGACATCGACGCCATCGACCTCTGCTTCGACGACGCGACCTGGGTGATCCGCAACAACACGTGCACCGTGTGGGGCGTGGCGCGGGAGACGCGCAAGGCCAACGGCATCGAGTCGAAGGCCGACCTCCGGGCCAAGGCGAAGCAGAAGGACGCGGCCGGTCCCCAGCTCTGATCAACCGAACACGGGCCGAGGTCGTGGACCGACCGAGGCCGATGAACGGCCGCCGCGCTCCCCGCGGCGGCCGTTCGTCTGTCCGGCGTCGTGCCGTCGTGCCTTGCCGTCGTGCCGCCCTGGCGTCGTCCCGGCCTCCTCCTCTGTGCTACTCAACCGGTATGCGCAAGCAGGACATCGAGGCCAAGATCTGCGGCGCGCTGCCGGGTGCGGTGGTCGAGCTGCGCGACCTGACCGGCACGGCGGATCACTGGGAAGCGGTGGTGGTCTCGGACGCCTTCGCGGGCAAGTCTCTCATCGAGCGCCACCGCATGGTCTTCGCGGCGCTGGCCGAGGAGATGAAGGGGCCCATCCACGCGCTCACTCTCAAGACGTACACGCCGGCGGAGAAGAGCGGGTGAGCTCGCGCGCGGTCGGCCGGCGCCGGCCCTGCGCGGTGGCGGCCGCACTGCTTGCGGCGGCCGCCGCAATTCATGCGTGCGGCGGAGACGACGGCGAGGCGGCCGACGCCGGCGCCGACGCGCGCCCGGCGCCGGAGGACGCGGCGCTGGTCGAATGCTCAGCGGACGACGGCTGCGCAGCCGAGCCGCTCACGCCCGTCTGCGACCTGGCGCGCACCGTGTGCGTCGAGTGCCTCTCGGCGGGCGACTGCCAGCGCAGCGGATCTTTCGGCCCGAGCTGCGACCAGGCGTCGGGCTACTGCGGATGCGAGGGCGACGACGAGTGCGCCGGCAACGCCAACGGTCCGACGTGCAACGCCGACGCGCGTGCGTGCACGTGCCTTCTCGACACCGACTGCGCAGATGACGAGGAGTGCGAGCTCGAGCCCTATCTCGGTCTCGATGTCCGCACCTGCCATCCGGCCGCCGCGCAGTAGCCCGACTCCATCGGCGCACGGCGAGCCCGCGTCGGGCAAGGAACGCGCCGTCGAGTCGGGCCTTCGGCCCGCCCACCGGTAGCGAATGAGTTGCGCGCTCGCCACCTGGTCGGGTCGGTCGCCGGCCCGGTCGGTCCGCACCCGGGCACGGAGGCCCCGCCCGACATCGCCGCACAGATAGAAAATCAACTTCGAAGGCCGGAGTTGATTCATGCTCGTGTGAGGCGAGGATTTGAAAACAGTGCCGGCTTTTCCTTTATCGGTTCCGCGTCGTGCTGCTATAAAGGCTCCCGATCAGGCCGGGCATGGCCCGGGAATGGCTCGGCTTTGGTAGGGGCTGCGCGGACAGAAATCTACGGTCCGTTCGAAGTGCTCGAGCGGCTCGGGATCGGCGGCATGGCCACGGTGCACCGTGCGATCGAGCGCGGCATCGAAGGCTTCGAGCGCGTCGTTGCGCTCAAGCGCCTCTTGCCGCATCTCGCCGAGGACGAGGGCTTCGTGCGCGCGTTCGTGCGCGAGGCGAAGCTCGCGTCGCTGCTCCAGCACGGCAACATCGTCCAGCTCTACGAGCTCGGGCGCGTGGGCGCGTCGTACTTCATCTCGATGGAGTACATCCCGGGGCGCGACCTGCGCGTGATCCTGCGCCAGGCGCGCCGCGTGTGCGGACCGCCGCCGGTCGAGATCGCGCTCGCCGTGCTGACCGAGCTGCTCGACGCGCTCGACTACGCGCACAGTCAGGTCGGCGCCGACGGAAAGCCGCTCGGCCTCGTGCACCGCGACATCTCGCCGTCGAACCTGATCGTGAGCCACACCGGCCACCTCAAGGTGATCGACTTCGGCATCGCGAAGGCCACCCTCGGCCATCTGATGACGCACACGGGCCGGATCAAGGGAAAGCTCTCGTACATGGCGCCGGAGGCGCTGTCGGGGCGCACGCTCGACGGGCGCTCGGATCTCTTCTCCGCCTCGGTCATCGCGCACGAGCTCTTGACCGCCACGCCGCTGTTCGCGGCCAAGGACGACTTCCAGACCATCGACAAGCTGCAGAACATGCAGCCGCCGCCGCCCTCGGCCAAGAATCCGGCCTGTCCGCCCGAGCTCGACGCGATCGTGCTGCGCGGACTGGCCAAGGACCCGACCCAGCGCTGGCGCTCGGCGTCGGAGATGCGCGCCGCGCTGGCCGGGTTCGCCATCGACCAGCACCGGCTCGCCACCAACCGCGAGGTCTGCGACTGGGTCGAGGAGGCGTTCGAGATGCCGCTGCCCTCGCGCATGCGGCTGCCGCTCACCCCGTCCGCGTCGGCCTCGCCCTCGCCGTCGTCACGGCGGCAGAGCTCGCCGCCGCCCGACGCCGACGACGAGGTCATGGACATCGTCTGGGGCGTCACCGGCCCGCGCCCGCCGATGGCGATCGTGCTCGACGAGGTGCCGGACGTGAGCGAGCGCTTCTCGCGCACCGACCCGGAGTCGATGGGCATCGCCGAGCGCGACCCGTTCGATCCGATCGACCCGCTCGATCCGCTGGGCAACGACGCGTTCTCGAGCAGCCTGGGCATGCCCGGCGAGGACGAGCCGACCAACGCGATGGCGCGCCCGAGCCTCGACCCGCCGGTGGCCGCCGGTCGCAGCGCGGCCGCGGCCATCGCGGCCAAGCCGGGCCAGAGCGAGTCGCGAGTCAGCTATCGCTCGTCGAGGTCGTCGCAGCTCATCTCGATGGCGGCGGTGGCCGGCGAGACCGAGGCGCAGGCCGCGAACGGCGGCCGGCCGGTCGCTCGCCCCGCCGAGTGGGCGGTCGGCACGGCGCCGACCACCCAGCAGTCTGCGGGCGAGCTGCTCGAGGCGGCGGTGGAGGCCGCGCGGCGCGCGGCGGTCACGGCCAAGCCGGCGACCACCACCTTCATCGGCAAGTCGTCGCCGCCCAAGCAGTCGCTGGTGCCGCTCCTCATCGCCTCGGTGGCGGTGGCGGCGGCCGGCGCCGCGGTCGCGTGGATCGTCTCGGGCGGAGACGGCGACGAACCGGCCCGGGTGGCATCGGTCCAGCCGGTCGCCGCGCAGGCGCAGGTGCAGCCGCTGGCCCAGGAAGGACAGGGTGCGATCGTGCCGCAGACGCCGGCGCCGGTCGCGGCGAGCCAGCCGGCCGAGCCGCCCGCCGCCCCGGTGGCGATGCTCGACGATCAGGCCGGGTCGGCCACCGAGCTCGACAAGAACCGCGGGCGCGAGCGCGCCAAGCAGCCGCCGCGGCGGCTGCACACGCGGCGCGATGACCTCGATGGCCGCATCGGCCGCGACGCCGGCGACGACAGGAGCGGCGAGGGCGGCGCGGCCGGAGGAGCCGAGCAGCCGGCAGGAGGGCGCGACGACGGCGCGGGCGGCTCGCAGGCCGATGGCAGCGCCGCCGGCGCGGACGGCGCGCGCGGGCCGGCCACGGGCAAGGCGCCCAGGGGCGGCGCGGCGGTGACGACCGAGGCGCCGCGGCCAGCCTCACCGCCGACGGCGGGGATTGCGCGCACGCAGGTGGCGCCGGTGGCACGCCTGCCCGGTCCCCTCATCGTCCCGCCCAACCGGGTCAAGCGGGTGGCGGGCGCGGTGCCGCCCATCCAGTTCCCGCACTGGCAGGACGCGCCCAAGCAGATCACGGCGAAGGTGTGCGTCGACGCGCGCGGCAGCGTGACGTCGGTGAAGGTCCTGTCGACCATGTCGGAGAACGCGCGGACGACGCTCGAGCGCGCGCTCGGGCACTGGAAGTACGAGCCCGTCGTCGACGGCGGCCAGAAGGTCGCGGCCTGCTTCGCCGCCACCTTCCGTATCGAGGTCAAGTAGTCGATCCGCGCCGGCGCGGCGCTCCGCGGCGGCGCGCTACTTGACGACCGACACGCGGCCCTCCCACATCTTCATCCCGCAGGTGAAGACGAGGTCGCCGGTGGCCGCCATCGTCACCGGGATGTCGACCGGCTTCTTGAGCGGAAGATCGGTCGTCTTGCCGCCGACGACGACCTGGTGCACGCACTCGGACTCGACGTCGCGCGTGAAGGCGAGGATCAACTTCTCGCCGGCGCGCGCTGGCGCGGACGGCGGGTGATAGCCCTTGTCGTCCACGTGGATCTCGATGCGCCGCGCCTGTCCCTGCGGCGCGGGCGGCGGCAGCTCCGCCGGGGACGCCGCCTTCTGCGCGGCCTCCGCCTCTCCCTCGGTCGCGCCGCTTCCCTGCCGGCAAGCCGGCACACTCAGCGCAAGAAATGCCGTCACGGCCAGTCGCGATGCTCGGTGCCTCATGCTCGAGTGATCTTACGATCCGACCAGGCTGCGCACAACGCCGCCTTGAGTCACCGTCGGACGACACGCACGCACAGGCCAGAAAACCGCCGCTTCGATCGTTCCGCAGTCGCAACGCCACCGTCGGTGTATCCCTCCATCGATGTGATGTCGACCGTCGTCGCTCCGTCGCCCCATCAGTCCGACATGCGCCGCAGCCGCGAGAGGGAGATTCCCGCGATTTCTTTCTCGCGCGCGCAGGTAGCTGCTATAACGGGTTCCGTTTCGACGGGCTTTGGCCCGAGAATGGCTCGGCCGTGGTAGGGGCACCGAGAACAGAGATCTATGGCCCGTTCGAAGTACTCGAGCGGCTGGGGATCGGCGGCATGGCGACCGTGCATCGCGCGATCGAGCGCGGTGCCGAGGGCTTCGAGCGCATCGTCGCGCTCAAGCGCCTGCTGCCGCACCTGGCCGAGGACGAGGAGTTCGTCCGCGCGTTCGTGCGCGAGGCGAAGCTCGCGTCCATGCTGCGTCACGTCAGCATCGTGCAGATCTACGAGCTCGGTCGCGTCGGGCCCAGCTACTTCATCTCGATGGAGTACATCCCGGGCCGCGACCTGCGCGTGATCCTGCGCCAGGCGCGCCGCGTGTGCGGACCTCCGCCGATCGAGGTCGCGCTGTCGATGCTCAACGAGCTGCTCGAGGCGCTCGACTACGCGCACAACCAGCGCGGCGCCGACGGCACGCCGCTCGGCCTCGTGCACCGCGACATCTCGCCGTCGAACCTGCTCGTCAGCCACACCGGCCACCTCAAGGTCATCGACTTCGGGATCGCCAAGGCCACGATCAGCCACCTCATGACCCACACGGGTCGGGTCAAGGGCAAGCTCTCGTACATGGCGCCCGAGGCGCTGAGCGGGCGGCTCGACGCCAGGTCGGATCTCTTCTCCGCCTCGGTCATCGCGCACGAGCTCCTCACCGCGACGCCGCTGTTCGCCTGCAAGGAAGATCTGCAGACGATCGACAAGCTGCAGAACATGCAGCCGCCGCCGCCCTCGACCAAGAACCCGAGCTGCCCGCCCGAGCTGGACGCGATCGTCCTGCGCGGGCTGGCCAAGGACCCGGTCAAGCGCTGGCAGTCGGCCGCCGAGATGCGCGCGGCGGTCATGGAGCTGGCCTCGGGCCGCTACCGGCTGGCCAGCAAGCGCGAGGTCTGCCACTGGGTCGAAGAGGCGTTCGAGATGCAGGCGCCGTCGCGTCGCCGCATGCCGCTGGCCGCGCCCGCGGCCCGGCGCAACGGCTCGGCCTCCGGCGAGTCGGACGACGAGATCATGGAGATGGTGTGGGGGCCCGACGGCCCCAGCGCCCAGCAGCCGGTCGTGCTCGACGAGGTGCCCGACGTGAGCGGGCGGATCTCGGCCGTCGTGTCGATGCCCCGCCCGGGCTTCGTCGGCGCGGAACCCGCCATCGATGTCATCGTCGAGGAAGAGCCGACCAACGACATGCAGCGCCCGCCCGAGCTCGACCACCTGGCCGCGGCCGGAGCGGCGGCGGCGGTCCCGCGGGCCCAGACCCTGCGCAGCTCGCAGTCGCAGGTCCTCCCGCTGCAGCCGCCCGCGGCAGACATCTTCTCGCTGAGCGGCACGCCGGCCGCGATGTCGTGGCCGCAGGGAGCCGAGCGGCCGTCGTCGCATCCGCCCGAGTGGGCCTTCGCCACCGCGGGCACCACCGGCCGTCACGCGTTCGGCGGCACGTCGTCCACCACCGGGCCGCAGGCGCCCAGCGGCGTCCTCGACCTGGCGATCGCCGACGCGCAGCGGGCGATGGGCGCGTTGCCCGGCACCGCCAGCCCCGCCACGCCGCGCCGTCGCGCGCCGCTCCTGCCGGTTCTGGTCGCGGCGGTCGCGGTGGCCGGGGCAGGCGCCGCGATCGCGTGGATCGTGACCGCGCCGCGCGATCACGCGGCCCGCCCGTCCGAGGCGTCGCCGCAGAAGGTGGTGGCGGCTGCCGAGCCGCCGCCGCCGGCCGTGCGCGCGCTGCCCGAGGAGGCCGCCGCCGCCGCGCAGCCGAGGCACGAGGCGGTGGATCCACCGCCGGCCGACGGGACAGCGCCGGCAGCGGGCGCGGAGCCGACGGCACCCGCGGCGACCCCGCCGGCGACCTCCGGGCGCACCGGCGCCGCCGGCAGTGCCAGCCCGGCCGGTGGTGACCTCGGCCGCGCGGCCGAGCGGACCCGGGGCGAGCGGGCCGGCAAGGGCGAAAAGACCAACGAGGTGACGGCGGAGACCGAGCGCGAGCCGCGCGGCAAGCGCCCGCCCAAGCGCACCAGGCGCGAGATCGCCGAGGACCGCCACGCGGCGGCGCGCGCGCGCGACGACGCCGACGTCGACGATGGCAAGGACGAGCCGGCCGAGCGCGAGCGGGCGAGCGACGACGGGGCCGCGACGCCGCCGCCCAAGGCCGGCTCGTCGGCGCAGCGCGCGGGGTCGGACTCGGCGGGATCGAAGGCGACCAAGGCGACCGAGGAAGACAACCTCGAGCCGCTGCCGGTGCCGGTGCCCGAGCCCGAGCAGGCGGCGCGCCCCAGGAAGCCGATCATCATCACGCCGGATCGCGCGGTCCGCGAGAGCGGCGCGATCCCCAGGCTGCGCTTCCCGCCGTGGGAGCAGGCGCCGCCGATGGTGGCCTACAAGCTCTGCATCGACGCCACCGGGGCCGTGTCCTCGGTGACGGTGCTGTCCAAGCTGTCGACCACGGTGCACAGCGCGGTGGTCGATGGGCTGCGGCGCTGGCGCTACAAGCCGGTGGTCCAGGCCGGTCAGAAGGTGTCGGCCTGCTTCGCGACCACGTTCAAGACCGAGCTCAAGTAGAGAGTGGCCGCGCCGGGGGCCCGGCTCAGCGGCCGCCGCGCTCCGGCTCCTCGGAGCCGAACACCGCGCGATAGACCATCTCGGTCACGGCGCGCAGCGAGCGCTCGCGCGACACCGGCGGCGCGCCGCGCGCGCCCGACATGGAGATGGCGCACTCGACCACCGCGGTGTGGATGATGTACGCGGTCGCCTCGGGATCGGCGACCCGCTCGGGCGGGCAGATGGTCGCGATCAGCGCGGCCAGCGCCCTGTGCGAGACCTCGTCGAACTCGCGCTTGAGCGCGGCGACCCGCTCGTCGCGCAGCGCCATCTCCAGGAACACGCGCTGCATCTCGGGCGAGCGGTTGATGTTCTCGAGCAGGACGGAGAGCGCCTCCTCGATGGCCGGGCGCCGGGCCACGCCCGCGAACCGCTCCGGGCCCAGCTTCGCCATCACCTCGTGATAGGCGCGGGCCAGCTGGCGCCGCTGGATCTCGAGGAAGATTTCCATCTTGTCGGTGAAGTAGCGGTAGAACGTCCCGACCGACACGCCCGACCGCGCGGCGATGTCCGGCGTCTGGGTCGCGTCGTACCCGCGCTCCGCGAAGAGACGGGCTCCGGCCTCGACCAGGCCCTCGTACGTCTTGCGCGCGCGCTCCTGGGCAAACTGCTTGGCCGGGCCCGCGAACAGAAGCGGGCTCTCTCGCGATGGAGCAGGCATGTGATGGCGTGGATGGAACCTAATCCATCGGCAGCGACCTTTCTACTTGACCCGCGGAGCGCTCGCGAACAAGATGAAATCGATTTCATCTTTTCTTGGAGGGGCCATGTCCGACTCCGACTCGCCGAGCGCCGCCGGTCCGAACATCGAGACGATCGAGGCCACGCTCGATCTGACCTACAGCTGGGGCTACCAGGACACGCGCGCGCAGCTGCGCGACCTCTACAGCAAGGCCAAGCGCAGCCAGTGGGACCCCGACGACGTGCTCGACTACTCGGTCGACGTCGATCTGGGGCGGCCGATGATGCCCGACATGTTCCACCCGCTGTACGGCTCCGACCTGTTCGAGAAGCTGACCGCGGGCGAGCGCGAGACGCTCAACGCCGAGATGGCGTCGTGGACGCTGTCGCAGTTCCTGCACGGCGAGCAGGGCGCGCTCCTGGCGGCGGCCCAGCTGGTCGCGTCGGTGCCCGACCTCGACTCCAAGCTCTACGGCTCGACCCAGGTGGTGGACGAGGCGCGCCACGTGGACGTCTACAACCGCTACCTCCACCAGAAGATCGGGTTCTCCTATCCGGTCAACCCCCACCTCAAGAAGCTGCTCGACCTCATCCTGACCGACTCGCGCTGGGACATGAAGTTCCTCGGCATGCAGATCATGGTCGAGGGGCTGGCGCTCGCCGCGTTCGCGCAGATGCGGCAGAACTCGTACGAGCCGCTCCTGCGCGACATCACGCGCTACGTGATGAGCGACGAGGCGCGCCACGTGGCCTACGGCGTGCTCTCGCTGCGCGACCACTACGCCGGGCGCAGCGAGGCCGAGCGGCGCGAGCGCGAGGACTTCGTCTACGAGGCCTCGGTGCTCATGCGCGACCGCTTCCTCATGCAGGAGGTCTGGGAGAAGATGGGCATGCCGGTCGACCGCTGCACCGAGCTGGCGCTGCACAACCAGGGCCAGGTGCTGTTCCGGCAGTGGCTGTTCTCCAAGATCGTCCCGGCCATCAAGAAGATCGGCCTCCTCTCGCCGCGGCAGCGCGAGCGCTTCCACGAGCTCGGCATCCTCCAGTACGAGGACGCCGAGGACCCGGTCGAGGCGCTGGAGAGGGACGAGGCCGAGCGCGCCGCGCAGACCGTCGCCGCCGCGAGCTGAGCCGCCCCGCGCCGACGATCAGATCGGAAACGCCGGCCCCTCGGCCGCGGCGAAGAGGGGGATCGAGGTCCGGCGCCTCGCGCCGGCGACGATGGTGTCGATCTCGGCGTCGGTCGAGTCGGGGCTGTGGTGGAAGAGCGCGAGGCGGCCCACCCCGGCACGCTCGGCGACGGCGATCGCGCTCGACACCGGCGAGTGGCCCCAGCCGGCCCGGCTGGCGTACTCGGCGTCGGAGAACATGGCGTCGTGGATGAGGAGGTCGGCCCCGCTGGCCAGGGCGAGCGCGGCCGGCGTGGGACCCGCGATCGGGTACTCGACGTCGCTCAGGAACGCGACCGTCTTGCCGTCGACGCTGATGCGCAGCCCGAGCACCGTCATCCCGCCGTGCGGCAGCTCGGCCGCCGTCACCTCGAAGCCCTCGACCGGCAGGGACGAGCCCGGCTGCACGGTGTCGATGGCCACGCCCGCCGCCAGGTTCTCCAGCCCGTAGAGCGGGCTGTAGTGCCCGTTGAGCTGGTTCTGCAGCACCTGGTCGAGCGGCTCGCCGAGGAGCTCGGGCCCCAGGATGCGGATGCTGTTGCCGCGGATGAAGAGCGGCGTGAAGAACGGCAGGCCCTGGATGTGATCCAGGTGGGTGTGGGTCAAGAGCACCGGCAGCGTGCCCCTGCCCTCGCCGAACTCGCCGGCCATGAGCTGCTTGCCCAGCTCGGTGATGCCGGTGCCGAGGTCGATGAGCACGCGCCGGCCCGCGTCGCTCACGATCTCCACCGCCGGCGTGTTGCCGCCGTAGCGCAGGTAGTGCGGTCCTGGCGTCGCGAACGAGCCGCGCACCCCCCAGAAGCGCAGCTTCATGGACCGAACCCTGGATCGGTCACCTGTCCGATCTGCAAGGTCATGCGCTCGCGCGCGACCACGACCTGGATGCCGGCGCTGTTTCCCTTGCGCCGGTAGGTGTCCTCGATCGCGTCCATCATGCGATCGGTGTGCGACGGCGCGTGGTGGTAGAGCACGAGCCGGCGCACGCCGAGGCCGACCACCAGGTCGAGCGCGTGGTCGGGCGTCGAGTGGCCCCAGTGGGGAAACTTCTCGAACTCCTCGGGCAGGAACTGCGTGTCGAAGATGACCGTGTTGCAGCCGCGCAGCACGCCGACCAGGTCGTCGCGCATCGCGCGCAGCACCCGGCGGTCCTCGTCGCTCGCCTCCTCCGGCCCGGCCAGGAAGTGCTGCTTGTGCAGGAGCCCGGTGAACGGCGCCGTGTCGCTGACGTAGGCCAGGCTGGTGCCGTCGCCGTCGATGCGGTAGCCGACCGCGCCGAACGGGTGGTTGAGCGCGACCGGGCGGATCTCGAAGTCATCGACCACGAATCCCTTGCCCGGGGTGACCTCGTGAAACTCGAACTCGGCCGGCACCGCCTCGAGCGGCACCGGGAAGTACTCGTGGCGCGTGATGCCGCCGATGACCTGCTGCAGCTCCTCGGCCGCGGCGCGAAGCGCGTAGATGCCGATGCGCGTGCCCGGCAAGTAGGCCGGTTGAAAGAACGGCAGGCCCTGGATGTGGTCCCAGTGAACGTGAGACAGGATGAGGTGGTGGCGCGACGGAAAGGGCTGGCCGCCCTGCTCCGCCGCCAGCTTCTGGCCGAGGCCGCGCAGCCCGGTGCCGGCGTCGAGGATGAGGCAACCGCCTTCGTCGCCGCGCACTTCCACACATGACGTGTGTCCCCCATAGCGCACGGTGTCCGGCCCTGGCACCGGGTAACTCCCGCGCACTCCCCAGAACGTCACGTGCATTTCCGCGCGATTGTATCTTATCCATGCTGCCAAGCCGAGAAACCGGCCGAGTTTGCTGGCGCATGGGACCGCGGCGTGGCAGCTGAGGAGAAATCACGTTAGGTTGCGCCGATGAGCGGAGGCTCCGGCGGCGCGAGCGCGCGGCGCGTCCTCGTCGTGGGCGCGGGCGCGATCGGCGGCACGGTCAGCGCCTGTCTCGCGGCCGTCGGCGCCGACGTCACCGCGGTGACCACCAACGAGGAGATCCACCGCGCGGTGAGCGAGCGAGGCTTTCGCACCGCCGGTGAGGGGACTCGCCGCGCGGTGCGCGGGCGCATCGAGCTCGGCGTGCCGGCGGGCGAGAGGTTCGACATCGTGCTGCTGGCGACCCAGCCGCCGCAGGTCGAGGACGCCGCGCGCGCGGCGCTGGGCGCGCTGGCGGACGGCGGCATCGTGGTCTGCTTCCAGAACGGCCTGTGCGAGTCGCGCATCGCGCGGATCGCGGGCGGCGAGCGGACGGTCGGCGCCATCGTGGCGTGGGGCGCGTCGATGCCGGAGCCGGGCCTCTACGACCGCACGTCGGCGGGCGGCTTCACCCTCGGGAGATTGAACGGCGAGCCCGACGATCGCGTGCGCGAGCTGGGCGCGCTGCTCGAGGCGGTCGGGCCGGTCGAGCTGACCTCGAACCTGCTCGGCGCGCGCTGGAGCAAGCTGGCCCTGAACTGCGCGGTGTCGTCGCTCGGCACCATCGGCGGCGAGCGGCTGGGCCCGCTGGTGCGCGTCCGTCGCTACCGGCGCGTGGCGCTCGAGATCTTCACCGAGGTGGTCGAGGTCGCGCGCGCCGAGGGGGTCGCGCTGGAGAAGGTGGCCGGCACGCTCGACCTCGACTGGATCGCGCTGTCGGCGGCCGACCGGGCGGCCGGCGCGTCGGCAGCACTGACGGCGAAGCACGCCCTCCTGCTGGCGGTCGGCCTGCGCTACCGGAGGCTGCGCTCGTCGATGCTGTCGGCCATCGAGCGCGGGCGGGTGCCGGCCATCGACTTCCTGAACGGCGAGATCGTGACGCACGGGGCGCGCCACGGCCTGACCGTGCCGGTCAACGCGGCCGTGGTGGAGACGGTGCGTGCGCTGGCGCGCGGCGACGAGCGGCCGTCGCGGGCGCTGCTCGACCGGCTGTACGAGTCCACGCGTCCGCAGCGGGCGGACGCGTCGCGCGGCTGACAGCGCCAGCCGGCCGCGTCGAGGCGGCTCAGTCCAGCCGCTCGATGACCAGGCGGTGACCCTCGCGGCGGATGACGAAGCCGCCGGCTCGCCCCGGGGTCGGCGGCCAGAAGCCGGAGCTTCGTGCCGGCCGGTGTTCCGTTGGGCCGGCGAACCGGTCGCGCGGCTCGCGCGTGCGCGGGTCGAGGACCTCCACCTCGGGCAGGTCGGGCTCGCCGGCGTAGCCGCGGAGGCGGCGCGCGCCCATGAGCTCGGCGCTGCTCATGAGCCAGAGCAGGACCGCGAGCAGCGCCAGATAGTAGTGGTGAGCGGCCAGGCCGTACACGCCGAGCGCGACGGTGAAGACGCGCGCCACCTGGACCGAGGCCTCGGTCGCGCGCAGGAAGCCCATGCGGCGGGACAGGACCGCGCGCAGGATGCGGCCGCCGTCCATGGGAAGCGCCGGCACCAGGTTGAAGGCGCCGAGGACGAGGTTGATCCAGGCGAGCAGCGCGAAGAGGCCCAGGCCGCTCAGCTGGGCCAGGACCAGCGACACGCCGGCCAGCGCGAAGGAGACCGCCGGGCCCGCCGCCGCGATGGCGATCTCGTCACGGGCGCTGCGCGGCTGGTCGGTCATCTGCGCCGCGCCGCCGAAGAAGTGGAGCTCGATGCGCGACACGTTCACGCCGAGGTGGCGGGCGACCAGCGCGTGGCCGAGCTCGTGCAGGACGACCGACGCGAACGAGAGCAGCACGACCGCGATCGCGGTCGCCGCGCCCAGTGCCGAGCCACCCCCCATGGTCAAGCCGACGACACCGAGCAGGATGAGGAATGTCAGGTTGACGTGGATGGGAAACCCGAAGAGGCTGCCCAGCCGGAAACTGCGAGAGAACATGTCGCAAAAGGTAAGCCGCGGTCACCCGCTGTCAATGCGGCGCCCGGGCGCTGAACCTGGCTGAACCTCAGCGTCGGAGGCGCGAGAATGCCGCTCCGGCGGGAAGCCGCCGGCCCAGGCCCGAGGCCCACGGGCGCAGCCCGGTGCGCGGCTCGTAGTCGGGCTCGGGCGGCGCCGGCTCGACCATGTCGGCGAACCGACGCACCATCTCCTGCCGGTCCTCGACGGCGATCCACGGCAGCCACAGGGACACCACCAGCCCGCCGTCGCCGCCGGTGAAGCAGATGCGATCGCCCGAAACGGCGACGTGGGCGCGCGACGGGAAGCGCGCGACCCGGTCGCCCTGGCGGCCGGGCACGACCAGAGCGCCGTCGCTGCACACCTCGAGCGCGCGGCGCGGCCGCTCGCGGAAGAGCGGGCGCGCGTACACGATGAAGCGCCCGGCCAGCTCGACCAGCAGCACCCGGTGATGGCCGCGGCCCAGCTCGACGGCCCGCACCGCGCCGCCGCTCTGGGGCGCGAGCGCGCGGCCCAGCTCGTCGGCCACGCGGTCGAGCGCGCTCCAGGCCGCCAGCGCGCCGCTGTCGAAGGCGGCCACGCTCCTCACCCCGCCGAGGCGCTCGACCTGGCCCGGCTGGCGCTCGTACCACATCGCGAGATCGCCGGTCGGAAACGAGCGGGCCGGCCACAGGCGGCTCTCGCGCAGCGACAGCTCGCGCCGGCGCTCGCCGCCTCGAGTGTGGCGAACCCAGGTCGCCGCGCTCCCGGCCACCATCAGGCGCAGACGCTCGCCGAGCTCCAGTCGCACGTGCTGCGGCCCGACCTCGAGGGCCACCATCCCGGCGCGGCTCGGCGCCCGGTAGATCGGAAGCGCGGCAAGCTCTCGATAGGGGGCGTCCACCGACCGGGAAGTGTACCAACCAGGCCCGCCCGCTCGGGGCCCCTTCGGGGGCCCCGCAGGCAGACGTCCCGCATTGTCGCTGGGGGGAAGTTGTGGGGGTATTCTTCGCGCGCGATGGCCTACCAGTACATCTACGTCATGAAGGGTCTCGGCAAGGTGGTGCCGCCCCGCCGCGAGATCCTCAAGGACATGTGGCTCTCCTTCTTTCCGGGGGCCAAGATCGGCGTGCTCGGGGCCAACGGGGCCGGCAAGAGCTCGCTGCTCCGCATCATGGCCGGCGCCGACACGGAATTCGTCGGTGAGGCGTGGCCGGCCGACGGCGTCAAGATCGGCTTCCTGGCCCAGGAGCCGGCGCTCGACCCGGACAAGGACGTGTTCGGCAACGTCGAGGAGGCGGTGGCCGAGACGCGCTCGCTGCTCACCCGCTTCGAGGACATCAGCAACAAGCTCGGCGAGGACATGGACGGCGACGCGATGCAGAAGCTGCTCGACGAGCAGGCGTCGCTGCAAGACAAGATCGACGCGGTCAACGCCTGGGAGCTCGACCGCACCATCGAGATCGCCATGGACGCGCTGCGCCTGCCGCCGGGCGACGCCGGCGTCGCCAACCTGTCGGGCGGCGAGCGGCGCCGCGTGGCGCTGTGCAAGGTGCTGCTGTCGAAGCCGGACATGCTGCTCCTCGACGAGCCGACCAACCACCTCGACGCCGAGTCGGTGGCCTGGCTCGAGCGCCACCTGGCCGAGTTCCCCGGCACCGTGGTGGCGGTGACCCACGACCGCTACTTCCTCGACAACGTCGCCGGCTGGATCCTCGAGCTCGACCGCGGCCACGGCATCCCGTTCGAGGGCAACTACAGCTCGTGGCTGGAGCAGAAGCGGGCGCGCCTGGTGCAGGAGGAGAAGCAGGCCGGCGCGCGCAACCGCGCGCTCGAGCGCGAGCTGGAGTGGGTGCGCACGTCGCCCAAGGCGCGCCACGCCAAGAGCAAGGCGCGCCTGTCGCGCTACGAGGAGCTGGTCGAGGAGGCCAAGACGGCGCAGCGCGATCCGGCGATGGAGATCATCATCCCGACCGGGCCGCGGCTGGGCAACGAGGTCGTCATCGCCGAGGGCGTGCGCAAGGCGTTCGGCGACCTCCTCCTGATGGACGACCTGTCGTTCCGGCTGCCGCGCGGCGGCATCGTGGGCATCATCGGCGCCAACGGCGCCGGCAAGACCACGCTCTTCCGCATGATCGTCGGCCAGGAGCAGCCCGACGCCGGGACGCTCACCGTGGGCGAGTCGGTCAAGCTGGCCTACGTCGACCAGAGCCGCGACGCGCTCGACGGCGCCAAGACGGTGTGGCAGGAGGTGAGCGGCGGCGCCGAGGTGCTCGAGCTGGGCGCGCGCCAGGTCAACTCGCGGGCCTACGTGTCGAGCTTCAACTTCCGCGGCGCCGACCAGCAGAAGCGGGTCGGCGACCTGTCGGGCGGCGAGCGCAACCGCGTCCACATGGCCAAGCTCATCAAGAGCGCCGGCAACGTGCTGCTGCTCGACGAGCCGACCAACGACCTCGACGTCGACACCCTGCGCGCCCTCGAGGACGCGCTGCAGAGCTTCCCCGGCTGCGCGGTCATCATCAGCCACGACCGCTGGTTCCTCGACCGCGTGGCCACCCACATCCTCGCCTTCGAGGGCGACTCCAAGACCGTCTGGTTCGAGGGCAACTACCGCGACTACGAGGCCGACCGCAAGCGCCGCCTGGGCGACGAGGCCGACCAGCCCCACCGCATCAAGTACAAGCGGCTCACCCGGAGCTGATCGCGGCGCCGGCGCTCGGCGCGCCGGCGCGGCTCAGGCCGCGGACCAGGGCTGGCGCTCGCGCATGGCGCGCACGTCGAGCTCGCCGCGGTCGAGGAGGCCGGTCCTGGCGTCGTGGATGCGGTAGGCCAGGGTGGAGCGGCCGAGCGGCTGGGCCTCGACGAAGATGCAGCGGAGCTCGCCGTCGTCGAAGCCGCACTGCTCCTGCACGGTGCGCAAGAGCGCCTCGCTGTGCAGGTGGCCGTCACCGAAGTTCCAGCCGAGGGCGAGGCCGGCGACGATCTCGCCGTCTAGGTACTCGTAGTCCGCGAGGCGGTCGACCGCGCGCGGGATGAGGCAGGGCAGCGCGCGCCCGTGCAGGTGCATGAGGCGGAAGGCGAGGACCTTGCCGACCAGGCCGACCGAGGTGGCGCGGTCGTAGAAGCGGTCGAGCTGGTCGTAGACCCAGGCCGAGCTCTTCACCAGGCGGTCGAGCTTGCGGTAGCTCTCGCCGCGGAACAGCCACACCCCGTAGGCCCAGTTGCCGGCGTAATAGCGCATCGACATCAGGAACGAGAGGCGGCCGGGGAAGAGGTTGCCGGCCAGGGGCACCGCGATCAGCATGACGGCGAGGAACGCGGCCAGCGGGGCCGAGCCGAGCTGGAGGACGGTGACGTCGGGGTGGGCCCAGAACAGCGCGAACCCGCCGTAGACCACCATGATGTTCCACTCGATGGGGACGCCCATCGGCACGTTGCTGGTGATGTAGCCGTGGAGCATCAGCATCATGATCAGGCCGACGACCATCCACGGGCCGCCGGGGGCGAACAGGAAGACCAGCGGCACCGACAGCTCCAGCGCGGTGCCGGCGTGGCCCATCGCCACCGCCACGCGCGAGGGGCGCAGGTCGCCCGGGTAGTCGCGGTACATGAGGCGGCGCAGCCAGGCGAAGCGCGCGAGCGGGCTGTTGCTGGTCATCACGCACACCACCGTCGGGAAGTGGTGGTTGAGCTTGGAGAAGCCGGCCCAGAACCAGAGCGCGAGCTGCACCGCCTTGGCGCCGGCGATCCAGTTGCCGGCGAACGCGAAGCATACGATCGTCGTCCAGTAGTGCTCGGCGCGCAGCGCGAGGAAGATCGTGCGGTCGGCGAGCCCGAGCAGCGGGACGAGCACCACGATCGGCAGCAGGTGCGAGGCGCCGGGCGCCGGCGCGATCAGCGCGCGCAGCACCAGCGCGTGCAGCGCGACGTAGAGGGCGACGT